>JAEEGJ010003376.1_pt1 | contig 62322 bp, 46 predicted proteins | sample 8958761 | NCBI WGS metagenome assembly JAEEGJ01 (sample SAMN16246546, study PRJNA631951) | gut metagenome | biome: gut microbiome; feature: rumen; material: RS-attached | host: Bos | place: Iran: Karaj | collected 2018-10 | reverse complement strand
CAGCGCCTACAACGCTTTGGGCGAGCAAGTCTGGAAGTCTTGGGCAAAGATGGGATGCCGCGCGCAAGATATGGAAACTTTTTGCTTGTACGCGCAGGCGGCCTTTGCCAATAAAAAGGCACTTTCGATCCTTACAAACGTTTATGATAAAATTACAAACAAGGGAATTCCAAGCGACGCAAAGGCGCTTACGCCGATGGTTCAAACCGCGCTCTCTCTTGTCTAAAGATTTTTACAAAGACAAAGGCCAAAACGATTCCCGTTATGAGCCACGAGGCTGGGTAGGTGATTAAAAGCCAAAGCGTCGTGTGGAACCTGGGCGTTTGGAAGGCCGTGAAAATCCACGCCAGGCGGAGGCCGCAGGCTCCCAAAAGGACTACGATTGAAGGCTCTGTTGAGTGGCCCAGGCCTCGCATGTCGGCGGCCAATGACGACATTATTCCGCACAAAATGTAGGGCGCGCACAAAATCCGCAAGCGCATGACGCCCTCTGAAATCGCCCGCTCGTTTGAAACGCAAAGCGCAAGGAGCGGCCTCGCGAACAAAACCGTAAGGCCGCCCAAAAAGGCGCCTGTCGCGCAAATCAAGCCCAGCCCCTGCAAGGCGCTTTTCTTTACGCGCTTAAAATTCCCCGCGCCGTAGTTTTGGCTTACAAAGGCAAGCGCGGCCTGCTCCACCGATATCATAGCGGTCCATGTAAAGTTTTCCAAGTTGCCCGCCGCGGCGTTTCCGGCCATGACGACGGCGCCGAATGAGTTTATGGCGGTCTGGATCACAAGGTTTGATGTCGTGAACAAAAGGTTTTGAATTACGTTTGGAACGCCTATTCGCAGGATGGCCGCGGCCGTCGCAAAGTCAAGGCGGATTTTTTTTATTTCCAGGCGGAACTCGCCCTCTTCGCGCAAAAGGCAGATGACGATTAAGGCCGTGGCCAGGTATTGGCTTGCGCTTGTGGCTAGCCCTACGCCGGCAACATCCATTTTTAGCGCGATGACAAAAATTAAATTTAGCAGGACGTTCACTATTCCGGCGGAAAGCAAAAAGTAAAGAGGCCTCTTTGTGTCTCCCTTGGCGCGGAGGATTCCGGCGCAAAAGTTGTAGACTGCGATGCCCGGAATGCAAGGTATCAAGCAGTGGACGTATCTTAGCGAAAGGCCAAAGACTTCTTCCGGTATTTGCATCGCGCTCAAAATCTGCGGCATGAAAATCCAGGCGAAAATCGAAAGAGCCGCTCCAAGGACAAGAGCGAGCGCGGTTGACACGTGGAGGACGGACGACACGACGGATTTTTTTCCGGCCCCGATGAATTTTCCGGCAACGACGGTAGCGCCGCCGCCTAGGCTCATGAACATATGGCCAAAAAGGCCCCATAAAATTCCGACGGCTCCAACGGCGGCAAGCGAGTTGTTTGAGCCAAAGCGGCCTATGACCACAATGTCCGCCGCGTTAAAAAGAATTTGCAGAACGCCCGACAGCGCGAGCGGCAAAGAAAAACGAACGAGTCCCTTGAATATGGACCCGTTCAGCATGTCAATCGAGTTGTTCATTTTATTTTTTTGTTTACGCCAATTCCTTTCCGTCAGAGAACGCGTTTCCGACGCGCTTTCCAAGCTCGTAGTAGCCGTGGCCCGCGCAGTCGTAAGTTATCGGATGGTATTTTGAAAGGTCAACATTTCCGTCGGCGCCAAGAATTTTTTCGTCGGCCACGACGTTCACGATTTGGAACAAGTATTTTTCGTCGTCAACGATTTTCAAGAGGCGGCATTCCAAGGTGAGCGGAAGCTGTTCAAAAATCGGCGCGTTGACGTTCTTGCTTTTTGTCACTGTCCAGCCGGCCTTCTTTATTTTGTCGGCTTCCTTGTTGGCCGAAACGATTCCGACGTAGTCGCAGGCCTTTACGGTTTCTACGGTTCCAAAAGCGATTGTCGCCTCTTTTGTAAGCGCCAAATTTTCGGTTGTCTTGTGCTTGGACATGCAAACCCAAACTTGGTTGTCGTCGGCGATTCCGCCCCAAGCCGCGTTCATCGCGTCGGCCTTTCCGTCTTTGTCGTAAGTTCCCAAAATCAAAACCGGCATCGGGAACATCATTGTCTTTGCGCCTAAGTCTTTCATATTTACTCCTGGGCGATTACTTCATCAAAGAACTTTGAGTAGTCCGTCCGCTTGTCCTTGCTAAAGGCCATCGCCGCGCGCGGGTGCTGGTTGAGGTAGCCTGTGACCAAGTATGGAACGTCGTAGCCCCAAACAACTCCGTCCTTCTTAAGCTGCAGCATGTATTTTTCGATGAACTTGAGCGTTTCGTAAACTTTGTACTTTGGGTTTTTAAGGAAAGCCAAAAGGTTTTCCATAAAGCAGTTTCCTGCGCCGCGGCCCATTCCGTTGTAAGTGGCGTCAAGCCAGTCAACGCCGTCGCCGCACGCTTCGATTGTGTTGGCGAAGGCAAGCTGCTGGTTGTTGTGCGCGTGGATTCCCAATTGCTTTCCGTGCTTGTCGGCGTATTCCTTGTAGAGCGCGCAAATGCGCTGCATTTGTTCCGGGAAAATCGAGCCGTAGCTGTCGACGATGTAAATGCAGTCGGCGGGCGACTGACCGATCATGTCCAAGGCAACCTTTATGTCGCCTTCTTGCGCGGTGCTGATCGCCATAATGTTGCAGCTGACTTCGTAGCCCTTCTTTTTTGCGTCCTCGATTATTTCCAAGGCTCCGGGGATTTGGTGAACGTAGCAAGCCACGCGAATCAAGTCGACGGGGCTTTCGCTTTTGGGGCGAATGTCTTCCTTAAAGTCGCAGCGGCCGACGTCGGCCATAACGGCAAGCTTGACCTTTTTGTCTGCGTTGTCGCCGATCACTTTAAAGATGTCTTCGTCGTCGCAAAACTTCCATTTTCCGAATTTTGTTTTGTCAAAAATTTTCTTAGAGGCTTTATATCCAACTTCCATATAGTCAACGCCGGCCGCGATGTTTGTCTTGTAAAGTTCCTTGACAAATTCGTCTGTGAACATAAAATCGTTGACAATTCCGCCGTCGCGGAGAGTTGCGTCAATAACGCGAATCGATTCGCGTACGCCCATCAATGCTGAAAGTTCTTTCATATATTACCTCTTTGTGGGGTGATTCTATCAAAAGAAACAAAAATGTTCAAGCGCGACGGCGGATTTTTAGGCTTGCAAGCGCTTGCGGACCGCTCCGGCGGCGCAAAAAAGGATAAAGGCGGCCAGGTCGGCGGCCACGATTGTGCTTCCTACAGGCGTTCCCGCCACGATCGAAACCAAAAGGCCCGCCACCGAGCAGACGACGCTCAAAACTGCCGAGCAAACCGTGACCGAAAAAAAGCTTCTAAAAAGCCGCATCGCGCTCAAAGCCGGGAAAATAATCAAGGCGCTTATCAAAAGGCTTCCGACCAAGTTCATCGCCAAGACGATAATCACCGCGATGATCACGGCCAACAAAAGATTGTAGGCGGCGGCGTTGGTTCCGGAGGCCGCGGCAAAGTCTTCGTCAAAAGTGACGGCGAAAATTTTATTGTAAAAAATCACAAAAACCGCCACGACAATTACGGACAGCGCGGCGCAAAGATAAACCTCCGCTTTTGTCAAAGTCAAAATCGAAGTGCTTCCAAAAAGCGTTGAGCAGACATCGCCGCTCAAATTTGCGGAAGCAGAAAATATGTTCATCAACAAGTAGCCAAATGCCAAAGCGCTTACGCTTATCATCGCGATGGCGGCGTCGCCCTTGATTTTGGTCTTGCTGCCCGCGGCCAAAATGATTATCGCGCAAAGGATCGTAAGGGGCAAAACCAAGAACATAGTGTTGTTGATTTTTAGAACGGTCGCGATGGAAAGCGCTCCAAAGGCCACGTGCGAAAGGCCGTCTCCGATAAACGAAAATCTTTTGAGCACCAGCGTCACTCCCAAAAGCGACGAGCAGAGCGAAATCAAGACGCCGACGATCAAGGCATAGCGGACAAACGAAAAAGAAAAATAAGTCATAAACTGTTCAAACAATTCTGTCATCGTCTTGCCTCAAAAGTGATTTTCGCGCCGATGTTCAAAATGTGGGTGGCGTCCTTTAGCGCGACGTTTACGTCATGCGAAATCATTATGATCGAAATGCGGTCGTTTTGGTTTAGGTCTTTTACAAGCCGGTACATTTCTTCGGCGGCGTTGGGATCAAGGCCGGTAATCGGTTCGTCAAGCAAAAGCATTTTTTGAGTGGCGCAAAGGGCTCGGGCCAAAAGGACTCGCTGCTGCTGGCCGCCCGAAAGTTCCCTGTAGCATCTTTTGGCAAGCGGAAGAATTCCAAGCCGCTTCATGTTCTTAAACGCGGTCTGCTTTTCGGCCTTGCTGTAAAAGGGCCTGAATCCCGCGGAGGCTTGGCAGCCGGAAATCACTATTTCTAGAACGCTGGCCGGAAAGTCGCGCTGGACTTGCGTTTGCTGGGGAAGGTAGCCGATTTGATTTTTTTGCAAGCCGTCGCCAAAAATTATCTGGCCGTCAATCGCTTTTTGCAAGCCAAGGATTGTCCGCATAAGCGTGGACTTTCCGCTTCCGTTCTCTCCGACAATGCAAAGGTAGTCGCCCGCGTTGACGCAAAAGTTAAGGTTTTTAACGAGGATGTTTTTGTTGTAGCCAAGGCAGAGGTCCTTGCATTCCAAAAGAGGCATAGGCGCAATTATGCCAAAAAATTGCCCGCTCGTCAATATGAAAACGGTTTTCATTTTTGCGGCAGACTTGACCCGACAAACTTTTGGCGCGATAATTGGTTTGGATGAAAAAACTTTTTGCGGCCATACTTTTCTTTTGCCTCTGCTTTGTCGCTTTTTGCGCGGAAGTAAAATACATCTATTATGACGACGATTTTTTTACCGAAGACATCACCGGCCCCAAAAAAGAATCCGACAAAAAATTAAAGACAGACTTTATTCCATGGCTTCGACAGCAATTTTATGACTCAAGCGAAAAAGAAACGGTGGCAAAGCAAATGTTGGCCTTTGACTGGTCGATGCTGGTTAAGGGATATACGCACGGCGGAATCGGCGCGGGAATGAGCTTTGAAAAGCAAATCATTCCGCACTTGTCGGCCAGCGCCTATTTTGGCCAAGCCGTGCTTTTTGAAAATTCCGACGGCTGGGGCTGCTACACGTTCTCGCCTGCGGGTTTTGTTTACTATTATCCAATCAGCCGCCAGCTTAGAAAATTTTATTTGGCCACTGGCTTTTGCTGGGACTTGGTTTTTTATTTTGGCGACAAGATTCCTGAAGGGGCCAGGGCGTCGTCGTTTTCGATTTACCCGCAGGCTGGCTGGAAGTTTTCGTTGCCTTGGAGGTTTTTGCTCGACATTTTTGTGGGCTATAAATTTGCCTTTAACAAGAACGGAGTCTACTACGGAAATTCAGCCGACATCCTGGGCTTTGGATTTCAGTGGGGAATCAGTTTTAAGCATTACATGAAAAAGCGCGACTAGCTTGCCAAGGCGTAAAAGCCCGACTGGATTTTTTGGACAAGCTCTTCTTTTGGCATCGGCTTTCCAAACAAATATCCCTGCAGGCGCTGGCAGCCGATTCCCTTTAAGAAGTCGTAGGCCTCTTGCGTTTCGACGCCTTCGGAAAGAGTTTGCATTCCGATTTTTTGAGCCAGCGAAACGATGCTTGTGATGATTGGCTCGGCCTTTCTGTTTTCAGAAAACTTTGAAAGGAAAGCCATGTCGATTTTCATCAAGTCAAAGCTGTAGTCCTTCAATACGTTCAAGCCGGAATAGCCAGAGCCAAAGTCGTCGAGCCACAAGGAGTTTCCGTTTTTGCGGAAGGTTTCCAAAGACAACTTTAATTTTTCGTCGCTGGAAGAAAGCGCGCTTTCAGTAATCTCTACGTGAATGTCGGCTTTTGAAAGTCCGTACTTTTTAATGCAGCGTTCAAGCTCCTCGGCGGGGTTGATCAACTCAAAGTCAAGCCTTGAAAAATTTAGCGAGACGGGAACAAAGGGAAGCTTTTTGTCGCGGCAATCCTTTATGTCCTTGCAAGCGATTTCCATAACGCGCAAGTCAAGCTTGTGGATCAAGTGGTACTCTTCCAAAATAGGAACGAAGGCGGCCGGAGGAAGCATTCCAAACTTCGGGTCTTTCCAGCGGGCCAGGGCTTCGACTCCGCAAAGGGTTCCGTTTTGCGCCAAGACGACAGGCTGGTAGTAAACTTGGATAAAGTCGTTTTCGATCGCTTGGTCGATGTTGTTGATTATGTAAAGTTTTTGGTTGAAGATCTTGTCCATCTTGGCGTCGTATTCGATTATGTCTTTGCCAAAATATTTTTTAATGGACTCGCATGCGTAGCGGGCGTGGTCGCAGGCCAGGTTGACGGCGCAGTCCCTTTCTTTTGGCCGGTAGACTCCCACTTTTATTCCAAGCTGAACGGTGTCCTCGGCCTTGCGAATTTCTTTCTGAAGCTTTTTGACTTTTCGAGTCAATGTGTAGTGCTTTGTGAGCGCCACAAAATGGTCGTCCGAGAAGCGCGCCAAAAGGTCGCCTTCAAAAACTTCGCGCATGATCTTTGCGAGCGAGCGCAAGAATTCCGTTCCCGCGACAAAGCCGTATTTTTCGTTGTAGTTTTTGAAGTTTTCGATGTCCATAAAGGCGATGCAATAATCGTCGATGTGTATTTTTTGGTCGGCGAAAAATTCTCCGGCGGCCTTGTAAAAGTAGTGGCGGTTTGGAAGGTCGGTCATGTCGTCGTAAAGGGACTTCTTTTCCAAGTGCTCGTTGAGCGCGCAGAGGCGTTCGTCCTTTTGCGCCTCTATTCTTTTTTGGTGGTGGGAATTGAGGGCGGCCGCGTAAAAGGCAAGCCAAGTTGTGAAGGCGTTGACCTTTATGCTAAGCGTTATCGGAATCAATTTGCTCTGCAAGAAAATGTAAATTAAAAATACGACTGTGAGGCCGATAAACGAAACCCAGGGGTGCCAGACCAAAAGGCAGTTTACAAAAATCAAAATTGTGATGAAGGCAAAAACTTGTCCGCCCCTGTCCATGCTGCTGTAAGAAATGTAAAGGCCAAAGGCAATCATTGCGATTGAAAAGAAGGCTTTTATGACGCGGCCCGCGGCCCTGTTTGTGACTTTGCCCTTAAGAAAAAGAATTGAGTAAATCAACAATACGGTGGAGACCGTAAAAAGTGAAACGTAGGCGATTGTGTGCGATATCAGCCATTCCCGCGTGTAGCTTCCGGAATCTTCGATCACGCCGAAAAGCATCATTGCGATCATGCAGATTTCCAATGCCGCTACGATGGCCGAAACGTAAACGCTTGACCTGGCGTTGGCCGTAAGAAGGTAGTCCCTGACAAAGGGGGAGCGTTTTTGGCTCTTAAAGAAGTCTTTTACTTTTGAAAATAAACTCGAATCTCCGCTCATACTATATTCTATATATTGTACATCGCTTCTTGCCAAAAAGCAAGGAAAAAATAACGGAGAGGTCTTCGCTCCGCTGTTGAAAAAAAACCTTTTTTCTTCTATCATAATGCTATGATTGAAATTATTAAGACAGCGGTTATTGGAATCGCGGTGGGAATGGCCAACGTCATCCCGGGAGTTTCCGGCGGAACCTTGGCGGTAGTGTTCAACATTTACGAAAAATTCATCAACGCCATCACTTGCAATGTGAAAAAGCTTTGGGCCAACAGAAAGTTTGTGGTTCCATTGTTTTTTGGAATGCTTATGGGCGTGCTTTTGTTCAGCAAAATGATCACCGCGCTTTACGAGAATTTCCCGGCGCAAACAGACTTCTTTTTTACGGGCCTTATTATCGGAAGCATACCGATGCTTTTTGTCTATATGATAAAGGACAATTCCGCCGTCGGAACGGAAGAAGCGGCCGCTGAGGCAACCGTTCCCGAAAAAAAACTTGGAGCGGCAAAAATCGCGGGAATCGTCGTCTGCGCTTTGATCGGCTTGGCCTTGATTTTGACGTTTAACTATTTGGAAAAAACTTTTGTCGGCGAGCGCGAAAAGTTGGGCTATCTTCCGCCTTTGAGTGTTCCCCTTGCGGCGAGAATTTTTATTGCCGGCGTTATCGGAGCGATTGCCATGGTAATCCCCGGAATTTCAGGCTCGCTCCTTATGCTGATTATGGGCGTATATCCAATCGTCATCACAAGCATTCCGGCCCTTCTTAATCCCGAGACTTGCGTCCACGCCTTTTTCCTTTTGCTTCCAAACGGAATCGGAGTCCTTGCGGGAATCCTTTGCGGCGCCAAGCTTATCGCCTGGCTTTTGAAAAAGTTCCCCAACAACACGTACGCGGTGATTTTTGGCCTTATCTGCGGCTCCGTTTTCGCCGTCTTTCCGGGCTTTAACTGCTTTACCGGCGTCCTTATGGCTGTGGCAAGCGTCGTCTGCCTTCTTGCTGGCGCCGCCCTTGCGTATTTTGTTTCCAGCTACAGCAAGGATTAGCGCCGCGACTAGCGTTTTGGCTTGACCAAAGGCCGCGTTTTCTGCTAAAATAAACGCCATTCGGGCCATTAGCTCAGCGGTTAGAGCAGAGGACTCATAATCCTTTGGTCCCCAGTTCAAATCCAAGGTCTACTTGGATTTAGGCGCTTCGGGATAGGCGTCATATCTATATAATACAAGCATTTACTAAATCATCTGACCTTCAGGTTTTAGAAAATGTTAAGCGAATGTTAATCGCTTGGCAAAAAAAACTTGGAGGAATTTATGGACTCAAATTATCACGTCTTCAAAAAGCAAGTTCAGTCAAAAGGAAAGACTGTTCACAAGTGGTATTGCTATTGGAATGATCCCGTCACTGGCGTAATGCGCCAAAAGGTTTGTAAAGGCTGCAAGACGCAGGCGGAAGCCTATGCGTTTGTTTCTAATCTTCCGCCGTTGTTTTGTGACGATAAGAATACGATTGCAAAAATAGCAAAATGGATGTTTGTTCCGGGAAGCCAACATTTGGAGCGCATGGAAAAACTTGGAAAGCGTTACACTGTAGAAACCTTAAAATGCAAGCGAGTCTTGCTTGATGTTTTTGTAAATAAATTTGGTTCGCTAGAACTCTCAGCTCTTACTGTTCCGATGGTGATTGACTTTCTTGCGGAAGATTCCCATTCAGGGAGCTGGAAGAATAATTTTCTTACTGTTGTCGGCGAAGTATATGCCGAGGCTCCGTTCCAAGGCTTGCCGTACATTCCGGCTCCGCAATTTCCAAAGTTCCGACGTAATAGTGTTAGGAAAGATGTGTTTTCTACCGAAGAACTTAATCTGCTTTTTGACGAGAATCTTTGGATTGAAATTAGCAAAACTAGATACGCAAAGCATCCACAGTTTAACGAGGGGCATAAAGCAATGTATCTGATGTTTTTATGTTGCATTGAGTGCGGATTGCGCATCGGGGAAGCAATTGGAACTCGCGCAAATCAATTTTTGTTTGAGCAAGGAATGTTTGTCGTTGATGGATTTTACAAGCATAATCAACTTGTCAGGACTACCTATAACAAATGTGGTTCGGAGGACGACAAGAAAATTCGAGTTGTCCCTTTGCCGCATGATTTTGCAATGCTTATAAAGCAATATATTTTGGAAACTGGAATAGGCGAAGATGATTATGTTTTCCAAAGATACAATAAGCCTATAAGGAAATGGCTTGCAGAAGAATGGTTCCGCCAGGCGATTGCAAAATCTGGCATAAAGGTGAATGGAAGGATCCTTACGCCACATTCTCTCAGATACACCTATATCACTAGAATGCGAAGGTCTGTTGCCGGAGAAACCGTCCAAAAAATCGCTGGCCATACAAGCCTTGCCATGACCGACCATTATACAAGGGCTGTTATTCCAGAACTTGTGGAAGCTGTTAGACCAGCGGTTGCTGCGGCAAATATGTTGTTTGAGTAATTTGGAAAGGCTTTGTAAAATGATATACAAAAATAAGGAAATATGGTATAATAGGCTTATCGAATGTTGAGGAGGTATTTTTATGGCGGCAATGGCCCTGAAACAACAAGTCATTGATTATGTGGACCAGCTTGATGATGAAAGAACAGAATTAGTTTTAGTGTTTGCTCAATCTTTGACCGATTCAAAAGCGTCTTTCCGGAACTCTAAAACTGCCTCTGAGAGAGTTTTGGCGGCAAAGGCTCTTGCGGAACTTGAAAATGTGAATTTTACGCCAAAAAGCGCTACAAGCCTTGACGGTCGAACAGAGCGAACCGAAGCTTTATGGAGAAAATATGAGAGCCTTTCTTGATACTAATATTTTGCTTGATTATTTGCTAAAACGTCAGCCATACTACGAATCCGTGAAAAAAATCTTTGATATGTGTCTTTATAAAATCGATGGCTGCGTGACGCCTCATTCACTTATCGATATTTTCTACATGCTGAATGAACGAACTGACGCTACGGCGGAATATTGCAGAGAAACAATATTGAAGCTTAGGGCAGTTTTGATTGTAATACCAGAGAATGACGACCGAGTTTTGGCGGCTGCAAAAAATGACGGCTTTAACGACTTTGAAGATTCCATGCAGAACGAATCCGCGATTTTTGCAGGAGTAGATTATATAATTACCAGAAATAAGAAAGATTTTGAATCTTCCACTGTTTCCGTTGTAGCCCCAGACGAATTCTTAAATTTAGTTAATGCGAAATAGCAAGCTAATGGCGAGGCTAAAATAACAAGAACATGGAAATGCGCGTTGATTTTTTCTTGGACTCTATTTATTCTTTTGTTCCTTTTTTTTTCTTGTCTTTTCTACATATTCTAGGTGTTCAAGTCTCATAAGTAGGTTAAGTATTTTTTTTGCAGATTCTTTTCGTTCGTCAGTTAGATTTTCAAGAATATGTAATTCATTTTGATACTCTTTTGCCATATCATAAAGTTCTATTTCAACAGGATCTGAATACCCTTTTCTTTTAGATGGAATGAGAACTTCTGAACCAGTTAAAATAAATTGAAGCGTGGAGTTTAAGGACAAGGCCCATTGATTAAATACATAAAGAGGAATTTCGCATCGACCTTTTGACCAATTTAATAAAGCTTCGTAAGAAACATATCCGCCATTAAAATAATAATGGTGCAATTCTTTTATTAACGGTTCATCACTTAAAAAGGAATCTGTAAACCTATTATCTTCTTTTTTGTATTTATTATTCAATGCTTCATATACTCTCAAACGAATTGATTTTCTGGAATACTCTCCAAGCAAGTGTTCCTTTTCGTCAAAAGTCTTAGAATCACTGATTAGCCAATCGACAGTCACATTTAATTCTTTTGCAATTTTATTTATGGTGTCAATGGGAGGCATTAGATTTTTTGTTTTCCATGTAGCCATTGTCCCTTGAAGAATTCCCAATGCCTCGCAAAGACTTTTTCTAGTCTTGTTATGTTCTTTAAGAACTTCGTCTATCTTATCAAGAAAAATAATTCCGCTTACTGATTTGTTAAAATTTTTCATAAAAAATCTTTGTCTAATATATTGACAATTTCTAACTCTGGTAATATACTTATTACTATTAGATTTTATCTAATTTATAGATAAAATCTAATAGTAATGGATTGCAGACAACTGATAGGCCAGGTGGCTGTAATTGCTTGTAGTATACCACATAAATGCCCTAATTGTGAATATCCCGTCGCAATTAGGGCGAAGGAGGTTGAATGTCTCAGAATTACGATTTGGACTTACAATTAATCCAGAACCAAAACGAAAGATTGATACGTCAAGTCGCGGAACTTCACAGGATGCTTGAATCGCCAAAAGAAAAGACGATTGCAACAAAAGAATTTTTCACTGTAGAGGATTGTGCTGAATTAAAAGGCGGAGCAGCTCTGAACACTTACAAGTGCAATCGCTTTTTGCTGCCAGGTTGTGGTAATCCAAAGTTTTCAGTGTTTATCGCTGGACGACTCGCATTTCCTCGCAATGAAGTAATGAAGTGGCTAAAAATAAGTGATGCCGATTACATTGAATATGCAAAAGAGTGTGGCGTTACCGTAGTGCCAGAAAAATACATAAAGCTTGCAACGAAAGCTCAGCAGAGAGCGGGAGTTTTAGCGTGAGCCATACAAAAAAAAGCGACTGAGCTGCAACTCAATCGCATTGGTAGTCAGTTCCGTAAAGCATACAAAAACTAACCATAGAAAAACTTATATCAGAAAAAGCAGTTTTTTTCAAGATGCTAAGCCTTCCTATGGTAAGTTCCATAGGGGGATTTATGAGTGATACAAAATTTATAAAGGGCGATAAATCAAATAATTTTACTGTTTTGGATAACACTTGTTTGCGGGATGTTAATATCTCATGGCGGGCTAAAGGACTGCATAGTTATCTCGAAAGCTTGCCAGGTGATTGGAAACTTTTAAAATCAGATTTGATAAAACGTTCCACGGATAAAAGAACCGCGCTAAATAGTGCGATTGATGAATTGGTAGAGGCTGGATATATCAAAATTGAAAGTCGCAGGCTTCCGAATGGAAGGTTTGATTCAAATTGCTATTATGTTTATGAGAAACCTGCAAAAACTGACCAATGCCGATTTACCGCAACGGTAAAACCGCAGACGGATAATCCGAACACGGAAAATAAACTGCTACTAAATACTAAAAAACTAGATACTGATATACCAAGAACTGAACTCACTAACTCTACTTCAGAAAAAGTTAGTGGGTCAGTTTTTACAAATATAATAAAAGGTTTATTTTGTGGTGAATACCCTTTTGACAATAATTTTGAATCCGATGTTCAAAAACATCTGCTTGATGCCGAGGTTGAAGAGAAAAACCTTGAAGCATTTCTGAAATATGTCTTCGAACGCGCGAAGCTTGGAAATGTTCGGAAATCTTTTGAGGGCTTGTTCAGAAAGCTTGCTTTAGCAAGTTCGATAATCCGAGATTTCAAGAATTCTTATTTTGTCAAAAAGGACGAAAAAAAAGAGAGTGGAGAGCAGCAAATCAAATACATTGATTGCCCGATTTGTTCCACAAGGTTCAAAGAGTTTGACTTCACTTGTCCGAAATGCGGAGTTTCGCTTTCGGAAATCCATAACAGAAACGATTCTAAATATCTGGCAAAAAAACGCATATATGAGATGCCAGAAAATGAAAGACAATCGTATGAAGCAGCACTTGACGAATTTAAAGAGCGAATTAAACAACAAACAGGACGTCCATTCTTGACCGAGGAAGAAAAAATACAATTTTGGAGAGACAATAAAATAATCTAAGGAGACTGTATGAAACTTTTAGCCGAATTGAAAACAAAAGTAAAAGGCGTGGTTAACTCGCTAAACGAAGATCGTGTAATGTTGGTTCCAATCTCAAAATTGACTTTTGACAAAGAATTCAAGGAATTATTTGAACAAGAAGAGGACAAGGTCAATCGTATTGCCGCCAACATGCGAGAGAACGGAAACAAATTCGACAAATCCCAACCAATTATAATTAATGAATCTTTTAATGTGCTGGATGGACATTCGCGCCTTATGGCAGCGAAAATTGTGGGACTAAAGGCGGTCCCAGTGATAATGAAAAAGTTTTCCAGCAAGGAAGACGCTCTGGAATATGAATTGCATTTGCAATTGGATCGTCGAAATTTGACGGATTCTCAAATTTATGCCGCTTATAAGAAAAAAGCTTCATTGAAAAAAGCTGATGGAAGCAAAGCTAAGACTGATTTGGCTATATCCAAAGAGTTGAATGTCAGCCCGCGGCAGTTGGCCAAGCTCAAGGAGGTAGAAAAGAAGGCGGATCCGAATACCATGGAAGCTTTCAAGTCTGGGGCTATCAGTTTGAATGGTGCCTACAAAAAAATTAAATCTTCTCAAGAGCGAAAAGAAAAAAAGAATGTAGCTCCATGCGGAAAAAAGAGAACTTACGAACAAGGTTATGCTGACGGTATAAGGTACGCTGTTTCCGCTTTTGACGCCGGAAAAACATCAAAAGAATTGCTGGCTGAATTGAATAAAGGGGAAAAAAGCAAATGAATAAAACTCGCCCCAATAAACTTACCCTTCGTCTGTCGGACACCGAACTTGCCGAGCTGAATAGTCGTGTAAAACGCTCTGGTTTTAACCAGCAGCAGTATTTGGCGAAGGCGATTTTTGAAAAAAATGTCATTGAAAAAGGCTCTTGTTCTGAATTGTTATTTGAATTGCGAAAACAGGGCGTGAATTTGAATCAAATAGCTCGTGTTTGCAATCTTGGACATTTTGAGGAAGAGAGAAAACGTATAACTGATGTTTTGGGGCGGCTGGAGAGTTTATGGCAATCCTTAAGGCTGTTAATGTAAAGGTTGGTCGAAAGGCTTCCTTAAAAGGCATTATAAACTACGTTCTTCAGCCACATAAAACTGAAGAACAGTTGGTGACTGGAATTTGTTGCGATGTTCCAAACGCGCTTGAAACATTTTTGGACACAAAAAAATTTTTTGGCAAGGAAAAAGGGCGACAGTACTATCATCTAGTTCAGAGCTTTCCGCCTAATGAAAACTTGACTGCTGAACAGGCTCACGAGGCGGCTTTAAAATTTGCAGAAGCTTGCAAAAAGTTTTGGGGATTTGAAATGCTTGTTGTTACGCATAAGGACCGGAAGCATTTGCATAGCCATTTTGTTATAAATAGCGTTAGCTTCATTGATGGGCGTAAATTTCATATTACCCGCAAAGAGCTGGCAGCAATGAAAGAATTGCAGAATCAAATTTGCATCCAATTAGGCTATTCCCCAGCACCGAAAAAAGGCTTTGATATTTTTGGCAAGCTTCGAAAAAAAGCACGTGCTGATAACTCAAAAACATTTCATGCATTATCAAAGTCTGAGGCCGGCGGAGAGAAAAGTTATTTGCGAGATTGCGCTAACTCGATTATAAAAGCTATAAAACTTGCTCACACAAAAGTGCAGTTTATTCAACTTATGAAGGCACAAGGCTTTGATACTGACTGGAATGATAACAAAAAACATGTTGTTTTTTGCGCAAAAAAATTGAGGGCAAAAGGCGTAAAAAAATGCAAAGTGAGGTTAACGAAACTTTCACAGTATTTCCCTGAATTAAAGGATTTTAAGTCGAAGGAGGATTTGTTAAATGGAATCGTCAACAGAAGAATTGTTATTGCAGGAATTGCTTCAGACGAACGAGAAAATGGAACAGCTGGAAAAGGCTATGACTTTAATGCCGAATATGAGCGTTACTCTGCCCAAGTCGATAGAGAGCGTGCTGAACGTGCAGCTGAAGAAAATTCAGGACGGGTATGTCGAGATGGAAAAGAGAATGTTGAACGAGAACAATCGATATTGTCAAATTCTAAACGACCAACTAAAAAAAACAGTGGACTTTCAAGAGCGTCTAGGTGAATATGCAGACAAAGCAATTATGGATAAAATGCCGCTTGTTGTCGAGACTGTAAAATCCCATATAGCAAATGTCGAAGGCTGTTTGGACAATTTTACGAGCGAAATCAACAAAGCACTGTTTGACTTTGATGAATGTATGGTTGGAATTAATGAGAAAATATCAGGTTTTAGTATAGGGAAGTCTTTGGTTGATTATGTCCTCGTTGCAATCTTGTCCTTATTTATTGGTACTTTTGGTTGTTTGAAAGTTTCACAAGTTAATTATGGTTTAATGATAAAACACGCTTATAAATCAGAGATTGCTTTGGCGCAAAAGCAGGGGGAGCGTGATTTTAAGAATCGACTTGTTGAGAATAATTCTGGAATAATTGAAATTATGAAACTTGAAAAGGATTATTTTAAAATCCACAAAAAAATATTCAAGAATTATGAACGCCTAATCGGAGATATTGATAAAAAGATAGAGACATGCCAGGATGCTCCGTGGACAAAAGATAAATGATAAAAAAGCAAAAAACTGTTTCACGCAATGTTGCGTAAGGCCTTTTTTTAATGAAAAAAGCCTTGTTTCTCCCAAAAATACGATTTAAAATCACACAGTAAAATCAACTCCATTTTGCGGAAATCGGCAGCTGTTGGGCCGATTTCCACGCCATTTCGTTGAATTTGCTGTGGCAAGATTCGCAATAGTGACGGCACTTCCGGCCGTCATTTTGCCAATCTTGCGAGGGGACGTTGTCCCCTTCGAACCCCAACTCGTCGCTGTTGCTCCGACTTTATGAATAACGAGGGTGTGCCCGTTATTCATAAAGCAAAGGCTTGCAGTCTTTGGAAACTGCTTTAGGGGCATTTCGCTGCCCCTAAAGCCAGAACGCAACGTTGCGAACCTCAAAAATTGCGGTCGCCTGATTGCGTTCTGGCTTTTCCCTGTCGAGCAACGTCCAGCCGTTGCATCGCTGCCAACATTCTGTTGGATTGACCAGACGTTTCACTTCTGGACTTGGACCAACGTTGCGCCGTTAGGGCAAGGTTGAATTTGATCTTTTCATGGCTTCGTTTGTCTACAAAAAATAGCAAAGTTATGTTATAATATTTATGGTTAAGGAGATTTTTTTTTCTGTGTTTTTGGTGTTGCAAAAATGCTATAGGGAATAATTGAAATGGATAAACAGAAGTGTGTATCTAAAAGCAGTGAAGCCACAGAAAAGCATAAAAGAATTGTAGGTGATGATTACAAAGATTGTTATCTTTTTTTTGTGCACGGCAAGAATAGGGCGGTGAATCTAATAAGGTTTGAAAATCTCTTTTGTAAAATGTTTGTGTGAGGAAATGTAAAAATGTTCCAAGCTGTTGCTAAAGTTTTGTTACATACGATAATAATCGACATTGCTTTTTTTTGTTGCATTTATATTTTTGGAAACAGAAAACAAATAATACAATATTTTAAAAAGAATTGGCTTATTATAATTTTAGGTTTTGGTTTTACCTTCTGGGTGTTATCCATTGTTTTCGCTTGCCTAGGAATAAAAAATGATTCTAAGAATCAAAGTTCTTTCTCAGTTGAAACCTTATATTCATGTTATGTTGCGATTGTAATAGGAGCGATAACTTTATATTTTACCGTCTTTTCGTTTACTAAGCCTAAAAAAATGGCTTTCGTGGATTATGAAAAATATGTTCTAAATAATTGTTCTAGAATTCTGCATGGATCTATCGGCATTTCTCTATTTGTTAACACACTTATTATATTTTTAAACTATGAAAATTTATTTTTTAGATTGGCATTATTTGAAAGTATTATTTATGTAATTATTTTGTTAGTATTTAGTATTTTTGAATTGAATTGTTTAGAGAATGAAAGAAGGGCTTCTGAAATTTTTATAAAATCAATTTGTTATAAAATTCGATGCAATAACAAAATTATAAACAAAAAATCAAAAAAAACTGATACACCCAAAAAAAATAAAGTTATAAATGTACGAGAATATGCAAGAAATTTATTTACAGCTTATTTAATTCCTTGCTTTGAAGAAACAAGTATTATTATTGCGTTTGACAAAGTGGATGAGATAATAAAAAAAGAATTCCCAGATTGTGAAGAATATAATCAATATTTGTATGATTTCTCTTCAAATACAATTGATATTTATACATGGTATGCTGATACTTATTTAAAATCACAAATACAAAACAGTATAAAAATATCATTAATTAAGAATGAAATGGATGAAATTATTAAGAAAAATTTAGTTAGAATTTTAAAAAATCATGATTCAACAACACAAATAGAATTAGAAAAAACAATTACTACTGCCGCTAGTCTATATGAGATTTGGTTTAAACTTTATAAGATGTTATTTGAATATGATAGGGACTTAAAATATTCAGACATTTTAAAAGGAGTAGAGCCCCTTTCTTTTGGTATAATGATATTTAATCAATCAGGGATAGAATTAACAGATAATTATATTGAATTATACCAGAGTTATATTTATAACGCATATCAATTAGTTATATTTGTATTACATAACTATAATTATCTTACTTTTAGAAATTTCTTACAAGATTATATGTATACAGTGCAATTTATTAAACATCAGCCTAAGTTTGAAAAAATTGTTTCTCTTCATAATTTCTATTTAATTGTAATCGGAACATATATAGCAAATTTATTACAAGAAGATAGAATTACTTATAAATACCGAGCATTCCTAACTGTATTACTCAAAGATGTAGATTTTATAAAGATAACATACGATTCATTCATATATACTGAACCGCTTTCATTAACAGGTGTACATTTTGTTGAAAAAGATTTTCATTATTATTTTTTACTTATGTTAATTTATGCACTCTCGTTTGAGAGGAAAGAAAATAGGGAATCAGCATTAAAAGAGATTTTTAAAAAAATTCAACTCCCCAAAAACGAATCCCACATTTATGAAAGTCTTTTGCATACATTAAATGAAATGGTTGATATTGCTGATGAAGTAGATATCGAATGCAAAGAATTAATATGCAAACAATTAGAAACAAAAGTTGAAGATGTAAATAAGTACGAATACTTAGATTTGAAGAAGCGTGTTGATAAAGAACTTGATAATAAACTATCCCTTTATATAACCAATGATACTAATTCTTTCTATGATTTTTTTAATTATTGCGGAACAGTTTCACAAGAAAATATCGGAAAATCTTTTATGCCTATTAGAATACCTACTGGTTTTGCCTTTTATCATTCAGCAAATTATATTCTTGGAAAAACTGGTTTTGATATATTTGGTGTAATGGATCAATTTAATATCATTGAACGCTTTCTTTATCATGCATATGTTATTGAAGCAGAAAAGAAGTTTATAAAAAATTTGGACGAATTACTGGAAGATGTGAGGGGATTAAATACTATCACTTTATTAATCCCAATAGAGTTACATTCATATTTTTATACATTAAAAAATATTAAATATGAGGGTAAAGCAATAATTTATAATAATTGCAAAATTATTTTACAACCTGATAGATATTTAAAAGATTTCATAATTATCAAAGAACGATTAAATGATAGTATTTTTGTAAAGGAATTGGACATTGATATAAAGACTAGAATTCTAGTTGAGGACAAGGAACATAGGAAAATAGATGTAAAAATACCTGTAAATCCAGAGTTTTATATAAATATAAATTCTAATATGACAGTTTATTCATTAATTGGAATTTCCGATGATCCAGAATTAAACAATGAGTTAATTATAATTAAAAAAGAATAATGACTTATGTCCTGTTTGACGATGAATAGGAATCTAAATTCAAGTTTATAAATCTTTTCTTGAAAGGTATTGTATTGACTGCCAATGAAGGGCAGATGGTTGTATAATTTTTTTTGCATTGTGAACCGTTTGGCAATAAGGGATGCTCTGCCCTATGGATGTGAAAACACCACAAAAGACATGCCACACAGTATTGTGGTGGAAATTTGAGCTAGTCACTTGAATAAAATGCTAAAATGCAATTAAATGTTTTTGAACTGCAATTTGCTTAATGTTGATTATTAAGGACGGTAAATGAGCATGAAGGTGTTTTATAGTTATTGCCATAAAGATGAAAAATATCGAGATAACTTAGAGGCATTTCTTTGTACATTACGAGACCAGGGTAAAATCACCGAATGGTATGATAGAAAAATTATTGCAGGGGAGAAATGGGGTGAAAAAATACAAAATGAATTGAAAAATGCAGATGTCATTCTACTTTTAATAACGCAAGATTTTTTAGCTTCAGATGCCTGCAAAAAAGAAATGGAATTTGCTTTTGATGAAAAAAATCATAAAATTACAATTCCTATTATCTTGAAACCATGCATGTGGTTGGATACTAAAATTCAAGACTTTCAAGCTGTCCCAAAAGAAGGCCGACCAATAACCTTATGGGAATCTCAAGAAGAAGCTTGGCTTGATGTGACGCGTGGGATTTCGCTTGCTCTTGATAATCATATAAAACATCCAAAATGTTCTTATGTTGATGAGCTAAACAAAACAGAATTTGTAAATTCAGGAAAAGACAATGTTAAGCTAACGGATCTTTTTATTTGTCCAGAAGTGGACTTTCTAAAAGTTGATGGAAAACATTCTGATGTGTCGTTTAAGGTTGAAGACTTTCTCGATGCTTCAAATGCCTATTGTATTATAAAAGGAGAGGAGTTATCTGGAAAAAGCAGTATTTTAAAATATATATATATAGAATTATCGACGCAAAACGCATATCCTGTTTTTATAGATGCATCTTGCATAAAAAAGACAAGGAATTTTGAATCTATATTGGCTTCTAACTTGCGTGAGCAATATGACAATATCACGCCATCGGATTTTTCTTCGAAAGAATTGAAAATTGCATTGGTGGATGATTTCAATCATTCTATTTCTGACAATTTTGTGTATTGGCTAAAAGAACACTTTGATAAAATTTATATTTCAATCAACAGCGAAGAGCAGATGGTTTTTTATAAAGATAGTCGATGTTTTTCTGATTTTAATCAAATATCAATAAAACCTTTAAGTCATTATTCCCGTTATGAATTAATAAAAAAATGGAAGGAATTTGAGAAGAACCCTTATACAACTGAAGAAATGTTTCAGAATGAGGTGGATCAGTTAGAAAACAATGTAAACTCAATAATTATCGACAAGAATATAGTTCCTAACACTCCATTTTATATTCTAACAATAATGCAATCATATGAAGCATTTATGCCTAGTGATCTAAAAATTACAGCTTATGGCCATTGTTATCATGCATTAATTGTGGCAAAATTAATAAATAACGGTATAACAAATCAAGATATCGATGATTGTTTTAATTTTTTATCTTATGTTGCTCGTTTTTTATATGATAATAGAGCGGATAGATTTGGTGTTATTTCAGTTCAGGACTATGAAAAATGCAAGAAATGGTACAGGGATAAATATCTTATATTTGATTCTTTGATTGCAAAACTTGAGGAACCGGAATGTTCTATTTTTAAGTTTTCATATGATGAAGAGTCTCACCATATGGTTAATTTTACATATCCTTTTATTTTTTATTTTTTCCTTGGTAGAAATCTGGCGAACTCGAAAGATTCAGAACAAGTTATAGAGGAATTATGCGAGAAAATTTATTTAAAGGAATATGCAAATGTATTAATATTTACTATACACCATTCTACAACTGATTCAATTTTAGAAGAAATAGAACTTCATTGTATGGTGTCTTTTGATTCTCTTCCTGTTTCTACTTTATCAACTTCAGAAACAAGTTTTATGAATCAGTTAATGGAATCATTGCCAAAGGAAATAGAAAGTTCTAAAAATTCTGAACAGTATAGAATAGAAATGAGAAAACAACGCGATCGTATTGAAGATGAAAATGAGGAACTAAATATACCTGAAATTACAGAAGAATCAAGTGTTGAAATTAAAGAAATAGAAAAATCGCTTAAAATTGTCGAAGTTCTGGGGCAAATAATAAAGACTCGATGTGGAAGTTTTCCTATAACAAAAACACGCGAGTTGATGAAAGAAGTTGAAGAATTAAGTCTTAGAAATCTAACTTTCTTTTTAAATACTTTGAAACAAAACGATTTTAAAAAATGGATTGCCGAAAGAATAGATGTAATCGGGAAAGATAGAAAATTAAATAAAGAAGAAATAGAAAAAATAGTAGAGCAAAATATTCAAGTTATGGGGTTTTGTATAATTCTTGAAATGCTGCAAAAAACCTATTTAAGTTTGGCAAGTGTAAAGATTAAAGATTTACAAGAGGAAATATCAGGACTGGTTGATACAGTTGCCTTTGATTTTGTCCAAATTTTCTTCAAACTAAGTTATGAAGGAATAAAAATGAATTACATTGAAAGGTATTATAAAAAATTTAAAGTACAAAAAAATTTTTGGGCAGTAGGTAGTTTGCGTATCTTGATTCAAACTTATATTGAATCACATAATGTGGAATTGCGGACTAGACAGCAAATTTGCAGTTTATTTGATATTGCATATATTCCAAATAAATATATGGCAAATAATAAGCGGAAGAGGCGAAGATTTATCAATAATTAACACTGTGCAAAATAATTGCAATTTGTAATGTCAATTAATTTATTCCATAGTAAAATTATGTTTTTTGTTGTTAATAAGTGCAAGAGATAAGAGAAATTTTTATCCTAAATAAATTCTTAGGAAATAAATCTCCCCCCCTATGGAAAAATCCGGTTTTTGGGTGTAGAATTAGAAAAAAGGAGGAACTAACAGAGGCAAGCAACATCAATGGGGATTTGTATGCCTACGCGGGGAATAATCCGGTACGCTATATAGACCCCGATGGAAATGAAAGCATTCCATTTGAATGCAAATTAAAAATGCGAAATTATCTACAATCTAGCATTACTCTTTCCAAAATGGCTTATTGGATAAACTCAAATCCTAGCTTTGCAAATCACATAAAGGAGAATACAACACTTGTTATTAATCGCGGTAAAAATGATAATGGCCGAAATGGTGAGTATTACCAATCAAAACTGAATGTCAATTATGAAACTAAAACACTTTATTCATGTAATATTCAGTCAACAGCAGATAATGTTGAATTTGTAAAAGCGGGAAAGGGAAAAACTTTGCCAGCTGGAGATTATACAGCTACAAGACTAAATAGAACGCCAAGCTTTTTAAATGCAATATCAATTGTGGACGGTTATCTGATTCACCCTAATGCCTTTACAGGCCTTAATTCAAATAATGAGTGGGATTCTCCCTGTAGTGGAGGGTGTCAAATACCAAAGCTTACAGATTTTAATGAACTCATAGACACATTGAGCATGTTGGGGTTTAGGGGTGGATATGATTCAACAGGGAAAACATGGGCAAAAGGAGATTCATTGCCATTGAAGATAAATGATTTTGAATGAACAATATATTATGAAAAACTGTCAATAATTGCGTGGAGGCCCTACGATGAAGAAATATGCCATATGTCTTTTATTTTTATATTTTAGTGTAGCATTTTGCGAAATCACCAAGCAATCATATTCAGGTATGCTTAAACTTGTGACTTTTAAGGGGCACAGCATTGAATTTTACGATGCCCTTAAAAAAAAATCAGGGGAAGCAGATGATTTATGGAATCGTTCATTTGAATATAATTTCGTGACAAAAGGAAAACTTGATTATTTAGTCTTAAATGGTTATAAGGAGCCGCTTCTTGCGTTAAAATCTGACGAACTGTTGATATTGTTTAACAATGCCGAAATGCTTTTTATGGGCGTAAACAAACCTCTAAATGAAGAGTTTATTGATTTTGTGCCAAAACTCGCCACAAAATGTTCGACAGAATTAAAAGAAGGCGAAAAGAGATACGCGTCGGAAAATTTATGCAATTTGAATCTTTGCGAACCATGGGCAGAAGGAGAAAAAGGATACGGAGTTGGGGAAAAAATATTTACAAGCATCAATGGCAATGGCTTGTTAATTTTTTCAGGATATGTTTCATATTCTAATCCAAAGCTGTATTCAGATAACCCCAGGCCAAAAAGAATAAAGGTTTTGCTAAAAGAAAAGAACAGGGAATATATTTTTGAATTAAAAGATACGCCAAATCCGCAACGTTTAGAATTTGAAGAATTGTACAATGGCGAAATAGAAATCACCCTTCTAGACATATACAAAGGAGCTCGATATAAAGATACTTGCATTAATTCAATAATGTATTATATAAGAGTTGAAAGTTTTTGAACTACCCCCACATATAGCGTTTTTTGCCGCCACAAAAATCACGTCGTTATCTCCCATCAATAGGCATTGTTCAGACCAAGGCCTCTTATGCTCCTCCTTTTATGTAATTCTACACCCAAAAGCGGGATTTTTCCATAGGGCGTAAGGACTATTTTTAATAATTATTTGGGAAAAAAGGCATAAAAAAAGCCCGCGATAAAGCGGACTTTTGGGCCATGTAAGATTTGAACTTACGACCAAAGGATTATGAGTCCTCTGCTCTAACCGCTGAGCTAATGGCCCTTAAAGATTTTGTTATTTTACCTCAAAAAAATACTTTTGGTCAAGATAGCGTATATTTCGTATTTAATAAGCAAAACGGGTAAATGCATTTCTCCCCAAAACAATATATTTTTCCTTAAGTTTTGGGACGAAAATTGAGAGTTAACAAAAGATTGCAAAAAAAACCTTTTGGGGTTGACTTTTTTTTTTTTTTTTTACCTATATATATTAGATATAAAGGGAGTTTATTTAAGATGGTCGATTCGACTCTTTGCCTTTTATATCTGTCAGTTGTCTCATTTTATGACATCCGCGAAGGGCGGATTCCAAATATTCTCACTCTCGCATTTTTCGCCGCGACGCTTTTGGCCGACATTATCACCGTGCCGTCAAGGATTCCAAAAAATTTGCTTTGCGCAAGTTTCTTTTTCAGCGTCCTTTATTTTGTCGCCGGCCTGACAAATGGCCTTGGCATGGGCGACGCAAAAATGGCAGCTGCATTGGGGTATGGCGCGGGATTTTTCAAAACTTCTCTTTCTCTCATTTTGGCGTGCAGTGCGGGGGCAATGTTCTTTATCGCGACGAAAGCCGCAAAAAGGGTTGTAAAGAAAATTCCATTCGCGCCATTCGTGACTGTTGGATACGCGATGTCCGAACTGTTCTGCAGGAGAATTCTATGAAAAAATTCTCCGCCATAACACCCTTAATATTTTTTACTCTCCTCAATGCCATGCCGCTTTGTTCCCAAGAAAGCGACAAGTCTATTTACATGGATTTCAGAAATCAAAAAATCTCCGACATAATTTATTCCGTCGCCGAGGCGTGCGGCGAATCTGTCATAATGGACGAGACTGTTAGCGGAAGCGCGACATTCCGCTTTGAGGACAAGGACTTTGAAAGCGCCATCGCCCGCTTTGCCAAACACTGCCAACTGTATATTGAAAAGAACGACGGCGTTTACACAGTAACTAAAGTAAAGATGAGCTCAAACAGCGACGGCAAGCTTTCCATAAACACAGAAAATGTCCAAGTGGAATCTTTCATAAACACGCTGTCGCGCTACACGAATAGGACAATTATTTACGACAACCTTCCTAACGCTACGGTGACAATCCGCGTGAGCGACGCGAGCCTTGAAGACGTTCTGAACCTTGCCATCGTAAAACTGCCGGGATTCGGATTGGAACGGATAGCGGACGGCTTTTACATAACGAAAAGCGCGGGCTCTCCAAACAAGAGAAATATGGACATATTCACCATGTCGGAGGCAGGCGGAAATTTTTCGTGCAACATCCAGAAAGCGTCTTTCGCGAATGTGCTGGAAACCCTGTTCAAAAAAGGCGGCAGAGAATACTCGCTTCTTTCGAAGCCAAACATAACTCTGGAGAATATGGTATACACGGACAAGGGCTTCGACGAGCTCCTCTCTTTGATACTACGCCAATGCAACTCAGACTTTTCTGTAGAAGGCGGAATTTATTATATTTATGAAATCCAAAAGAAGGATGTCGTCAAGAATTTCAAGGAAACTAAAATCATCAAGATAAAGAACATAAGCGTGGAAAGCCTTGTCGCCATCCTTCCCAACGAGCTTAACGCCCAAGGCTTTGCAAAGCAGGACAAAAGCTCAAATTCGCTCATACTCACCGGAAGCCCATCGGAAATCAATCCGATAGAAGAATTCATCAAGAAAATTGACGTTCCGCTTGACGACAGAAAATACAAGAGTTTTTATTTTGAGAACGCAAGCGCAAAGGAAGCGGTCGCGCTCATTCCAAAGGAACTGCTTTTGTCAGAGGTTGTGATGCTTCCTTCTGACAACGGCTTCGCCACGCAAGTGACAAATGAAAGCGAGGCGAAACTCTCAGAATTCATAAGCCTTTTGGACAGCAAAAGACAAAATAAGGCGGTCAGGCTGAAATACATAAAGAGCGACGAGCTGATCAAGTCGCTTCCCGCTACGACGGGCAAAGACAACATTACGGAAACGAGCGAGCCGACGCTGATTTTCTTTACCGGGACGGAAAAACAGTTTGAGGATTTTTCAAGAAGCCTTGCCGAAATTGACCGTCCAAAGAGGCAAATAAAATACCAGCTGCTTGTAATCCAAAGGCAGAAGACGGAAGGATTGAATTGGGGAACGTCGCTCACTGTCGGAAAAAGCTCGGAAAATTCAGGCTATTCATGGAGCGGGACTGTGTCCAACATCTTCAACATAAACTTTGACATAATATCAAAGTTCGGAGTCCAGTTCGCCGGAAGCCTAAACGCGGAGCTTTCGCAAGGAAGGTCGCGGGTTCTTGCCGACACGACGCTCAACGGCATAAGCGGAGAGTCTTTGAGCTTTTCAAACACGAACACAACCAGATACAGGGACATAATAGTGGACACAAAGGGAAGCTTGTTCACAAGCACGACAAGGGAAATTTCAAGCGGTCTCATTCTTTCGGTCAACGGCTGGGCTAGCGGCGACGGAATGGTGACGGTAAAAGTCGACGCCCAAGTGTCAAAACAAGGAAACTCCGATTCAACGCCGTCAAACAACGGAGGAACGGACACAACGCCCCCGCCGTCCACTACGGAAAAAAAGGTCAGCGCCAACGTAAGGACAAAAAGCGGAGAGCCCGTCGTGATAGGCGGCCTTTTCCAACAAGAGGAGGAGGTTTCAGAAAAGCGCGTCCCTGGACTCGGCAAGATTCCGCTTTTGGGCTGGCTCTTCAAAAAGAGAGTCGTGTCCATGGTCGAAACAGAATTTGTAATATACCTTGTTCCTTTTGTCGAAAGGTCCGAAGCGGAAGCTCTTGGCGAAGAGGCGAACCTTTTGCGGCTCAAAAAGAAGTACGGGGAGGCCGCGCCATGAAAAAGTTCAACTTAATAGGCTTCTCAAATTACAAGGAAATCAAAGGGCAATACACAAAGAAATTCATCAAGAGCTCCCGTTGCGTGAAGATAAGCGAATCCGAAAATGAAGTCGTCGCGGCCGTGGCGCGCAACTGCTCTGACAGCGTTAAAGTCCTCAAGCAGGCGCATGCCCCTAAGGAAGTCAAGTCAATACTGGTAGACGACACGGATTTCGCGGAGTTTATAGGAAATTTTGTGGACAGCGCGGGAGATCGAAACGCCAGAAAAAACGAGCCGGACGGAGAGTTCCGGCTGGAAGACATCAACGGCGACGCGCCCGCAGTGAACATAATAAACGCTACATGCCTTGAAGCTATAAGGCTTGGCGCGAGCGACATACACATACAAGGAACAAAGAATTTTATCAATGTCCGCCTTAGGATTGACGGCTCTCTTCGGACAGTCCGCCAATTTGACAAGGGCATTTTTGACACCTTAGCAAGCCGGGTGAAAATTATGTCCGGTCTCAACGTGATGGAAAACAGGCTTTGCCAGGACGGGAGAATGAGCGTGCAAGCGGGCGGCAAAAAATTTGACTTCCGCGTTTCAATCGTTCCGTCAGTCACGGGGCAAAATATAGTCCTGCGACTTTTCAACAGCGAAGGCGAGGAGCTGAGCCTTGACGAGCTGGGCTTTTCAAAAGAAAACCTAAAGAAGCTCAAGTCGGCCTTGAAGAGCCCGTACGGAATGATACTTGCGACCGGCCCTACTGGAAGCGGAAAGACCACCACGCTCCACGCTATGTTAAGGGAGATGGACGCGGAACGCCTTAAGATTGTGACGATAGAAGATCCTGTTGAAAAGATAATCGACGGCGTTGAGCAAATACAGGTCAATGAGGAAATAGGACTTACGTTCGAAAGCGTTTTGCGGCGCGTATTGAGGCATGACCCCGACGTGATAATGGTTGGAGAAATCCGCGACAAGGAGACCGCCGCGCTTGCGGTCAGGGCCGCTCTGACAGGGCATTTGATACTTTCCACGGTCCACACCAACGACAGCGTCTCAGCAATTCCAAGGCTAAAGAACCTTGGAATCGAACCATATCTTATTGCCGGCACATTGAGGGCGGTCCTTGCGCAAAGGCTTGTCCGAAAACTTTGCCCAGCGTGCAAGGGAAAAGGCTGCGCCGCTTGCGGCCATTCAGGATTTCGCGGGAGAACCGCCGTCAGCGAAGCCTTTGTTTTGGACGAAAGCTGCCGCTCAATGATAGAGGAAGGAAAGCCTGACTCCGAACTTAGAAAATACATCGCGAACCGCGGCTTCAAGACAATGAGGGAAGACGCCGCCTTAAAAGCAAGGGAACACGTGTCCACAAAAGACGAAATGGCGCGGGAGGGGGTTTTATGAAGACCGACATTCTTCTTTTCACCCAGACTATGGGGGCGCTTCTTTCATCTTTTTTGCCGCTGCAAAGCGCTCTGTCCGTATGTAAGGAAATTCTTGCTGGAAAAGCGGATAAAAAGCTGGCGACTGAAATTCTCAAGGACGTAAGCGAAGGGAAAAGGCTTTCGGACGCGCTCGCGCGGCTTAAAACGTTCCCTCAGCTTTACATTGCCCTTGTTTCCATAGGAGAGGAAAGCGGAAGCCTCGCGCAAACGTTCGGACATCTTGCCGAGTACCTAAAGGACAAAAGAAGCATGCGCAGAAAAATTGCCATGGCGCTTTTATATCCCATACTCGTTCTTGCGACTGCGGCCGCAGTTTCCGTCGTTTTGGCGGTTTTTGTAATGCCGCGTCTGGAGGGAATTTTTGAGGCCTTCTCCGGTTCGGCGGAGAGTGTCGGCGTACGGGCGGATGGAATAAAGCTTAAACTATTCTTATCCGCAGTTATTGTCCTTGTCCTTTCTCTGATTATCGCCCTATGCGCCGCGGCCCATAAGGCAAGCAAAAAAGCGGCGTACATTATGGACAGCGCGCTTTTAAGAATTCCCTTGCTAAAAGATTTTGCCATGACGATGCAGATGCATGATTTTTCTTTCGCCATGAAACTTATGACGCAAAGCCGCTTTCCCATTGAGCGGAGCCTTGCATATGCTAAGGATGTTTTAGGCAACGCCCGCGTAAAGAAGGCCGTGGAATCTGTGTGTCAAAGCGTCGCCTCCGGCAAAGGCATCAGCGAATCTTTTGAATGTGAAAAAGTTTTTCCAAAATATCTTACGGTTTGGATAAAAATCGCAGAAGAGAACGGACAAACAGAAGAGGCCTTCAACCAAATATGCGCTTATTACCAGAACGAGAGCGAAAGCATTTTGACCGGCATAACGCAAGCCGCGGAACCGGTGTTCATTCTAATTACCGGGGCAATAATCATAGCGATGGTCGCGCAGTTTGTCATCCCGGCATTCAATCTTTTGGGGGCATTATGAAAAGCGCAAGAATAAAGACACTTGAAGTCATTAGAAGCGAAGACGGATGGACCTTTATGGAAACATTGATCGTCATCGCGATAATTCTCATTCTTACTGCTACAGTAGGCTTTGTCGCCATAAACAGCCTTGAAAAATCAAGAGTCGCCGCCGCCAAGATACAGATAGAAAGCCTGGCGACAGCGCTTGAGGCGTATTACATTGACTGCGGAAACTACCCAACCGCCGAACAAGGGCTAAGCGCGCTGCGAAAAAAGCCCGAAACTTTTCCAAGCTCCGACGGCTGGGGAGGCCCTTACCTTTACAAGGACGCACCAAAAGACCCTTGGAACCATGAATATGAGTACACCAATCCCGCCCCTGACGGCTCGCCATACGGCATCCGAAGTTTCGGCGCGGACGGCGTTGAAGGCGGCGAAGGAAAGAACGCCGACATAAAAAACTGGGAGTAAAAAAGTGCTTAAGGAAATTTTCGCTCTGACAGCTTTTTTGTTCATCCTTTCAGCCGTAGTCGCCGGCACGGCCGCAGTCCAAAAAACGGCGGACAGACAGACGGCAAGAGCGGAGCGAATTATGGAGACCGCGAATGAGATTGACTGAGACATTGGTTGCCATAACGATTTTTCTCATCTCTTCCGCGGTTTTCGCCGCAAGCCTCGTCAATGTGGGGCACTGCGTCGCAAAATCAGAGAGCGCGTCAAGAAGCGCCGTGTTGACGCTCAAGACAGACGCTCTTTTAAGAAAAGAAATAAAAGGGCTTGGAATGCCTTATTGGAAAAGCTTTGACGCGGAGTTTAAGGCTGCGGAAAAAGAAATAGAGCTTTTCTGCGCTCGGAACAACATAGAGCTTGTTTCTGTGTTTCCTGTTTATGACAAGAAACATAGGGCGGAAGGAATAAAAGTTGAGTGGAGGCTTTTTGGCAAAAGCCACGAAAGCCTGGAGTTTATAAAACAGAGGATTGTCGATGATGGATTCTGACAAAGGTTTTTCCACCCCGTTAGCGCTAGCGGTCATTTTTTCTCTTTGCGCCACGACTCTGTCATTCTGCATGCTTGCGGCCGCGAACGAAAAAATAATGGACTCTTATAAAAAAACGGTTTCCGAAAGAAAGAAGGTTGACGCAATCGTTTATGACATGGAAGAAAAAATCCAGCCATTGAAAGACTCTCCGTCAGACGCGGACGAACGCGAGGTTTCTTTCTTGCTTGAAGCCGCTTGCGACTATAGCCTCACAGTAATGGACGCTTCCACAGGCATAAACAAAAAATTCGCGGCGGAAACGTTTTTGAAAAACAAGTCTATAAACGACTACATAACGGAAACCGGCGACGAAGCCTTTGTTGAATACGGCTGGATGAATCCCAAGCTTTCAGACAAGACCGCACTGGAACAGGCCGCGAAGGATTTTGAAAGCGGAACGTTCCCGCTGGCGAACTCATATCCGCCACTGAACGCCCATTTCATGAACGAAAGTTTCTTAAGGGCCGTCCTTGGGTTTTGCGGCGCCAAGGAACCGGAAAAGAAGGCTCGCCTTTTAAAAGAAAAACTCTCTCCCGAAACAGGGGTTAAGGAAATGGCCGAGCTTTTGGGCGTAGGTACAAGCGACCCAATCCTTGACCTCATCGGCACAAAGACTGTTTTTTGGAAAGTTGGCTTCGAAACGGAAAGGTCAAAGGTCTCAGCGGTCTTCGCCGCCGTTCCAGAAAAGGAAAGCCAGAAAAAGATTGAAAAATATATTCTAGTAAAAAAAGAAATCACATCAAAAGGAGGCGCGATATGACAGAACGGACAAAGCCCCGAGATTGCCCAAAATTTTCCGTCCTCCTAAAATCCCACACCCGGCGAAAGCGCCTCCTTGAAGCGAAGCGTGAGCTTGAAGGCCTTTACCCATTTGAAGTGGACGAGAAGAACATCCTCATATTGAAGACGGACAAAAAAGGCTTGTATGAAATATACATTTCAAAAGAAACCGTCAAGAACGAATTGAACGCAAAAAAGCTTTGTCTTGCGGCCATTGCATGCGTTTTGGCCATGGCGGCGTTGATTTTTGCGACGCGCCACGCCGCAATGAAAAACGCGGAATCAATAAAGGCGCGAAAAGAGCTTGAAAGGCAAAGGCAGGAAGAAACCCGGCTCTTGAAGGAAAAAGAGCAAAAGCTTGCGAGCCTTGAAGAAGAATACGACGAGAGAAAATCTTCTGAATATGAAAAAATGTACCCATGCATAGAGCGCCTTTATTCAGCGATGCCTGAAAAAACGACCATAGAGAGCATGTCGCTCGAAAAAAACTCTTTTACTGTTGAAGCCACTACAAAAGACGCCGCGGCCGTTCTCGCCAACTTTGAAAAAAACGGAGCCTTCGCATATGTAAAAATGAGCCGGACGACAGTAAAAGACGGAGTTGAGACGGTCGCGTACAACGGCGAATTTTCAAGGTCTTGGAAACGAGCTTGCGAAACGCTTTCAATTGACGAAAGAATAGAGTTTTATGAAACGGAGCTTTCAAAAATAAAGGCTAGGTCGGAAAAGATGCGGGAAGCGGCGCTTTCCGACTACATAAAAACGGTCAGGGCCGCCATGCATAAAAACGGCTGCGGCGAACGGAACATACAGCTTAGGGGCAACAGCGACAGCGCGGAAATTGAATTTTTTATAGTTTCAGACAGCAGGGGCGTTCTGAATTTTATAAAGGAAATTCAGGAAGGAGAAGAATGCCTTGTTGACATAAAGCGCCTTTCCATTAGAAACAGCGAAAACAGAAACGGAGTGCAGACGACAATTTGCTTTGCCACGGGAATAGCATTGAAACAAAGTGACATGCGCCTTTCCGAGCCTGACGATAAAAGCGTTGAGCCTTCGGAAATGGACAGAATTTTCCGCAAAGCTCCGGCTCCAAAACCAGTCGCAAACAATTTGACCTCAACTCCAAAAAACGCGGGCGTCAAAAAGACGGAAAAGAAATCTGTTCCAAGACAGCTCAAAAAGCTTTCTTTCATTGGGCTTACGAAGATAAAAGGAAGGGATTTTGTAATGGCAAAAGACGACGATATGGGCGTCATCTACAAGCTTGCCGTCACGGAAACTGAAACAAGCGGAGATTTCTGCGTTCAATCCAGCGGAGGCTACATGGCCGAAATTCGCGGCGAGCGTTATGAGGTGAGAAGATGAAAAGACGGACGGCGTTTTATAAAAGCCTCGCGGCATCAATTGCTTTTTGCCTTTTTTCGTGCGCCAGCGCGCCGGAAAAGAAAATTGACTCGATATACGTTATGGCTTATGACTATGACAACAACGAAGTCATGAACGCCGCGATTTTTTTGGACGGCGAGGAAATCGGAAAAACAGACATATACGGCAGGCTTATTTTTCCTAGCGAAAAGGAAAAGGAGGCTTTAGTCCGCGCGGAAAAGCCGGGATATGAAACAGTGGAGACAAAGACAATGCTAAAGCCCGGCGTTCTCTTATATTTCAAGATGGGGAGCGGTCTTTATTACGCAGAACGCGCCGAAAGGCTTTTTGACGAAGGAAAAATTCAAGACGCCCTAAAGTCTATAGAAAAAGCCCTTTTGATCGATGACAGAAAGGACTGGCTCTTTTTGAAGGAAGTTATTTTAAGGAGAGAAAAAGGCGATGAATAAAAAAACGTTGGGCTTCGCCGCGGCCGCAGTTCTTTTGGCGGTTTCAAACGCATTCATGACGGCGCATGTGCTACTCCTAAAAAAAGAGGTTTCCTCTCTCGAAAAAAGCCTTGAAGAATTCAAGGAGAAAATCGAAGAAGAAATAATCAATCTTGCGGCAAGAGAAGAAGAGAACAAAGCCGAAATAAAGGATGACTTGGCTGCCTTAGGCCGAAAGTCAGAAGCGCAGTTCTCAAAAACAGTGGGAATGAGCAGAACATACGAAGCAATCCTTGAGGAGCAGAAAAAGAAAACGGTCGACACTGCTGAAAAGGACGAGGCCTATTTAGCGGCTAAGAAAGAGGCCGTTTCATTATACAAGAAAGGAGCGTTCTATCCCGCCTGCGAGGAATTCAAGAAACTGTCCGAGGAACGCGAGGACGACATGGAGTGCCGACTTTTTCTGGCAAAAAGCATGTTCTATATGAACCGAGCCGACAGCTCCAATTACGCGACAATATTGGAAAACATAAAGGCGCTCAAGCAGAACGCTGCGGCGGACGGAGAATGCCTTGACATTGAGAAATCAATCCTTGCCGAACAGGAGGGAATTCATGAATAAAACAGCCGTTTTTCTTATTTTGATTTGCGCCATCCCTCTGGCCTCGTTCGCGTCCGAGATAAAGGTGGCGCCGTTCGCGGTTTATGACTCGGACGGAAACAAAGCCGCGCCGCCGGGCAATCCTTCTAAAGCGGTGCATGCGGAGCTTGAGAAGCATTGGTTTGAAGGCCTTGTAAATTTTTCGCGGCTTTCTGAAAGCGAAGCAGGCACGCCAGTTACGATAATTGAAGCGAATAAAATTTGCGACTCTTTAAAAGCTGACTATTTGCTCTACGGCTACATAAAGAAGAATGGAACAAGCTGGATGGCCGACATAAAGCTTTATGACGCCGCGAAAAAAAAGATAGCGAAGGAGTTTTTCGCAAGCGACGGCGCCGAACATTACGACCGAATGCTTGACGTTCTTTGCAGAAACATACTTTCAGGAATAGAAGAAACAACAGGGCTGAACCAAGACGAATTGAAAAAGGAAAAAACGCGCCATATGGAACTGAACGTAGCCTCATCTTTGTTTTATTGGAGCCCCATAGACAGCGGCTGGGGAAACAAAATTTTGGGAATCGTGGGCGTAAACGCGGGGCTTGAATTTTATCCTCCGCAGCCTATTGTGACGCTTAACGGAAAGCTAATTGACTTCTCCGCAAAGTTAAACTTGGTGTGGGACATCGGCGTGAACAAGAAAGGCAGCTATCCGCTGGTCATTAATTCCATAGCGATAAGCCTTCCGGCCTTCATGCACATCCATTTTACCGAAAGGCATTCCACGTATGTCGGGCTTGGCCTGTCTTACGGAATCGAATTCATGTCCATCCGCCCTAAATACGAGGAAAAACAGTTCCTGCATCAAAACGCGTTTTCTTTTGAATCGACCATAGGATACGAATTCAACCTTAACGAATTTGTGAACCTCTTTGCGGAAATCACCTTTGACTGGCATCTTGCGGGAGACGGCTTTGTTTCAGTCAGGCCGGGCCTCGGAGCGTCATTCAATGTTTTCAAGGAGCGAAAATGAAAGCTGCAAAAATATGTCTTGCAATGGCCTCTCTAATTTTTATTTCATGCTACAACAGCGCTTTTGACGAAACCCTTTTCAGAACGACAAGCGACCCGTCCGATGACACTCCAAAAACAGACTCGGTCTCAAGGCTTGGCGAAGTCTTGCTTGCATGGAAAGGCGATCCAGCCGCCGACAAATTTTACCTTATGAGGTCTTTTGACGTCGCGCCGCCAGACTGGTCTTGCATTTACGAGGGCGTCGGAACCGCGTGGTCCGACAAGAGCCTTTCCGCCGGAGGCAAATACATTTACCGCCTGGACAAAACAAGGGGCAAAAAATACTTTGAAGGAAAACAAATCGCTTACGGCTGGTCGTCAGACAGCGTGAAAGATTCTTGCGAGCCCAACGACAATCCGCAAGAAGCGACATTCCTTGAGTACGACCGAATTTGCAACTTGACTTGCGCGGGATTCGTCACCGACAACAAAGAAATTCTGGACGAAGACTGGTTTTACGTGTCCATTCCTCCAATGCGCCAAGCGGACATTGTCGTAGGACAGCACAATCTTGACAACTCAACCGTAGGCGCCAAGACAAACCTCAGGATTCAACTTTTAGGGCTTGAAAGCCAACCGGTCAAGCACCAAGTTGCGTACCCAATAAAGAACACAAGCTACGAGACAAAAACCTTCCGCTTTAAGATTTTCCCGGAGCGAACGTCGCTTTCTTCGGGGAACAGCTTTTGCGCGGTGATAGAATACACCGTTTCGCTGAACCAGATAATCAAATACTAGCCAATAGGAGGAACTATGAAACGCAAACTGTTGACAACTTTTGCCGCTTTGGCATTTCTCGCTTCCTGCGGACTTGATCCGCTTGAAGGCGGCTCTGGCATACCAAAACCGGAACGGACAAAAGTAAGCGAGGAAAGCTCTCTGTTCAAGGCCGACGGGGAGAACAAAAAATTTACGTTCGAGACTAACGACACAAAATATCTAAGCGAAAACGGCTTCACCCTTTGGACTGTCCCGAATGTCAACGCAAGCGATGATTTTTCGACCGTTTCGGTCGAAGCCGTCAAGGAATCCGGAACGGCTGAGGCTGGGTTCGGAGTGATTTTCTGCGAGCAACAAGTCAATGGCAAGCCCTTTATGATGGCGGCCCTAATAAACGCCAACGGTTTTTATACAGTCGGAAAAATTGTCGACGGAGTTTTCAGCCATGTTAACGGCGGCTGGAAAAGTTTCAATTTGATAAACCGCGGAATGGGCGTCAAGAATCAAATCGTGGTCAGCTTTGACAGCAATAGCAGGAATTTTGTCCTTAAGCTGAACGGCGGCGTGGCGACAGAATTCGCCGCGCAAGAAGAAATCGCGTTCAAAGGCAGCCGGTCAGGCTTTGCCGTTGTTGTCGCGAACAATGAAAAGCTGCCCAGTAACTCGGTAAAAGTGACGTTTGAAAACAAGAGATAGAAAGGAGACTGACATGAACAAGAATTCAATAAAGACAATAGAAACCAGCGGCTCGAAAAGAATTGTGGCGGCGGCCCTGCTCGCCTCATACATATGCGCGATAAGCCCTGTCGCGGCGTTCGCAAAAGAAAGCGGCGCCTCCGCAAGAGCTGTTGAAAGGGTTTTCGCAAAGGAAGAAAAATCAGAGGTTTTAATTTCCGCTAAAAAGGGCGGAACAGTAACCTTGGGGGATGCATCCATTGAAATTCCCGAAGGCGCGCTCAAAGAGGACACAAAGATAAGCATAACCCGCCTTAGCAAGGTCGAGGACACGGGAGAGTCGCTTTGCAACGCAATTCCAAAATCGGGCGGCTACAGATTTCTTCCAGCCGGAACAAAGTTTGAGAAGGACGTCACCATCACGCTTCCTTACAGCGCGAAGTTTGACGAAAAACCGGGCAGCTTGGAAGACCTCTACACATATTTCTTCGACACAAAAAAGAAAAGCTGGATAAAACTAGAACGGCTGGAAGTTGACAAAGGCCGCCATGTGGTCCGCTCTCTTTCGACCCATTTTACAGACATGATCAACGCAACCCTCACAATGCCGGAAAGCGCAAGTCCTGTGGACGTAAACCTTAACTCCATTAAAAGCCTTGAGGCCGCCAAGCCGGACAGCCATCTCATAAAATTCAACCCTCCCAAGGCAAACAACATGGGCGACGCGTCCTTTAGTTTTGAGCTTGCAGTGCCTTGCGGCCGCCGCGGAATGCAGCCGCAAGTGACCGTAAACTATTCTTCAGCCAGCGGAAACGGAATAATGGGAAAAGGTTTTGATGTAAGTTATGGAAGTTCAATCACCACGGACACAAGGCTTGGCCTGCCCAATTATGGCGCAAATGACAGATATATGCTGGACGGAATTTTGCTTTCCGAGAAATCAAGAAAAGAAAATGAAATAATTTACCAAGCGCAAAAGGAGGCTTCGTTCAATCGCATTGTCCGACACGGAGCGGGAACTGACTCCGACTGCTGGGAAGTTACAGACAAAGGCGGAACAAAAAGAATTTACGCCCAAAGCCCGTCTTCATGCGTCGGCGGCGGAAAGAAGACTTACTCTTGGAATCTCACAAAGACAATCGATGTCAACGGCAATACAATCGTCTATGAATACGAAAAAGACAGCGGTTATGTCTATCCTGTCGCCATTCTTTACACAGGACATGGGAGCAAAAACGGCAACTACAGCGTTAAGTTTCATTACGACGAAGGCGGCATCCAAAGACAGGACGTTCGGCTGGACGCCCGCTCAAAAGAAATCGTCGCATGCAAGAAGCTCCTTACCAGCGTGACAACGCATTACAAAGACGGAGAGCCGATACGAACATATTCCTTTGTATACAAAGAAGGACTTGCAAAAGAAAAAATGCTGACAATCCTCCGCGTCGCGAACAACGCCGGCGACAGCTATGAATATGCGTTTGACTATGAAGAGCCGAAAAAAGATGAAAATGGAAACCCAATATTTTTTGACAAACCAGTTTTATGGAAAAACAGCTATTCTATAAACGAATCGTCCGGCAAAAGCACAGGCAGCAGCGTGCATTCGAGTTTTGGCGGCGGCGCAGGAACAAAATATATTGACGGACGCGGCTCCGGAGGCGTTACAGGCGGCTCAACCTCATCAACAAACTATACAAAAGAAACTCTCATAGATTTGGATGGAGACGGAAAATGCGAGAATGTTTGTCTTTCTGGCAGTGTTTTAAGAATTTTTAGACAAAATTCTTCTGGAAGCGGCTTTGACCTAGAGCCGATTGAAATAGATGTTTCAAAAATAGACGGCGCAGGAGCGTCCTTTTTAATGAACAAGGAAACATCCTCTACCAATTCCCACGGCTGGAACGCTTATGGCGGTATTGGAGTTGCAGGCGGACTTGCAAGCGCAGGGTATGTGCGTTCGACGGTTTACCAAAACGGAACGGCAAAACTTCACACAGGATTCTATGATATGGACGGCGACGGATTTGTCGACATTGTGCCAAACACCGGCATATATTTTCACAATGACACAGCGCAAAAAGGTAAAATTGATTTTTCGTTGAGAAAAATAACGAACTTTCCAAGCGCGGCTACAAGAAAAATCGACGACACAGTTTTAACCGAATATAGAAAATCATATTGCATTCAACGCCCTTTTATGGCGTGGAAATCCGTCTATGACGGCGTAGCTAAGGTGAAAAGCAACAGCCCTGCGTCTTATTCATTTAGAGTTTTGGGAAAATATGGCGACTCAACCATTGATTTTTGCGACGAGTTTAATGTCGGCCAAGGTAGATACATTTATTTTGTACCGGATGTCGGAAATTCACCGTCAATTACAGAGCTGGAGAAAGAAAGGGATTGGTCAAACACTGTTGAATACAAAGAAGTAAAGGCTTTTGGACGCAATTTCGAGGCTCTTGAATTCTTCCCAAATCAAACCATGCAAGACCCTCCAAACGAATTAAAAAATCTTTATATGCCAGTTTATAATGGAACAAGTTCTGGAACATACCCTTCTCATTATGAGATAAAAAGCGATTTTTCGAAATGCCTTTCGTCTGAAGCAAGAGGCGAATTGATAAAACAAGGTTTGTATCTCCCCAAAATTATGACGGAGGATTTTTTTAAGAAAATTAAGGAACATGTCCTTAAAAAAAGCGAGAATATTTCCGAACAAGAAAATAGTTCGGAATCCAAAGCGGAATTTCTCGCAAATTTTGCGGGCGCGTGGACATATTCGATTTCAGACAGACTGTTTCGACTCACGAAAAAAGTGGATAGAGCTTATTTTAACACTTATTTCAAAGGTTTCATCACACCGGAGATCACGCAAAATGTTATGGAATGCTACGCGCAAAACGGAGTGCCCGCAGATTTGACCGAAGAAGCTCCCGCATACAAAACCACAGCGCTTGTCGCATATCCACCGACTAAACGACTGCAAAACGGCTCGCCCGCTATAGGCGCGGTTTATGTTGAAAATGGAAAGGCTTTTGCATACATCGGAAAACTCCAAGGCAAAGATATAATCATAGATATAGGCAGCATGGTCGTAAAGAATTCCAATGATTTTGAAGAAAAAATTGTTGTCAGAGAATTCACAAATGAAAAATGCGTCTTAAGCGTAGATGATGGAAAATACACCGTATCATACATTTTCACAGAAACAACTCCATTCGCAGATACAATCAGCGAAGAAGAATTTAAATTGATCGCCGACGACTTTAAGTCTTTATATCCAAAAAATGTTCTAGAAAGCGGGGTCTGGAATCCTGCAAGCCCAGTCGAAGAAAGTTATCTAATCTCGAACTTGCAAGATGCGCATGTCACTGACGCGATTGAACAAGCCGCATTCATAAACGCCGTTTTTGAGAAAAAAACAAAATTTGACGATGCGACGCAAACAGAAACAACTGTATACGAAAGAAAGAAATGCGACGCAAACAACAAAGATGATTATATGATGGCGGAACTCATTCTTAAAAACGCGATGCGCAACAACATTAGAAAAACGAAATTCCCGTTTTACGATTCGTCAAATTCTCTAAAGAGCGAATACGCATCATTAGACATAGAGGATCCGTCGCTGGATTGTCTCAAAAAGACGTGCTTAACTCACAAAATATACAGGATTACAGCATCAATTATAGAAATACGTTATAATTCGTCATCCTCTTACAAAGTCATTGACGGAAAAATAAAAATTCTCACTCCAAGAGCTGACTTGACATCCGAACTGACATATACAGAACATAAATTGGAATGTCCATCAGGATTGTCATCTTTCAACTCAAAAAACGACTATTCGACAGAAAACCTCGTGGAAACGCAGAGAGCAATGCTCACCCTTTTTAATGAGACAAATCAAACCGTCGAGGTTCCAATTAGTGAGTTTTTATACGGCGGCGTCAATAACTGGTTCTATGGCATTTGGACAGGAAGCGAGAGCGAGAATGAATTTTCGGAAACAAAACTCTTCGCCATTTACAACAAAAGTTCTGGAAGCGCGGAAGAATACGGCTTTTCGTCATCCACATCTAAAAGCAAAATAGAAGCGTATGGAAACAAAAAAGCAAAAGCGGCTGAAAACAACAACTCTCAAGCGACTTTTTCATTCGGAAGTTCGCTTCCCCAAAAAAACGGAGACATGCTTGAAGGCGTCACATCAAAATATATAAAAGAAACAGTCTATGACGACGGCAGCGTTCTTAAATCTCATAGCGAAACGATAGAGTCCAAGCCATATGTTAAGGCTGGCAAAATATTTTGCAACAGACTTGGCGGAAACGCGTATTATTCCATTGAGGGCGTCCCCGAATGCGCTGCGTCTTTCGAGGATGTTCTTCAAAGAACGGAAACCTCAGGCACGGACACAACCTCCGGCCCGCAGGCCTCTTTTGTTACATTTAACAATATGACTTCGACCGTTAACGAAGGCTCTTCGAGCATGATGCAGTCGCTTCAAGACATTAATGGAGACAGAATCCCAGATGTGTTGAAAATTTCTGAAAAACAATGCTTTGTTTATTTCGGAAAAGCTGACGCAATGGGGAACATAGAATTTCCATCATCACCCTCATTTTCGACAAGCTCCATTCAAGCCCTCTCAAAAAACACAAACAAATCAACTTCAAAAGGCTTCTCCTTTAGCCCCTTGGGCGCGATCATCGCTATATATTCCGCCAGGTCGCAGGAAGAGAAAGGAATAAATTTGACCAACGGATTCGGAATATCAGAATTCAACGGCTCAAACAGCACGATTGCGACACTGGCAGATTTGAATGGCGACGGTATAACGGATTACTTGAATTCGGGAACGGTTAGCCTTGGAAAAGGAATGGAATACGAGCAAAATAGTTTTTCTTACGGCTGGACTAGTTCAAGCGAAGGAACTGTGTCTGGAGATTCCAGCAACATTAGCTTTGGCGGAACGCCACCTTTTATCACCGAAAAGGGAAACCCTATTGAAGACAAAGGAAGTGTGGCCCAAAACATACAGGTTGGGTTTTCAGTTTCAGGCAGTGTCGGCGGCTGTGCCAGTGTAAGCTCAAGCGCCCAAAAAAGATTGTTGATGGATATGAACGGAGACGGCCTCTTGGATGTAGTGAAAATCGCTGACGCTCAAACTGAGAGCGGATATTGCCTATACGAAGTTTGCTACAACACAGGCTCAAAAATAGACGAAACGTCAAAAACATTGTTGAAAATTCCGACATGGAAAAACATTAGCCTTAAAACCATTTCCATCAACAACGAGGCGGTAAACTCCAACAACATAACGGTCAGCGGCAGTTCGGAAACGCTCGCTCAAACGGCAGAGATTGACTTGGGCTCATGTTCAAAGGACATTGAGAACCTTGACTGCTCAGTTACGGTTTCAACAAACATAATGGGCAACCTTGACTTTAATGTTAGCGTTTTCATTCCGTTTTGGCCTCTTTCTTTTTTAGGAGCGCATCTGACAAGCAATACAGGCGGCGGATACAACGCGGGAACGACAACTGCAAGCGCGACTGTAAAAATGACAGACTTGGACGGAGACGGACTGGCCGACCACGCGCTTAAAATTTCCGGCCAAGGCATTTACTGGAAGAGAAACCGCATGGGACGAATAGGCTTGCTGCGCGGAATATCCCTTCCCCAAGGCGGAAACATAGAGGTTGACTACGCCGAAAAATACGGCACGACAGACAACCCCAACTTTAAGTATGTAATGAGCCGAGTCACCACAAACGACGGAACAGACGGAGAAGGCCCGCTTCCAAAGCTGGAGCATGGCGAACATTCCGTGACCACGCTCTATGAATACGACGGCGGATATTACGACAGGAAAATAAAGGATTTCTTCGGATTCCAGACCGTAAAGACAATATTCGCCGACGGGACAAGCACCGTGGACGAATACAAGAACCGCGACTACTATCTAAAAGGCTGCCTTGGAAAAAGCGAGACACGGACAGTTGACGGCGCGATTCTCTCTAAAAGCTCGACTGAGTATTGCGACAGCCCAGTATCGCTTCCGGCAAAGGAAGAGGCATGGACTTACGAAAAGTCCAGCGGAGAAAGCGATTTTATCCACACAGCGGCAGAATACGAATACGACGGATGGGGCAACTGCATAAAGATAACTCAAGATTTTGGCGACGGCCAAAAACTGTCCGCGGACATAACATACGACAACACGAACGCGACGGACTATATCATAGGCCTGCCTGTAGACATACGAGTTTATGATTCAAACGGAAATTTGTTGCGTCATAGGTCGGGCGATTATGACGATTTAGGACAGCTCAAAGAATTGAGACAGTATTTTGATGCCTATAATTATTCCGTGCATACATTGAAATATGACAGCTATGGCAACATAAAGTCCGTAACCGACAGTCGTGGCGCGGCATTGAGTTATAAATACGATGATGTCGAAAACATGTTTGTCAAAGAAATTACTCAAAGAGGAAATGACACAGAAAGTTATACAAGTTTTATTGAGTATGATGAGGTGACACAGACTAAATCATTTGAGACTGACTGTAACGGAAACAGCCTGCGGTATGAATATGATAAATGGCAGCGTATAAAAGAAATTCGGACTGCTTACGACACGGGCACAACTCCTGCGGTAAGTTATGAATACAGCGCGCCCGACAAAAATATAGACGGCAAAATGAATTTATGGTATGCTATAACAAACAACAAAGTGACATACAACGCGGACGACGGCTCTGTCATACAAACAGTCTTGCAAGTTGACGGACTTGGACGGGCGGTCAGAACGGCAAAAACAGGATGCGTAAACGGCAAGGACGGCTGGAACGCAAGCGGAGCCGTGGAATATGACGAAAAGGGAAGAACTGTAAAGGAAGGCATGACGGAATTTATCAATGGAACTTTGGAAGATTTGCTGAACGAAACGCCCAAAATGACAGAGCTATATACCGCTTATGAATACGACGAGAAGGACAGGCAAATAAAAACCACTCTTCCCGACGGCTCTATTCAAGTTGCAGAATTTGAGATTAAGGATGGAAAATCAGTTTCTTATTCTACCGACCCGCTCGGAAATGTCTCCGTGCAGGAGAGTGACAGCAGGGGGAACATCATCCTAGTGGCCAAAGTCGACAAGGACGGAAAGCGGCTTACAAAAGTCACATACAAATACAATGAGATGGGCGAAATGCTAAAGGCATTTGACGCGAAAGGACACCCGATAACGGCGGAATACGACCTTCTTGGCCGTCGCACGGCTCTTGAAAGCCTTGACTCTGGCAGGCAGGAATTCTTCTATGATGAATGCTCAAACCTTGTCCGAGAGAACAACAGCGTCCTGCGAGAAAATAACAAGCAGATTGTATATGAATACGACGGCTTGAACCGCCTTATTAAGATTGACTACCCCGACACCGAGGACACAGTTTATACTTACGGCGGCGCGAACGACACTCACAGAGCGGCGGGGAAAATTCTTTCCGTGACAGACGCTTCGGGTACGCTCGAATATGAATACGGACGGCTTGGAGAAGTCACGAAAGAAACTCGAACAATCAATACTCACCTCAACGGAATCAATGATACGGAAAGTGCGGTAATGGAATATTGCTCTGACTATCTTGGTCGTATGCAGTGGATTGTCTACCCCGACGGCGAGAAAATTGCCTACGGCTATGACAAGGGCGGACAGGTCGTGTCTGTCACAGGCACACATTACGGACATGAATTCAATTATGTAACAAATATTCTCTACGATGAATACGGACAGCGAACAAGAATTGATTATGGCAACGGAACATTCACGGAATACAGCTATGACCCCGCTCGTCGTTGGCTTGATTCAATTAAAACTGAAAACAAGTGGGGGCAAAGTTACCAGAACATCTCATATAGTTTTGATGCTGTAGGAAATGTACTCGGTTACGAGAACGACTGCCTTGACTCCATGACGGGAAACTACAAGACAAAGCAGGTATATTCTTATGACAACCTCTACCAGCTTGTAAAAGTGAACGGCGAAACTACATATAATCCGTACAAGTCGAGCGTGCCGGAGTTTAAGTCTGACTATTCGCAGGTTTTCTCTTTTGACACGGACGGCTTGGGTAATATGACTTCAAAAGTCAGTTCTGAAACTGTAACACCGCATAAAACAATCGGTGACAATTTGAACTACAGTTTTAATTATGTCTATGATGAAAACTATGCTCACAGGCTTGTCCGTGCGGGAGACCGCTATTACAAGTACGATTCAAACGGCAACATCATTTGCGAGCAGGACGGCAGTTTTGAGAGCAATGGCGAAGATGTTTCTTACCATAAGATTACAAAAGAAACAAAGGATGTCTACTCAACCGATTATGGCTGGGGATTGTTCAAGGACGATGATTCCAACACCAGCATAAAAAGTAAAAAATATAGCAGAACTTATGTCTGGAACGAGAAAAATCAGCTTATTTCAAGCGTTGATTCAAACTACAACACGGCTTATATCTACGGTCAGGATGGACAAAGAAGCAACAAGTATACTGCAAACAGCGAAACATTGTATTTTAACAAAATGTGGACTCTCCACACCGACAGTGGTAATAATGTCTATGGTGGTCAAACATCAAAGAATATCTATCTTGGCGAGACTCGCATTGTCACAAAACTCAACAGCGGTACGAATCCGACTTATCAAGAGGAATATTACAAACAGTATTTTTATCATTCCGACCATTTAGGTTCTGCAAGTCTTATCTCTGACTACAAAGGCGATGAGTACCAGCGCATAGAATACACGCCGTACGGCGAAATTTGGGTGGAAAAGACGCAAAACACAGGCCTGGAATATCTTCCATACAAGTTCACGGCCAAAGAACTTGATGAGGAAACTGGGCTTTATTATTATGGAGCTAGATACCTTGACCCAAAGTATAGCCGCTGGATAAGTACTGACCCTGCGTTGGGCGAGTATATTCCGCAGGCTCCAGTCAGCGACGAGGCGAAGAAGCATAACCAGAACCTTCCGGGCATGGGCGGTGTGTTCAATACTGTCAACATGAATCTCTACCACTATGCAGCGAACAATCCGGTTAAGTACACAGATCCGGATGGAAGGGAAGCGGGAATGCCTGCGGAAGTTCAGAAAAGGCTGCAGACACACATAATTAACTCCCATATGTCATTTGATGACTTTAATAATTTGCATAATTGCAAAGCAGGTCCTGTTGAGTTCCCCGCAACTAGCATGCTGACTCAAAGAGTCGGAGGGCTCGAAAAGTATCCCGACGCATGCATATATTTTTCCGCGATTAACGCTGTAATGATGGCTGGCTATAAGACCGACGGGTATTTTTCTGATTTAGCGGGCTTGGTTGATTCTACACGAGGTAACTTTACAGACATTGTCAAGTTGGTATTTGGTCTTGACGCGACATATAAGCCGTTGCCTTTAGGCTTGGACGAGGCATCACTAAAAGAAACAATCGGCGACAACCCTGCCGTTCTAATATTTGAGCAAAAAAGTTTTTGGGGTAACCGATCTGAAGGAAAACACGGTATCGCATATTCAAATGGTTTTTTATTTGAACCATATTTAGGAAAAAAATCAACTAACTTTAATACAGTTAAAGGAACAAATGCTTCGGCAGATTTTTCTTTGACACATTATATAAAAGGATTTTATTTCCAAATCAAGCAAAAAAATGATAGCGAATAATACTTAAGCATATAGCACAGAGGAAATATAAAAATGAAAAGAAAGAATTTTATTATTATGTTATGCTTGTCGGCCTTCTTTATTTATTCCTGTTACAAGCAGGGAAAAGACAGTGCGCCTGAAAAAGTTCAAGATATAGAAAGAAATGAATTGAAGCAAGAAGACAATGATGACCATTCTAAATATGATAACAATGAACAATCAAAAAGCAATTCAAGTGATGATTTCTGGGAACTAATGCACAGTGATTACAGAAAAATCAAGATTACTGATAAATATACAGTAATCACAAATTTAGACTGTGACATTATTATTGAAAGTTCAGAAAAATACTTTGTTGATGGAGTTGAGTTTTCATCTGAGGAAGGCTGGTGGGCTTTGATTGACACTCAAGAAAAAAAAGTTTTGAAATATCAACCAGAAAAAATTATACTTGGTGTGTTTAGGATACAAAAAGATTATTTGATATACGATCAAGGCACTAGTTTTGAAAGAACCAATTGTGTTTATGATTTATATACAGATTTTTCTTATAAAATTGACTCTTACGCCAAAGACTCCATTTTGATAAATTCAGCAAGGGATAAAATTGCAGTAAATTTTCTCTCAAACAAAGATTTTTTTATGGGGGTAGACCCATATGAAACCGCAAGGATTGGAATTCGTGTAGTAGATTTGAAAACTGGGACTATGAAAGAATTGACGCCTAAAACAGATGTCAATTATTTGTTGTCAAGTTTTGAAGATGAGCTTATATACAAAGAAAATGACACCTTAAAAGTGTTTCCCTTGGAATAACTGAAAGCCTAAGTTTTTTTCCCAGATATTATTGCAATGTACAAGTCATAATAGAGCATGGTGCAGATGAATTATACAACCTTGACAGTCATGGCAAATTTGATAGTTTTAGACTTTTAGACAACACAACCGCTGTTGTCAAAGAAACCTTCTCTCCAGGGCAAACAAGTTGGAACTCAACAAGCGCGTGGAACAATCACGCTCGCGAAGATGAAAATAAATTGTTTGAAGATTCAGATGGCTCAATTCAAGTGGAACGAGAGGAAAAGCTTTTTGCCGGAAACTCAAATTGGTTTTTTGGAATTTGGGTGTGCGGTTCAACACCCTTTAACGGCAAAAATATAGAAGCGATAGTTAATCCTTCAAATTTTGACAAATATAAAAACAAATATGACGAGAATCAACTGAAAAACATGTCGGAAAGCGAAGCGGCCCAAAAGAAAGGACAAAACGAAGAACAACCTTTCTACCTTCCAATTCACAACATTGAAAATTCTAACTCTGACATATATCCTGTGCAAAAAGAATACGCAAGCGAAAAAGAAGGTCTGGAAAACACGCTTGTCGGCCAAATAAGCATGACATGCAGACGAATTGAATTGGCGGACGGCAGCCATGCAATGGCGACAGAGTATTATTTCCCTTTCATCCAAGGCGACTATGTTCACGCAGGACGCATAGGCGGAAGCGCGTTCTATGAAATTGATGGAATAAACGCTTCCAATGGAATACTGTCAGATTTCATTTTCCCGAATGTGCGCATGTCTAGAAACGAAGGAACCGACAGAACGTATGGACATAACTTCGATTTTTCTTACGCTACCCCAGAACTTCTTCAAGATGCAAAGGAATTGGGCAACAGTCTTAAAGTTAGCGCGTCAACGAGCGTGGGCGGGAACACCGGAACTAACGTAAACGACGGAAGATTAACACAAACAATTATGGATGTAAACGGAGACTCAATTCCGGATATAATCCAAGAAACCCCTACAGGCGTTTACATAACGCCAAGTAAAAAATCGTCTGAAGAGAAAATAGTTTACTGCGAAAAATATGAAATTGACGGAGTGAACATAAACTCAACCCATTCCGAAATAGACGTCAACGGAGCCTCTTTCTCCCCCAGCGGTTCAATCAGCATGGAATTCAACAAGGGAAAACCAAATCATGTAAAGGCCTCTGGAAGCTCAAGCGGAGGCGCGGGCGTTACAAAGACATTTGGAAAATCTTCCGTCAAAACCGGGCTAATTGACATAAATGGCGACGGATTGCCGGATTTTTATGACGGTGTGACCGCAAAGTTAAATTTAGGTGAAACATTCGAATCAACGCAATTGATTTCTGTTCCGGCGGGCGACATGAATGTTTCTTCGATAAATAGCGTTTCTGCAAATATAAATACCGGCAAAACATCTGGCTTTGGCGAATCGCTGTCTTGCGGCATAAATTATGGAGGAGGATTAAGCTATACAGCGTCTTCAAACGCCACGAACTCAATGTTCATTGACATTAACGGCGACGGACTTGCGGACAAGCTTACGCAAAAGGCCGGCGCCCTTTCAGTATTGTACAACACTGGAAACTCTTTTGTAGAATCCCTTGACATTTTGTTGCCTTCTTGGAAGTTGAGCGAAGCAGAGAGGCAGAAAATTGGAAAGGGAAAAGACACTAATTTTGAGGCGGCTATCTTTAGCGATGTTCCTCTTATAGGGCCCATGACAAAAGGAATCGCAAACGCGGTTCCCGCATATGATCCATTTGCGGAAAAAAGCATTGACGGCATGGAATCATCAACCACAATTTCTTTGTCAATAAACGGTAGCCTTGGATTAAGTTTCACATTTTGCATCCCAGTGCCGATACCTTTTGCCCCATTTTCCATAAACCCCACATTCTCAGGAGGAAACGGCCTTACGGGGTCAACGTCAATAAACATGGTCAATGTTTCTATGACGGACTTGGACGGCGACGGACTCCCAGACCATGCTCTCAGAATCCCCGGCGTAGCGACTTATTGGAAGCGCAACATCAGCGGTCGTTATGGACTTCTTGCAAAAATCAACCTTCCCCAAGGCGGAAACATAGAGATTGACTACGCCGAAAAATACGGCACGACAGACAATCCGAATTTCAAATATGTCCTCAGCAAAGTCACGATGAACGACGGATGTGATGAAGTTCTCCCAAAGACAAGTCACGGCGAACATTCCGTTACGACGGTTTATGAGTATGAAGATGGATATTACGACAGAGCGCGGAAAGATTTCTACGGCTTTCAGACGGTAAAAACCATCAATTCTGACGGAACATACAAAATCGATGAGTATTACAACCGCGAATATTATGCAAAAGGAAGCCTAAAAGAAAGTAAATGTTACTCATCAGATAACATTCTTCTTTCGAGAAGCGCAACGGAACTCTTGGATTCTCCCTGCCCGCTTCCAATAAAAGAAGAATCTTGGACTTATGAGAAATCAAGCGGAACAAACAACTATATCCATTTAGTCACGGAATATGAATATGACACTTACGGCAACTGTACTAAAATCACACAGGATTTCGGCGACGGAGAAAAGCTTGTCGGCGTACTCCAATACGATAATTCCAATACTGGCTCATATATTATCGGATTGCCGACAGACATTTCCGTTTACAATGCAAGTGGAAATTTGTTGCGACATCGTGCGGGTGTTTACAATGGCTATGGAGAACTTACGGAACTGCATCAGTATTATGACACCAACAGTTATTCCATAAACAAACTTTCATATACGGAGCATGGAAACATTGAATCCGTTGCCGACAGCCGCGGGGCAACTTTGTCTTATAAATATGACGGAGACGAATATATGTTTGTCGATGAAATCTCACAAAGCGGAGCTGGAACTGACACATATACAAGCTATATGACATACGACCCAATAACGCAGGTAAAGGAAGAAGAAATTGATTGCAACGGAAATTCATTGCAATACAAATATGACGAATGGCAACGAATTGTAAGCATAAGGACTTCTTATGATACAGGAACAACCCCTGCCGTCCGTTATGAATACCATACGCCAAACAAAGATTCTGATGGAAAGCACGAATTGTGGTATGCCGTAACGAACAATAAAGTCACATTTGATTCTTCTGACTCTTCATCTATTCAGACTGTATTGCAAATTGACGGTCTTGGGCGAGCGGTGCGTACTGCAAAGACAGGCTTTGTAAACGGTGTTGCGGGTTGGAACGCGAGCGGAGCGGTGGAATACGACAGCAAAGGCAGAACCGTAAAAGAAGGAATGACGGAATTCATACAAGGGGACATTCAGACGCTTCTTGAATCCGTACCAAAAATGACAGCTTTATATACTGCTTACGAATACGACGAGAAGGACAGGCAAATAAAAACTATACTTCCAGACGGTTCAGCTCAGACTAACGCTTTTTATATAGAAGAAAACAAGCTGATTTCCGAAACGGCCGACCCGCTCGGCAACGTTTCAACGCAAACGACCGACAGCAGGGGGAATATCATCCTAGTGGCCAAAGCCGACAAGGACGGGAAACAGCTTACGAAAGTTACATACCGCTATAATGCTATGGGCGAAATGCTAAAGGCATTTGACGCGAAAGGGCACCCGATAACGGCGGAATACGACCTTCTCGGTCGCCGCACGGCACTTGAAAGCCTTGATTCGGGCAGGCAGGAATTCTTCTATGACGAATGCTCAAACCTTGTCCGCGAGAATAACAGCGTTTTGCGAGAGAACAACAAGCAGATTGTATACGAATACGACGGCTTGAACCGCCTTATAAGAATTGATTATCCCGACACCGAGGACACCATATATACTTACGGAAACGCTTCGGACAAGTCTGTCGGAGCGGCGGGGAAAATTCTTTCCGTGACAGACGCGTCGGGAACTTTGGAATATGAATACGGACGGCTCGGCGAAGTCACGAAAGAAACCCGAACAATTAACACTCACCTCAACGGCAATAATCCTTCGGAAACCGCTGTCATGGAATACTGCTCTGACTATCTCGGTCGTATGCAGTGGATAACCTACCCCGACGGCGAGCAAATTGTCTACGGCTACGACAGGGGCGGACAGGTAGTTTCCGTCAAGGGCGAGCATTGGGGGCATGACTTTGACTATGTCACGAACATTCTTTATGACGAGTACGGACAACGCACAAGAATTGATTATGGCAACGGAACATTCACGGAATATAATTATGACCCGGCAAGAAGATGGCTTGATTCAATTAAAACTGAAAACAAGTGGGGACAGACCTATCAGAATATTGTATATAATTTTGATGCTGTAGGTAACGTGCTTGGTTACGAGAATGATTGTCTTGACTCCGTGACAGGCAACTACAAGACCAAGCAGACATATTCTTATGACAACCTCTACCAGCTTGTAAAGGTTGACGGAGAGACTACATATAACCCGTATCATTCTTCTGTTCCGGAGTTTTACTCAAACTACTCACAGACTTTTACATTTGATGATATGGGGCTCGGAAATATGACAAGTAAGGTGTCAAAAGAAACAGTCTCACCTCATAAGTCGATAGGCGATAATTTAAATTACAGTTTTAATTATGCATACGATGAAAATTTCGCTCATCGTCTGATTAATGCAGGAGACCGATACTACAAATACGATTCAAACGGCAACATCATTTGTGAACAGGACGGCAGTTTTGAAAGCAACGGCGATGATACTGTCTATCACAAAATAAACCGTGAATCAGAAGACGTTTACTCAACCGATTATGGATGGGGCTTGTTTAAGGAGGATGATTCAAACGGCGGAATAAAGGGTACAAGATATTGCAGGACTTACGCCTGGAACGAGAAAAATCAACTTATTTCAAGCGTTGATTCAAATTACAACACCGCCTATGTTTACGGTCAGGACGGACAGAGAAGCAACAAATACACGCAGAATTCCGAAACGCTTTACTTCAACAAAATGTGGACTCTGCACACAGACAGCGGAAACAGCGTTTATGGCGGTCAGTCTGCTAAAAATATTTATTTGGGTGAAACAAGGATTGTCACAAAACTCAACAGCGGTACGAACCCGACTTACCAAGAGGAGTATTACAAACAGTATTATTATCATTCTGACCACCTCGGTAGCGCAAGCCTCATAAGTGATTACAAAGGCGACGAGTACCAGAGGATAGAATACACTCCATACGGTGAAACCTGGGTCGAAAAGACAGATCCAAAAGCCAATCTAAACTTCCTGCCATACAAATTTACAGGCAAAGAACTAGACGAAGAGACCGGTTTATACTATTATGGAGCCAGGTACCTGGATCCACGGTATTCTATGTGGATTAGTACTGACCCGGCTTTGGGTGAGTACATTCCAAAGGCACCTGTTAATGAGGAGGCAAAACGATATAACCAGAATCTGCCGGGCATGGGAGGTGTGTTTAATCACATCAATTGTAATTTGTACCACTATGCTGCCAATAATCCTGTCAAGTATACAGACCCGGATGGAAGAAATATCGAAGATGATGCAGCACAAGAAACGGGTGATATTTCAAAAGTAAAAGGTGCAGATATAAATTTATTTTCTGCAGATGTTAATTTTACAAGAGATTTTATAGATCAGGATAATTTTGATCCAAAGTATGGCACAATGCGAAAAGTCGCAGCAAATGCAAAACGATATAAATCTCTTTTTTATGTTGCAGCGCATGGTAATTGGAATAGACTTACTTCATATGAACAAGATGGCAGTATTAGTGATTATGATAAAAGAAAAGCATTATTTGCGGCAGATATTGCAAAAATGATAAAAGAAAACGAAAACTATCATGGGCAGCCGATTGTTTTATGGGTATGTAATGCTGGTAACGAATCAGATAGCAAAAAATATGATATGGATTGTATTGCTCAATTAGTTGCAAATGAACTAGGAGAAGGAAAGGTTGTTATTGCATCAACAGGTTTTGTTGCATTCAAAAGCGAACCATTTACTTTTAGAAATAGAACATCATTGATATGTACTGTTAATCCTGGCGAACAAAAGCGTTTTGTAGGGAGGGGAAAATAATGCATAAGAGAAATATAGTTATACTACTGTTTTTTTCATTTTGTTTGTTTGTATTTGGAAAAAATGGTCCAAAAACTTATATAGATAATGGATCAGAAGGAATCCTTGAAATAGAAGAATTGGAAAAAAATATTACTTTGGCATTAAATGGCGATCAATATGCTGCCTATAATATTTTTGAACATTATATGTCTGTGCCGATGGAATCAAAAAAAGAGTTTTTACAGAAAACTTTATACTGGGCAATTATAGCTGCTGAAAATGATACATACGGTCGAAATATGTATACGTTGTATTCATTTAATAAAACTTTTAATTGTATTTCAGATGAAAGAAGTTTTTTTTGGTTACTAAGAAGCGTCAGATTAAATTATAAGGACTCCTTGGATGAAATAAAACAATTGGAAATTTCAATAGAAGATATGAGCAATGTAGATTTATCATCTCACAAGTTTAATTTTGTTGAATACAAAAAATATGCAGAATCTGGAAATCAATATGCAACCCTTTCATTAATTAATTATTTCAAAAATTTAAGCGATGTGGAACAGATAAAATATTGGCTTTGCATAGGTGCTCAAAACGGAAGTAAGGAATGTATGAAAGAATATGCTGATTTATTACGTAAGAGTTCCAATAAGAATGACAATATTAGGGCTGGCTTTTGGGAAAGGAAAGCTAAATGAATGGATACAATAAAAGTGCAGTTCGAAAATAAGTTCTTCCATAGCAAAAGCCTCTATGTCATCAACAAAAACATATGTTGTTGGTCATATGGACGGTCATTATTTCAACATAACTGATTATTCAATATCGAAAGGCTATAAAATACATGATGTATATCGCCGTTTCAACAATGCTATACAAAAACAGTTTTTTGACAAAGTTCAAAATGGTAAGATAGACAAAATATATACGATTACAATAGACGATTAATTACACAAGGTATGAATATGAAGATTTTTAAATCACTTTTTTTCCTAATTTTCTCTTTTACGCTTGCAAGTTGTACCAAAAATCACGACACAAATTTTTATGAACGACTAAAATCTGCTGTAGAAGCAGGAAATGAAAAAAAAATTGAAAAATTATTGACAAAATCAGCGCATCTTACAAATACAGAATATGAGATATTGCTGAATATTGCTATGAAAGATAAATGCAACCTTTCTATTCCAATCTTATTTATAAAAAGCGGTTATCCTGTGGACAAATATCGTTTAAAAAGGGATAAAAAGGAAATGTCTTTATTATACTTTGCTATTAATGAACATGACTTTTCTTCAGCGCAAGAATTTTTAAACCTTGACGCTGACATTCTTATGGCGGTAAATGTGAATGGCGAACCTTTTGATTGCCCGCTTTTTTGTGCTATGAAGACAAGAGCGAATGATTTATTGATATATATGATTGATAAACTTTTGGAAACCGAAGAAGACACACAAAAAACATACGACATATTATTTCAAGGCTTTCAAAAATATACAGTAAGTGAAAAAATATTTGAACATATTTTTAAAAAAAATAATTTTACTTATGATGAAGAAAGCGTAAATAGGATTGTTGAAATAATTTCTAGCTACATAGGTCCATATGGAACGATAGATTATATTAGGCTCATACTTGAAAACAAAGGAATAATCATAACTCCAAATCAAGCAAATAAAATTTTCACCGCCATATTGGAAAATAAAAATCAAGAAATGCTTGACTATTTTTTCTCATTTCAAGATATATATGAAAAAATACGATTGTCGCCTAAAACCCCAATAACAATCATTAATTATTTTAATTCTTCATTTGGAAAAGAAATAATATATCGATTAAAGAATGAGAAATTGAATTTTGAAGACGGTGAACCATATTTTCACATAGCGCTCGACATTCAGGAATTTAACTCTATCCCATGGTTAGTGGAGAAAGGTGCCAGAGTTGATGTAGCAGCTGATTATTATAATGTAAGACTTGCTCCTGAAGAATTTGCATTATATCTTTCTGAGAGATTATCACACGATTATACAGGGGAAGGAATAACAGATTCAGATTCGCAATTAAGCGAAGAATATAAAAAATGGGCGAAGTATTTTGATGATATAAAACAAACCTCAACCCATAGTAAATAATTGGAAAAGATTACTTTTGGCCGCCTCTTTTGTTTTTAGGAGTGAACCTTACAAGCAACACAGGAGAAGGCCCGCTTCCAAAGCTGGAGCATGGCGAACATTCCGTGACCACGCTCTATGAATACGACGGCGGATATTACGACAGGAAAATAAAGGATTTCTTCGGATTCCAGACCGTAAAGACAATATGCGCCGACGGAACAAACACCGTGGACGAATACAAGAACCACAACTACTATCTAAAAGGTTGCCTTGATAAAAGCGAGACACGGACAGTTGACGGCGCGATTCTCTCAAAAAGCGCGACAGAGTATTGCGACAGCCCAGTATCGCTTCCGGCAAAGGAAGAGGCATGGACTTACGAAAAGTCCAGCGGAGAAAGCGATTTTATCCACACAGCGACAGAATACGAATACGACGGATGGGGCAACTGCATAAAAATCACCCAGAACTTTGGCGACGGCCAAAAATTGTCCGCGGACATAACATACGACAACACGAACGCGACGGACTATATCATAGGCCTGCCTGTAGACATACGTGTGTACGGCTCGGACGGCAATTTATTGCGCCGCAGGTCCGGCGATTATGACAGCCGCGGCCAGCTAAAAGAATTGCGGCAGTACTATGGCATCGTCAATTATTCAAGAAGCGCTCTAAAATACGACAGTTACGGCAACATAAGCTCCGTAACCGACAGCCGCGGAGCCACCGTCGCCTACTCCTACGACGGAACCGAAAACATGTTCGTCACGGATATCGCGCAAAGCGGAACGGATACGGATACCTATAAAAGCGCAATCAAATACGACATTCCGACACAGACAAAAAAGAAGGAAACTGACTGCAACGGAAACAGCCTGCAGTATGAATATGACGAATGGCAACGAATAAAAGAAATCTGGACAAGTTACGACACTGGAACGACTCCCGCAATCCGTTACGAATACCACGAGCCCAATAACGATGAAAGCGGACAACACGACTTGTGGCGCGCCGTCACAAACAACAAAGTGACATACAACGCGGACGACGGCTCTGTCATACAAACAGTCTTGCAAGTTGACGGCCTGGGAAGAGCTGTCAGAACGGCAAAAACAGGATGCGTAAACGGCGTTGACGGCTGGAACGCAAGCGGAGCGGTGGAATACGACGACAAGGGAAGGACTATAAAGGAAGGCATGACCGAATTTATCAGCGGCAGCATGGAGGACTTGCTTAATTCACCGCCCAAAATGACAGAGCTATACACCTCTTATGAATACGACGAGAAGGACAGGCAGACAAAGACCACTCTTCCAGACGGCTCTGAGCAATTCGCGCAATTCCAAATTGATGGCGGCAATTTAATTTCTAACGCCACTGACCCGCTCGGCAACGTTTCAACGCAAACGACCGACAGCAGGGGGAACATCATCCTAGTGGCCAAAGCCGACAAGGACGGAAAGCGGCTTACAAAAGTCACATACAAATACAACGAAATGGGCGAAATGCTCAAGGCCTTTGACGCGAAAGGACACCCGATAACGGCAGAGTATGACCTTCTTGGTCGCCGCACGGCTCTTGAAAGCCTTGACTCTGGCAGACAGGAATTCTTCTATGACGAATGCTCAAACCTTGTCCGTGAGAACAACAGCGTCTTGCGCGAAAACAACAAGCAAATTGTATACGAATACGACGGCCTCAACCGGCTTGTCCGAATAGACTACCCAGACACAGAAGATACCGTTTACACTTACGGCGGCTCGAACGACACTCACGGAGCGGCAGGAAAGATTCTTTCCGTAACCGATGCTTCGGGCATTCTTGAATATGAATACGGAAAGCTCGGCGAAGTTACAAAAGAGACAAGAACGCTCGCCACGCACCTTAACGGAGAGAGCCAGACGGAAACCGCCGTCATGGAATATCGTTCGGATTATTTGGGCAGGATGCAGTGGATAGTCTACCCTGACGGCGAAAAGATAACTTACGGCTACGACAAAGGCGGCCAGGTAACCAGTGTTACAGGAGAGCATTACGGGCACAGCTTTGAGTACGTCACAAACATTCTTTATGACCAATACGGCCAGAGAACGCGCATAGACTACGGCAACGGAACTTTCACAGAATACAGCTATGACCCCGCCCGCCGATGGCTTGACACGATAAAGACTGAAAACAAGTGGGGGCAGGCTTATCAGAATATAAGCTACAGCTTTGACGCTGTGGGCAATGTGCGTGGCTACGAGAACGACTGCCTTGACTCTGTGACCGGCAATTACCGGACAAAGCAAACTTACGGTTACGACAACCTGTACCAGCTGATAAAAGTCGAGGGCGAAACGACATACAATCCGTATCATTCAAGCGCGCCGGAGTTCAAGTCAAATTACAGCCAGCTGTTTGACTTTGACTCTGACGGCCTGGGCAACATGACAAGCAAAGTTTCAACGGAAGCCGTGACGCCGCAAAAGGCGATCGGCGACAATTTGAATTATGGCTTCAACTATGTCTATGACGAAAAGTTCGCCCATCGCCTGATAAGCGCTGGCGACCGCCATTACCAATATGACGCCAACGGAAACATCATTTGCGAACAGGACGGAGCCTTTGAAAGCGGCGGCGACGATGACTCATACCACAAAATCACGCAAGAAACGGAGGATGTGTATTCCGCTGACTACGGCTGGGGCTTGTTCAAAGAGGACGGCGCGAGCGGCTTGCATAAAAAGGCGCGTTACCGCAGGACTTACACATGGAACGAGAGGAACCAGCTTGTTTCCAGCGTGGACTCAAACTACAACACCGGCTATGTCTACGGACAGGACGGACAGCGTACAAACAAATACACGCAGTCGTCAGAAACGCTCTACTTCAACAAGATGTGGACGCATCATACCGACAGCGGAAACAGCGTTTATGGCGGGCAGACGTCCAAGAACATCTATCTTGGCGAGACAAGAATTGTAACGAAGCTTAACAGCGGCAGCGACCCCACCTACCACGAGGAGCTCTACAAGCAGTATTTCTACCATTCCGACCATTTAGGCTCGGCTAGCTTAATCTCAGACTATAAAGGCGACGAGTACCAGCGCATAGAATACACGCCGTACGGCGAAACTTGGGTGGAAAAGACGCAAAACACGGGTCTGGAATATCTTCCGTACAAGTTCACGGCAAAAGAACTAGACGAAGAGACCGGATTGTATTACTATGGAGCCAGGTACTTGGACCCCAAGTACAGCATGTGGATCTCCACCGACCCCGCCCTTGGAGATTATATCCCAAAAGCGCCAATAAACGAGGAGGCAAAGAAACATAACCAGAATCTGCCCGGCATGGGAGGCGTGTTTAATCACATCAATGGCGATTTGTATGCCTACGCGGGGAACAATCCGGTACGCTATATAGACCCCGATGGAAATGAAAATTTCTCTGCACTTTTTTGGAATTTTTTATCCAGCTATGCCTCAGGAAGTGATAAAATTACAACTTTGTATGTTTCTGCTTCCAACGGTAATGAATCATCCCGAATTAAACTCAATAATTTGTCGATGCGGATGACCGAAATTATGAAAAATGTTGCGACAGATTCTGCTATAAAGGGTATGGAATTTATTGCAGATAACGGTTCGTCTTTAGCATTGGTCGCATATTCCTCTGGACATGTAGAAATTGGAACTGTAATAGACGGTTTGACTGTGGCCTGTGACGTAACTTTGGCATTTTCGGATGCTGGCAAAACAGGGGATTATAAAAAATTTGCAAGAAAATTAACAACGGAAATTATCGCAACAGCGGTAAGTCACGGAGTCGCAATGAAAACGGCTAGAAAATATATGCAGGCTTTCAACAAGATTCCAGATTCACTTTCAAAAAAAGCTGTTGATTCATTGTCTAATATCATAGGGGAGTTTTATGGCATCGCAACAGAAAAGATTACAGAAGAGTTATATGAAACAATTCAAAAATAGATAAAATAGAGGATAAGTGCTATGAGAACTTTAAAAATAATAGGATATCTTTTGATAGCGTCGTCGGTCGTTCTTATTTATTTGTTTTCGTATTATGACATTTTTAAGAACTCCAAAAACTTGAAATACTTTTTTCCAATTGCTTCGATCGGTTTTTTTTGTTTAGCCTTTGTTGCATGGAATAACGACAGGAAGATAAGCGAAGAATACAACTTTAATATTTTGACCTTCAAGTCTAGCGTATCCATATTTGTATTCATTGGTGCAATCCTATTATTTCTTACGGTAATCATTTAAGCGAGTTATACCACCCCCACATATAGCGTTTTTTGTCCCAACCAAAATCGCGCCGCTTACTCCCATCAATAGACGTTGATGGGAGGTAGTAAGCCCTAAACTCAATTTCTTTCATTGATTTGTCAGAGACATGAGGTGAACTTTATACAGCGGATGGGCATCTATGTGCTTTAATTCCAGATGTTTTCCACCTATTGTTTGATGCCTAAAACTAGAGTGTTTGCTTCAAGTATATCCAGATTTTACACCGTCATTTTTTTGTTAACATTTTTGCCTTAAAACATGCATTCTTCAATTCTTTTCCATCAAACCAAGTGCAATACACATCCCCATCTGTGAATCCTCCAATTCTCATTTGGTGACTAAGCATTTTTTCTTGAACGCCATTAGCATTTTTGTTTAGAACATATTCAACCGTCATTGATATTTCCGGATTACTATTCAAAAATACTACATCTCCCACATTCATAAAAACCTCCTAGTTTAGTGAACTACATAGTTTTATCAATACCTACTAATTATATCAGGAATCCTCATTAATTAAAATATAATAAGAGAATTTAGAAAAGTCAACAAAATTTAATTAAAACAAGATATCCTGTGCGATAAAATAGCGATCCGCGTTACTTCTCCAACAAAATTCTTCATTCTTTTGTTCAGTACCTGAAAAACACTCATCATTTCGTCAGAAACATGTATCTTTCGTTGAAAACCCAATTTAAACAGTCGCCGTGTTTTACATCAACGCTCTAATTGTGTCCTTTTGAAATGCATTATAGTTTTCATTATACGTCCCATTTCTTATATTGTTTCAACAACACAGATGAGTTTGCTGCTCATTTTTTTCCTTTGCACAAATACTGACATCGCAGTTGAAATTCTTTCAAAATGTGATATAATTTTGCAAGGTGAAAAACGAAATGAGTTCTACGCTCCAACTATGTAGTAAATGCAATAATTCTTTTTATCTCAATAATGTCATTTGTATCGGTCATGCAAAATTACAAAACATCAAGTGTCCTTATTGCAACAATATTCTTCCCATTACTTCCAGTGGAGTTCCAAAGACATCAAAAATCCGTTTAACACAAGAACTTCCGTCCAAGGCATTGTTACAAGCTTTTAATAGTTCAAACAAATACAAAAACTTTAAGAATTGCGTTTATCACATAACATCAAAAAAGAATCTCTGCTCAATTATGCAAGAAGGATTGTTGCCCTATTTTGATTTGAAGGCGAAAGGAATGAACGTTGAAACAGGCGGAGACGATAATTCGCTCAATATTGATCATTGCCTTGGACTAGATAAATACATCCATCTCTCATTCACAAGTTGGTGCCCGATGTTCTTTAGAAATAAGCAAAAAAGGGGAGATCTAATTTTATTGCATATAAAGTTAGATGTTATCGATCAGCCGAATGTTATATTTTGTGACCGAATTGCAACAGCAAGGGAAGCAATTTTTTATAATAATCTGGATTTTAATTTTTTTGATTTTGAAGCCGTATATGGTTATTCAGACTGGAAAACAAAGGAGGGCCAAGAAAGAAGAAGTAAAACCGAAAAATATGAAATATTAGTTCCTAATCATATTCCTCCTGATAAGATTATTAGAATAACTGCTCTAGAATGATGGAAATCAAATGGCTATAAAATCTGTATATTTGCCAAGAACCGATAAAGTTGGTGTCGAAATAAAAAGATTGACATACGAGTACTATGCGGGACATTCAATTTCTCAGAAACGAAAATCTATAAACTCGTTAAAAAGAGCAGCTCAAAAACAAGGTGCAAATAAATTTTTAGAGGTATCCTCTAAATCGGATAACAAGCTTGGCGTAGCTTTAAGTGCATTTAATCTTAAATTTCGAACAGTCAAACACAAGCAACTTCTTATAGTTGAAAATGCTTTTCAAGCAAGTAAAGTTTTTGAGTACGGGGGGCCATATAATGATTTACTTTTTGTTTCACCTCGCGAGGCGAAGCAAGACCCTCGCCTAAAAACTTCTGGAAAATTAATTAAATTTCATTTCTTTGGCAAAGATTATCCAAATCACCCGCAAACTTTTTTTTATGATTGGCTTTATATAAATGCTCTAATAAAAAATCAAAATTTATATTTAAAAGTTTTGGATTATGATTGTTTTTCTGACATAGAATTTAACGAAAATAAATCAATAAATTGCCAGGCATATTCCCTTGCCATGTTTGTATCTATAAAAAAAAATGGAATAGATATTAAATCCTTAAAAGATAAAGACGTTTTTTTAAATATTTGCTGTGCTGAATATGAGTCGAGAGAAAAAGAAACATTTCGAAACTTTTTTGCATAATAAAGGGGACTAATTTAATATGAGTTCAGTTCACAGCTCATCCAATCCTTGTGCTTGGGCGCAAAATTATATAAAAGAGTGAACAAAAGAGGGCTGTGTCCCATCAACGTCTATTGATGGGAGTAAAACCATGCGTTTTGCTGGGAGAGGAAAACGCTATATATAGGGGGTTGAAAAAGCCCCCCGTCATTTCCCCCTCTTGTAACACTCTATCTTAAAAAGAGCATCCAAAAACCATTTTCCTTTAATAAGCATAAAAACGATATCGCTGTTGATTGCCAAGCCTGCTAATATTCTTATAAAAATTGTTTTCTGAATGAGTAAAACTATGACAATTGAAATATAAATACAGTTTTTGAGTAAAATAAGTTTGTTCTTTTTCCATCTTATACCGACTACCGCTGAACCAACAGAAACGAAAAAATAATTTCTAGCAATAAAGTATAAAACTATAATTCCACATAATAGGAGAGCCAACTGCTTAAAACCTGTATCGCTTAGCATGGCGACAAGAAGAAAAAAAACTAGGCACACAAATATTTCCGCAAGTAAATCAAGCAATAAAGCGGCTTTAGAAACTTTACAATTATTCATTATTTAGAAACCTCGTATTTTGCTTTGGTAAGAAAATCAAGAAATTCCTTGCCAGAAATTGATAAATCAGCCCCAATGATAATTTGTATTCCCCAAGAAAGGACGACATCTACATCTGACTCTGCACCGTTCATATCACTGCTAAATGAAACAGGTCCAAGTGTTGTTGTTACAGTCCCTGGATCGAGCAGTGTACTGCTTTGACATCCTTCGCATGATTTTTCAACAGAAACAAAGTAACCAGATATTGAACTTGTAGTTGATTCTTTGTAACCATCTTTTGATATTGTACATCTCTGGGAGTACAAATCTACTCCAACTTTGCTAATAAAGCTTGCATTCAATCCAAGGCCAACTTTCACACCAGCTGAGAACATTTCGAAAAATTCTTTTACTAGATTATAATTGAATCCTTGGTTATCGCTTGCGGCTTGATTCTCCATTAACGCTGCTTGACTTTTTTCCCCTTGGTTCCCTAATTGATAAGCATAATCATCTCTTGTCGTCCTTCCATCGGGGTCTATATAGCGTACCGGATTGTTCCCCGCGTAGGCATACAAATCGCCATTGATGTGATTAAACACGCCTCCCATGCCGGGC
>JAEEGJ010003373.1_pt1 | contig 62434 bp, 34 predicted proteins | sample 8958761 | NCBI WGS metagenome assembly JAEEGJ01 (sample SAMN16246546, study PRJNA631951) | gut metagenome | biome: gut microbiome; feature: rumen; material: RS-attached | host: Bos | place: Iran: Karaj | collected 2018-10 | reverse complement strand
GGAAGGCCCCCTTTGTGTTGTAAAGAGGGGAGTAAGAAGTTGAAAACTGAAAACTGAAAACTGAAAGTTAAAAGGTGAGAGGTAGAAGGTGGAGATTCAGCCAGCTATGCAGGCGGAATAGTGAAACAAAAAATTTTGCGGTGAAACCGCAACCGCCGCATAGATGAATGACAGTGGAAAATTCACACGATTTACATGCGGTGAAACCGCAGGCGATGCATAAAAACAATAATAACATATAAATATCAAAATTAAACAACAATGGAAGACAGTTTGAATTTAATTGAAACCTTTGCCGAGTTCAAGGAGTTCAAAAATATTGACAGAGAAACCTTGATGCGTATTTTGGAAGATGTTTTCCGTTCCGCATTGACAAAGAAATATGGCCCTGACGCCAATTTCGACATCATTGTCAATGTTGACCGTGGAGACCTTGAGATCCAGCGCTACCGTGAGATCGTGGAAGACGGCGAGGTGGAGAACGAATTTACCCAGATAGCCTTGTCGGAAGCCATCAAAATCGAACCCGACTTCGAGGTTGGAGAAGAGGTGATGGAGAATGTGAAACTGACCGACTTTGCCAGAAGAGAGATTTTGGCACTGCGCCAGAATCTGATTACCAAGGTCATGGAGTACGAGAAGGATTTGGTATATAAGAAATATGAGCACCGCATCGGCGAGTTGGTCACCGGAGAAGTCAGCCAAGTATGGCGCAAGGAGATATTAGTGATTGACGAGGACGGTGTGGAGTTGGTGCTGCCCAAAGCAGAGCAGATTCCCGCTGACAAGTACAAAAAAGGCGATACCCTTACCGCAGTGGTATTGCGTGTGGAAGTCCGTGCCTCCAGCCTGCTGATTATCATCTCCAGAACAGCACCTACCTTCCTGGAAAGACTGATGGAGACTGAGATTCCTGAAATCAACGACGGTTTGATTACCATCAAGAATGTGGTGCGCGCTCCTGGCGAAAGAGCCAAAGTGCTGGTGGAATCCTTCGACGACCGCATCGACCCCGTTGGTGCCTGTGTAGGTATGAAAGGCAGCCGTATCCACAGCATTGTGCGTGAGTTGCGTAACGAAAACATCGATGTCATCAATTATACTTCCAACATTGAACTGCTCATCAGCAGAGCTTTGAGTCCCGCCAAAATTTCATCTATCGACATCAACGAAGAAAACAAAACCGCCAATGTATATATGAAATCCGACCAGGTGTCACTGGCTATCGGCAAGGGCGGCTACAACATCAAATTAGCCAGCAAATTAGCCGGTTACGACATTGACATCTTCCGCGACGATGTGGTGGAAGAAGAAGATGTTGACCTGGATGAATTCAAGGACGAGTTCGACGACTGGGTGATTGAGGCCTTCAAGAAAATCGGTTGCGACACTGCCAAGAATGTGTTGGCCATCGACCGCGACGAACTGGTGCAACGTACCGACCTGGAAGAAGAAACCGTTGACGAAGTACTGGCATCCATCAAGAAAGAACTTGATATTGAATAAAACTGAAAATTGAAAACTGAAATCTGAAAACTAAAAAAACAAATAATTGAAACTGAAAACTGGAAGATAAAACAACTTTCAACTTTCAACTTTCAACTTTCAACTTAAAGAATATGGCAGAAGGAAGAAAAATACCACGATTAGGCAAGGCAGCCGGCGAATTCAATGTCGCTATCGGCACTATTACAGCATTGCTGAAAAAGAAGAACTTCGACATCGTCGAGAGTCCCAACACCAAACTGACTCCCGAAATGTACGACATTCTCCTTCAGGAATTCCAAGGAGAGAAACTCGTCAAAGAGGAAGCTCAAAAAATTGAAATCGGCACCTTCAAGAAAGAAGAGGAGGTTCCTGAAACAACTGTGGTTGAGAAGCCCGTTCAGGAAGAAGAGTCACACTCCAACGAAGTGCTGATCAAAAAGCCCAATGTCATTGAGCATGAGCCCATTGACATTCCTGTGGAAACGGTACAACCCAAAATCGTAGGCAAGATAGACATCGAACCCAAGAAAAAACCTTCTGCCAAGAAGACATCTGCCAGCGAGAAAAAGGAAGAACCCATTGAGGAAGAGAGCACAAAGAAGATCTCCAAACCCGCCAAGGAAGTTGAGCACATAGAAACCGAGATTGAGGATATCACCGGCAATATTGTCACCGTCGGCAAAATCGACTTGGACAGCCTGAACAAGAAGGGCAAAAAAGCCAGCAAGAAAACCGAAGTGACAGAAAACGCTGAAGAGACAACAGAAGAAAGCCAGAAACAGGAAACTGCCGTTGTAGCTGAAACAGAGGTAACAGAAGTGACAGCTGACAATGACAAAGTCGAGTCCACGAAAGAGGAAAAAGCGGTTCCCGAAGAGGCTGAAAAGAAAGTTGTTGTTCCCGAGAAAGTGATCGAGCATATTGAGACTCGTGTGGAGAAATTGCAAGCTCCCAAAATCATGGGCAAGATAGACCTGCCTGTGGAGAAGCCCAAAGCCGAGAAACCTCAGCCCCAAAATCCCGCCAAAGAACAGAACGACGAGAAGAAGAAAAAGCGCAAGAGAATAAAACAACAGGCTGTCAAGACCCACGGCAAAGAAGATGGCAGCAAGAAAGCCGCCGCTCCGAAAGTGGAAATTTCCGAGGAAGACATCCAGCGCCAGATCAAAGAGACCATGATGCGCCTTGAGCCGCTTGGCAAATCAAAGACCTCGAAACGTAGAAGAGAGAAGAGACAGCACATCCACGCCGAAATGCTGGAACACGAGCAACAGGAACTCGAACAACAGAAGATACTGAAAGTCACGGAATTCATCACCGCCAACGAGTTGGCCACGCTGATGAACGTGAACGTCAACAAGATTATCGCCACCTGTATGAGTGTTGGACTGTTTGTTTCCATCAACCAGCGTTTAGACGCTGAGACCATTTCTCTTTTGGCCGACGAATACGGCTTCCAGGTAGAGTTTGTCGGTGCCGACGTTGATGAGGAACAAGCCATGAACGAGGAGGACAATCCTGAAGACATGCAGCCCCGTCACCCCATCATTACCGTTATGGGACATGTTGACCACGGTAAGACATCCTTGCTGGACTACATCCGCAAATCCAATGTTATCGCCGGTGAGGCCGGTGGTATCACCCAGCATATCGGTGCCTACGAGGTAACACTGCCCGACGAGAGAAAGATCACCTTCCTGGATACCCCTGGTCACGAGGCATTTACCGCCATGCGTGCCCGTGGTGCCAAAATCACCGACTTATGTATCATCGTTATTGCCGCTGACGACAATATCATGCCGCAGACCGTTGAGGCCATCAACCACGCCCAAGCTGCCGGCGTTCCCATGGTATTTGCCATCACCAAGATAGACAAGCCACAGGCGAATCCGGAAAAAATCAAGGAAGGATTAGCCAAGATGAACATTTTGGTGGAAGAATGGGGCGGCAAGTACCAATGCCAGGAAATTGACGCCAAACATGGTACCAATGTCCAGGAATTGTTAGAGAAGGTTTTGTTGGAGGCCGAGTTGTTAGACCTCAAAGCCAATCCCAAACGTCCCGGTGTCGGTACTGTCATCGAATCCTCATTGGACAAAGGCAAGGGCTACGTGGCCAAGGTATTGGTTCAGAATGGCACTTTGAAAGTGGGAGACCCCATCATTGCCGGTCCGTGCTATGGCAAAGTAAAGGCCCTGTTCAACGAAAGAAACCAGCAGGTACAGTCGGCTGGTCCCGCCACCCCTGTCTTGCTGTTAGGCTTGAACGGTGCTCCGCAAGCTGGCGACCTGTTCAAGGTTGCCGCTTCCGAACACGAAGCCCGTATCGCCGCCACCAAGCGTGCCCAGCTGAACCGTGAGATGGGTCTGCGCACGCAGAAACATATTACCCTGGATGAAATCGGCCGCCGTATCGCTATTGGCGATTTCAAGGAATTGAATATCATTGTGAAAGGTGACGTGGATGGTTCTGTGGAAGCCTTGTCAGACTCTCTGTTGAAGCTCTCCACCGAGCAGGTACAGGTCAACGTGATTCACAAGTCCGTGGGTCAGGTAACCGAAAGCGATGTGTTGTTGGCTACCGCCTCCAACGCCATCATCGTGGCCTTCCAGGTACGTCCTTCCCCAGGTTCACGCAAATTGGCCGAACAGGAGCAAATCGATATACGCACCTACTCTATCATCTATACCGCCATCAACGAAATCAAGGACGCTATTGCCGGTATGCACTCTCCCGAAATCCACGAGAAAATCCTGTGCAACATCGAAGTCAAGGAAGTCTTCAAGATCACCAAGGTCGGAAATGTGGCCGGATGTTTGGTATTGGATGGCAAATTACAGCGCAACAGCAAGATACGACTCATCCGCGATGGTATTGTCATCTACACTGGCAAGTTGGGTTCCCTGCGCCGTTTCAAAGACGATGTCAAGGAAGTCACCGCCGGTCAGGATTGCGGTCTGAATATCGAGAATTTCAACGACATCAAGGTTGGGGATATTGTGGAAGGTTACGAAGAATACGAAGTTAAAGTCACCTTATAAAAACAAATATCATGTCTGGAGAGAAACCGATCTATAAGATAGGCATCACGCATGGCGACCTCAACGGTATCAGTTACGAGGTCATCATCAAAGCTCTTGCCGACAACAAGTTATTAGACATCTGCACGCCCATTGTCTATGGCTTATCCAAAGTGGCGGGATATTACAAGAAAAACTTGCAGATACAAGATTTTTCTTTCCAGTACATCAAGAATGCGGGCCAGTCATCACAGAAGAAGGCGAATTTAATCAACCTGAGCGAGAATGAGATACCCATCAACATGGGAGAATCGACGGATGTGGCTGGCAAATATGCGGAAATGGCATTGCGCTATGCATGCAACGACCTCAAGAGCAACGCCATTGACGCCCTTGTCACCGCCCCCATCAACAAGAACAACATCCAGTCGGAGCAATTCCATTTCACTGGACACACAGAGTATTTGGCTTCTGTTTTTGGGGCTGACAATCCACTGATGATGATGATTTCCCCTGCGGTGAAAGTGGCTTTTGCCACCAATCATTTGCCCCTTAACGAGGTGTCCAAAAATCTTTCAAAAGAACTGATTATCAAAAAGATAAAGGCATTACACCAGACTTTGCTCAAGGACTTTGGCAGCACCAATCCCAAGATTGCCGTTTTGTCGCTGAATCCTCATGCGGGAGACAAGGGCTTGATTGGCAAGGAGGAGGAGAGCGTTATTGTTCCCGCCATCCGCGAGGCTTTCGACCAACACATCAACGCTTTTGGTCCCTACCCTGCCGACGGCTTGTTCGGTTCGGGCAACTACAGCAAATTCGATGCGGTGTTAGCCATGTACCACGACCAAGGCATGATTCCGTTCAAAGTGTTGGCAGACAACGAGGGGGTGAACTACACAGCAGGCTTGCCCATTGTACGCACCTCTCCTGCCCATGGCACCGGTTACGACATTGCCGGCAAGAACATGGCTGACGAGCAGTCGTTGAGGAGTGCCATCTATTTGGCGATTGATATTTTGAGGAGCCGCAGAGGGGAATGAAAATGACTGCTGTCGCGGAGGCAGCGGACTGAGAATTCAGCTCTGTCAGAGCCTGTGCAAAGTTTGATGCTTTTCTCATGTTCCAACCTCGATATCTCCAAGAATCTCTCAAGTCTTTCCATTCTTTCCATAGAGCAGTGCATGGAGTCATCAAGCTCTTTTCGAAAGTTTCTCAACCATTCATACTGTTCGCGCATTTGCTTGGGATTCTACAATAAATCTTCGTACAAGAAGCACCCAATCTGTCAGAATGCCAACGGATTTTGGGGTACCTCCATCGTGAAGGGCTCTTCTCCTGTGAGTTTCAGCACATACAGTCCTAGACGTTGCGCATACGCTTCGGTTCCAGGCGCATAGCTTATGGCGGCCACTGCCACAAGGAGTTTCTTGTCCGCAAAATCCGGGTACCATTCCTTGCAGTGCTCCATCTGGCTTAAGAAGTGATTAATGTCGTGGTTGTCACAATGCGACTTCACCTCCACAATAACGGCTGTGGTCGTATCGCACAGGGCGACGTCAATCTCCATCACATCCTGTCCGTCCTTTTTGATTTTACGGACATCCTCAAAGACGCGGTCAATTTCAATGCCCTCCTTTTTGAACAGTGCCAGGGCCGCAGGCTTCGAAAGAGCCTCCACCAAACGACCCCATTGGGTGGTGAACACATTCTTCATGTCTTTGATTGCCTTATTGGTATCTTCGCTAATCTTGTCCATACGTTCTTTGAACTCTGCACGGTCCTTTTCGAGTTCCGCCGCCCACCTTTCATCACGTTCCTTGCGTTCCGCTTCCCATCTGGCTTGTTCTTTGCGAAAGCGCTCGTCCCTCTCGTCAATACGACGGCCGTTTTCCTTGATTGACTCCAGCAATGCCCCGAAGTCAGGGTATTGTGGCATAATTGTTGTTATATTTTCCATTTCCTTCGAGATTTTGGTGCTGTGTTTTCAATAATGTTTTTTTCAATGCAAAAATACTACAATAATTCTTCACACAGAAAAAAATGTTGAAAATTTTTTATCAGCTAATAATCAACATATTACAACATTTAATCAGAATAAATTAAGAGTTATTTGTTAATTTTATATTTGTATTTCAGAAGTTTTTAGGAATAATACACACAATGATCATCTCCTAGAAAAAGTTTTTTCTAACTTCGTCACCTGCTTCGACGATATTTTTGTAATAGCTTCATAATATGTGTTTTTATGCATTTCACTCCCCCTGTTTTGGTGTACGCAAAGACGTAGTAAAGAAAAAGGCCGCCCCACCCGGAACGGCCTATTGCCATAAATTGTATCATTGTCATTCCGCAGCGCATCGCGCAGCAGAACCTCACCCATTATCAATCCTTTATGCAACGGACGGACATACCGTAATTCTTATCCGTTAATGACAAGTTCTTCTGGTTGTTTTGCAGTAACAAGGCTTGAGCTCTATCTGTGCCTCCTGTACAGCTCCAGAAATAGGTTTTGTTTCCAGTACCAGCGCCCTGGAAACTAGCGTAACCATTGCCGAAATAGCCCGCGGGGAGTGCTGTGAACCCGGTAGCGTTGCTGTGGGAACTCGCCCAATCATTACCGCTGGCAAGCAAATCATCTGGGCTGTAATTGTTCCTGAGAGTATTCCATTCAGAATAGCTCGGCAGGTGCCAACCGGCAGGACAGATGCCCCTGTGGTTACTAGTAACAGTGATGCCGAACGCAGTGTTGTTACCGCTGTTACTTGGGGTGGGCACCTCCACATAGTTAGTGGGGTTGGCGGTGTCCATCGCTGCACACCAATTGTAAAGCAGACCATAGCCCTTAGGAGCGTAGGTGGTCGAATCGTTCATATACCAGTGTGCCACCTTGGAACCATAATATGATGATCTATTGACAGTGGTTTTGTGTTCGGTATTCACCAAGTAGGTTCCCGTCTTGGGCGAGGTAGTGGTGCGCAGGTTTTCACGCATCCAGCACTGTGTTCCGATCAGTACAGTAGCATATACGTTACCCTCGTGGTCGGTGACTGTAGGCGTACCGGGACAGGACTTTCCATCTATCAATGGGACAGTGAAGTTTACTTGGTTACCATACGCCGTGCCTGCACTATTGGTGGCGTAAGCCCGTACATAATAGGTATTGCCAGCTGTGAGACTCGTGATATCGCTGGTAAAGCTGCCCAAACCGCTGCCATCGGTAGTGTGGCTGTCGCTAATGGTCGGATTTTCTGAAGTGCTCCAGCACACGCCGCGGGCGGTTACATCATCAAGGCCCATGTCGGTCACATTGCCGCCGCAGGTGGCCGTGATGTCCGTAGTACCACTGATATTACTTACAGCACTTGTAGTCACCTTGGGCAACACATCCGTGGTAGTGAAGCTCACTTGACTTCCATACGACGTACCCCCTGCATTTGTAGCATACGCCCGCACGTAATAAGTTGTGGTGGCATTGAGACCCGTAATATTGCTGGTGAAACCGCCCGTGCCACTACCGTCAGAGGTATGGCTGTCCGCAATGGTGGGATTCGGAGAGGTGCTCCAGCACACGCCGCGAGCGGTTACGGAGGCACCGCCATCAGCGGTCACATCGCCGCCAGTGGTAGCAGTGCTGGCTGTTACATCGGTTGCGGCAGTGGTCGTCACCGTGGGAAGATTCGGCATTACGAAGCTCACTTCAGCGCCGTATGCCGTACCCTCACTGTTGGTGGCGTAGGCCCTCACATAGTAGGTGGCGCCGGGGGTGAGGCTCCCGGTAACGGTGAACTCTCCAGTGCCCGTGCCGCTGTCGGCTGTGTGGTCGGAACTGGTAGTGGGATGCTGCGAAGTGCTCCAGCAAACACCACGAGCGGTTACTTCCGCACCGCCATCAGCATCCACGTTAGCCGCCATGCTGAGCGTACCCCCCGTGTTGGTAATCTTCACGGTAGAAACTGTGGGCAGATAAGTATGCCCGGTTGCGCAGTCGAGGACGCAGCGCACCGACCGGCCAAACGTTTTGTGAGGAGCAGTTTTCTCCGCAACAGACTCCATGTAATAGAACTCTCTACAATACACAGAGTAAGTGGGATCATCGTTTTCCGTGGCCGAGAGAAAAATGGCGTGACCGTTATTGGTATATCCTATTCCGCTGGTTCCGATACCTCCTCCACAATCCCATGTACCGGCAGAAGGAATCGAGAACTGAGTGCTATTGTTGGTAGCGATAGTGTTACCTATATTGCATCCTTCCCCTGGAATCACAGGCCATCCTTGCTGAGAAGCCATAGATTTTCCAATGTTTGCAGGATCGTTACCGCACACATAAATACCATTGTTATAAGAGGAAACAAAGTCGGTGAGTTGAGTCCATTCGGCATCGCTCGGCAGGTGCCATCCTTTGGGACATACGCCTTGTACGTTACTCGGATTGGATGCGGAGGAAGAACTGCCGCCCATCGCCGCATACCAGTTATACAGATAACCGCAGGTGGTAAGATTGGAATCCGGTTCATAACGGTATGGTGAAGTAGTACCAACCGTAGAGGTACTTAACAGAATTGTGTCACCGTTGGCATAATGGGAGACACGCAGGTTCTGTTTCATCCAACACTGGCTGCCAAGCAGTAAAGTTTCATACTCGTTGCCATCGATGTCGGTAAGCGTGTTGCCACAAGTGAATGACGGGGTAGTAAATTCTTTTACCTCGCCGTATGCCGTATCCACCTCGTTAATGGCGAAAGCACGCACGTAATATTGGGTACAGGGCACCAAGCGTTTCAAGTTACAAGCGAAACTGCCCATACCTGTGCCACTCGTCACGGAATCCACGCCATCAGCACCGAGCTTCAAATTCGTATTGGAGGTGGAATACACCACACCACGCTTCGTTTCAGGCACTCCTCCGTCAAAGGTCACCGTACCGTAAGCTGTGGCCGTAGTGGCTGTAATCGTACCCGCAGGAATGCTGTCAGTGGTCACTGTGGGGGCAACCGCTTTGAGGACGAGTTCCTGTGAGATTGTGCAGCCACCCTTATTCGTTGCGGTAATCGTGACCGTGTCAGCGACAGCATAGGTATGGGTGGCAGAGGTGCCGCTAAAAGGAACAGGCAAACTGTCCGTGTCCCACTGGATGGTGACTGTGTTCTCAATATCCGACAAGTTCACCGTCAGGTTGCTGACACTTGCGGTAAAGGAAGGGATGGCACTATCCACGATCACTGTGGTGGTGACCGTATCTGTCACAAAAGTGTTGTCTGAACGGGTAGCGACGCATAAAACCTCATATTTGCCTGCGGTCTCCGCATTGAAGGTAAAGGTAGGTGTTGTCACATTGGAGGAGTCGGTACCATTAACTTTCCAAGAAATTGTGTAATCGCTGCTACTGCAGTTATGGAATGTGGCAGTATAGGTTACAGGCAAAGAATAACCGAGACAAACGGTCACAGTGTCTTGCGAGGCAGTCACGGTAAGGGCGGGTCTCAGTTTGTCGAGTTCGTTGGCAAGTGAGTCTGTCAGATGTTCCAAGGTATTCAGTCTGTCTAAAATATCTTTTATTAAATCGCAGTCATAGAGGCTGTCGCAGGTTGGAACTGTAATATTGATAATCTGGTCATTGCTTTGGTCAACATTGAAAGTACCATTCACTATGTCTGTGTTATTTTTCTTTATGGTAATCTCTCCGTGGTTGGGAGCCGCAGGCGCGGGAATGGTAATGCTGGTATCCGTCTTTTGGTTGGCGGTGAAGGTCACCGGCATTTCCGTGCCATAGGTAATGGTCAGTGTGCCGTTGCCGATGCTGTTGCGGATGGCGGCGGCAGTGTCTTTCAGGATATCAGTGGTATGGTAATGGCCCAGCGTGTCGTTCAGATGCGCATTGGTGGCATATACACTCAGGTCGGGTTTGTTGAGAATCTCTTCCACTCCCGAGGTCGCATTCCAGTCGGAGTTGACCTGCGCGGCAGCCATGTCGGCACGGATGGCGGCGGCGGTGTCTTTCAGGACATCAGTGGTCGGATAATGGCCGAGAGTGTCACCAAGATGTGCATAGATGGCCGTGATCGTGGGAGCGTCCGGGCTGATGTCTGCCGCATAGTTGGCATACAAGGCCAAGGGGATGGCAGTCACCTGCACCATATCCTCCACTGTTCCGTCACCAGGAATCGTGATGACGGTTTTAATCCAGGCATCTCGCCAGTCAATGGAGCCAAAGCCGCTTGCCCCACCGATTTCCAACGACATCAAACCGTTGGCATTGGTCATCCCGCTAAGGCTTTCCGTGTAGGTGCCCGTGCCATACGTAATGGTCACCGCCACGTTGACATTGGTGTTCACCACCAAACGGTTGTGGCTGTCTCTCACCACAGCCTGATAGCTGAGTTTTTGAGCGGAGACAGTTACGCACACCGACAATAAAATTAAAACAGATAAAAAGATTTTTTTCATTTTAAACCTCTTTTTTAATTTATTCTATTTTATATCAATTAATTACATCTAATCATTCAATTCATTCCCTTCGGAATCAAAGATCTCGTCTTTCACACATCTTACGCTCAGACCATCGTCAAGCGACAATTCATCTATAGACACAAAGTAACATCCGAACGCGATGGCGCACACCCAGCCCTCGGTGTGATTTTTCCGGGCCGTGCTCCAGAAATAGGTGGAACCCAGCAAATTCTCAAATCTGTGTGTGGCATCATTAAAGAGACCGGCGGGAAGGGCATAAAAACCCGCTCCGCTGTCATAGCCGGGTATCAACCACAGCGTGTCGGCCATAATGTCCAAAGCATTGATGCTGTTCAAGCTGAACATGTTGATGGAGTCTGGGATATGCCATCCCGACGGACAAATACCCCTCACAAAATCGCTGTTGGAATTGCTTGGTGGCTCCGCGTCACTTCCCAAGGGCAGATTGACCGCCGCATACCAGTTATAAAGGCGGCCGTATGTGGCCAAGTTGGCATCCTCGTCCGAGTGACCGGGGGCATTGTATATCATGTTAGGAACCGAGCCACCCGATACATACGTGGTGGTTTCCATATTCCTCTTGGTCCAGCAGAAACGAAGGGGTATCTCGCCCAAATACAGGGAGGAATACTCGTTGCCATCAGCATCCTTGACCAAACCGCCGCAAAGGTTCACAAAAAAATGAACGATACTGTCGCCACCGTGCTGTGTCGATTTCAGCACGTAAGTATTGGGGCCTCCGTGCAAGCGATGCCATGCGTAGGCGGGTATGTGCAGCACCTCGGTGGCATAGTCTGTCAGGATATCGGAGGAGTCCAAATACAGGATCTCGTACAGCTCATAAATGGGATATATATCCATCACCAGCGTGGTCAGACTGTCATAATTGTAGGTAGCCAACCAGTTGTAATGGGCGGCATCCGTGGCGGTGGAGTCATAATGGCCTACTGGGAAAACCTTGATGGTTTTTCCGTCAAAAATCATTTCCTCTCCTTCATAGCCCATGAAAAAAGAGGAAACATCTTGCACATGTGTAGGGCTGACCGCAAGAGAGTCGTTTTGCGGGCCCTGGAACACAAAATCCTTACGAATCAATTGTGCCTGCATCGGTCCCTGCGAAACACTGTGCAATGGGGTTGACGGCTGTCTATAGAAAGGAACTCCGTACGCATAGCTCACATTTCCCGCGGCACCCTGGGCGGTGCAGAAGCCATGGGCAAAATCCTCACCACTCCGTGTTTGCGCATACGTCAGCATTACCCCTAACAACAAGCTCAAAAAAAGTAATGTTCTTTTCATATTATTATACTTTTCTGAATTCAAAAAATCATCCACACCCACTCCACAACACAACTACAATTTTTCCTTAGAAAAATCTTGCAAAAATAGCATTTTTTTCAATTTGAAGCACACTTTTTTGCATATTTAAAAAAATATCGTTTCTTTGTGGAATATTACCAAATTGCAAGAACAGGTGCGAGTTCAACTTTAATGTTCCACTTACTCCATTTTGAATTTTGGCAAAAAAAAAGATGACCTCATTGGCCATCTTTTTTTGGGGGGGGAAATATACATTAAGATTATTCCTCTTCAGTTTTGCCCTGCGACTCCACCAGTTGGTGGTCGATGAAGATACGGCTGCATGCCTCGCAAACGATGATCTTCTTGTGCAGGCGGATATCCAGCTGGCGCTGTGGGGGGATAGTGCTGAAGCAACCACCGCAGGCATCACGTTCAATCTGAACGATAGCCAAGCCATTACGCACATTCTTACGGATACGCTCAAAAGCGGTAAGGAGTCGTTCATCTACTTTGGCTTTCAACACCTCTGCTTTTTCCAGCAGTTCTTTCTCTTCCTTCTCAGTATCAGCGATGATGTCATCCAGTTCACTCTTTTTCTGTGCCAGCACATCCTCATATTCCTTCAATTTCTCTTGGAAACCGACGATTTCCTCACTCTTGGCGGCAATCTCAGCCTGATGTTTCACTTTATGTTTCTCTGCCACCTGGATTTCCAGTTTCTGGTATTCGATTTCCTTGGCCAAAGACTCATATTCACGGTTGTTACGGACATTGTTCTGCTGTTCCTCATATTTCTTGATAGCCACAACAGCGTCCTGCATCTTGGTATTCTCTTCCGTGATTTTGTTGTTCAGGTTTTCGATATCCTCGTTATATTTGTTGATACGGGTTTGCATACCCTCGTGTGCGTCTTCCAAGTCACGGATTTCATCAGGAAGCTCGCCTCTGATGACGCGGATACGGTCAATTTGCGACATTATCTGCTGCAAATTATACAATGACAACAATTTTTGAGCGATAGAAAGGTCTTCAGGGGTTTCAACAATCTGTTCCTCGTGATGGGTCTCAATCATCACAGGTTGGTTTTTCTTGCTTTCCTTTGCAGGACTTTTCTCCGCAGGCTTTTCAGCTTTGGTCACGGTTTTCTTGACGGCTGCTCTTTTAGTAGCTTTTTTGGGTTCTTCCACTTCTTCAACTTCAGTTGACTTTTTGGTCTTCTTCGTTGCAGTTTTTTTAGCGGTTGCGGGAGTTTCGCTTACTTTTTCTGCATCCTTTGCGACTTTCTTTGTTGCCATGATATATGTGTTATTATATTGATTATCAATATTATGCGTATATAATATCTAATTTATCCAATTTAGAAAAATGGATTGCAAAATTACAAAAATTTTCTTTTAATTCATCATATAATATATCTTTAATAAAATGTTCCCCTTCAAAATGGCCGACATCCACGATAAGCATCTGATTATCAGGAATAAAAAAATCATGATAACGCACATCTCCTGTCACATACGCATCCGCGCCAGCCTGCAAGGCCTGACGAATGAGAGAGGATCCCGCGCCACCGCACACGGCAACCATTTTCACCAGTCTGTCTATCTGTCCCGCATATTTCACCACTTTCAGTCCAAGGCAGTCCTTGACATACTGCACAAAATCAGCCACCGGCATAGGTGTGGGGAGTTCTCCCACCTGTCCCAGTCCTACCCGACCCTTAAATTCATCATCCAAACACTTGGGGTCGAGCACTTTTGCATTCTGCAGCTTCAATTTCTCAGCAAAGGCGTAATTGCCGCCGCCGACACCGCTATCCACATTGGTATGCATGGAATACAGCACCAGATGATTCTCTATAGCCTTACACACCATCCGTCCTACCCTGTCGGTAGGTTCTATCTTTTTCAGTCCATTGCCGAAAATCAGCGGATGGTGAGCCACTATCAGATTCGCTTTCAAAGCGATAGCTTCTTCTATCACCTTGTCGGAAAACTCGAAACATACCAAGGCTCCAGTAATCTCCTGTTCCTTGTCGCCGCACTGCATCCCGCTATTGTCAAAATCTTCCTGCCATTGCAAAGGAAAACGATTTTCAAGATGCTGTATCACTTCTTTTATCTTCATGTATATCAGTTATTTGTCGTGTTTTCTTTTTTGCTTCCGCAACGCTAACATTCAGGTCGAAGCATGCCAAAATGACGATGGAATTCCAGTATATCCACAGCAACACGGTAATCAACGCCCCCATGGAGCCGAAAATGAAATTATAATCGGCGAAATCGGAGAAATAGATATCAACCACACCCAACAAAATCACCAGCAGGACAGTAGCCACAGAGGAGCCCACCGAGAAGAACCTGTAGTTGGTTTTGTCTGCCGGCACAAAATAGTACAACATGGATATCAGGAAATAGATGGCCGCAAAAATCAGCACCCATCGGGATACAGATACCGCATTGGAATATAGTACCGCATTATGCAAAGTATAAGTGTCAATATACTTGAGCAAACGCGAGGTAAGCACAAAAATCATGATGATGACACAGACCGAGAAAACGAAGATTATGAAAATCTGGAGGCTCAGAAACAATTGCTTGAAAAGATTTCTGGTTGGCACCTCATAATAGGACGAACGCAAAGAGTTGAGGAAGGAGTTGATGGCGATGACCGAAAAATACAGTCCCATAGCCAGGAAAATCCAAACCAACGAGCCGCTTTGCCGTGACAGCACTTCGGAAATCATCTGGTCAACCACGGGCCAGGCATAGTGAGGTATCACATAACTGATGGCATTGAGGACATGTTGCTGCATGGACTCACCCATGAAGGAGAGGATGGAGAACAAGGCCATGGCCATCGGGATACAGGCGATAAAAAAGCGGTATGTCATGGCCGCCGCACGCTGGAAGAGGATACCTTTCACCAGCGACTTGCCAAAGAGGCGCATTACCGTCAGCAAAGGAATATGCTGAAAGCCTGGAAGCACAAGATTTTCCGCTTTCCTCTTCAGTTTATCGTACCATTCCATTAGATTCTGTTTACGCATCGCTATAAACTAATAATTTACAATGCACAATTCATAATGCATAATGCACAATCAAACATTAACTCTCCTGACCTTTCCATCCCATAATCCTGTAATCCTAAATCCTGTAATCCTAAATCCAACTGTCAATTGTCAACTATCAACTGTCAACTATTTACTCCTCCAACGATTTCTCTGCTGCCTCCATGCCTTCCACATCATCCATACCGGGGGTTACCACGTCGAAACTCAACAAGACCTTGCCCTTTGCGGCAAACTTCTTGCCCACATTCTTCGTAAACTGCAAATGCTCCTTGGTAACACCATACTGGGCAAAATGCTCGTACATCAACTCTTGCAGGCGTTCATACTCTTTCATGGTTTTCTCATTGTCCTTCGGATCTCCCTCCTTGTAATAGTTGGCCAAATTGAAAGAGGGGGACACGGTTACCGTCAGTTCGGGTTTGTCCTTAATCACCTCGCAGATGGCATTGAACTGGTCGTACTGACGGGAGTTGAAGGAACGTTGGTCGAGGTCAAGTGTCAAGTCCTTGAAAGCGTCGGCATTGGCCCGGCAAGCCTGGATAATCATGTCCACTGGCGAGGCAGCCACACGTAAAATAGTGTTAAAGAACGCTTTGACAATAATCTTCCGGAAGGAGAATTTGGGACTTTTGATATTACCCTTGACCGGCAAGTCCATCTTGGCCCGGCCCGACATATCGGTCAGCACGTAGGCAGCGGCCTGCAAGGGCAACTTGTATTCCGGCTCAATATCCTTGCGTTTCTTGTCCACCACCAGATTATAAAAGTCGAAATGGTTCTTACTGTCAAGTTCCTGGTTCTGCAAGGTGGTTCTGCCCTTGTAAACCAGCACACCTTTGGAAATAGGATAGGCAAAATAGTGGAGGCTGTACGGTGACAACTCCTGCACTTGCAAATCTTTGATTTCCAAATCTATAGCCTGATTTCCCTGAGAGGAAAGATAGCCTTCCCACTTACAATGGAATTCTCCTGTCTTGCCAAAATGGGCATACATGGAGGCCTTGCTCAAAGTCTTTGAGGAAAGGTTATGGGCATCCACCGTGATATCGCTGACAGGCAAGGTCATCACCGCATCCTTCAAGGTCCTGTCGGTGAAGTTTACCTCGCAATCATTCAGCACCAAATGATTCAGGCGGATATCGGGCTGAACATTGGCATTGGAAGACTCAATCACCATGGTCTCATTCTTGGATGCTTTCTTTCTTTTCTTCTCTTTTTTCTGTTTTTTCTGCTTCACATCGGAAGTCTGCTGTTCGGTAGTGTCGGAAGGGAACAAGGTGGAGAAGGAACTGCCGTTTTTATCGATTTCGAAATTCATTTTCAAGGCATCCAACTCGATGGTGCCGATATGGAAGATTTTCTTTTCGGGATTGAAATCTTCCATTTCCACATTCAGGCGGTCCAAAGTCACCACATGCTTGAAATGCTCCACATCCATATTGAAATCCCGCAAGCACAGATTCCCTTTGGCGTCCAAGTTCAAGATATGTTTCATGTTGCCCGAGACGGACAAGTCGGCGGAGAATCTGCCGCTCATATCCTTGAAATTCAGCCATTGGCGCACGTACGGCTCGACAGGATCCACATTGAAATCCTCCATTTTCATATAGAGCGTGAAATCGGACTTATCCATACCATAGCCCATTTTCACATCCAGTTTTCCGCCATCCTCGAAAAGCAGTTGCAGAGCGGCGTCAGAGTTGCCACGACCGAAACAGAGACGGGGAATATCCACGTTGATATCCTTCATGCACAAATTGCTGTTCATCTGCAAATCGGAATAGCAGATATTGCCATTGGTCAAGGAAATGCGGCGCAAATCCACCAGCCATTTGCTGGGGGTAGTATCACGATGTTCGGGACGGTAGAAGTCGATAATGTCTGAGAAATTGAACACATAGCCATCTTGTGTCACATTGATGACGGGGCCATCGAGTTTAATGTAACGCAGTTTGACTTTTTTGGCCAACAGCGGGAAAACATTGATATTCGCTTTCAGCGAGTTGAAACTCATGAAACGGGTTTCATCATCCTCTTCCAATGCCTTGAAACCATAAATGCCCACAGTACCTGTGAACAGGTTCACGCGCAGTTTGTCCATGGTCACCACTCTGTGACACAACTCCTTGCTGTGCTTTTCCAAGATAGGTTTCGCAATGGGACCGATGCAGACAGAGAGCACCGCCAGCAGCAAAACAATGCTGGCCAGCACAATCAACAAAACTTTAAGCCACTTTTTCATTAAGGTGATGTTTATTTGATAACTTTCAGACTCAGATCAAGGCTGGCGATATGATGGGTAAGCGCACCCACAGAGATAAAATCAACGCCTGCCTCAGCATAGCCGCGCATATTGTCGAGCGTAATATTACCCGACGCTTCCGTTTCCACCCTGCCGTCAATCAGTCGCACCGCCTCTTTCACCAGTTCAGGGGTAAAGTTGTCGAGCATGATACGGTCCACACCTCCATGGTCCAACACCCGTTTAACCTCTTCCAAATTGCGGGTTTCGATTTCTATCTTCAGATCCAAATTATTATCGGATAAATATTTACGCGTCTTATCGATAGCGTTTTCAATACCACCTGCAAAGTCGATGTGATTATCTTTCAGCATCACCATATCGAACAAGCCGAAGCGATGGTTGGTGCAGCCGCCAATCTGGACCGCATATTTCTCAAACACACGCATATTCGGAGTGGTTTTACGGGTATCGAGGATACGGGTTTTGGTACCCTTTACCACATCGGCATATTTTCTTGCCGTGGTGGCGATACCGCTCATGCGCTGCATAAAGTTCAGCAAGGTTCTTTCGGCGGTCAGCATTTTCTGGGAAGAACCGCTGATGATGAAAACGACATCTCCTTTATGGATTTCGTCTCCATCCTGCTTAAAGCATTCCATTTTGATTGCCGGGTCAACGCAATGCAGCACTTCCCGTGCCACATCGATACCGGCGATGATGCCGTCGGCCTTGGCCAGGAGTCGCATTTCTCCTTGGATGGCAGGGTTTATACAAGCTAAAGAGGAGTGGTCTCCGTTTCCAATGTCTTCCGCCAGTGCGGCCATAATGGTGTCGTGTACTGTCATAGTAATTGATAATTAATAATTGATAATTAATAATTATTCATTGTAAACTATTAATTGTTAATTAGTTACATATTCGCTAGTGGTAATAGTGTTGCTGTGGTGGAGGGCTCGGTCAACGATAAAGAGTTCGTAGCGGATGGTGTCGTAGGGGGAGAAAGGGTTGTTGGCAAAGAGGTTAAGGTATAGTTCTCCGGAGATAGACTCTTCATCCTGATCGCTCAGTCTTGGAATCCGCATATTGAGAGTCGCCGGCGTCTCGACTTCCACAAACACGCCATTCTGTTTCTCGAAATATTTGATAAAGCAATTATAGTAATAGGTGGAGGAGGTATCGAAAGGAGCCTGTGTGTCAGTTTCATCCAGGCCAATATCGCCATCGCCATCCTGGAATTTGAAGCACAGGCAGACATCTGTGCCGTCGCCGGCATCCTCAGCAGCTTCCAAGCTGACGAACTCGATAGCCGGAATCACAGGGAACTTTTCCTGCTTCCGGCAAGCGGAAAAGGAAAGTGCCACAAGCAGTAACGACAAGATGACGAAATGTTTTATATTCATATATTAAATATAAAAGTACAAACAGCAAAAATACAATTATTTTTTGAATTAGCAAATTAGTTAATTCGCCAATTTGCCAATTATTTTATGTTGAGTGTTGATTTTGGCTGGAAGGATTACAGGATTACAAGATTAAAGGATGGAAAGGTCAGAAGAGTTAATATTGCATTGTGCATTGTGAATTGTGAATTGTAAATTGTAAATTGTAAAAAAAAAGTAGAGACGAGCCATAGCCCGTCTCTACTTTCAGGGAAATAATGTGATGTAATCTTGATTATTCAGCTGCTTCTTCGGTGGCGGCTTCGCTCACGTTACGTGAAGTCAGGACAGACACGAGGATTTTGCCAGGATTGTCAACCACGGTGATATTCGGAACCTTCACATCTGAAACCTTGATAGAATCATTGATTTCCAGTCCGTTGATTGACAGCTCGATATATTCAGGAACATTTTCGAGCAGACCTCTGACTTTGAGTTTTCTGACTTTCTTGGCTAATTTACCACCACGGAGCACACCAGGAGAAGTACCGGTAACTTTCACTGGGATGTCGATAGTAATAGGTTTGTTTTCAACGACTTCGAGGAAGTCCACATGTAATAATTTGTCGGTTACAGGATGGAACTGAGTTTCCTGGAGGATAGCGTTGAATTTTTTGCCGTCGAATTCAACTTCCGCATACTTCACTTCGGGAGTATAGATCAAATCTTTGAACTGACGTTGGTCAACAACGAACTGATATTGTTGTTTTCCACCGTAAATTACGCACGGCACGAGGCCTTGAGCACGTTGAGCTTTCGCATCTCGTTTCCCTACGTTCTCTCTTAGAGAACCGCTAATAGACACTGATTTCATTCTTGTTAATTTTTACGTTAATACTAGTTGGTCAAAAAAAGTTTGCAAAAATACATTTTTTTTCTTTTAAAAAAGCAATCATCGTAAAAAAAAAAACACTATTTTTGCACCCTAAAAAAAAGTATAACTAAAACACATAAAAGATATGGCAGCAATTGGCGCAATTCGTAAGCATGGAGTGCTTTTGACGATTATTATTGGACTTGCATTACTTGCATTTATCGTTGGCGACTTTTCCAGTTTGAGAGCAATTTTTTCCGACCAATACACTATGGCAAGTGTAAATGGTGAGAAATTGAACGATCAATACCAAAAAGAATACGAAGAAAATTCGGCTCTCTGGAAATTGTTGTACGACAAGCAGACCTTAGAGGAAACCGAAAACTATCAGATTCACGAACTCACATGGAACAATCTGTTAGAGAGTAAGTTAATTGACAAAGAATTGGAGAAACTGGGATTGCAGTATTCCAATGAGATGATTGAGGCAGCCAGCGACGAGATGATTGCCAGCCTCCGCACCAACCGTCCCAACCAATTGTTGGCCCAGATGGTTAACAAGTTGGCAGAGCAAGTGGGCGTGGAGAACGCATTGGGTATCATCTCCAACATTGAAGACTATCGCGACATGGAGGGTGCCACAGACATATACAATGCCTACAAGGCCATCCAGCGCTTCAACATCACTGACGCCAAGAGAATGCATTACTATGCTATGGCTCAAGGTGCCACTTACTTTTCCGACAAGATGGCCGAGCAATTGGCTGCCCAGAACAAGAACACCATGGCTTCTTTCGCCATGCTGAATCCTTACGCTCCCGTATTCAACGACGTGGTTCCCAGCGTTAGCGACAAGGAAATGAAAGACTGGTACAACAACCACAAGAACGCTTTCAATGTGATGGAGAACCTGCGCGACATCGACGTTGCCGTATTCCCTGTCACTCCTTCCACCGAAGACCTGAAAACCATTGAGGACAGCGTAAGAGCCGAATACCAGCGCTTCGTAGCCGCTCCCTCTCTGCTCGAATTCAACATGGCTGAAGAAAAAGGTTTGGTTGACAGTACCTATTATACCGCTGATGACATCAACATCGATGAATTGGACAGCCTTATCTTCAGACGCCCTGTGGGCTCTATGATTGAACCTTTCACCTACCAGGATATCGTATGGTATTATGGTAAGGTTTATGGTGCCGAGATGCGTCCCGACTCTGTAATGGTGGCATTCTTAGTGGTAGATTACAAGACTTCCGCCCAGAATCCCAACGGCACACGTACCAAAAAACAAGCCAGATTGGAAGCCGACAGCTTGAATCAACTGGTGAAGAGTGGCGCCAACATTTTCCAGCTGATGCCCCAATATCTGGCCGGCCGTCAAGCTACCGACACCACCCTCTGGGTTCCCGAACGCGGTACTATTCCTTCTTTATATAATGAATTTGTACATACTAATGTTGGTGGCACCTACGTACATCAGTCAGGTTCCGCTTACGTTGTTTACCAGATTCTGGCCAAAACAACTCCTATTGAAAAACGTCAATTCGTGATTTACACCCACGAAATCACTCCTTCCGAAGCCACTGTTAAAAGTATCAAGAGCAGCGCCAACACTTTGGCTGCAGCCGCCAGCAACGCCGACGAACTGATTGACGCTGCCAACGAAAAAGGTATTCAAGTATTAAGAGGCACCAACGTGAGAGCCATGGACGCTGCCATCTCACAGTTACCGAACTGCCGCGAAATCGTCAGCTGGGCATTCTCAAAAGACATCAAGACCGACGACGTATCCGATGTCATCAACCTCTCCAACAGAATCTATGCTGTTGCCGCTGTAAGAAACATGAGAGACAAAGGCATGCAGAAATTTGACGCCGTGAAGACCGATATCGAAAATCAGCTGAAAGCCGAAAAGAAAGTGGAAATGATCGCCGAGAATGTCGGCAAGGAACTGGCAGGTGGCGCTTCACTCCAAGACTTGGCAGGCAAATACAGCAGTACTGTAATGGACAGCATTCCTTTGACCTATTTGGCTGAAAGTTATATGAACAGAAACATCGAAGATCTGGCTATCGCCAAAATCTTCGCTATGCCAGCCAACAGCAGCAAAGCCGTCGCAGGCAAGAATTATGTTTACCTTGTCAATGTAGGCAACTTCAACGACGTTCCCGCCTCTCCCAACTACGCCGGAGAAAAGGGTGCTTTGAGAAACATCTGCGTTGGCAGAGGACGTAACGAGGCTACCATTATGCAAGGCTTGAGAACAAAAGCCAAAATCTTAGACCAAAGACATCTGTTCTATTCCAAATAATAATTTGGTTTTCCAATAAAAAAACAGCATAGATTAAACTTTGTTAAAAAGCGACAGTCTATGCTGTTTGTTTTTTAAATATCGATATATAAAATACATTTAAACATGAAGCAACTCTCCCGTTTTGCCAGCTGCCTCTTTTTTTTATTCGCGATAGCATACACATACGCACAGCCCGAAATGCAGCGGCCGCCCATGGCCGGACAATCATCCTCTTCCGGCACCATCATGGGCATGATTGTGGATGAAAACGCCAAACCCATTGAATACGCCTCCATCTATGTCAAGAAAACCACTGACTCTACCATAGCCCAGACCGGCATCACCAACGAAAACGGCCGTTTTCTGATTCAGGAGATTCCTTTCGGAGAGTATTTTATCGAAATACAATATGTCGGCTACCGGAAACACTACTCAAAGCCTTTCACCATCAGCAAGGAGCAATCGACCTTCCGCATCCCGAAATTCACCCTCTCCAACAAAAGCACCTCTTTGGAGACGGTGGAGATCAAAGCCCAGAAAGAAATGTTGCAGTCCAACCTCGACAAAACCGTTTTTAACGTTGAGTCGAGCATCATGGCTGATGGCGCCACTGCCGTAGAGGTGCTGGAAGAGATACCCTCGGTGGATGTGGACGTGGAAGGCAACGTGACCGTGCGCGGCAGCGAGAATGTAACCATCTGGGTGGACGGCCGTCCCACTAACCTCAGTCTTGACCAGATTCCAGCTTCCATGATCGAGAGCATTGAGGTCATCACCAACCCTTCGGCACGCTTCGACCCCGATGGTATGGCAGGCATCCTCAATGTGGTGCTCAAGAAGAAAAAAGAATCCGGTTTCAACGGCATGGTGTCATTGGGTGGCGGCATGTCGCTCTATACCCTGGAGCCCACCCCCAAGCATTACATCGTTCGCCCTTATATCAACCATTACAACGCCAACGTGAACTTTAACTACAGTTATAACAAAATCAACTTTTTCATCAACTATAGCTATCGTGGACACAAGTTCAAAAACGGAGGACATTTGGACCGCGACTCTTGGTATGGTGCCGACACCACTAACCTCAATCAGACCAACCTCGGCCAGGGCAGCGGTGGCGGACACAATGTGTTCACTGGTCTGGACTGGTTTATCAACAAGAAGAACACGCTGAGTTTCTCCTTCGGCTTCCGTTACGGCACCCACAAAGACACCAGCTCGCTCAGTTCCGCCAACGCCGACCTGATTGAAGGAGAGCTCTTTCCCACCACCAATTACGCCCAGTTCGGCAATGGCAAGAACAAAAACATGAACTTCAACGCCGCCATCAACTATAAGAAGACCTTCGAGATGAAAGGCCGTGAGCTGACCTCGGACATTTCCTATAATCACAGTTTCGGCGACAACAACAACTGGTCTGTACAAGAGTTCGACCTGCCATACGATTACGACTACTTCCAGAAAACGAAGTCCAAATCCCTGAACCGCAATGCCAACGCGCAGGTTGACTTTGTGACTCCTATCGGCAATGGCGGCCGTATCGAGACCGGCTACAAGTTTTCCTATCGTTCTATCGGCCAGGACTACTCGCTGTACAAAGCTTACGATGCCGACCCCTGGGCTTTGGACTCCACGCAGCTCAACAACTTCGAATATTCGGAATACCTGAATGCCCTGTACTTCATCTACTCCAATACTTTCTGGAAAAAACTGCAGATTCAGGTCGGATTGCGTGGCGAGATGGCCAACACCTTCTCTAACCTGAAATCCGCCGACACCGTATATAAGAAAAACTACTACAACCTCTTCCCTACCGTACACATCAAATACGACATCAACGACAAGCATTCGATCAAACTCAGCTACTCACGTCGTGTACAAAGGCCAAACATCTGGCAATTAAATCCTTACAGAGACATTTCCGACAAGCAGAACGTACGCTGCGGCAATCCTTACCTGAATCCCGAGATGGCCAACTCGCTGGAGCTTGGCTACCAGCTGAGCATCAAGAAAACATTTTTCAGTGCCACAGCCTTTTATCGACACCGCAGCCACCTGATCACCCGATATACCACATTGGAGCAATACATTCCCCAAGACACCACGGAAGACAGTTACATTTACACACTCACCTCTTATCAGAATCTCAACCAGAGCCATAATATCGGTGTGGAACTGTTTTACAGCCAAAGGATATGGAAATTCTGGAAAATCAACGCCTCTTTCAACTTTTACCGCAACATTATCGAGAGCGACAATATGCTGGACGAGAATCTGGCCCGCAACTGGGAGTTCCGTTTCCGTTTGAACCAGACCTTCAGTTTTGACAAAAACTGGGACATCCAGCTCAACTTCCGTTACAGCTCACCCTCGTTGACCACCGGCAGCATGGGTTGGGGAACCGGTGGCGTTGGCCAAGGCCGCCGCTCCGCCCGTTACACTTTGGATTTAGCTGTCAAGAAAGGCTTCTTGAAGAACAGCTTGGTGGTCAGTCTGAACATCCGTGACATCTTGTTTATGGTCAACCAGACACGTATCCATTCTTACCAGTACAACGACTATAACGGCTATGACTCTTACAGTCTGCGCGACCGCAACGGCTGCCGCATTTCCCTTAATGTGACATACAAGATCAACAATTACAAGCGCCGCAAAATGGAGATGCCCGCTGATGACGGCGGCATGGAAGGCGGAGAAATGGAGGAATAGGCCAATTAGTTAATTTAATCTGAGCATTTTTTACTTCCGGGCCACAAGTTTTGCCTTGGTCGGGCTCAAGGCACACCTACCACCTACGAGATTTTTCAACCAAAACACCGCCATTATTCAGCGCATAATGTCTTATACGCTGAGCCAATGGCGTATGGGTTTTGAACTCAAGAGCCTTTTTCACAGTGGGATAAGTTGTATCTAATTTAAACATGATTTCCTTGCGAAGACCATGATGCACCAAAATATGCATAAACTTTCCCGTATAATTATAAGTTGCAAATCTATCCATAACTGACTTTCAAGTTTTATAATAAAAATGTTTGCAATAATACAACCGTTTTTTTTCTTTTCAAAAGGATGAAACAACTTGAATCAATTTATGGCATAAAAAAAGAACCGTCTTCTGTTCGCATATTTTTTTTTATTACTTTTGCAAAATAATTGATTTTGGACCGAATATTTTCCACTAAATTTAACTAAACTAAAGAAAATTTCACTCGCAAGCATTACAATGAAAACATACAAGAAAGAAGACATAGAAGCATTACTGCACATGGTTGAGGTGGCTGTACAACGCAAAATGATCACTTCTTCCGATTTTGAACTTCTTGCCAATGTCATTGCCCAACGTTGTCGTTCCAAAGTAAGCACATCAACCCTAAAACGACTATGGGGTTATGACAAGAACAAGCACAGGCCTCTCTTTAATACCCTGTCCAGCTTATCCAAATTCATAGGCTTCAAGGATTTTAAAGACTTTCTTGACAAAAAAAACCTAAAAACGCCCACGTCATTCTCTTATACAGCCTCCTCCGTCTCATCAAAAGACATGCATCCAGGAGACGAGTTGTGGATTACCTGGGCACCCAACCGTCGTTGTCAGCTTATCTACCAGGGTTTCCATCGCTTTAAAGTCAACATGGCACACAACACAAAGTTACATGTTGGGGACAGCTTTTCTTCCATGCACTTCGCGGAAGGGATGCCTTTATTCCTCGACAATTACATCCATAAAGATAACCCACCCATTACCTTTGTTGTGGGATATGACGGAGGATTGAATTCTGTCAAACATATAAGTTCCATCGAAAGGGAGGACATTTGACAGATTACTGAAAAGGCTACCTATAGTATGATGTCACAAACAAGATATTGACCAATACAAGTATTTCAACCAAAAATATTATCAATACTGAAATTATTATTGCAAGCCTCCAGCGTATAAACAGAATGATACTCCTTGCGCTGCGAAACCTGTTTCTATAATCAGGCTTCATACATTTTTGCGAGATATATAAATATCTTTTCCCAAAAGCTTTCAAAATCCTCCCGAAAGAATATAAATCGGAACGACAGTCAGAGACAAAATCCGTTTCCATCAACTCGGGAGCCACATGGTCGCTGTCGCCCGCAATTTTCTTATAAAAATCGAAGCTCTCGGAATCTGACAAGCCGAAATCTATTATTTTCACATTGTCTCCCCGACGTGTGATGAGAATATTGTCCTGCTTCAAATCCCGATGCACCACCTGCTTACTATGCATATACTCTAATCCTGAAAGTATTTGCAATATGATTTTACGGGCATGCCTTGGTCTTCCATGTTCCCGCATATAGTCATTCAAATCGCGCCCATCTACATATTCCATAATGATACAAGGTCCAACCACCGGGTCCACTTCTTTTCCTATCACATGAATGATATTAGGATGATGAAGCATAACGCTTATTTCAAACTCCTTGGCTAACATCAGTTTATAAGCGGAATCTTTGCGATATTGAGGTTTAAGTCCTTTCAGGATGTACCATTTTCCATATCTTTGAGCCTTATATATACAATTATATCCTTCCGTTGGAATCTCTCTGTATTGTGAGAATTTCTCTCCCAGACAAACAAAAGTATCCACCACCTGGCCAGATGTCTGCAAAATATTATTCGGCGATTTATTAGAATATTCTTGTGATTTGTTGAGCATTGCAATAATTCTGAAAGTTAATTTTTTATGCAAAAATACGACATTTCTACCACATAAATCATATTACTTCAACTTGAGTCAACTTGAATTTAAACTTGAGTCAACTTGAATTTTTTTTAGAAAAATTTTCATTATATTTTTGCAGTCTCAAAAAAGTATGAGAACTCTTCAATTAGTTTTTAGCTTAAAATCTTGCATTTAATCAAATTAAAGAATAAAACAAAGTCATAAAAGCATGAGAAAAATTACTACTTCATTCCTTTTTCTATTTATTTTCTTTACGCTTTATGCCCAAAACAACTGCCCGCTCAATATTCGGGTGAGCACGGAAGAGGGCACATGCTATAACAACTGCATGATAAACATTTCCTTGGTTGATGGCGACAACAATCCCTTAGATGTCTCAACGACGGATTTGTCTGACATCAAGTATTTCAGGATAGATATGAACACAGGCGACACCGCCTATTCAGCTACGAACAGTTTTATGGTTTCAGTGGGCACATACAAGGTGGGGGTGGAGGCCGTGTGCTACTACTCGACCTCGACTGACAGCATGTATGTCCGCATGAGCAAGGACACCCTTGTCACCACAAGAACCTCGTACGTGACCCCTGTTCTTAGTATGATTAACAGTGTAGCCAATTCAAATACAGCCCACGGCACGGTTCACAGCCTCAGTTGCCAGAATACAGGCCGGATCCAGTTGAACATCACGGGAGGTTCTTTCCCCTATTTTGTAGAGATACGTGATGAATCAGGTGATCCCATGGACACAGTTGTGTTTCCCGAACGTCAATACACTGGAAATGTAATCACGCAGTATGACTACAAGGATTATTACAGCATTGATAGCCTTGCCCCTGGCAAGTATGATTTTTATGTATGGGATGGTTGTGGATACCATCTTCCCTTGGTATGGCAAGAAATTAAAACGGCAGAATTACCTCACGTTACAGATGTTTGTTTTTTTAACAACTCCTATGCGCAAAGTAAAGATGCTGTTGTACATAGAATGTATGTATGGGTCGAAGGCGACAGGCTATATCATGGAAGCTTCAAAGAAGTCGCTGAATACCGCTTTATTTATCCGGAGATTAATGGCGTGCGGGACACTACCCCTTGGAAACATTTCGAAAATGGTCCAACAGCTAGTACTAATCAACTCACTTTACATGACACTATTTATTCTGCCAACAGTTTCTGCGATTTATATGGCAAGAGCATTACATTTCAAGCCCGAAACACGCTATGCGAGGAATTTCTTTATACCAGATCATATCACTTCAATAAAATCAGAGAGGATATGTTCTTAACAGGATCAAGCATAGCCGAGGATTCATCGGTTACGGTTCCTGAGCAATATGACAGCTGTGGATATTATACCTCAAGAACAACAACTTACGGAAGTCCTATTTACTCTGTTGCCAGTCCATATTATTATTCAACATCGTGTTCGTATAGTCATACTTATCAGTATCATTATATGCCTCCTGTATATTGGGTATATACCGACACGAACACACTTAGCATCATCAAGATTGACACTCTTTCGGGTGATGGTAATATAAGAGGTAAATATAGTTATTTATTTTCAGATGACATAATACCATTATACGGTAGTTTTGAGGATTCGAGCATAACGATTCCCGTTCGGCGAACATTATACGACATGTCAGGATGTGAATTATACACCAGGTTTGACGATCTTACTTTTAATAAAAGAGTCACCACCACTGGAGGCACATACAATACACTAAATTTTTCTACGGGTACTTTCTCAAATTCTGATTACTGTTGTTCTTCGAGACGTGAAATACGTTTATACTCTAATTATTCCCCCCCTATGAGTTTCTTAGGAAATGTCGTTGTAAAACTGATTGTAAGTCCAGAAAACAACAAATACAACTTCACTGCCACATACAATCAAGATAGCCAAAAATGGACCATAGTCAGAGACAGCATTTCAAATTTGGCGAATATATCTACTAATGGTTTTAATTTCTATATTAACGACTACTGTTTGCCTTCCGGCACCTATACCTATCAAATCAACACATCGTGTTCAACGTATGTGGTAAGTCAACGTGTCACTTTTAACAGTAATTATGAGTCTTTGATAGAGGAAAGTGCACAATATGAACTGATTCCTAACTGTACGGAATTGAACATCAAACCTGTTGCTGGGAAGTATCAAAGAATTATTAGAAACCATGACATAAACGGGATGCCGACGATAAACACATACTTCATTGAACCTTATTTCAGAATTGTTAACGGTCCGACAGGTGGCTATTCCACCACTTCTGCACGAAAAGGCGAGAATATGCGTGTCACTTTGCCTGGCATGTATGTTATAGAAATGTCTTCCAGCTCAGCTCGTTACTGTTATGACATTTATCAGTACGATACCGTCTATTTTTCGGGAGGAACAGTGGAATTTGATTACGTCACAGGTTATGTTTGCGACTCTACAGCCACCACAGGCTTTGTCCGCGCAAAAGGGAAAAATGGCACAAAACCATATCTTTACTCTCTATACAGTGCCCCGGACCAGGCGGGCACTCTATTGGGCGAAAACACCACGGGTCGTTTTGACAACATTCCGCTTCACGCCGGGCAGCAGGTCTCTGTAAAAATCACCGACTCATGCTTGGCCAGTTTCCATATAAACATTATTGTGCTTGAACTGGAAAAAACACAAAAGAGCTGGTTTGCAGATGGACTCAATGTTACAGCAGTATGCGAGGGACATCATATTCAAGTCTATGCTTTGGGAAGCGAGGACTATTTCTCGTATGTTTGGACAGGTCCCAATGGTTACCATACCGACACCAGGGACGCGACGGCATTCATCCCGCGTGACGCCGAGGAGGGTTACTACAAGGTGACGCTTTTGAACACCGGATGTGCCAATCCCCTCACCGATAGTGTCTATGTCAATGTTAACAGGGCACCCAAGGTAGTCATTGCAGACGATGCTATCGTCTGTCCGGGCGAGGAAGTGCAGCTCAGCTTCACCGCGAGCGGCACGGGAGACGTGTACTACACCATCGGCCACGAGGAGAACTCTGTTGTTAGCTTTCAAAATTACACCAACAGCGACAGCTATTCCTACAATCCCACCTCCTCTGGCATTTTCTGGGTTCACGAGGTCAGCGACAACTTTTGTGTCTATTCCATACCGGAAGATACCGTCCACATTACCCTAAGAGACAAGATAGCAACATCCTGTGATGTTCTGTCCTTACCTGACACGGTTTGTCCAGACGGTACTGCCTTGCTTTCAGCATACTCCATTTTAGATGCCCCATACATTATTCGTTGGTATGAGGACTTTGAACAGCTTCATCTTTTAAAGGCAGACACAATTCCCCATGTCGCCGGGCAAAGCCAATACGTCCTTACCCACTTGTTCCAAGACTCAACTCTGTTTGTGACCGTTTCTAATGACACCTATTGTGAAACACAGAATGGCACAATACACCGAAGGATGAACATGCACGCTGGAAATAGCAGTCTCAAATGCGGAGAGAGTATGAAACTATATGATTCGGGAGGACTCAATTCACCCTATAGCAAATTCGAAAATATCACACACACGTTCACTTCTACAAACGGATCCCCTCTTCTGTTGAAGTTCAACAGTTTTATTACTGACACATACAGCCGATTATTTGTATTTACAGGTTCTAGGGCCAATTCCGACTCCATCATTGCCACCTTATCAGGTAACCTAAACAGCAATTTGCCAGCGGATATCATATCCAACGGTGCCAGCATGACACTTCAGTTTGTATCTACTGGTGCAACACCGAATCAAGGATGGGATGCTGTAATCAGCAACAGTCCACAACCCTCTACTGTAACGGCCTCTGTTATTGACAGTGTAAAGCTTCACCTGTCATCAATCACGGCCACTCCCATCCATTACAACGGAGATATTACCTTGCAGGCGACAACCAAAGGAGGTAAAAGCCCGCAATTTGAATACCAGTGGTTTTCAAGTGAAGATGGGATTGTCTGGAACCACGAGCAAACCGTTGTCACAAACGACACTTCATATTACAACATCAACAACCTCATCGAATCCCTTTATGTGAGAGTTGTGGTCAGAGATGTGTCGCCAACATCCTGCGGCATTACCGACACCGCTGTTTACTACATTCCCATAGCGCATATCAAGTTGTCGCTGAGCCTGTCCGTCTCAACCGACGACCCCTGCGTGAGCCACAATGCCGTGCTGAGGGTGAGAAACGACGGCCAGGAGGCCGCCGAGGACATCGTGTGCCATGTTCAGGCACCTGAGGGACTCTTGGAACTCTTTGGCAACGATGTCATAAACATAGCTTTCCTGGGCCCTGGAGAGTCATGGACAGACACCTTCAGACTTTCACTCATAAACAGACCTTCTGTGGACACCATCGTTGCCCTAAAAGCGCAAATATGGTCATGCCGTCAAGGAGATTCTGTGCCCGAAGTAATATATGGGGATTGGGACTGGCAGGGTGCACCGAGATACGCGGACGAGGATAGCGCTAACATCCACCTTCTGCCATCGTTTTCTGCTAGCGAATACCATATCACCACAATCAATGACGAAGTATGCTATGGCAGCGATGCCCAGCTTGCCGCTTTCTCCGACTTGGCGGCTCCCCAGTATTTCAACTGGTATGCGGATGCGGCACTCTCACAACTAATCCAGCAGGACACTATTTATCATGCCGGCGACCATGCCCTGCACAACATTAGCAACCTTCAGACAAACACCACCCTTTATGTCACGCTCCATACCGCTGAAAAATGTCCACCATTGTCATCAGGTGTGATGGTTTATAAATTTGAAACACCCACCACCGATACCGTGATTATGAATAATGGTGTCACATACGTTGGTGCGGAAAACCATATAAAATTCTATGACTCCGGAGGGCCTGAGGGAAATCTCGGCGCAGAGGAATTTGTTCACACCTTTAGCACAGAAGAAGGGGTAATCGGTATACTTTTCCGCAAAAGAAGTGTCAATAATTTGATGATTTATGACGGTAACAGCGTTAGCGGAAGTCTGCTTTTAGGGACTTCAGGCACAAGTAGCTCAAGTTATTTGGTCACCAGCACAACAGGAAGTATTACAGTCCTTTCATCAGGTAGTACATCTTCATCATATTATGGATGGGAAGCAGATGTGGTAAACTCCCAAACTTTCAAGTCAGCCGAAGCCTTAGCGACAATCAAAGCACCATCCACCAACATCGATATAAGCGCCACTCATGACACGGTATGTCATGGTGAAACCGCGATTCTCACCGCTTCTTCCACTATCGGTTTTCCTCAGTACTTCACCTGGTATAATTCTGATTGGACAAGGGTTGTGTTAAAAGACACACTAACTTCTGGGATCTCGGTATTGGAACTTCCAAACCTGAAAACAACCGAGGAATTCTATGTTACTGTCCACAACGACTCAATATGCCCTCTCTTTGTGGCCAAAGACACCCTCATCAATAAATTCATCGCAAGCAGTTCGCAATATAATAACCAAACGGTTTTCATAATGCGGAACGAAAGCGTCACATTCACGGATGAAGGAGGAGAGCATGGATCTTATCGCATGATGCCTGTGGGAAGATATATCACCACGTTCACCGCTCTGGAAGGCACTGTGAAAGCTGTTTTCCCAAGCAACACATCCCAAAACAGACTATCTACGACGGATACACTTTATGTGTATGACGGGTTGGAGGGTGACAGTCTTTTGTTCAGGGGCACGGGCACCACAATATCAAACAAAACCTTCATGTCGAGCGGGAACACGCTGACATTCAAATTTTCGAAAAACAGCAATGGCTCTTATAATTATGGGTGGAAAGCCACCATCACCAACATTCCCAGTGTTTCTTATGACACCACTCAGGTTTGGGCGTACATTAGGGAACCTGTCGCCGGACAATATATCATTACCACCAGTGATACTGTTTGCTACAACGGTACCGCCCTATTGCAAGCCTCCGCACCTAAAGTCGGGTACCCGCAATATTACACATGGATCAGTCAGGATTTGAAAAATATTGTCTATCAAGACACCCTGGACGGCATCGGCAAGACGAAATCCACCCTTTTGTTGGAAAACCAACGAACAGACACCTTGTATTACGTGACCCTCAAGACGGACACGGTATGCCCTTCCATGTTTTATGATGACAGCATTTTCATTGCAACGCCAATACTCAAAAAAACGTATGATTTCCTTATGACGGCGGATAAGCACAATCTTACCACGGAAATGCAATGCACAGACAGTATAAGATTCCTTGATGACGGAGGATTGTCAGGCAATTATGCCAGCAATATGAATGTCACACACACCTTTACTTCCATCGACAACGAGCCTGTCCAGCTTATTCTTTCCAACTTTAGAACGTATAACAGTGGTGATTATTTAATCCTTTATAATGGTACCAGCACATCAGCTCCTCAACTTGTAAGATTGTATGGCAGTTATGCTTCTACATCAATGCCCCAAATATACACCGCCAATTCCGGAAGCCTGACTGTGAGATGGGTTACCAACAACACTTATACGCAAAGTGGATGGGAAGGTTATATCACGACCACAAACCATTGTACTGATGAAGTGGACACAGCAAGCGTACATGTACTACCTGTAATACCTGCCGCATCAATAGCATACACCACTTGTCAAAGCACGACACTTTTCAGCCACATGGGATTCAAAGACCTTGATGTATCGGTGCCCGGCAACTACACAATAGATTCGGTATTCACATCCTCTTTGGGCTGCGACAGTGCGGTGACGCTGAATTTGACAGTCGCCCCGAGCTTCTTCCAAGAGGAGAGTGCGGAGACCTGCGACAATGTGCCTTACGTGTGGACTGGACACAGCGTGACCATCCCGACCACGGCCGGAAGCCACATTGTATGGGACAGCCTGAAGACCGCCAACAACTGCGACAGCGTCTATAAGCTCAACCTGAATGTAAAACAAAGCCACAGTGTCACAGACACCATGACAATCTGCACTAACATGCTGCCGCACGTCTGGAACGGCGTGACTTTCAACTCCGCCGGTGACCAGTCTGTGAAACTGTCCACAGCACTCGGTTGCGACTCCGTCGTCAACATGACACTGATTGTCAATCCGGCTTACACCGGTGTTGACGCCATCAGCGTGTACGACACCATCTGCTCCAACGAGCTTCCATACGGCTGGCGCGACACGACCTTCCTGGCAGGAACCATGAGCGGGGACTTTGTCTTCCACCGCAGCACCGTCAACGGCTGCGACTCCACGGTGATCCTGCACCTTGTGATTAACGAGCTCTCTGTAACTGTGGCCAGCGTCACTGACGAGATCTGCGGTAATGACGGAAGTGTTACTGTGACTGCAACAGGCAAGGCTCCCTACGAATACAGCTTGGACGGTGTCACATTCCAAAGTACTCCCACATTTACGGGGCTGGCAAGCGGAAACCATACCATTACCGCCCGGGACGCCAACGGCTGCACCGCCACCACCACCGCGGTCATCACCCCCGCACTCACCCCCAGCCTCACATTCACCTGTCCTCCCGACATCCGCGACACCCTGGCTTACGGCGACTGTGCGATGAAGATCTACCCCGCAGAGCTGGGCACCCCCACAGCCGTGCATTCCTTGGGATGGTCCTTCACCATCACCAACGACGCCCCGGCCGACAGCCTGTATCCGGAAGGTGACAATATCGTCATGTGGATCATGAAGGACGACGTGTGCGGATTCGCGGACACCTGCTACCAGCACATCCTCGTCGTATTTCCCGAATGTCCCAACGCTGTGGACTGCGAGGGCTACGTCTATGCGGGCGTGCGCATCGGCTGCGACTGCTGGACGCAGCGCAACCTCGAGTCCACCAAGTACAGCGACTGCACGGACATTCCTTGTGTTTATGAATATACCAGTCATGAACACCCCAATATCACTGAAAATGTTGACAGATATGGTCGTCTGTACTGTTATGAGGCCGCCGTTCGCGACAGTACCGACAACGGGCACGGACACATCCAGGGCATCTGTCCCGAAGGATGGTACCTGCCGACTCCTGAAAAATATGAAGGATTGAACACCTACGGTGCAAATGCGTTAATGTCGCCTCTTTACTGGATTCCCAGCGGCGGCAACAACAGCACAGGCTTTTCGGCCCTGCCGGCAGGTTTCTATAATGGGGCCACCAACCGCTTCGAAAGCATGCTTGGCGAAACCTACTTCTGGTCAACCGCAGGTGTTGGCTCGAACACCAACATCAGCACTTTCTCCATAATCTTTGAATGCAATGAGCTCATCGAGACACACAGACACGAAGGCTTAGGATACAGTGTCCGTTGTATCAAGGAGAAAGACTAGCAACGTTTTGTTTGTTTTAATTAGGGTAAAAAAATCCCGGACCAAGTCCTGCCAACTGTCGAATGAACAACAGTTGGCAGGCTTGTTACAAAAAAACATGCCCAATCTCGGCCGAAACGGCTCCGTTTTGCGGTGTAGGTCTTGTGCTTCGGTGCTCACAAGACTTACACCACAACCACAACGTACGACAATGTCCATCTCTGCATATATGGAATCTCTAACGGGATTTGGTGATGGTGTGCATCCTTATTTACCCTAAGCAATGCCCCTGCAGTGCACCTTTTCTCATACTCCGCTAACGGTCAATTGCACACCTTAGCGGAGTTTTATTCAATGAAGTTGTTCTTTCCCAACCAAAAGAGGTCAGGCTTTATGTTGGATTTGCGGTACGGTTTCATAGAGGTTCTGTTGTTTATTTGTTGTTAAATGCATGCAGAATATGTGAAATCCGAATTCGTCGTGAGGAAGAATTTCTCACTCATCAATTATTGCAAAGATAATGTTTTTTTTTCTTATATCTTAACAAGAAAAAAGTGTTTTAAAATTCAAGCAATAAATATTTGTATTTTAACAAGTTGTATTTTTTGGGTACTTGTTTTTTTGTTTCAAAAAACAAATCAAAAATCGGATTTTAGGAATAAAAAAAACTTTGTGCTCATTTACGTTGACTGCGGATGAGGCCACCTACACCCAGCAGAAATGGTATGAGAAGATCTGCAAAAACGGTGATGTGCTTCCTCACAACGAGAGCATTATCAAACCGTTGGCCAAGATGGGCTTCAAAGAAGAAGGCCGTCTGAAACAGCAATACTTCCATCAGGGAGAGTTTAAGGATGTGCAGATTTATAGTCTTACGAGAGATGAGTACAAGCAGTTAACAGTTAATAATTAATGGTTAATAGTTGATAGTTGATAGTTGATTTTATTTGAAAGTAAATAAAAAAAGAGTCGTCATTGCTGGCGACTCTTTTTAGTTATAAGTTAGAAATTAGCAATCAGAGTTTATTTGATAACGCCTAATTCCTTGCCAACTTTCGTGAAGGCGGCGATGCACTTGTCGAGGTGCTCGGTTTCGTGAGCAGCGGAAATCTGGACACGGATACGGGCCTGATCTTTCGGTACTACAGGATAGTAGAAACCTGTTACATAAATGCCTTCTTCCTGCAGTTTGGCGGCCATCACCTGTGACAATTTGGCGTCGTACAGCATCACAGCGCAGATAGCTGACTGGGTCGGTTTAATGTCGAAGCCGGCAGCCTGCATCTTGGTCACAAAATACTTGGTGTTAGCGTGCAGCTTATCCTGCAGCTCGTTGGTAGCTGACATCATCTCCACCATCTTCACGCCAGCGGCAGCCACCATTGGAGGAATAGAGTTGGAGAACAAATATGGACGTGAGCGTTGGCGCAGCATGTCGATGATTTCTTTCTTACCAGTAGTGAAACCTCCGATAGCACCACCGAAAGCCTTACCAAGGGTACCGGTCAGGATTTCAATCTTGCCACGCAAGTTGTACTGTTCCGTTACGCCACGGCCAGTTTCGCCCACCACACCAGCAGAGTGTGATTCGTCAACCATCACCATAGCGTCATATTTGTTAGCCAATTCATAAATCTTGTCCAGCGGAGCCACGTTGCCGTCCATAGAGAAGACACCGTCGGTGACAATCAGGCGGAAACGCTGAGCCTGAGCTGCTTGCAGCTGTTTCTCAAGGTCGGCCATGTCGGCGTTGGCATAACGATAACGGACAGCCTTGCACAGACGCACACCATCGATAATGGAAGCGTGGTTGAGGGCATCGGAGATGATAGCGTCCTGGTCGGTCAACAGGGGTTCGAAAACACCACCATTGGCATCGAAGCAGGCGGCATAGAGGATAGTGTCTTCAGTGCCGAAGAACTCAGCGATTTTAGCTTCCAACTGTTTGTGCAGGTCGGAGCAACCGCAGATGAAACGGACAGAAGCCATGCCATAGCCATGGGTATCCAGGGCTTCCTTGGCGGCGGCAATCAATTTGGGATTGTTGGCCAGTCCGAGGTAGTTGTTGGCACAGAAGTTCAGCACTTTTTTACCGTTCTGCAGGGTGATTTCGCCACTCTGTGGAGAAACAATGATGCGTTCGTGTTTGTATAAGCCGGCATTTTCGATGTCGGTCAATTCTTTTTGAAGATGAGCTTGAAAATTGTTATACATGTTATATGAATTTAGGTTTTATTTTGCCAATTTTACTTTCAGCACCTCAAGCATGTCGCGGGTCATAGCATCGAGGTCGTACTGCGGTTTCCAGCCCCATTCGGCGCGGGCGCAGCTGTCGTCCATCGAGTTGGGCCATGAGTCGGCGATACCCTGACGGAGTTCATCCAGCTGATAATCCATCTTGAAATCGGGCATATATTTTCTGATGGCGGCAGCAATCTGTTCGGGTTCGAAACTCATGGCGGTGATGTTGAAAGAGTTTCTGTGAACCAGCTTTGAAGGGTCTGCTTCCATGAGTTCCATGGTGCCTCTCAGCGCATCGGGCATATACATCATGTCCATATAGGTACCCGGTTTCAGCGGGCAGGTGAACTTACCTTCCTTGATAGCGGCGTAATAAATTTCCACAGCATAGTCGGTGGTACCGCCACCAGGCAGGGTGACATTGGAAATCAGGCCCGGGAAACGCACCGAGCGGGTATCCACGCCGAAACGTTTGAAATAGTAATCGCTGAGCAGTTCACCGGTCACCTTGGTCACACCATAAATAGTCTGTGGGCGTTGGATCGTATCCTGAGGGGTTTTGTCGTGCGGAGTGTTGGCGCCAAAAGCACCGATAGAACTCGGTGTGAAGAGGGCGCAATGGAATTCGCGTGACACCTCAAGGCAGTTGAGGAGGGCTCCGATGCCCACATTCCAGCCCAGCATGGGGTTGGCCTCGGCTTTGGCCGACAGGATTGCCGCCAAATTGAAGATGGAGTCGATATTATATTTTTTCACCGCATCGGCAATATCTTGCGCGTTAGTGGCGTCGATTTTACAGGAAGGACCGCTATTGGCCAAGTCGCCTTTCAGGGGATACATCAAATCGGCGGCCACCACATTGTCGGTGCCATAGACTTTTCTCAGTGCGGGAGTGAGTTCAGAACCTATCTGACCGCAAGCTCCAATTACTAATATCTTTTTCATTGATAAATGAGTTTAAATTTTGACTTGCAAAGATACAATTTTTTTTAATGTGCCAATGAGAAAATGTGCAAATGTGCCAATTGAAATTAGCAAATTGGATAATTGACAAATTAGTTAATGTGCTAATTTGGTAATGTGCTAATGTGCCAATATATTATCCATTGATTGTTACGCTAAAATGTGGCATCGAGCCATTACTTCCGACAGCTATTATCAACCTTGCAAAGTTATAAAAAAGTTGTGACCAAGCTTCTTCATCTGTAAAAAAGCAGTAACTTTGCGAAAATTTTCGGGACTGCTATGGACTACATGTTATTAGGGGCGAAAAAGAAGCTAATCAATACTTTGCGAGAAAAAGGCATCAACGACGAACAGGTGCTGGCCGCCTTCGACAAGGTGGACCGCCATCTTTTCATCGACTCATTCCTTTGGCCCAAGGCCTACGAGGACACCGCCTTGCACATCTATTGTGACCAAACCATCTCACAGCCCTCCACCGTAGCCTTCCAAACCATGCTGCTGCAATTGAAGCCCGGCGAGAAAGTGCTGGAAATCGGTACCGGCTCAGGATTCCAGGCCGCCATCTTGGGAGCCATGGGAGCACGCGTTTTCACTGTGGAACGTCACCTGGAATTGTTCAGCAAAGCAAAGGATTTACTGAGCAAAATCAACGACCGCATCATCCTGCGCTTCGGCGACGGGTTCCAAGGTTTTGAGAAATACGCCCCTTACGACAAAATCATAGTCACCTGCGGCGCCCCGGAAATCCCCGAGGCCCTGCTACGCCAACTCAAACCCGGCGGCATCATGGTCATCCCTGTCGGCACCGAAGGACAAGTGATGAAACGCATCACCAAAATTGACGACAACAACTACCAAGAAGAGAAATTCGGCAATTTCAACTTCGTGCCTATGCTGGAAGCAAGGGTGGTGAACAGGGATAAGGAGATTTAAGGGGGAGTCTCGCTTCGCTCAAGGGGAGTCTCGCACTGCGTGCTCGAGGGGAGGCGTGGAGACGTGGAGACGTGGAGACGTGAAGACGTGAAGACGTGGAGACGTGAAGACGTGGAGACGCTCACTTTGTTAGCTCGTTAAGATGACAATTGCTATAACGCCTTAACGAATGCACGTAGTGCATGTCTTAACGCATAAACGAACGAGCGCAGCGGTGACTTAACGCTTCTACGCCTTAACGAACTAGCGAAGCGAGTGACTTAACGCCTCTACGCCTTAACGACTACAGGGTGAGAAGGTAAGAAGCTTATTTCCTCTGATGGAACATGGGGTTTTTGTCTTCCAAAGTGGCAGGGGCAAAAAGCCGAGCAAGATAGTCCACCAGTCCATCGGACAAGGCAGGCAGGTAACGCTCGTGAATCTTTCCGTCGGGAGACAAAAGCATATAATCAGGCAATGCATTGACTTCCAAATTGTTCAGCCATTGATATTGCTGGTTGAAGTGTACAAACTGCCAATCAAACTGAGGATATTTATTCAGGAAATTCTGTAACTGATACTTGTCAAAATCCAGACAGACACCCACACAGGCCAGGGAGTCTTTATGCATCTCCTGCAGCTCCTTGACTAACATCAGCTCACGCACACATTCAATACAATCGGTACGGAAAAAATGCACGAATACCCATTTACCCTTTAACCTGTTCAAAGAGAAATCTTTGCCATTAGACTCCTTCAATTTCACATTTTTCACCAACTGACTGTCGGAAAATTTCCTGACAAAACCAATCATATTGCTTACCAAGGCTTTATGTTCCGCAAAATGAGTCTTCTGCTGCAATTTCTCCAGCATTTTCAGAATATTTTCTTTGTCAAATTCCGGATGATTCAGATAAAGCTGTCCAAAATTCTTGATAATCACCAACTCACGGATACGTTCATTCACCAAGAACTCATCTCTGCCCAATTCATTGAACAGCATCTTGTAGTCTGCCGAATCATTGATGGCTACCAGCACATTATCCTTATTGATTTTCGGTGACATGAACACATAATCATCATAAAATGAGTTGAACAATTCCATATAATTGGGATTATTGTACAAAATATGATCATTATCCAAATACTTCTGGTACAGTTTTTTAACATCCTTCTGCCAATAAAGTCCCTCTATTTGCGCCATCCCATAAAACACGTATGACTGGAAGAAATCGTACGGATTGTAGCGAATCTCGAACCTGCTGTTCATCAGCGACATCACAGAATCCATAGCCTCCGCTTTCCTGTCATAGACGATAGGGAAATAATAGCGGTCGAAAACATAGTTATAATAGCGGTTGAAATGATTGATTTTCCTGTTCAAATCGCGAGGTGCCTCGGCTTTTTCCACCTCCTCGTCTTTTTCACTGACTATCTGCAAAAAAGCGCCATAATCCTGGGGGCGGAAGAATTTGAACAGTTCTTCATCCATCGTGATATTGAAATCATAATTTTTCGATGGTTCCACGAAAAACTCAGCACGTGCGGTGCGTATTTCCAACTGCACAAGACGCTCTTCTGCCGTGGAATACGACAATTCGAAAGCGCCCTTTTTATCAATCACATCCGAAGAAACGACTTTGGGAGTATAGGTTATAAGGTCCTCGTATGCAAGCAGTCTGATTTCCTCTCCTATAGCGAAATCCGCATTACCACGAATCACCACCACAGGCATTTTCTGGGCCCAGCCCTGCCCTACTGCCATCAAAAGCGACAGCAGACAAACACAAGAGAGGAACAGTTTGTGGAGTTTCATAATTGCGTTAGCTTATAACTCAAACGAAACATAATCGGAATAATTGCCCTGATGATGATATAATTCTCTGACGAGGGAAGAAGAGACATGGGCCAGTTCGGGAGATGAGAGCAGGAAAACAGTCTCTATTTCTGGAGCCAGACGGCGGTTGGCCTCTGCAATATCTTTCTCATACTGGAAATCCAAGGGATTGCGCAAGCCACGAAGAATAAATTGGGCCTTCACTTTTCTGCAAAAATCGACGGTAAGACCCTCATATACTGCCACTTCAACAGCTGATTCCTGAAAAAAAACCTGTCGAATCCATTGTTGGCGTTTTTCCAAAGGAAAGCAATATTTTTTGTTGGCATTCTCACCGATAGCCACATAAATCTTATCGAAGAGCGGCAAAGCTTTTCGTATAATCTCCTCATGGCCTTTGGTCAGAGGATCGAAGGAACCCGGGAAAACGGCAATACGCATGATTATTCTCTTACTACCACAAAATTATAATCGTCGATAAACTTGATGAGGCGCGAAGGTTTGTAATCTGTTGAGTCGGCGAATTTTTCGGGCACCACATAATCCACCTGGCTGACCACTTCCTGCGAGATTTCGGAAAACAGCTGCGGCGCCGGAGTTCCGGAAATATTGGCAGAGGTGGAGACAATCGGACGGTTCAGTTTGTTAATCAGTTTTTTACAGAATGCGTTATTCACAATTCTGATAGCCAGCGTACCATCTGAAGAAATGACCGAAGGAGCGATGTTATAGCCTTTCGGGTAGATGAAAGTAGTCGGGCGGGAGGTCTCATTCACCAGATCCCAAGCGATTAAAGGGATACGTTTCACATACATCGGCAGGCGGTCGGTTTTGTCCAAAAGCACCAGCATCGACTTTCCCTCGATACGATGTTTGATTTGGAACACCCGTTTGACAGCGGCCTCGTTGGTGGCATCACAGCCCAATCCCCAAATAGTATCTGTCGGATAAAGAATGACTTTACCTTGTAGTAGCAGTTCGGCACATTTTTCAATTTCAGTTTCCATGACTTAGTGTAGAATTATTTTGCAAAATTAGTAAAAGTATTGTTTCGATTACAGACTAAATTGAAATTTTTTTCGTTTTAGTTTTTTTTGAATAAAGCTCCAATATAAATTCAATTTGGAAAGTTATAATGGAGGATACATACATTGAACAAATTTCCGTACCTTTGCAAACCATATTTTTATAGACTGACATGAAGAATTTTGCCTTATTTGGAGTTGCCGGCTATGTTGCCCCGCGTCACCTGCGGGCCATCAAAGAGACGGGCAACAGACTGGTGGCCGCCTACGACAGAAGTGACAGTGTAGGCATTCTGGACCAATACTTCCCCAACACCCGCTTTTTTACGGAGTTGGAACTTTTTGACCGGCATTGTTCCAAGCTAAAGGGTACAGACCAACAAATTGACATGGCCAGCATTTGCACACCTAATTACCTACACGACAGCCATATACGTTACAATCTCCGTTTAGGAGCCGATGTCATCTGCGAGAAACCCTTAGTGCTGAAGCCATGGAATATCGACATGCTGAAAAGCATGGAAGAGAACACCGGGCACAAGATTTACAACATTTTGCAGCTCCGCCTGCACCCTGCCATCCAAGCTTTGAAAAAACAAGTGGAGGAAGGACCCAAAGACAAGACGTATGACATTGACCTTACGTACATTACAGGACGTGGCGACTGGTACTATGCCAGCTGGAAAGGCAATGAACTGAAAAGCGGTGGTGTGGCCACCAACATCGGCATACACTTTTATGACATGCTGACCTATATTTTCGGGGAGGTGAAACAGAATATTGTCCACGTGAAAAGTCACGACCGGGTGGCCGGCTACTTGGAACTGCAGCGGGCGAAGGTACGCTACTTCCTCAGCATCAACATGAAACACCTGCCCCAAGAAGCCATTGCGGCTGGCAAGACCACCTACCGATCCATCACAGTGGGAGAACAGCTGATTGAGTTCAGCCAGGGATTCACCGACCTGCACACCGAAAGTTACCGTCGGATTCTTGCAGGTCAAGGTTTCGGCATTGAAGAGGCACGCAACAGCATCAACATCGTGCACGACATCAACAATGCCACTCCGATCGGTTTGGTTGGAGATTACCATCCCATGGCAAAATACCCCTTGACACCACATCCTTTTGAGCGCGTAGAGGAAAAATAAAGCATTCTTAATATATTTTGGGGCACAGGCCGTATGTTATCACGGGGGAAATGAATGTATGACTCAAAATATTATATGATGTTTTCCATACAATAATAAGCTTTTTGAAGCGTTAGAAAATTGGTTTTTATGCTATCTATGAAGATGAAAAGATTTTTAGGATTAATCACTTTATTATTCATCACTTGCACTTTATCGCAGGCCCAAGAATACCAAGCCAAAGCAGTGTTGGACTCCAATCGTATTCTTATTGGTGACCAGATACACGTGGACTTCACCGTGACGGCACCTCAAAACGCCACATTTATTGTGCCCACCGTCACGCAGGAAGTGCTTGGCGCCAGCGGCATTGACTTAGTGAGCGGCAGTGCTACCGACACCACCATCAACGGACAAATGGTCAGCTATCACCAGCAATGGACCATCACCGCCTTCGACTCGGGGGCATACGTTTTTCCGTCCATACCGGTACTTTCAGCCGATTCGCAGCTGTTGGCACAAAGCCAGCCCCTACCCTTTTTTGTCAACACCGTTGCCGTTGACACCACCGCCGCTATCCGCGACATCAAAGGTATCGCCAAAGTGCCCCTTACCTTCAAAGAAATATTGCCCTATCTGCTTATCACATTAGCGGCAGCCGCAGTCATCGCCCTGCTGGTATGGTTCATCCTCAAACACGAGCGAAAAAACAAACCCCAGCAAAAAGTGGTGAAGAAAAGCAAGCCGAAAGAGAAACCGGATATCACGGCTCTCAAAGAGCTGGAAAAACTGAAACTCAAGAAGTTATGGCAGAGCGGCCAAGTCAAGCAATACTACTCCGAGCTGACCGACATCATCAGAACATACATTGACGGCCGCTACGACATCAACGCCATGGAGATGATCACCGCCGACATCCTGAAGGAGCTGGACGATGCAGGGCTGCCACACAAACTGCACCAAGAGCTGGAGCAGACCCTTACCACCGCCGACCTGGTGAAATTCGCCAAAATGGAACCCCTACCCGACGACCACGACAGATGCTTCAAGCAGGCAGTGGAGTTTGTGCGGGAAACAGCTGACCAGGGATCAGGGGACAGGAATCAGGGGTCAGATAAAACTGAAAACTTTTAATATACTAATTATCAATGTGCTAATATGCTAATTAAACTAAAAAACTTAAACCCATCAACTTTAAACCTAATAACCTTGTAACCTCCTAGTCACTAATCACTAACCCCTAATCACTGAAACCTGAATTATATTTGCGTCACTACCCCGGCCTTCGGCCACCCCTTCTTGAAGAAGGGGAATTTAAACTCCCCTGCGAAGCACTCCCCTCGAGCAAAGCGAGACTCCCCTTGAGCACGAAGTGCGAAACTCCCCCAACTAACCCCTAATCACTATAACCTAACACCTATAAACGATGAATTTTCTAAGTGATTTTTTCAACATACTAAAGGATGTCGAATTTGCGAATCCATATTATTTTCTGTTACTGTTGCTGTTGATTCCCTTGGTAGGATGGCCGATATGGAAGCGGCGCAAGATGCGCAGCACACTGCAAGTGCCTACCACAGCACCCTTGAGTGGGATGCGCAAGAGCTGGAAACAGCGCTTCAGTTTCCTGCCCTTGCTGTGCAGAGCCCTGGCGGTTATCTTTATCGTCATCGCCTTGGCCCGCCCACAGTCAGCCTTCCGCCAACAAAACATAAAAGTGGAAGGGGTTGACATCGTCATGGCCCTGGACGTGTCAGGCAGTATGAAATGTATGGACTTCAGGCCCAACCGTCTGGGAGCCTGCAAGAAAGTGGCTGCCGAGTTCATCGAAGGCCGTCCCACCGACCGTATCGGGCTGGTGGTCTATGCCGGTGAAGCCTTCACCCAATGCCCCGCCACCACCGACCATGAAACCCTTTTAGGTCTATTGGAGAAAGTAAAATTCGACCTTATGGAAGACGGCACAGCCATCGGCGATGGCTTAGGCACAGCCATCAACCGTTTGCGCGAGACTGACGCCAAAAGCAAAATCATCATCCTGCTGTCCGACGGTGTCAACAACAGCGGATATATGGATCCCATTTCCGCCGCCGAGATTGCCAAGGATTTCAACATCAAAGTCTATACCATCGGCTGTGGCAGTTTGGGCAAAGCCCCCTACCCTGGCCCCTACGGCACCGTCTATGTCGATACCGAAATTGATGAGACCCTGCTAAAAAACATCGCCACTACAACCGGAGGCCAGTATTTCCGTGCCAACAACGCCAAAAAGCTGGAAGAGGTATATCAAGAAATCGACAAGATGGAAAAGACCATCATCAACGAGACCACTTTCGAAAACAAGGCCGATGAATTTATGCCATTCCTTGTTTTCGCACTGATATTCATTGCTTTGGAAATATTATTCAGATTCACAATCTATAAAACCTGGTAATCATATAGAGACGCGGCATGCCACGTCTCTACAAAAATCAAACTCACGACAAAAAACAGATTCAGCACCTGCAAAACAAACAAAAAGCGACATCATGTTCCGATTTGAATACGAATACGTTTTATATGCCCTTATCGTCATACCTATTCTGGTAGGGATTTATATCTATCTTCAATATAACAGAAAGAAAAAGATGGAAGCCTATGGCGCAGGGGAACTGACTCGCAGACTCAGTGCGGAAGACGCTCCCGCCATGCACCATATCAAGTTTTCCATTTTCCTTTTGGGGCTGACATGCCTTATCTTCGCTTTGGCCAACCCACAAGTGGGCAGTTCGTTGGAGAAAGGCACCCGCAAAGGCGTTGACATCATGATATGCATGGACATCTCCAACAGTATGCTGGCCGAGGACATCCAGCCCAACCGTCTGGAAGCTTCGAAAATGGCCCTGTCCCGCTTCATCGACAAGCTGCAGGGCGACCGCATCGGACTGGTGGTTTTCGCAGGCAAGGCTTTCGTGCAACTGCCCATCACCAGCGACTATGCCGCCGCCAAGATGTTCATCAACATCGTGAAGCCCTCGCTCATCGGTGAGCAAGGCACCGACATCGCCGCCGCCCTCGACTTGGCAACCGTCTCCATGTTGCCAGAAGAAGGGAAGACACAACAAAAACAGCTGTCAGACCTCACCTCCAAAGTCATCCTAGTGGTATCTGACGGTGAGGATCACTTTCCCGAATCCATCGAAATGGCGCAGGAAGTGCACAAATTAGGCATCACCATCCACACCATCGGCATTGGCAACACCTTGGGCGAGCCTATCCCCATGCGTGACAAATACGGCAACCCCACATACAAAAAAGACCGTGACGGCAACACCGTCATGACGCGGCTCAACGAGGAAGTACTGCAAGACATCGCCCGCGCCGGCGGGGGCACCTACGTGCACGCCTCCAATGCCAACATGGGCTTTGAGACCATCATGAACAAAATCAACGCCATGAATAAAACTGATATACAAGAAGTTACCTTTACCCGCTACGACAGCAAATTCCAAATTCCCTTGATACTCAGCTTATTATTTTTCATGATTGAAATCTTACTGTTCACCACCCCATCAAAAATCAAACAACTTCTCAGCAAGATGCAACAACAGTTCAAGGGAAAGACCGCCTTATTATGCATCGTCCTACTGATGATTGTGCCGGCCATGCAAGCCCAGACCAAAGCCGAATTATCGGCCATCCGAAAGGGCAACGAGCAATTCAAGACTGCCGAGCAATTCCGCAAGGATGCCATGGAGCTGATGGCCAAAGGCGGTGAAGTGAACAAACGCAACGCGGACGAAAAGATGAAGAAGGCCTCGGAAAACTACCAGCAAGCCGAAATCAACTACCGCAAGGCGATGGAAACCACGCATAATTACGACAAAGCCAACTATAACCTTGGCAACAGCTTGTACCGCCAGGAACGCTACGAAGAAGCTGGCAAGGCCTTCGAATCGGTGGCCAACAATAAAAGCAGCAGCAAGGACCTGCGCGAACGAGCCTATCACAACTACGGCAATTCGCTGCTGAAGCAGGAAAAATACAAGGAGAGCATAGATGCATACAAAGAAGCCCTGAAGCTGAATCCCAAGGACATGGACACCAAATACAATCTGGAATATGCCCGCAAAAAGATGATGCAGCAGATGCAACAACAACAGCAAAATCAAAATCAGGACCAAAACCAAGACCAGAACCAGCAGCAACAGCAAGGAGGTCAAGGACAACAGGACCAGAACAAGGACCAACAGCAAAATGGTCAAGGCCAGCAAAACCAGGATCAAAATCAGGATAAAGACAAGCAAAACCAAGGACAACAGCAAGGTCAGGACAAGCAAGAGCAAAAAGACAAGCAGCAACAGCAGCAAAGTGCCGCCGACCGTCAAAGACAGCAGGACAACAAGCGCCAGTTAGACGCCTTGCAGCAGAACGAGCGCAATACCCAGCAGAAAGTCAACCAACAGCAAATGCAAGGCGGCAATAAAACTCATCAAGAAAAAGACTGGTAAATTCACATAAAAACATACACACAAACACACAAATTTTATTGTAGGGATGCGATTATTGCTGAGTATGGCGAAACATGCGTCCGATAAATTACAGAAGAAAAAACATGAAAAAATTATTTCTAAGCATTGTATGTATTGGCAGTCTGTTCCTCATCGCTCAGGCACAGGACAGCACCACCGCCAGAGGACACATCAAATATCTAAGTTCCAAAGAATTACACGGAAGAGGGGCTGCATACAATGGTGAACACATGGCCTCGGATTACCTTATAAAGAATCTTCAGGAATTTGGTGTGGAGCAATTATCTGAAGCATATATCCAGAAATACAAATATCCTGCCTTTTCCATGGAAGGCGAGGTAAAATGCAATATGGGCAAGAAAACTTTTGCGGCTGGTGACGACTACCGTATTCTCCCTTTCTCAAAACCCCTTGACGGAAAATACAAACTCATACACATCAACCCCAGCGACCTTATCAACAACAAAAAAATCAAGGCCATCAACAAGAAATGTGTCGAAAATGGCGACCGGTATTTGATATATATTGACGGTACCAAAGCCCAATTCAAGAAGAAGAAAGACAAAGAAGCGTATGACCAAGCGCTTGCCAAGTCAACATTCAAAAATCCCTTTAAAACCGATGGCATCATTGTTGGCATGGACAAGATGCCGTCATGGGGCTTGTCGAACACCAACTTCGAACGCGACTTGGCCTTTATCTACATGAAATCCGGCAAAATCAGTGACAAGGACAAAGCCATAGAATTCTACTATTCCAACAAACTCACCGAATTTGTGCACTACAATGTATGTGGCATTGTGAAAGGCACGGAGCAGCCCGATGAGTATATAGTACTGACCTGCCATTACGACCATTTGGGAGCCATGGGTGAGGACGTATATTTCCCTGGGGCACACGACAATGCCAGTGGCTGTGCCTTTGTGCTCAACATGGCCCAGTATTTTGCGCAACATCCCTGCAAAAACTCTGTGGTATTCTTATTTTTCGCCGGAGAGGAAAGCGGTCTGTTAGGCTCCAAATACTTCACCGAAAACCCTCTGATTCCCATGGAGAACATCAAATATGTCATCAACTTCGACTTGTTAGGTGGCGGTGACGAAGGCATCATGTTGGTAAACAGCACCGAAGGCAAAGGCTTGGAATTATATAAGCGCCTGATGGAGATCAACGAGGGAGAGCAACTCTTACCCAAGATTGCCCAACGCAGCAATGCGGCCAACAGCGACCATTACTTTTTCACGCAGAAAAAAGTGCCCGCCATTTTCATGTACACCATGGGCGGCAAGGTGGGCGGCTACCACGATCCCAGCGACACCAACGACAACTGCTCGCTTACGATGTTCGACAACATTTTCAAATTGTTCAGAACCCTGATAGAGAAAGAGGAGTAATAATTAGTTAATTAGTAAATGTGTCAATGATAATAGGTGTCAGGTAGCATGTATCTGTAGGGACGCACTGCAGGCATTTGCTATAATGTAGGGCTGTCACATTGTGGCAGCCTAAATTTTATGTACTTTTTCGCAACAATATGAATTGTTAATTTTTTTAGGAAAAGAAGTTTTCAATATGAAAGTATATATAACATTAAATGTGCTATATTTGTAAATTTATCCTATAGTGATAAAGAGAACCTAAAAAGTTCAACATAAAGCACTGAAACAAAATGAAATACAACAGAAGCACTAACAAATCCCTACGCTATTGTTTGTTCACGGCGGTTCTGTTGTTATACCAAATTGTTTCATTTTGTGCAGCAGCAACAGTTCCAAATACAACTATAGAGCGTAATTCCAGCCCCAGCACAAGTTTATTGCCACCTCCGGATACCACCATTTATGTTGACATTTGCGATGGGGTTCCATATCACTTCCATGGGCACACATACGAAAGTGATTCGACAGAAACCATTACTCTTCCTGGCCAAGCCTCTGATGGTGGAGACAGTATCATTAACCTGATTGTAACCGAGCATTCCAGCCCCACAGTAAGCATCAGTGCAAATCCTGCCAATTCCATTTGCGAAGGCGAAAGCATAACCCTTACTGCAGAATGCGACTGTTACACAAGAGATACTAGTGAAAATTTTTCAAAACTATCTGCGTATTTCTTTATCCGTTATTCTCAACGTTTTGGTGACATCTGTCCTTATTCGGATTATCCACCAATACCGGGAATCGGTTCATGTTCTGGAAATGCGCCTGGCGGAGAGAATTTTGAACTTTCTAATTATCCCGACAATGTTATTGATATTTTTCCTATTAGATCCAACATTTACCCCGCAGGTAATGCCATCAAATTAGGAAAAGATGATATGACCACACCCGAATCCACCATAGGTAGCATAACTTCTATTCCTTTGGATTTAAGCAATCCGTTCAAAATCACCATAACGGCCAAGGGCTGGGGAGAGGAACCTGGGAAAATCATTATCTCGGTGGATGGCATTCCACAACAGATCTTTAATACGGTACATAATGGATGGGGGGCAGGCCATCTAACGTATGCAGATACCACACTGTACTTTCCTGCGGCCACAAACTCTTCCATCATTACCATTCAAACAGACACCATTATTAAAGCTAATGGAGATATTACAGGCTATAGAGCTTTTATTAACCACATTGACATAATTCGACTTTGTCATTACTCATGGAGTACTGGCATAGCTGATACCAATGCCGTCATCATAGTTCAACCAGAAAACGACATAAATTATAGCGTAACAGTTACCAGCGATTACGGTTGCAATGCATTAGCGACATACAATGTCATAGTAAACCATCCGCAAGGAACCTCTGATACCATAAAAGCATGTGGCAGTTATACATGGCATGGCGAAACATACACACAAAGTGGAACCTATTATTACACCCGCCTTATTGCTGATGCCAATGGTTGTTATCCAGTGGACACTTTGCAGTTGACGATAAACGATATTCCTATTGTTCATATTTCAGGAAATTTGAACATCACTGAAGGGCAACACACGACTTTAATTGCCACACCTACTGGTGACCAGCCATATACCTACACCTGGCAATCTGGCACATGGTCCGCCGACAGTGCCACTAATACGCTTATAACTGAGGCATTAAGTGAAACAACAATCTACACTGTTACGGTTTCCGACACCAACGGATGTCAAGGCAATGATACCGCCACAGTAAATGTCACCCTTTGCGAAAGCTGGCAACTAGTAACTGATGCAAGCGAGCTGGCGGTGGGGGATAGGATTGTGATCACCAACAGAACATCCAACTATGCTCTTAGCACAACACAAAATAGCAACAACAGAGGAAGAGTTGGAATCTCTTCTAACAATAATACCATCACCATTAATGAACAAGTTCAGATTATCACATTAAGACAAGGGAATATCAGCAATTTTTATGCGCTTTATGTAGACAATGGTTATTTGTATGCTACCAGTGGTAATAATAATTATCTTCGAACACAACCCAACGATAGTGTATTATGGGATATAACATTTTCAAATAACAATGCCATTATTGTTGCTCAAGGAGAAACGATTACTCGTAACACAATTAAATACAATACGAACAATTTTATTTTCAGTTGTTATTCACCTTCATTAAACAGCAATGTTGACTCTATAAAAATTTACAAACTTTATGCTTCTTATAGTGACACCACAGTCACTGCATGCAACTCTTTCACACTTCATGATAGCACATTCACAAGCAGTGGTAATTATTCCGTTGTCTTATCAAATGCTGCGGCCAATGGATGTGATAGTACGATTTATTTGCATCTGACCATTCTTACGGAAGTTCATGGTCCCGACACCACGGCAGAAGCTTGCGGGTCATTCACCTGGCACGGGACAACCTACAACACATCCGGAGACAAGGAATATAGAACGACAACAGCCGCTGGTTGTGACAGTATCGTAACCTTGCATTTGACCATCAAAGAAATTCCTAATGCACTAATCACCACTAATCCTGCAACACCAATCATTTGCGAAGAGAGTAGCATTACCCTAATAGGTTCCACAGACTGCGTAGGAACGGAGGTGATTTTGGAAGAAAGTTTTAATGGACTCTCAGGGAACAATACAAATACTGATGGATCTTCTTCACTCATAAACATTTCGGAATTTCCAAACTTATCGTCAAGCGAAAACGTATATAAAGCTGGAAATGCTATTCGTATAGGAAAAAGTAAAACAGCTGGCTATATAACATCAAAAGAACTTGATTTAACACAAGATTACACCGTAACAATAAGTGCAAAGGGATGGATTAACACATCCTCTTCCACTACCATAAAGATATCTGCAACTAATTGCAGTAGCGTTTATTCATTTAATGTTCCTGGTTTTACCAGTGGAGCAACCAGTTATTTTTCTAGTTATCAGCATGATTTCAATGCGGCTACAGCATCTCCTTCACGACTTACTATTGAGACCACGGGTGGTGACAAGCGTGCTTTCATCGATTACATCAAAATCACAAAAGAGGCACCTTGTAATTATACATGGCACACACCTTCCGGAGTAATTTCTTCCGCAGAAAGCATCACCATTTCACCCTCCTCTACCACATGGTATTATTTCTCTGTCACCGCGCCCAATGGATGTGTAGGGGTTGACAGTGTGGAGGTGGTAGTGTTGAATAACACCTATAGTGATACTACAGCAGTGGCTTGTAATAGTTTCACTTGGCACAACAAAACACACACAGAATCGGGCGACTATAACGATACGCTGACGAATGCGTTGGGCTGCGACAGTGTGGTGACCTTGCATCTGACCATCCATAATCCGACTATCACTTTTGACGATACAGACCCGCTTACTGCTTGTGCAGGTGAAGATGTGGTTCTTCATGCATACGCGCATGGAAACTACGAGATAAACTATACCTGGAACTTCCCCGATGGGCATAGTTTGGGATGGTTTGACAGCCTTGTTATATACAATGTCAATGCCAGTGATGCTGGCACTTATGAGGTAAATGCCTCCAGTACTATTTTCCTGTCATATTCGCCTTTGGTATATTGCATGACATCAGCCGTTAAATCTTTTACTGTCACGGTGAACACACCGGTGCACGAACATTTTTCCGAAGTGGCCTGCGAAAGCTATACCTGGCATTGGCTTGGCGGAGGAGACACCACCTATACTGAAAGCGGCGACTACACCCACAGTCATGAGGATATTAACGGCTGCACGCAAGTCGATACGCTGCACCTGACCATTAACCGAAGCATTGTTGTAGATACCACTGTTGTGGCCTGCGATAGTTTCAGCTGGCATGGAAACACCTATATGTGGTCGGGCAACTACAGCGATACACTGACGAATGCAGCGGGTTGCGACAGTATCATAACATTGCATTTGAGCATCACGGAGGTCAATATTAGCATTAATGCTAGTGCGGACACGATATGTGCCGGAGAGGTTGATACCCTATGGGTTGAACGAGTGTCCCCCATTGCTATCGGGGACATTTTATGCACGGACAATAGCTTTGTGAAGCCGGTTGATTGGGAAGATGCGGCTGCAATGGGGAAGGTTGCGTTGGGTATCGTATTCTATGTAGACAATACTGGCGAACATGGTTGGGCGGTGCATTTGCATAATAGTACAAGTCCAAAAAGATGGACACTCTCTCCTTATAATACTGATATTCATCCTTTGTTCAATTATCCTAATGCCCGTGAAGCCATTAAAGATTTAGATGGTTACACCAATACGCAGCGCATACGTAGTGCCAGCAATGCTACTCCCTATCCTGCGGACATCTATCCTGCGGTGTATGCTGTAGATTTTGAACACGGCTGGTATTTGCCGGCTGCAGGACAATTGCGACTGTTATATGCAGAACGACATACCATAAACGCATCATTAGAGGCCGTAAGTCATACCCAACAACAGGGTGTAACCCCTATAGCTGATACATTCCAATATTGGTCATCAACAGAATGTAACCAGGATGAGGCTTGGGGTGTGACCAATAGCATGGGATGGGTGCGAAATGTGAGTAAAAACGATCCTTATTATCGTACATGTAATATAAGAAACTTTTAAATGAATTATGGATTTCAATAAAAGAAGATGCTGAAAAAAATAATAAACATACTGTTGCTGTTATGCTGTTGTGCATGGGCAAGTGCACAGGGCTACCGCATTGGGGATGTATATACAGCCCCCGATGGCAGCAAGGGTATCGTTTATTATTTGCATCCTGATGGCAGCGGTGGTTGGGTAGTGGCTCTGAAAGATACCAGCATGAGAACAAACACGATGTCTAATTCATGGTATGAAGCCGTCAATGCCATGGATACTGCCCATGGCTGGGAACTGCCTTCATGGACACAACTTAACATGTTGTTTGCCCAATTGCCTTTTGTTTCTTCCGCTATAATCAATGCAGGAGGAGAAGACTTGTCTCAGGGCTACTATTGGAGTAGTGATGAAGAATCAGAGAACCGTGCTTATATGGTGAGTTTTTCAAATGGTTCTCTTATGTCTGCTGAGCATAAAACCTATCCTTGCCATGTTCGTGCTGTACGAAGTTTCATTTATCCAACGATAACAAGTAATACACCACTCACATACCATTGGAACACCGATAGTACGCAAGCATACATTATTGTTTCGCCAGATACAACCACCACATATACAGTGACGGTTGTCGATACGAACGGGTGCAGTGGTAGGGCGGAACTGACCGTGGTAGTGAAGCAGAAAACATACGGCGATACTACAGTCGTTGCCTGCGAGTCTTTCTCCTGGCATGGTATCGAGTACACCGAGACTCCCCTTGAGGCGCCGACATTCACCATTGAGGGTGGAAACCATAACGGTTGTGACTCTATCGTCACTCTCAACCTCATTGTCAACCACAAAACATACGGTGACACTACCGTCATCGCTTGCGACTCCTTCACTTGGCACGGTATTGAGTATACCGAGACTCCCATTGAGGCGCCGACATTCACCATTGAGGGTGGCAACCACAACGGATGCGACTCTATCGTCACTCTCAACCTCACGGTCAACAAGAGCAGTTTCAGTGACACCATAGCCATTGCATGTGATTCACTCTTCTGGCACGGTAAATTTTACACGGAGACGGGTTCTTACAATGACACGTTGACCAATGCGGTAGGGTGTGACTCTATTGTGACTCTCAACTTGACAATCAAAAATTCCACAACTGGCATTGACACCAAGACTGCCTGCGATTCCTATACTTGGATTGATGGTGTCACCTACACCGAGAGCAACAACACCGCGACGTACACGCTGACCAATGCTGCGGGTTGCGACTCTATAGTAACGCTCAACCTTACCGTCAACAAAAGCAGTGTTGGTGACACCTCCGCTACTGCCTGCGACATATTCTTCTGGCACGGAAACACTTACACTGTGTCTGGAGACTACTATGACACGCTGACCAATGCTGCGGGTTGCGACAGTGTGGTGACCTTGCATTTGACAGTAAACTATTCCAGTGGAACCTGTGTTGCTGCTACCGACTATGATGGCAACATATACGATGTCATACAAATTGGGCAGCAATGCTGGATGAAGGAAAACTTGCGTACCACGCACTATGCTGATGGTACCAGCATTGCTTTAGGCAGCAGTACCAGCTCAACCACCGCATACCGTTATTATCCCAACAACAACGGTGACAATGTAAGCACCTACGGCTATCTGTATAACTGGAAAGCAGTGATGGGGAATTCTGTGTCTTCTGATTCTGTTCCCAGCGGAGTGCAAGGTATCTGTCCACGAGGCTGGCACGTGCCAAGCAATGCTGAATGGACACAGTTGACCAACTATGTAAGCAGTCAAAACGAGTATGTGTGCGGCAACAATATTAACAACATTGCAAAAGCATTAGCTTCCACCACTGGATGGAACGATTCGCCTGTCGATTGTGCTACTGGCAACAATCCAAGCACAAACAACGCCACAGACTTTGGGGCGATGCCTGCTGGTAACTACGAAGGCACGCCTGTTCCCCTTGGCACATTCAGCGGTTATTGGAGTGCAACCCAAAGCAACCAAAGCAATGCTTTAGGTCGCTCCATAAATATTTATTATTCCGTTGTAAACAGCTTGAATAAAAGTAAGTCGAATGCGTATTCTGTGCGCTGTCTCCGCGATTACGATATACCCAATGACACCATTTCCGTCTGTGATAACCAGTTGCCATACATTTGGAATGGAGATACGCTTAACGAAGAGGGAACTTATAGCGTGACTCTGCAGACAATACATGGGTGCGACAGTGTGGTGAGGGTGCACTTGACCATCAATCATGCCACCAACCTTGCCGTGACGGTGGACACTTGCGACTGGTACACCTGGCGAGGGAACACCTACTACGCCAGCGGTGACTACATGGACACTCTGACTGACGGCAACGGCTGCACGCAGGTGGACACCTTGCATCTGACCATCAACCATGCCACCAACCTTGCCGTTACAGTGGACACCTGCGACTGGTACACTTGGCGAGGAAACACCTATTACGCCAGCGGTGACTACATGGATACGTTGACCGATGGCAATGGCTGCACTCAAGTGGACACCTTGCACCTGACCATTAACCACGCCACCAACCTTGCCGTGACGGTGGATACCTGCGACTGGTACACTTGGCGAGGAAACACCTACTACGCAAGTGGTGACTACATGGACACGCTGACCGATGGCAATGGCTGCACTCAGGTGGATACCCTGCACCTGACTATCAACCACGCCACCAATCTTGCTGTGACGGTGGACACCTGCGACTGGTACACTTGGCGAGGAAACACCTACTACGCCAGCGGCGACTACATGGACACGCTGACTGACGGCAACGGTTGCACTCAAGTTGATACGTTGCACCTGACCATCAACCACGCCACTAACCTTGCCGTGACGGTGGATACCTGCGACTGGTACACCTGGAGAGGGAACACCTACTATGCCTGCGGCGACTACATGGACACGCTGACTGATGGTAACGGTTGTACTCAGGTGGATACCCTGCACCTGACCATTAACCATGCTACCAATATTGCCGTGACAGTGGACACCTGCGACTGGTACACTTGGCGAGGAAACACCTACTACGCCAGCGGTGACTACATGGATACGTTGACCGATGATAATGGTTGCACCCAGGTGGACACCCTGCACCTGACCATCATCCATGCCACCAACCTTGCCTTCTCCATCGATACCTGCGACTGGTACACTTGGCGAGGAAATACCTACTACGCCAGCGGCGACTACATGGACACGCTGACCGATGATAATGGTTGCACCCAGGTGGACACCCTGCACCTGACCATCAACCATGCCACCAACCTTGCCGTGACAGTGGATACCTGCGACTGGTACACCTGGCGAGGGAACATCTACTATACCAGCGGTGACTATATGGACACGCTGATCGACGGTAACGGCTGCACGCAGGTGGACACCTTGCATCTGACCATCAACCATGCCACCAACCTTGCTTTGACGGTTGACACCTGCGATTGGTACATTTGGCGAGGGAACACCTACTACGCCAGCGGCGACTACATGGACACACTGACCGACGGTAACGGTTGCACCCAGGTGGATACGCTGCACCTGACCATCTATTCCTTACCTTTTGTGCCTACGCTTTCCGTCTCCGACAATACCAGCTGTACTTCTACCAATGGAAGCATAACCGTTACTGCTCCAATCGGAGAAGGATACACCTACATCATCAATAATGGTACCCCACAAACCAGTAACATTTTTACCACATTAATCGCTGGAAATTACACAGTGACCGTCATCGACAACAACGGGTGTTCCTCTTCTGACACAACCTCCATCACTACCATCGGCAGCACTGTTACCGCTTCAGCAAGTAGCAACACTCCTTGCGTGAACGATACATTGAACCTCGTCGTCACAACCAACTCCGAAGATGCAAGCTTCAGCTGGTCGGGACCTGAAAATTTCAGTTCTTCGGAACAAAATCCCATTATTACACCAGTATCCGCAAATAATGCAGGCACCTATACCGTCACGGTAACTGAAACGGCCACAGGTTGTTCCACTAATACCACCGTAAATGCCACCATCAAAGAACCTGTTTATCATGAATTTGAAGATTGGGCTTGTGTTGCCTACACATGGAATGACTCTACATACGAAACATCAGATGATTATATCCAAACATTTACTGCTGCCAATGGCTGTGACTCTGTGGTGACTCTCCATCTGACCATTTATTCCTTACCGAACATATCCATTACCGGTAATGATACCATTTGCTATGGAGATAGTACCGAACTCGTCGCTTCTGAAAGTATTTCTTATAGCTGGAATACAACAGCCCACACCCAGTCCATTTTCGTAAACACTACTGGAACTTATATTGTCACGGTTACCGATGAACACAATTGTTCCAACAGCGACACCATGAATGTCACCGTCCGCGATGCCGTTACGATTGCCACTGCTACCCAATCCGTTTGTCCTTCCGCTGGTGAAACCATTGTTTCTGCCCAATTTAGCAATGTTGTAAGTGATCATTCAAGCGTTACATGGAACGCCAACAACAGTGCCGTTGTCCATACCGATGTCATTACTTCATTAAACAATATCGATACTTGTATTGTCGAAATACCACAAAATCTATGCAACGATAGCCTTTTCTATACCATTGAATATTCTGACGGAATTTGTACTGCCACAGACACCCAATTCATTCATGTGGTGGATACAATAGTTCCATTGATTACGGGTACTTTAGCTGATTTATCAGTATCAGGATGCTCTATGGAGGATATTCCTACCGCCTATAATTCAGCTTTGCTTATTAATTCATTAGAAAATATCTCTATATCAGATAATTGCACTAATCTAAACAATCTCTTGCTTTCTTATGCTGATAGCATAATTTCGTCATCATGCGATATTTCAGTTCTTCGTACCTATACCCTTACTGATGCCTGCGGAAATTCAACAGAACTTTCTCAAAATATCCTTATCAATAGACCCTCGACATTTAGCATTAGTTCCGTGGATACTGCCAGAACCGTTTATTGCGAGACAATGGCTTCTGCGGATTCCATTATTCTTCCTGTTGTAAAAGATGCTTGTGACAGTGTATTATTGCCTTCGGGTGAACCTGTTGTCAACACTCAGATAAACCATTGCAATGGAACAAAGACCTATACTTACACCTATCGGAATTGTGCGGGAAATGATACCACTTGGTCTTTCACATACACTATTGAAGCGCCATCCATAACAGTTCCTGAACCAGATACAGTCAATATCAGCTGTTTGTCCGATACGGTTAATCATCCCATCCATGCACCCGTATTGGTGAATGCTTGTCTTGACACAGCCATCATCATCAATATCACTCAAAATTCCACTGTCGGCACTGACAATACCGGTGATATCATACATACATATACCTACATGCTCTGTCAGGAATCTTATTCTTGGACTCATGTCTATCATCTAAATCCTGATGCCTTTGATCCGAGAGAAGATAGCGTGAAAAATGTATTCTGTGTAAATGATATTCAGGAGCCTATAACTCCTGCTATCAATGCATGTAACATACCCATTCCGTTCTATCAAGATTCTATTTCCAGTACTATACTCAATGGCTGTGGCGATTCAACCTATCATTATCATTATACCGTTAATGGCACCACATACACATGGAGCTACACCTATCACGTGGTACCCGAAGACTTCAGTATAACAGTCGAAAACGGACGCGACACCGTTCACTGTCTGTCTATGGCTGTTGCCCCGACATCCATCCCGACAGTCACCAACAACTGCGGTACTTCAATCAGTCATGGCGAACCCAGCATCGACACAACTATGACAAACTGCGAAGGTACGGTCACTTATACCTACACCTTCACCGACTGCGCTGGCCATAGCCACGAATGGACCTATACCCACGTCATCAGCCTGCCAGCACTGACAGTGCCCGAAAATGGTACTAGCATCATTACATGTGCCGATATGGCAAGTGAACCCATCGCTGACACGCTCACCGATGCCTGCGGCAGAGAAGTGACTGCTACCGCTGCCACCGGTAATCCTATTGTTGATGTGGCTGCCAACGGACACGGCACTGTCACCTACAACTATACCTATACCGATTGCACAGGAAGAGAGTACCCATGGCAGTTTGTCTATACTGTCACTCCTGTTGCCTTCACCCCGGTAGCTGATGCCGACACCAATGTCCATTGTGTAGCCGATATTCATACACCTACAATCCCAACTATCTCCGTTTGCAACCAAGACATTCCGTTCACCCTCACCAGCTCCACCTTCGACAACAGCAACGGATGCGGCGACTCCATCTATGTCTTCAGCTACACCGTCAACGACACAACTCGTACTTGGACCTACACTTACCATATCGTACCCGAGGACTTTACCATTACCGCTGCCAACGGTGAAACCACCGTCCTCTGCCGGACCGCTGTCTCCTCCGACAGCATCACCATGCCTGTGGTCACCGATGCCTGTGGCAACACACTTACAACTGGCAATGTCACTATTGACAGCACTGGATTCAACGGATGTCAAGGCAACATCATCTATAACTATCCTTACACCGACTGCGCTGGAAACACCCATCCGTGGACCTTCACCTTCCACATTGAACTGCCCAATATCATCGCCAGTGTACCCGCTGATGGAAGCGCCACCATGGCTTGTCTTGTGGATGTGGTGAGACCTGCCGCTGATACCGTCACCGACGTGTGCGGCAACAGCATCGTTCCCGTATTTGTGGACAGCACCGCCGACATCCACTCCAACGGTACAGGATCGGTGGTCTTCCGCTATCGCTACACCGACTGTGCTGAACACGACTCCATCTGGACTTTCACTTACACCTTGAATCCTGACAGCTTCACTCCGACAGCCAACGATACCGCTGATGTTCACTGTATCTCGGAGATCCACACCCCCACCCTGCCCGTCATTCCCAACTGCGGCACCAATGTTCCACTCGAGGAAGGCATCAACACTGGCAATATCACCGACGGTTGCGGTGACACCACCTTCGTTTATAACTACCGCGTCAACGGCACCGACTACAGCTGGAGCTATACCTACCACGTAGTTCCGGAAGACTTTGAAATTCCGTCTGACAGCTCCGTACGTGTACAATGCATCACAGAAGTGGTCAAGCCAACACCGCCTGTAGTAGAAAACAACTGTGGCATAATCATCACACCCATTGAACAAAATGTAGATAGCAGTTTCAATGGTTGTTACGGGCACGTTACCTACTCATGGTTATACAACGATTGTACCAATGAACATCCCCATGTATGGTCGTTCACGTACACTATTCAAGACACTATCGCTCCAAGTTTCAGTGTGCCAGCTGATATTTCCATCTGTAAAAATATAGATGGAAGATTTGATACAGATACTTCTATTACAGGGGGACCGTATAATCTTTATGACAATTGCTTGGCAATAGCGGAATTGACGGTCGCTTATTCCGATTCCTCCACCTCTCTTATTGGACAAAGGGATACCATCTACAGGACATGGACAGTCTCCGATCATTGTCAAAGTACATCTTTGATCCAGCATATTTATCTTAACGCTGTCATAACAGTTCATCTATTCGATACACTCTGTGAAGGAGAACTCTATGACAGTCATGGATTCCACATTGTGGCTGCTATGGACACTGTCGCAGAACACACCGAACTGTCAACTATCACCCGCTGCGACTCTGTTACCACTCTCCACCTTACAGTCAATCACCCCATAGCGACAGGTTTTGAAATTGACACTTGCGATTTCTATACATGGAACGGCCAAGTCTATGATCATTCGGACAATTATACAGAGCACTTCCAGACCATCCACGGATGCGACTCCGCCGTAACGATGTTCTTAACTATCTATCATTCAACAGACACAACACTTAATGTCTCTGTGAATGAAAATGACTTGCCTTATATTCTGAATGGCAATGAATATTATAATGCAAATACATATATACAAACTATTCCCAATGCTCACGATTGCGACTCTGTCATCACACTTGTACTGTCTGTCAACGGCAACGTCACCAATTCGATAGACAGTACGATTTGCGAGAATGATCTGCCTTTGGTTTGGAACAATGTGACTTTCTATGAAGCTGGCGACAGTTCTGTCACCTTACACACCTCAACGGGTGCTGACAGTGTGCTAACCATGCATGTCCACGTCACCATAACCGATATTGTCCAGCTCTTCGATACTATATGCTTTGGAGAAATTTTCGACACCCTCGGATTTTATATCATGACAGACACAGACACTGTCGCATATAGAACCGACCTATCCTCCATCACCAACTGTGACTCTGTCACCATACTATACCTTACTATCAAAGATACCGCACTTATATATCTTTTTGACGATGTGTGTCGCAACAATGCATATACTGAGAACGGATTCAACATCACAGCCGAGGAAACCAATACTCCAGGAGAACTTGTTAGAATCAACAACGGAACCGGTGCTAATAACTGCGACAGTACCACTATCCTCCACCTTACTGTCAAAGATACCGTCCTCAGACAT
>JAEEGJ010003369.1_pt1 | contig 62558 bp, 46 predicted proteins | sample 8958761 | NCBI WGS metagenome assembly JAEEGJ01 (sample SAMN16246546, study PRJNA631951) | gut metagenome | biome: gut microbiome; feature: rumen; material: RS-attached | host: Bos | place: Iran: Karaj | collected 2018-10 | reverse complement strand
CCCGCCTGTGCATCTCCGCATAGGCGGGCTTTATGTGTAAAAACGCCGCGTGCGGCGATTGCAATCCCCGGCTGCGGCGATGACCATTTCCGCGTGCGGCGTTGGCAATCCCCGCACGCGGCGTTTTTCACCCCCCTATAAGGGCATTTTAAAAGGCTGAAAAAGGACCCCTCACATCACTGCCCAACTCCTATTTTCCTTCATGCTCCGCCACATGTCTATTATGTCCAAAATATTCGACATGATGATGCAAGCGGCAAACGTCATCAGCATGGGGAAGAAGGCGGCGGCAAGAAGGCGGGAGTTCTGCACGAGCCAGAGCAGGAAGGTCTTCTGCGTCTGGATGTTGACGGAAGGCAGTTCGATGGGCGACGAGAGCAGCCAAATCGTGCTGGCAGTGCCGCTGATGATGCCCACCACAAAGGCAACAGCTATCACTATCCTGTATCGGCGAAGAGTTCGCTCCTGATATTGCTTCACGATTTCCACAGCATCGAGCTGCTTCGTCAGCTTCTTCATGAACTCGTCGCCATCGTCGAAATGTGGCGTTTGAGCGAGGAAAAGCGCCTCCAGCTCTTTATCTTTCTCCATGACTTTCAATCTTCAATTTTCAATCTTCAATTTCTCTCTCAGTTTGTCTCTGCCTCTCGACAGTTGCTGCTTCACGGCATCTTGCGAGGCCTCGGTAATGGCGGCTATCTCCCTAATGCTATAGCCGTTGAGATAGAACAGCGTGATGGCGGAGCGCTCCTTGGGAGGAAGCGTGCTAAGGGCGAGGTAAAGGTCGGAAGCCCCCTCCCCGCTCCCCCTTTGGGGGAGTGCCTCAATGGGAACTGCATCAATGCTTATGGAAGGAGGCTCTTGGCTTCTCCGGTGACTGAGGAACGTGTTGTGGGCAATCTTGAAGAGCCACGAACGGAACTTTCCTCCGTCGCTAAAGCCAGAGCAAGCAAGGTAGGCCTTCACCAAAGCGTCTTGCGCCAGGTCGTCCGCCTCGTCCCTGTTGCCGCAGCAGAGAGCGAGCAAGAAGCCCCTGAGTGCCTCCTGCTCGCGCTCCACGCAGGCTATGAATTGTTCCCGGTTCACAGATTTGCCTCTGCCATCAGTTTCTTCTCCTCTGCCTCAATCTCTTTGGCCAGCACCTTCTTGCCCACAAAGTAATAGATAAGGAAGCCGAGACCCACAGCAAAGAGCACGCCACCACAGAAATAAAGGAAGTCAATCACATCTGGATCTGAGCCTCCACACCAATCTATCCATAAGCCACAGCCAAACAGACTTAAGCCAAGCAGGGAGATAACGCAGCCCCACAACAGCTTCGACAGCAGCTTTTCCTTCAGCAGTTTCTGTTTGGGAGCCATCTTCTTAAGCAGTTCCTCCACGTCCGTCTCTTTGTTCTTCTCGATTGCAGCCAGCACAATCTGCTTGCGCACCTCGTTCTCGTTCATCTTTCGGCGAGTTTTCAGCAAATCCATAACAATAGGAAGCACACATCCACAGGCAATAATAGCTACCAAACCAACAATAGTATCAGCATCCATAATCTTTTAGTTTTAATCGTTTAACTTATGTTTCTTTTTGTTTTCTCTCGACCCTGGTCACTAACATAACGCATCAGGATGGCAAAAGGTGACGTCGGCGATGAAATTTCTTTTGCAAAGGTACGCATTTCCTTCCTCTTATTTCTCCTTTTTATCAAAAAAGTTGTACCTTTGCATCCGTCCCGTATGTTGCGTTCCGTATGTTCCGTATGTTGCGTTGCCAACGCAACACCCAAAAACCAAGCCAAACATGAAGAAGGAAACCTTCGAAGCCCAGAAAGCCTTTGCCGGCGAGAAGAAGCCCTCCATGCTTCGCCGCTGCGTGGGGCACGACTACACAGGCCGCCAAATCTACATGATTACGATGGTGACCGAGGGCCGCCGTCCGCTCTTTGGGCAAGTCGTAGGCAAAAGCGACGCCCCCGAGGACAGCGAAGACGAGCCCCGCATCGAGCTCACCGAACTGGGGCAGCGTGTGGCCGACGAGTGGTGGGCAGCATCGCAGCACCATCCCGAGATAGAGGTCGTTGCCCTCCAGATGATGCCCGACCACCTGCACGGCATCCTCTTCGTCAAAGAAAAGATGGAAGCGCCCCTCGGCATGGCCCTGCGTGGCTTCAAGCAAAGCTGCAACCGCCACTACCGCTCCCTTTTCCCCTCCCTCGCCCCTTCCCCCGTCCCGTATGTTGCGTTGCCAACGCAACAAACAGGACCGCGCGACCGCCGAGGCGAGGACCGCAGCCACGGCCTGCTCTTTGCCCGTGGCTACAACGACCGCCTCCTGCTCCGCTCCGGCCAGCTCGACACTTGGCTTCGCTATCTTGCCGACAACCCCCGCCGCCTCTTGATGAAGCGCGAGCACCCCGACCTGTTCCGCGTGCAGCGCCATGTGCAAGCCGCAGGCATCACCTTTTCCGCCATCGGCAACCGCTTCCTGCTCGACCGCCCTTTCCTCTTGCAAGTGCAATGCTCGCGCCGCCTCACCGAAGCAGAGATACAAGCCCAGGTGCAGGAGTTCCTCTCCGCTGCACGGCAGGGCGCAGTGCTCATCTCTCCCTCCATCTCGCCTGGCGAGAAAGCCGTCATGCGCGCTGCCTTCGATGCAGGCTTTCCCTTGATTTATTTACAGGAGAACGGCTTCACCGACCTTGCCAAGCCCGGCGGCAGCCGCATGGAAGCCTGTGCCAGAGGTCAGCTCCTCATCCTTGCCCCCTGGGAGCATCACAACGAACAGCTCGCCATCCGCCGCGGCCAATGCCTGGCCCTGAACGACATCGCCCGCAAGCTCGCCGAGGGCAGGTAGGCGTCCCGTATGTTGCGTTCCGTATGTTGCGTTGCCAACGCAACATACATAACTGGCGACTTAGCGCAGCTGCCCTATCTCCCTTTGCAGCGCATCGAGGAAGCGGGCGGCATGGGCGCCGTCCATCTGGGTGTGGTGGAACTGGAAAGAGATCTTGAGGGTCGTCCTGAAGAAGCGGCGTCTGTAGCGCGCCCAAATGAGGAAAGGATTGTTGAAGATGCCGCTATACATGCCGACTGCGCCGTCGATGTCATACTGCGCCAAAGCCGATGTGCCGATGACCATCACGTCGGGAAGGTCGTGATTCCTGCATGTCTCAGCCACCTCCTTCGTGAGCCTCAGGTATTGCTCGTTGAAGAGGGACAAGTCCTCGCAGAAAGGGATGTCGCACGAACTGACCTCGCCCTGCTTATTGGCAACGATAGTATTGACGGCGAGGCTGTCGAACTGCATCAGCCTGCCGCCCTCGGGCAGCAGATAGAACTCTTTGATGCCGCTCGCCGCCTTGCCTATGCACCAGCACATCAGCATGTTAAACTTCAGTCCTTTCCTTTTGCTCATTCTCACAAGATGGCTTACGTCGAGCGTCTTGAAGAATGTCACCATCGGCATCGGCGCCTTCATCCACATCTCGAAAGCATAAGCGCGGCTCGTCTCTTTTGGGTTGATTTCCTGCTTCATTGTGTTGCTTCTGCTTTTTATTTATGTGCAAAGGTACGAATTTATTGACAATAATATCCTTTACGTGACCCACTTATGCCAAGAAATTTGCAAGTATCATTCTTTTTCCTTATATTTGCAGCGGAATCTTTTGTCCAAGACTAACAATTAACAAACATAATATGAAACTAAGAACCTTATTGACCACGTTGCTTCTGCTCATTGCAGGAGCAGCATCCGCAGCCATCACATCCGGCTACTACCACATCTTGAGCTATAACGGCAAGTATATGACCGAGAACATCAGCGACCACACGCTTGTATGCTCCGACCTTGCCACACCAGCCAATTATGCGCAGGTGTGGTATATCACTACTGTGTCGGGTTCTTCTGTCACCTTCAAGAATGCTTTGACAAACAGGTATATACAGTTCATCAATTCAGCTTATACCACAAACACCACCCAAAAGACAAACTTCACGGCGAACGAATCGTCGGGCGTTTATACCTTTGCGAATCAAAACGGAGCAGGTTTGCATTGCGACAACGCGAACTTTGTCGTATTTTACTACACCAACGAGGCCAAGTCCAAGTGGACACTCGAGTCAACAACTGTGAATTCAACGGAATTGACAAACCAACAAACAGCCCTCACAGAAGCCAACACATCGCAGCTGCAGGCCGTGTTCACAGACTTGTCGTGCAGCGCACTGAAGAGCGGCTACACAAACAGCGCCGTGAACGCACTGCCTGCCTCCACACAAGAACTGGTCACAAAGATCAAGAACAACACTTGGACCACCTATAGCGGATGGGCCAAGACAGAGAAGACCTTCCGCATTGCTGACTATAAGGCATACAGCGACCATGACCGCTGGAAGGAAATCTTCGGTTTCACCAACTATACAATGGGACGCCTCAGCAATCCCACTGGCATCTGGGTCAACTCGGGAGACATCATACAGGTTTATGTCGGCACCATCCCAAGCGGGCAGAGTGTGAAGCTCGAAGTGGTAGACTACCAACAAGCATCTGGCACAACCTACGCCCTTCACGAAGGAATGAATTCCCTACTGATAGTCTCCAAGGGCAACTGCTTCGTCAACTACGAGGTTGACAACACCACCAACGGCCAAACACCTTATAAGCTGATGTCCACCTATGCCGATGTGACCGTACACATCGAAGGAGGCACCGTGCAGGGCTACTTCGACCTCACCAAAGGCGATACCGACACCGACTGGGCACAGATGAAGACACACCTCCTGACAGACGTCAGCAACAGGTCCAATGTATGCCTTAAGACAGACAAGCATGTCTTTAACCTCGACATAACGAGATTGGAAACATCTCTGGGCACAGGAAGCCTCACGGAGATGCTTAATGTATGGCGGAATGTGGCTCAATGGGAAGACGAATTGATGGGACGCTCCGACAACCTCGACAGTAACGGCGGACAGACCAGATACGGGCAATACTGTAACACGCTTTTCTCTGTTACGATGACGACTGACGGCTATGCTCACGCCACAAACCATGGCACCTTCTATCCCTCCTCCTACGATGACAACATATACAATGCGAGCAATCTGTTGGGGGTAGCCGACGACATGTGGTGCATCGCCCACGAACAAGGGCACAACCGCCAAAGTCCCATCAACATGGCTGGCAACACGGAGATATCTAACAACCTCTTCTCCAATGTAGCCATCTACAAGCAGGGACGCTACACCAGCCGTACGGCCAGCATCCAGGAAGTGTTCCGCGATTTCGCCGATGGCTTGTCTTGGCCAGAGCGCGTAGCAAAGTCTTGCGACAGCTATGGGAATTACAACCAGCAGATGCTGCACCTCAACTGGTCGCTCTATCTCTATTTCCATGTCCTGGGCAAAGACCCCGACTTCTTCCCCCGCCTCTTCGACGCCCTGCGTGCCGACCCGATGACAAAGGTGAAAAGCGGTTCAGCAGATAACAGCACGCTCACTCCAGCAAGCACCGACTACCTGAAGTACTATGTGAAGTGCTGTGAGGTCAGCGGCTACGACCTCACCGAGTTCTTTGCCACTTACGGCTTCTTCATCCTTCCGGCGGAAAGAGACTACGAAATCACTTATAATGGTGTCACCACCAACCGCTTTGCCACTCTCAACGACTATGGCTTTTACTATCTCTATGCCACACAGGACATGATAGACAATGCCAAGGCCCAGGTCGCTAGCAAGAACTTGCCTAAGTGCAACATCACCTTCATTGAGGACCGCGTCACTGCTCCCGATGCCACATACGAAGGCGCGCCATCTGGTGCCAAGAGGACTATCAACCCCTATGCGCCTGTATCAGCCTTCGGACAGGTTGGCGAAACAGGACAATACACTGACTTCGACGCCACATGCTCGGCATATAAATATAATGTAAAGAATAACGCCGTTACGATGGAAGGCACAGGTGCAGTAGGCTTCAAGGTCTATGACAGTGAAGGCAATCTTCGAGGAGTCTACAACACTTATCACTTCACCCTGCCCAATGGCATCGGCACTAACTACACCATCAAAGCAGCTGCCGGAAACGGAAGTGATGCTGCTGCGACATTCGACGCCAGCGTAGGCATCATCACATCGGATGTGACGGACGTCCTCAGCGCAGGTGCGAAAGTCACAGCCGAGAGCCAACTCGTCAGCGGGAAATTGTACTTGCTGCGTAACACGGCAACAGGCAATCCCTGGATTACCGACGCCGGAACGTATTACTCCGTAGGCGACAATGGTGGCACCTTTGACGAACGCTGCATGTATTATCTGATTAAGGATGGCAATACATGGAAAATAAAGAACTACGTTACAGGGAAATACTGGGGCAAGCCAACCGCAGCTCCTACAACTAACCAAGGAGGTTTCGTGCCCACTGATGAAGCAAATGCCGGCAGTTGGAGCTTGAACTTTAACAACAACGGTAATATCGACCCACAATGTAATGGATTCTATATTAATCGTGCTTCGCAGAGATTGCACGCTTGGAGCTCGTCTTTGTCATCACAAATATACGAAGTCATCCTCTCCTATCCTCCCTTCTCCGACTTTACCAACAAAGACATTAGCGTCAGCACCGAAGCTGCGGCCTCATTAGAAACCGGCAAATGGTATGTGATGTTCGACCGCGGTGCCAATCACGGCTACCTCTATGAGAACAATCAGAACAAGCTCTACAATACTAACACTGTACCCTCTGGTTCTGCTACGAACAATGCCAAGTACCTCGTCCGCATCGTCGGCTGGGACAACGAGTACTATCTCCAGACAGGCCTCGGCAACTTCTTCGGAAACATACAGGGAAGCACGACCGTTCCCACGACAGCCACAGCCACTGAGCAGATTACCATCAAGAAGATTGCAGGCACAGACGGACACTTCTACCTGATGTCTGCTGCCGGTGTTGTCCTCGATGCAAACGATACAAGAAACGGTGACGCCACTGTCGTAGGCTGGGGCACAACAGCTCCCACTGCCACGGGCGGCAACAACGACTGGGCTTTCTATCCTGTGGAGTTTGTTGATGCATGGGTTCCCACGGCTTCTGATGTCTATACCATCAACAACACGAACAGCGGCCGTGGTGCACTTACCTATGAGCCAAACAAATCAACAACCTATGTATGGTCAAGCGGAAAGTCGGGGGCTACTGCCTTTGATGCCACAAACCAGAATCATCAATGGGTCATCATTCCCACAGGAACAGCGGGACAATACTATTTATATAATGTAGGGGCAGGCAAGTTTGCCATTCCTACAGGCATTGCTCAGAGTGCCAACCTCTCTTGGGTATTCAGCGACAATGCCGTAGCTGTTATTTTCGAGGATCAAAGCGACGGCACGAAGAAGATTAAGATGGCTTCGAATCCAGTCAACGGCACCAACGCTGCCTATATGGCCGTCAGCAACAACTACACAGGCCCCATCATCAACTACAATGACGTGGGCGGCAACTTCACCATTACGAAAGTCAATGGCGATGCCAGTGCAGCCGCCAACGCAGCCGTTGCCAAGCTCGTCAAGAACCAGACGGCGCTCACTGCCGCACCCACAGCGAGTGGATGGTATGCCTTACAGATCAAGACTGCCGGAAATGCCAGCTATGTGAACCGCTATGTTAAAGCAGCAGACAGTGAATACAACTACAACGGCACATATTATCCGCTTACCTTCACGGGAGCCGTGGATATCCAGCCTTCCATCAAGGATGCCACTTTCTTTACGTACATTGACATGAGCAGTGGTGCCAAGTGGCAGATGCCGAATGGTAAGTACCTCGTGAACAACAGCAACAAGTTCCCAACGAGTTCTTCAACAACTAACAACATTACGATTGGCTCTGACAATAATGGGATATATTTCAAAGGAGGTAACTACTATGCTGTTCCATACAATAGTAATCAGAACTATTTCATCGGTGAGACATCTCAGGCAGCCAAATACTACAATGTATATCCCATCGACCTCTCTGCTGCAGGCCTTGTAGCTTGGCAAGTCCTCTGCAACAATGCTCCTGACAATGCACAGATTACCTGCACACGCAGCGATGTCAGTGGCTTGACGGCTGTCTATAAGAACGGCTTCTTCTTCCTGCCCACCGGCGTGACACCTGTAAGCACTGACTTCAACTTGGAGGGAGCAACCAATGTGACCGTGGATGCCTCAGCACATACCGTCACCTTTACTTACGACCCGACTCTTGCCATTGTTGCTGACGGTGTTACCGTGGAGCAAGGCTGGCAGACGGCAGGTCGTGGTGGCGAGGTGATGCTGCTTCGCGTCACAGCTAAGCCCTTCAAGGCTGCCACGAGCACGACGCTTACCGTCAGCCTCAAGAATGGCTCTGAGGCCAACATCTCCGCTCTGAAGCTTTACGAGGCCAACTCCAGCTCTCCTGAAATCTACTCAACAGGTTCTGGCGCACCGACAAAGACAGTGGTTGCCACGGCATCCATCTCAGGCTCTACTGCCACCTTCAACATCGGCAACCTCTCCGCTGGCACACACTACTACTGGATTGGTGCTACGGTGAAGAGCAATGCGACACTCGGTGACGTTCTCGACGCAGCCGTCACAGGCATCTCCTATCAAGTGGTTGGGCAAACGGCACAGAACCTCGACCTGACCTCTGTTGGCGACCCTGCCGACCGCGGCGCAATGGTCTTCAATGCACAGTCCTATCCCTTCCTGCCTCGCGACAACAGCAGCCGTGTTTATCGTATTCCGGCCATGATTGTTGCTGAGGACGGCAGCATTGTCGTGGCTTGCGACAAGCGTTATGACAGCCATACCGATATCGGCGCAGGCCACGTCATCGACATCGTTGTGCGTCGCAGCACCGACGATGGCAAGACATGGAGCAGTCCCATTACCATTGCCAAGGGTCTCGGCACTGCCGACGATGCCAAGTGCGGCTATGGCGACCCGAGCCTCGTAAAGGGCAAGGACGGCAAGCTCTACTGCCTGTTCGTGGCCGGCAACATCGGCTACTTCTATGGACAGAAGCGCATCGCCATGTCAACCAGCACGGACAACGGCGTGACATGGAGCAGCAACGAGAGCACACCGCCCATCGACCTCCTGGAGAGCGGCCGCCTTAAAAACTACAACACGGTTGGCGAGGCTGGCTACGGCCTCTATGACTACTTTGTCACCTCCGGTCGCGGCCTCTACATCCCCGACGACGACATCCTGATGTACCTCATCCCAGCACAGACGATGACCAGTGCAACAGAGCACACCGGCGACTCACAGGACTACATCTTCTACTCCAGAGACGGCGGTGAGTCATGGTACTTCAGTGAGAGGCCCATGGTACAGGGAGGCGACGAAGCCAAGATCATCCAGATGAACGACGGCTCGCTCTTCGGCTCCATCCGCAAGGGAGGTCCACGCCGCTTCAACACCGCCACCTATACAAAGAACGACGACGGCAAGACGCTCAGCTTCAATTTCGGCACGCAATGGGACAACAACCAGCTCCATCAGGACAGCCAGAACAACCAGGACATCCTCTATTACCAGCGCGAGACGACAGAGGGCAAGACCGACGTCATCATCCACTCCATCACAACGGGCAACCACGTCAACTTCAAGCTCTATTACAGCACCGACAAGGGTGTCAACTGGACTGAGTTCCTGAACGTGCAGACCAAGGGCACACGCTATGTGACGATGGACAAGAATCCGACCAACGGCAGCCTCTACCTCTTCTTCGAGGACCAGAGCCTCAACAGCGCCGGCGGCTACACCGACTTCAACCACTATCCCTTGAACTTCATCGAGATTACGCGCGACCAGCTCGTAAGCCTCATTCCGGCTCTGGAAGAATACAATGTGCCCGAATACCTGAAGACGAATGTTGTTAAGAACACCGTTTATCAAACCAGCACCGGTTGCGACTCTTACGGTGCCTTCTCAGGCACAGGCTCTGGACATTGGGCACGTACTTGGACGTCCAACGCATCATCAGGCATGGCAGGATTAAAGGTCTCGACAGAAAGCGGCTACGGCTTCGACAGAGCAACCGTACTCGAAACTCGCGTCATGACAATAAAGCCCAGTGCCAATGGCGCTACGGACACCTACACCATCACCGCACCTGAAGGTTATGTCATCTCAAGTTACACGATAGGCGGTGCTGTATATACAGGCGGCACATACCGCATCACTGCAGCCGACGGTACTACGACAGGAGACATCTCTTCCACCACGACACCTACGAATATAGAAGTCACCGATGTGAATGCATCATCAACGACCTTCACATTCTATGGCGCATCGCAGAACAATTGGTTTGCCATCACCAATTTCACGATTACCCTCGCCAAACCTCTCGGACTCAAAACCGTTGGTAATGCAAGCTATGCTACACTTTACCTGCCCTTTGACGTAACGACGACAGGCGCGACGAAGGCTTACTACATCGAAACAGTCAGCAGCGATTATGCTCATCTGACCGCTACGGGCAACGATGGCACGGAGATTCCTGCCCGTACCGCTGTGGTGCTCATCAACGAGGACGCAGAGCCAAGCACCATCCTTAACATGGCCAGCGACCTGACCTCCGTGGTCAACGAGAGCGCGAACCTGTTGAAGGGCACTTTGGTGCCGATGAGCCTCGACCTCAGCGATGGCACTCCCTATTATTCCATGGGACGCCTGAACGGGGAGATTGGCTTCTACAAATATACAGAAGGCACCATCACCCTCGGTGCCAACAAAGCCTACCTCGAAGTGCCTGCAAGCGGCGGTGTCAAGGGCTACACACTCGACTTCGACGATGCCACTGGCCTTAAAGACCTTAACGACATTAACGGCCTCAACGACATTATCTACAATCTCTCTGGCCAGCGCATGAACAAGCCTGTAAAGGGTATCAACATCATCAACGGAAAGAAAGTATTGAAATAGCCCTCTCTCAGAAATTTGATACAGATGGCTGAATCGTTAAACAAACATTAATAAGTCTAATCGTTATGAACAAACGTATATATATATCCCCTTGTGCTTGTGTCTGCGAGATTACGGGAAGAGGCATGATGTCCACATCGATAAAAATAGGTTCTTCGAAGGAAAAGGTCAGCAATTCCGAAGATATCGGTTTCGCCAAAGAACAAAATTCCCAGGAAGACAGAGACCTCTGGAACGATGAATGGTAATTGCATTCCTGAGGAGGCCTCTCCGTGGCCTACTGCTTTCGCCCTGTGTCTGCACGCTTATGCAGGCGCAGGGCGCGTGCATCCTGACAACGACTGCAGCGAGCAGGCTGCACGGAAGTACCGCGAGCTATGCGAAGGCAACGACTGGCTGGCGAGCAAGCGAGGCACCTACGACCAGATGGTCCGCCCCGAAGTGCGGGATGCCTATCAGAAGGAGATGGACCTCCTCGTCGGCCGAATATACGAACTGAACCAGCCGAAGAAGCACACTTTCCGGCTGAGAAAACTGACATAAAAAGGGGCGTCTGAAACCGCTCCGTGCGACCCTTGAAAACGCCGCGTGCGGCGATGCCCAACGCCGCACGCGGAAATGCCCAACGCCGCACGCGGAAATGCCCATCGCCGCAGCCGGGGATTGCCATCGCCGCACGCGGCGTTTTCAAGGGCCTCTGCGGGGGACAATTCTCCCAACCTATCAAACACCGAAAACCATGAATAGAAGAGACTTTCTGACACTATCCGCCACGGGAATCATCGGCCTCGGCGCCAGCAGTTTCCCGCTGTCAGCACTTGCAAAAGGAAAAGGCGACAAGTCGTACTCGATGATTATCCTGGGCGACACACACTTCGATGCCGACCCGCCATCGATATATCACGCACATTACAACGAGCCGAACGAAAGGCTCAACAAGATACAGCGCGGCGAGTTCGCCCGCAACGGGGAGATGTGGAAAGACCGCTGCCCCCGCCTACTCAAAAGGGCGGCCAGGCTGATTGACAAGGACACGCGCATGGTGCTGCAGATGGGCGACCTCGTTCAGGGCGACTGCGGCAGCGGCGAGGTGCACAAGAAGATGCTCTCCGACGTGATGAACCGCTTCAAGCACGAGCTGGGCGGCCTCCCCTTCGTCACCGTAGTGGGCAACCACGATATCCGCGGCACAGATGCCCTCGAGGCCTATCACTCATTCATGCCTGCACGCATGTCGGAAGAACTGGGCAAAAGCATCAGCAAGACCACCTTTGCCTTCAACGTCGGCGACGACGCATTCATCGTCATCGACTTCAACAATCCGGACGACGAGGAGATAGACCGACTGCTGGACGACACGAAGGGGGCACGCCACACCTTTGTCATGACTCACGGCCCCGTGCTTCCACCCGACATCAGCAGCTGCCGATGGTTCTTCCACGGAGGAGCATCCGAAGCCAACACACAGGCACGCCGCCATTTCCGTCAGGCATTCGCCAAGCGCAACGCCATCGTGCTGTGCGGACATACCCACTACACCGACTTCATGGACTGGTGGGGAGACGGCGGACGCATCACGCAGATGACCATGAGCAGCGTCTGGACCGCAGAGGAACAGAAGCAATACGCCGTCCGCAACGAGGGAGCCGAGAACTACGGCTTGATGCGCAAGAAGATGATGGAGAAGCCCGACGGCGCCAACCTCAAGGACGAGTCAGCCCTCTTCGAGGAATATCTGCCCGGCACCCGTCAGCTCATCAATTCCCGCTCGCAGGGTTCCTACAAGCTGAACGTCAGCAAAAAGCACATCAGCATCGATTTCTATGGCGGCGACTCGGAAGAAGTGTCGCACAGGTTCGTCATCCGAGAGTAACGCCGACGTTCATTAGTACGAAGCATCGGGAAAGGATGCGCCCAAAAACACAGTCGATATAATACAACAACGGATTGAACGGATTTGACGGATTATTTTATTAGCTGACGACCAGCTTGCTTAAATCCGTCAAATCCGTTCAATCCGTTGTTGATATTTGTGGCGCCCTCTTACTTTGCGAAGTTGCGGGAGGCGAAAGGAAGGGCTGTGCGCAATGCCGTGTGCCAGTATTCCCAGTTGTGCACGCCGTTGCGGATGCGCAACTCGTCGTGAATCCTAGCCCTGCGCATCAGCTGGTGCAGCTTGACGCTCTGGTCGAAGAGGAAGTCATCGTCGCCACAGTCGAAGAACCACTTGACGGTGCGCAGCTTCTCCTTTGTGGCATCGTCGGCCTGTTCTACGAAGCGAAGGGCGCTGTGCTCCTTCACGGCCTCAGTCACATAGTAGCGCTTGTCCTTCTCCTGACCAGGATTGACATTGTTGCTCTCGTTGTCGAGCCAAGCACTCATGGCATAGCACGACGAGAACATGTCGGGGTGCCTCTGGCAATAGACCGTGCTGCCGCCGCCTCCCATCGAGAGGCCCATCACGGCACGATGCTCCTTGTCGCCCACGACGCGGTACTTCTTCTCGACCGCAGGCAGGAACTCCTGGAAGAAGAAGTCCTCGTAGGACCAGCCGGGCATGTTGAAGTAGCCGTTCCAGGTGTTGTGTGTGTCGGGACCGCCTGCATTCGGCATGGCGATGACGACTGGCACGCACTCGCCCGAGCCTATCAACTCATCGACCACCGTCTGCATCTGCCCCCTGTCGCGCCAGGCACGATAGTCGTCGCTGAAGCCATGAAGCAGGTAGATGACGGGATAGCGCTGGCCCTCATTCTTTTCGAAGCCATCAGGCAGATAGACATTGCAGGGCACATCGGCGCTGAGGATTTGGCTCTTCACCGTGTCCGTCACGATTCGGCCTGCCATCGATGGCAGGGAAAGCAGCATCAAAGCTGCAAAAACGATCTTCTTTACCATTGTATTTACCATTTAATCTTTTTCAATCGTCCCCCTTCCTTGAGAGTGCTCATGGGAGACCATTACCAATCATTCCCCCCTCCTTTGGAGGGGTCGGGGGAGGCCATTACCAATCGTCGTCGTCGCTGCCAGCCACTCCGTTCTTGATGGCCTCCTCCACCTTATCGAGGATGGCGTTCGAGTAGGCATGCGTCATCACTAATGCCTTGGAGCAGGTGCGCTTCTGGGCGTCCTTTTCCACGAAGGGATAGTGCTTGGCTATCTCCCACTGCTCGTCATAGAGGCGGCGGTCGGTCTTGTCGTCCTTCATCCGCTTGCCGTCGCTGAAGACATTCTGATTGTTCCTCCTGTTGTCACTGTTGTCGAACAAACCTCCAATCCAGCCAGCATCCTGGGCTTTCAGGATGTCGTAGTTCTGCACCGTGTAGGTCACACGCACCTTCTCGTCCTTGATGTCGAGGCGGATGATTGGCGTGATGCTCACCACATAGCGGTTCACCGTGCCAGTATGGTCGGCGATGCCGTCGATGGTGGAAGAGACGATGATGCAGCCGGCATCCTTGTCATTGAGGGTGATGGCTTGCTTGTCCTGGAACGTCGCCGTGACCCAGTAGTTCAGGGAAACATAGAGCTGGCTCTTGGTCTTGCCGGGAGCAGGCACAACCTCTTGATAGGTCAGAGCCTGATTCTTGTCGAGAGTCAGGTCTTTCGAGAGATTCATGGCTGCATCCACCCACTTGTCGCCGTACTTCTGTTTGGCATACTTCTCCAAATCGGCAGTCTTCATCACCTGCCCGAACATGCTGCCGCAGCACAGCGCTGTGCTCAGCAGCAAGAAAAGTCTAAAGTGTTTCATATCTATATCTTTATTATAATGTTTTCCGATGCAGGATTATACTGCTGTATTTGGAGAACTGAGGCAGGCCTTTCTACTTCAGCACTTTCTTCCCGTTGAAGATGTAAACGCCTTGCGGCAACTTACCATTGCCGTTCACCATTTGGCCGCTGAGGTCGAACACGGCACTGTCCGTTGCCGACCGGCCATTGTCTATTGCCCCGACATTGCCTATGCCTGTGGGGTCGCTGAAGCCAACGATGAGGTCGGCAACGATGGGCATGTGGTCTGATGTCACCTTGTCGTTGACCACCTCGTAGCTTACCTTCTCCACGCCTCCTATCGGGTCGTAGCTGATAATGTGGTCGATGACATAGATGCCGTCGCTCCAGGTGGGAGTGGTGAGGTCGGAGTGATAGGTGAAGCCGTTCTGCTGCAGATACTGGGTAAGCACGCCTCGTGCTCCCTGCATCTCGTCGTCGGTGCCGTCGTCGTTGAAGTCACCGGCAATGATGAGAGGCTTGCCCTTTTCCACCCAACGCTCTGCCTCTGCCTTGATGATGGGGCCGGTGCCACGCCTTGCGCTTGCATTGAGACCTACATGGAGGCTTGCAAAGACATAGTTCTGGTACTCGGCAATCAACATGCGGCGAGGCTCGAAGTCGGACGTGAGGGCCACAACCTTGATGGAGAGCGGCAGTTCCTTCGAAAGGATGCCTATGCCATAGCCGGTGAGTGCGCTGCAGAAGATGCCGTACATGCCTGTGGCCTCCGCCAACTCCTTCAGCTGATACTTGTAGTTGGAGCGAGACGAGAAGACACTATCCAACTCTTGCAGAGCCACCACATCGGCTCCCTGAGCAGCAATGACCTTTGCCGTACGGGGCAGGTTCAGGCCGTCTTTGTTGCCGGCGCAGTGCTTCACATTGTAACTGAGCACCCGCAGCGGCTGCTTCTGGTACTTGTTGTAGACAGGCTCCTCATATTCGCCTTTCGCTGCAGCGTCGAGTTCGCTGATAAGCCTCTCGTAGAGAATATCGCAGGTGCCGCTCACAAGAGTCGCGTCGGCCTTGTTCCATAAGTTGCGGAATGCCTGAAGCTGCTCCTCGCTGAGGTTGTCGTGAGCCACACAGTCGGGATGGCCTACCTCATCCAGCTTGCGGGCAAGAGCCAGCCTCAACTGTGCTGAAGGGCTCTCCAGCGAGGTCTTATCCACCTTCTGAAGCTTCCATGTTGCCTGCTCGTCGCTGAACCCGGAGGCTGCCGCGAAGATGTGGAAGCCTGCTTCTGCATCGCCTGCATAAAGGGTTTCTGCATCAACATTACTTATATATAATGACCTGCGGTCTCCCGGAACTGTCCTGAATGTAAAGGGATCATCTTCATCCTCCACCATGAACACATAGCCTTCCTGCGCCGTAGCATACTTGTCTGTCACATAACTGCGAACCTGATACAGCCCGTAGTTCTTGTCGACAGCCTCGATGTAGTAAATGCATCGCGGGTCGTCGTTGTGCAATGTGCTCAAAATGGTGCTGGCATCATTCTCGTAGGCAAACATGTCTGTCTTCTTGTCTGTCCAGCACTTCTTCTCTTCGAGGTTGGGATTTGCACTCACAATGTTGTAGTAACCATCGGCTACGGTATAGAATTCGGGCTGCGGGTCATCGCCTGAGCCACCCTCCACAGCATAGAATTGCCAACGGGCAGGGTAGCCATTGGTTGCCACGTCATCTACATACGAAGTGACGCCGACATCCTGCTTAGCAAGACAGTTGTTGGGGCGGTCGCTGCGCACAAAGCCCTGCACATGCGGAGAACGTGAATCTTCGCTGCTAATCATGTAAAACCGTCCCGCACCGTCCTCAAGGTCTGTCAGCGTATAGCCTACAGGAGTAGCAGAGAAGAGGACATCGTTGTCGCTGCCGGTTTTTCTGCCGATGTATTGCCCCTTGACTTTGTTCTTGAAAGCCCATTGGTCGTCGCCCACCTTCTCGGCAATCCACTGGAAGGCCTCCTCTTCTTCATCGAAGTCACCCCAGTAAACATACTGTTCGCCCCATTTGATCTTGTAGCTGCCCAACTGTGTGGACATACCCTTGGGTTTGCCCGAGCTGTTGCCGGCGAACTTAGTGCGGTCGCTGATAATGAAATAGGCCTTGCCTTCCTTCAGGTCATCTGCATAGAAGACGCGAGTGTAACCGTCCAACAGGTTTTGAGCCTTCACTCCAGCCACCACTGCCAAGAAGAGCAGCAAGATAGATTTCAACCTTCCCATAATATAATAAGATGTATTATATGACATGAATGACTCTATCAAATTCCCCGCCTCCTTTTTGGGGGAGGCGGGGTTAGGATTCGAGGCATCTTGCTTTATTATCACTTAACAAGAATCTTCTTGCCGTTCACGATATTGATGCCCTTCTGCATCTTCTGCAAGCGCTGGCCTGCGAGGTTGTAGACAGCATTGTCAGAGCCCTTCACTTCGTTAAGGTCTGCGATGCCTGTACTATTGTCCTCTCCGAATATGAAGGCCTTCACGCCGCTAGCGTTTTCAAGGTAAGCCTTGCCTGCCTTGATGACGCCAGAATCAGCCAGATAGAAGCCTGTGGGTTCGCCTTCGGGCTGTGCAAGAACATACTTGCCGACAGCATCGATATCCTCAGCCGCTCCCTTCAGGACATTGCCTGCAATGTTGTCGGGATAGCCTGAATAGGTTATCGTCATGCTGATGATGCGCCATTGCTTGGAGCCTGTGTTGGAGAATGTAATGCTCTCAGCACTGCCTGTCCATGTAGTGGTGGCGAGGGCATAGCTGCCTTCGCTGATCTGATAGCTTCCGCTCTGGAGAGCATAGTTATTGACAAAGGTGAACTCTATCTTGGTAATAGGTGCTACGGCAGAGATAGTCATAGTGTTGCCTGCATAGATGCGTGCTGCAGCACCGCTGGTGGGGTAGTACTTTGGTACTAAGTCTGCGGTATTACTGCCTTGAGCGAAGCCAATGGTCAAGCCTCCCTGCTGAAGAGTAGTGAGGTCTGCTGCACTTTCAAAGCCCAGATCAGCAAAGACTATTTCTGTGCTCTTCTCTTCAGCAGTTGCGGGCATGAAGCCATAGAAGCCAGGAGCGCCCTTGAGCACTACAGGCTCCCAAGCGGGAACTGTGCCCTCCACAGCATTGAGCTTCAGCCAGCTCTCTTCGAACTCGCCTGTGAAGACCTCAACGCCTGCGGGAATATCCACAGAGTTGGGGATGTACATCGTGGCATAGCCTGCCTCGGTAATCTCCTTCACGACAGCATGTGTCTTGTCGAAGACGGGATAAGCATCCTCGCCGATGTTCTGGTACCAGCCTTGGCCGAGCTTAGCGCAGAGCGAACCGTTGGCAACCTCCTCGGCTGTAATGGCCGTGCCCTGTACTGTACCAATCGCGTTGAGATAGTAGCAGTTGTTGTAGGTTCCCCTGTTGTTGTGGATGAACGTGAAGCAGTTGCCTGTGCCGGTGCCTTCGGTGAGCTCGCTGATGGTGTAGCAGTTGTTGAGGGTAGCGGAAGAAGCGCCGTGGCTGAATCCAGAGAAGCCGCTATACATCGAGCTGCCTTCATAACCCATCTTGCCGAGCGTAGCGCAGTTGTTGAATGTGATGTTGCCATACAGGGCGCCGAGCATGCCGCCATCGCCGGTCACGCCGTTTTTCTGACCTGTGATGTTGACATTGGTGATGACATTCTCGACGAGCACATTGCCTTCAACGCGGCCGATGAGGGCGCCATAGTGGATATCTGTCACGATGGCATTGCCCTCTACAATCAGGTTGCGGATGGTAGCGCCGCTGACGTATCTGAAGAGGCCGCAGTAGGTGCTGGAGACGGTGTAGCTGTAGGTGATGGTGTGTCCTGCTCCGTCGAATGTGCCGGCATACTTGTTGGTTTCCGAAGCAATCATCAGGTCGGGATAGTCGCTTGTGGTAAGGTCGATGTCAGCCGTCAGGAGGCCATCGATAGCTGTTGCACCGGATGCAATCTTCTGTGCGAACCAGTTCAGCTTTTCTGCATTGTCGATGAGGTAGAAGCCGTCCTTGTTCTGCATCACGCTGCCGCATACTGTGCAGTAGCCGTCGGCGCCGTACTGGTGGTCGGGCTTGTTCATCTGACCTTCCACATTGCTGTAGGTGACGGGGCTGTCGGGAATCTCTGCACCGTCGCAACGAACAGTACCGTTGGCATAAACCTGTCCGTGAGAAGCAAAGGGAACGGGCTTGGCGTCGGTGCCGATTGTCTGGTACCAGTTGATTTCGCTCTGGTCGCCGTTGAGCTTGTAGCAGAACTCGCCGCTTGCGAAGTCTTCGGTGATGAGGTTGCCCTGTACTTTTCCAACCTCATAGAGGTAGTAGCTGTTGTTGATTTCGACTGGGCCGCCCTCATGCGTCAGGGTGAAGCAGTTGCCAGTACCGGTGCCAGCGGTGAGCTTGCAAGTGGTGTAGCAGTTGTTGAGCGTTGTCATGCTGTTGCCATTCGACCATCCGGAGAAGCTGCTGTACATTGAGGTGCCCTCGTTGCCCATTTCGCCGAGCGTAGCGCAGTGGTTGAAGGTGATGTTGGCGTAGTTAGCGCCCAGCATGCCTGCGTCGCCCTGAACTACGCCTTGAGAGGTGGACTTACCTGTGATGTTAACATTTGTCACGACATTCTCGACGAGAACCGTGCCATAAGCCACACCGATGAGAGCTCCGAAGTGAATGTTCGTCGAGGTAGCGCTTCCCTCAACGCGAAGGTTGCGGATGGTGGCGTTCTCGACGGAACGGAAGAGGCCGCGCCACTTGTCGGTGACATTAGCGTAATTATATGTGATGGTGTGCTCCTGACCGTCGAAGGTGCCGCTGAACCTGTTGCTTTCCTTTGCAATCATCACGTCGGGAAAATCGGTTCTCAGGTCGATATCGGCCGTCAGCCTTATATTAAGTGAGGGATTGCCCTTTTCCATGTACTCGGCAAACCAAGCAAATTCTTTTGCATTGGCAATGAGGCTGTACCCTTCGCCATCAACAGGAAGCTTATAGTTTGCATCCCATGTGCCGCAGACAGAGCACCAGCCGAAGCCGCCATCGAAGGTGTGAGGAGGAATCACGGAACTTGCGGAGTTGCTATAGACAAGCTCGCCTCCTGCGCTCGTGCCGTCGCACTTCAGCTCACCGTTAGCGTAAACCTGAAGATGAGAATCGAAGGGAACGGGCGTGGCGTCCTCGCCGAGTGTCTGATACCAGTTGACTGAGCTCTGGTCGCCGTTGAGCATGTAGCAGAACTCGCCGGTTGCCAATGTAGCTGCGTCAAAAGCTATGCCCTGAACCTCACCTATTGCGTTGAGATAGTAGCAGTTGTTGGGTTGGTATGTGCCACGACAGAAGGTGTAGCAGTAGCTTGTGCCGGTGCCTTCGGTCAGTTCGCAAGCCGTGTAGCAGTTGTTGAGGATAGAGACAGACGTGCCGGTAGCGAATGCCACGAAGCCGCAGTACATCGAGGTGCCGGGGTTGCCCATCTTGCCGAGGGTTGCGCAGTTATTGAAGGTCACTTGACCATCCACATATCCAGCCATGCCGCCGTCGCCAGTCACTCCGCCACGGTCGCCAGTGATGTTGACATTCGTCACCACGTTCTCGACGAGCACATTGCCGTAATAATCGCCTGCAAGCGCACCGAAATGGATGCCCTGCACAATGGCACTGCCTTCAACATACAGGTTGCGGATGATTGCTCCGTCGTTCAGGGTCTTGAAAAGGCCGCTATGGTTGCCAACTGTCGTATAGTTGTAGGTAATCTTGTGGCCCTTGCCGTCGAAGGTGCCTGCATACGCGCCAACCATTGTGTTGTCGGTCAGCTCGATGTCGGCTGCCAGATAGGCTTCCAAGTCTGTCTGTCCGCTGTTTACAGCTTCTGCAAAGGCAAGGAAGTCGTCGAGTGTCTCAATCTTCATGCCTGTCTCCACGGGTTCGTCGGCATTGAGCTTCAGCAGACGCCAGCGGCCGGGATAGCCGCATTGAGCGGAAGTAGCACGCTCGTAGCCGTCGTCGCCCACTTCCTGCTTCGCCAGGCTGTTGTTCGGGCGGTTGACCATCAAGTAGCCCTGTACGTGTGGAGAATGCTCGGAGTCGTCGCTGGTCAGGAAGAAGCGGCCGGCACCTGCCTCGAGGTCGGTGAGCGTGTAGCCCACGGGAGTTTCGGAGAAGATGATGTCGGCTTCGCCCTCGTTCATGTTGCCCAGGTACATTTGTTTCTCCTTATTGAAGAAAGCCCATTGGTCGCCCACCTTCTCGGCAGTCCAGACGAAGCCGTCGGACTCCTCGTTGAGGGTGCCCCAATAAACGTACTGCTCGCCCCAGTCGATGGTGTAGTCAGCCTGAAAAGCGGACATAGCCTTGGGCTTGCCCGACGTATTGCCGGCAAACCTGGCGCGGTCGCTGATGATGAAGAACTGGTCGCCTTCCTTGATCTGAGCCACATCGGTAATCCAGGGAAGGAGGTCGATGCTGCCCATCTCGCTCACCTCAGCATCGGTGAGGGGCGTTTCCCAGAATGCTATCTCGGAGACATAGGTATCCACCTTCTCGCCGTCTTCATCGGCAAGGAGATAGAAGGTGGGGGCGAGCTCCCAGCGCGTCTCGGTGGTGGCATATTGGAGGACTTTCTCACCGTTGACATAGACCTTGAGGGAGCCTTCGCTGTTGGTGAACACCACGCGATACCACATATCGCTCCACATGCAGCCGAAGTAGCCGCCCATGGCGCCAGCGCCGATTTGGCACTTGCTGATGAAGAGGTCGCCGTCGTTGGAATTGGCCAGGTTCGACTGCAGCAAGCCGTCGTAGGCGTAAGCATCGGGCACTTTCAGGTCAATCATAAGAGAGAAGGAGGTGGTGGCGGGAGCTCCTTCGCCGCGATCCACCTTCAGGGCGGATGTGGCGGGCACGAGGATGGCGGCGCTGCCAGCCGTCGGGCCGTCAGCAGCCTTGATGCCTGCTTCGTCGACGGTGGAGGCCGAGATGCTGTGGTCGCCAATCGCACAGGGCGTCATCAGCAGACTGCCCTTCGAGGCTGCCAACAGGTCGGCAGTGTTCTCAAAAGTCCATAGACCGTCGGGCTCCGGCGTTTGAGCCGTTGCCGTCACATTTCCTACAAGCCCTACCAGCGCAAGCAGGAAAGAGGATAGTAATTTACTTTTCATAGGTTAAACTTTTTAGGTTAATAATTTGAAGGTTTTTTAGGTTTAAATTGTATTTTGCTTATGAAAATTCATTTATTGCGCCTAAAATTACAATTAAATAAGGTAACTGCAAAATTTCTTTATGAATTTATAGTCTATTTTTTTCGATTTTGGATATGGTTTTGCAAAACAGGCGCCAAACGCCCCCTTTCACGGGCGTTTTTTTATGCCTTGAGGGGCACTTGAAAACGCCGCGTGCGGCGATGCCCAACGCCGCACGCGGGGATTGCCATCGCCGCACGCGGAAATTGCCATCGCCGCAGGCGGCGTTTTCAAGCCCCTCTGCCGGACTTCTGGCATTCCACACAACAGACTGAAAATCACAGAGTAAAGGCCTCTGTCTCTTTATACAGGTCTCAGACAAATTCCTGTATTGCGGACAGCATTTCCTCTGCTTTGGCCCGACCCATCGCATAGACGCGGCGCATCTTCCTCTCATCCTGCTCCGTCCTCCCGATGGGAAGCGTGTCCTGAGGATAGATGAGGAGGATGTTGCCCTGGCGTTCCTGCTCTTCGAGAAAAGCCAGCTCGGCGTTATACATGAGGTGGCGGCGCGACATAGCCTGGACAATGGCGGGATAGCGCCTCATGAAGAGATGGAAGAGGGGCATCAGCTTAGTCCGCTTCTTGTAGAAACCCTTGGGTTGCGTCAGCACCACCACATTGCGCCCGAAGCCCTGCTCTTGGAAGTAGCGGAGGGGTATGGAGTCGCTGATTCCGCCGTCGAGAAGAAGCTTGCCCTCTATGCTGACCGGCTTGGAGACGAGCGGCATGGAAGCCGATGCGCGTATCCATTCCAGACCATCATCGTCCATGCAATCGAGGCGATGATACACGGGCTCGCCCGTCCGGACATCGGTGCAGACCACATGAAACTCGGCGGGGTCGGCGTTGTAGGCATCGAAATCGAAGATGTCCAGCTCGTTCGGCAAGGTATGATAGCAGAACTCTGCTCCCACGAGGTCGCCCGTCTTCAAAAGGCTCCGCAGCCCCATGTAGCGGGGGTCGTCCTTGAACCGGATGTTATAGCGCAGGACACGGCCTATCTGGTGCGACTTGAAGTTGCAACCGAACGTGGCGCCGGCCGAAACGCCCACGATGCCGTCGAAACGGATGCCATGCTCCATCATCACATCCATCACGCCAGCCGTGAACAAACCGCGCATCCCGCCGCCTTCTAAAACCAGTCCTTTCTTCATCGCTCGGCAAAGTTACGAAAAAACTATGGACTATGAACTATGAACTATGAACTTTTTTCCGTACCTTTGCAGCCGATATGAAAAATTTCACCGAACTGGGGCTTGTCCAGCCGCTGCTGCAAGCCATCGAAGAACTGGGATACGAGCGCCCCATGCCCGTACAGGAGGAAGTGATTCCCTACCTGCTGAACAATGATACCGACCTTATTGCGCTGGCTCAGACCGGCACAGGAAAGACGGCAGCCTACGGGCTTCCGCTGCTGCAGAAGCTGGCCCCCTCCCCGCTCCCCCTTTGGGGGAGTGCCACATTCTCTGCTGACTCGCCATCTAAAGCACTCCCCCAAAGGGGGAGCGGGGAGGGGGCTTCCATCGTCATCCTCAGCCCTACCCGTGAGCTCTGCCTGCAGATTGCCGACGACTTGGAGGGTTTCAGCAAATATCTGCCCGAGACGGAAATCGTGGCTGTCTATGGCGGCACGAACATCGAGCCGCAGATACGCGCCCTGCAGCACGGTGTGGACATCATCGTGGCAACACCCGGCAGGCTGATGGACCTGATGAACCGAGGCGTGGCGAACCTCTCGAAGGTGCAATACGTAGTGCTCGACGAGGCCGACGAGATGCTGTCGATGGGCTTCCAGGAAGAGCTGGACAGCATCCTCGCAGGCATCCCCAGCCAGCATCGCACCCTGCTCTTCAGCGCCACGATGAGTCAGGAGATAGAACGCATCGCGCAAAACTACCTGACCGATGCCAAGCAGATTCAGGTGGGCAGCCGTAACGAGGGAGCCGAGAACGTCAACCATATATATTATATGGTACACGCGCGTGACAAATACCTCGCCCTGAAGCGCATCGTGGACTACTATCCGCGCATCTACGCCATCATCTTCTGCCGCACACGCCTCGAGACACAAGAGGTGGCAGACAACCTGATTCGCGACGGCTACAACGCCGATGCCTTGCATGGCGAGCTGTCACAACAGCAGCGCGAGCTCACGATGCAGAAGTTCCGACGCCATCGCATCCAGCTCCTTGTGGCAACCGATGTGGCGGCTCGTGGCTTGGATGTGGACGACCTGACGCACGTCATCAACTACGGCATGCCCGACGATGTGGAATACTACACGCATCGGTCTGGCCGCACGGGTCGCGCAGGCAAGAAGGGCACAAGCATCTGCATCATCGGCATGCGCGAGAAGAGCAAGATCAAGCAGATAGAAAAGGAGATTCAGAAGACGTTCGAGCAAGGCACACTGCCCGAGCCGCGCGACATCTGCACCAAGCAACTCTATCATGTCATCGACGACATCGAACGCATCGAGGTGGACGAGGAAGAGATCGCGCCCTTCATGGACGAAGTTCAGAAGCGCTGGGAATGGCTCGACAAGACCGACCTCATCAAGCGCATACTCTCGCGTGAGTTCGGCCGCTTCCTGCAGTACTACGCCGTGGAGGCTCCCCTTTCATCTCCCCAAGAGGGAGAGAAATCATCCCGCACAAGAGACAAGAGAGGCGCTGCCAAGCGGACAGCCGAGGAAGGCTACGTCCGTCTGTTCCTCAATGTGGGCAAGATAGACGGCATGTATGCCAGGGAAATCATCGGCCTCATCAACAAGAACGTGCAAGGCGACAAGGTGGCTGTGGGCAGGATAGACCTGATGAAGAACTTCTCGTTCATCGAGGTGAAACAGGACGACCTGAACCGCGTCGTGAAGGGCTTGAAGCATGGCGTGACGGTGAAGGGAAGAAGTGTGGTCTGCGACATAGCAACGGATGAACCTCAGCAGAAGGATAATAAGCCCCTTCGCAAAGAAAAGCCTGCCAACAAGCCTAACCAAGAGAAACCAGGCAAGCCATCTCGCGAAGAACGCGGCTACACGGCTCCTCGAGGCAAGAAGTATTATAAGAAAGAGGACTGGATGAAGTTCCTCCACCCTGAGAAGACCGGCAAGAAGAACGAGCTGAAAGGTGAGGTTCCCGACTTTAGCGAAGAAGGCTGGGCAAGGAGAAAGCCAAAGAAGAACAAATAGAAAGGCCCCCTACCTCATTCAGGGGGAACAATTGATAAACGAAACAAATGGTAAACGACAAGATGAAAAAGATAATCCTTTGCGCCGCATTGTGTGCGCTTTCGTGCCTCTCCCGTGCCGACGAAGGCATGTGGATGCTGAACCGTATCGACGAGAAGACCGCCGCAGCCATGAAGAGCCTCGGTCTTGAACTGACGCCCGACCAACTCTACAGTACCGAACACGCCAGCCTGAAGGACTGCGTGGTGGACTTCGGCGACTTCTGTTCGGGTGTCGTGGTAAGCAAAGACGGCCTCGTCTTCACCAATCATCACTGTGGCTACGGGGCAATCCAGAGCCTCTCGACGCCGGAAGACGACATCCTGACGAACGGCTTCGTGGCCTACAAGCGCAAGCAGGAACGCCCCGTGGACGGGCTGTTTGTGAAGTTCCTGCAGCGCACGGAGGAATGCACCGAGCGCGTCGTGCAAGCCCTCAATGAAATCTACGAGGCGCACCCCGAGGAATCGAAGGCCGAGCTCAACAAACAAAAGACAGACAGCATCATGGGAGCCGTTGAGAAGGAGTTGCAAGAGGCCAACCCGGGGCTGGAGTGCACGGTCAAGCGCTACTATAGCAGCAACGCCTTCTACGCCAGCTACTACAAGGTCTATCGGGACATCCGCCTCGTCTTCACGGCGACAGAGACGCTGGGCAAGTTCGGCGGCGACACCGACAACTGGATGTGGCCCCGCCAGACGTGCGACTTCAGTGTCTTCCGCATCTATGCCGACAAGAAGGGCGAGCCGGCCGAATACAGCCCGAGGAATGTGCCTCTGCGCTGCAAGAACTATGCCCGCATCTCCACTGAAGGCTTCCGGAACGGCGACTTCTGCATGACGGTCGGCTACCCGGGGAGCACCAGCCGCTACCTCAGCTCATGGGGTATCGACGAGCGCATCAATGCCAAGAACATCAGCACGATACAGGTTCGCGGCAAGAAGCAGGAGGTGTGGAAGCGCTTCATGGACGCCGACCGCGCCGTAGGCATCAAGTACGCCAGCAAATGGGCCAGCAGCAGCAACTACTGGAAGAACAGCATCGGCATGAACAAAGCCATCGCCGACCTGGGCGTCATCGGCCAGAAGCAGCAGCTCGAGGAGAAAGTGCGCCAATGGTATGAAGGCCGCCCGGACCTCAAGGAACGCTTCGGCGACATGTTCCACGAGCTCGAGCAAGCCTACGGCAAGCGCCGCAACGATGTCTATGCTGCCGGCTTCTTCCGCGAGACATTCATGCGAGGCATCGAACTCTATCGCGCCGCCAACATGCTCAACTCGATGCCGCAGGATGCCGACAGCACCGAGGCTGCCCAGGTGCGCAGCAGCATGGAGGCTTTCTTCAAGGATTACGACGCGAAGCTCGACGAAGCAACCATGGTGGCCCTTCTCCGCAACTACCGCAATCAGGTGCAGGACAAGAGCTATTGGCCCGAATGCTATGCCACAATCGACAGCCTCTACGGAGGCGACGAGGCAGCCTACGCCCACGATGTCTTTGCCCGCACCATCTGTCTCGACCCCTCGGCTGTGGACAAGGTGCTTGCCGACAGCACCCTTCGCGACACAGACCTCGCCCTGCTCTATGCGCAGGACATCCCGACCAAGATTCAGGAGATAAGCGGCAACAGTCGCGACGCCACGACCGCTATCGACTACAACGAGCATCTGCTGACGCAGGCGCTCCTCGAGATGGACCAGGAGACGCCGCACTACAGCGACGCCAACTTCACGATGCGTCTCTCCTATGGCTACATCCAGGACTACACGGCGAAAGGCACTCACTACCAGTACTACACCAACGTCCAAAGCCTCCTCGACAAGGCCGCCAAGCAAGGCGAAATAGAGGACTACAAGCTGGAGGACGACATCATCAGCCTCCTCAAGAAAGGCGACTGGGGGCGATATGCCGACAAGACGACGGGCGACATGCACCTCTGCTTCCTTTCCAACAACGATATCACGGGCGGCAACTCCGGTTCTCCGATGTTCAACGGCAAAGGCGAGCTGCTTGGCCTGGCATTCGACGGCAACTGGGATGCCATGTCGGGCGACATCTCCTTCGACCACAACCTGCAGCGATGCATCGGCGTCGATGTCCGCTTCGTACTCTTCATCATCGACAAATGGGGACACGGCAAGCGGATAATCAAGGAACTGCTGCCTTGATTCACATTTTCCGCACCCGCAATTCTTGATTCGCAGCTTGCGTTTCGAGAAATGCAGGCTGCAAACCGACAGATGCAGGTTGCGCTTCTACAGACGCAGCCTGCGTCTCTATAATCTCCTGTACCAAAAAGGGTTATCCCTAAAGCTTGGAGCCATAAGCCAGGTCGCCGGCATCGCCAAGCCCGGGCACGATGTAGCTGTGTTCGTTGAGGATGGGGTCGATGGCTGCGCACCAGAGCTCCACTTCTTCATACTCGCCCAAACTCTGCTTTATGTGGGCTACACCCTCCTCGCTGGCAATGGCACTCACCAAGATAGCTCGGCGCGGCCTACCATTCTTGAGTAAGGCAAACAGGCCCAGCTCTATGCTGTAACCCTTTGCCAGCATGGGATCGACGATGATGAGCGTCTTGTCCGTCAGGTCGGGCGACGCCATATACTCCACATTCACGCCCACCTTGCTGCATTCCTTGTCCTTATAGTAGCGGAAGGCACTGACGAAACCATTCTCCGCCCTGTCGAAGACATTGAGGAAGCCCTGATGGAAGGGCAGCCCGGCACGGAAGATGGTGGCCAGCACAATGTCCTCCGAAAGGCATTGGCACTGGCAGGGAGCCAATGGCGTCTGCACCGTAGTCTCCTTATAACTGAAGCCTTTGCTTATTTCGAACGCCATCATTTCCCCAATGCGCTCCAGGTTTCTGCGGAAACGCATGCGGTCCTGCTGAATCTGGGCATCGCGAAGTTCACTCACATACTGGTTGATGACGCTCGGCGTCTCGCTCATATTGACAACTTTCATAGCTGTGTTTTCTTTTAGTTCCTGCCTGCAAAGATACAAAATCACATCATAATTGCCAAGTTTGCTTTGCAAAAAAGCAAACAAAACAAATAATTATGAACGATGAGCCATAAACTATGAACTAATTTTCGTATCTTTGCACCCGCTTAAGAGACAAGAAAGTATAAGTCTAACTATAAAATCAACAACACACATGGCAACATTGAATTTGGAACAGTACGGCATCACTGGCAGTACCGTGATCGCCCACAATCCTTCCTACGAGTTCCTCTTCGAAGAAGAGACAAAGGCTGAGCTGACAGGCTACGACAAAGGTCAAGAGACTGAACTCGGCGCTGTAAACGTGATGACTGGCGTCTTCACCGGCCGCTCTCCTAAGGACAAGTACATCGTGGACAACGACGAGAGCCACAACAATGTATGGTGGACCTCCGAGGCTTACAAGAACGACAACCACCCCATGACCGAAGAGGTATGGGCAAAGGTGAAGGACATCGCTATCAAGGAGCTCTGCGGCAAGAAGCTCTATGTTGTGGACGCCTTCTGCGGTGCCAACGAAGCTACCCGCCTGGCTGTCCGCTTCATCGTGGAGGTGGCTTGGCAGGCTCACTTCATCAAGAACATGTTCATCCAGCCCACAGAGAAGGAGCTCGCTGAGTTCCAGCCCAACTTCGTCATCTTCAACGCCAGCAAGGCTAAGGTTGAGAACTACAAGGAACTCGGCCTCAACTCCGACACCTGCGTTGCCTTCAACACAAAGGCCCGTCAGCAGGTTATCATCAACACATGGTACGGCGGCGAGATGAAGAAGGGCATGTTCTCCATGCAGAACTACTACCTGCCCCTGCAGGGCATCGCATCTATGCACTGCTCCGCCAACACTGATATGGAAGGCAAGAACACCGCCATCTTCTTCGGCCTCAGCGGCACAGGCAAGACCACACTCTCTACCGACCCGAAGCGTCTCCTCATCGGCGACGACGAGCACGGCTGGGACGACGAGGGCGTCTTCAACCTCGAAGGCGGCTGCTACGCAAAGGTCATCAACCTCTCTAAGGAGAACGAGCCCGACATCTACAATGCCATCAAGCGCAACGCTCTCCTCGAGAACGTGACGGTGGACAAGGACGGCAAGATTGACTTCGCAGACAAGAGCGTGACCGAGAACACCCGCGTAAGCTATCCTATCGACCACATCGAGAAGATCGCCCAGAAGGTGAACGGCAAGAGCGCAGGTCCCGACGCCAAGAACGTCATCTTCCTCAGCGCAGATGCATTCGGCGTACTGCCTCCCGTCAGCATCCTCACTCCCGAGCAGACGAAGTACTACTTCCTCTCTGGCTTCACAGCAAAGCTGGCCGGCACAGAACGCGGCATCACCGAGCCCACTCCCACCTTCAGCGCTTGCTTCGGCCAGGCATTCCTCGAACTGCATCCCACAAAGTATGCCGAGGAACTCGTTAAGAAGATGGAGAAGAGCGGCGCAAAGGCTTACCTCGTCAACACAGGTTGGAACGGCACCGGCAAGCGCATCTCTATCCCCGACACACGCGGCATCATCGACGCTATCCTCGACGGCAGCATCCTGAAGGCCGAGACAAAGAAGATTCCTTTCTTCGACTTCGAAGTGCCCACAGCTCTGCCCAACGTCAACCCCGCCATCCTCGATCCTCGCGACACCTACGCTGACGCAAGCATCTGGGAAGAGAAGGCAAAGGACCTCGCCGCACGCTTCATCAAGAACTTCGGCAAGTACACCACAAACGAGGCCGGTAAGGCTCTCGTCGCCGCAGGTCCGAAGCTGTAAAGCAGCAAGACCGAAAGGCAACGAGCTCTAAAAAGAGAACTCGTCGCCGCAGGTCCGAAGCTGTAAAGCACAGACTTCAGAATAATACAACTAAAGGGTGCATCTTTTGAAGGTGCACCCTTTACATTTTATATATACGCGCGTATATAATATATATATAGGTAAAGAAGCGAGTCGATTACTGGAAGAAGGAGAAGTTGACGCTGCCGTAGCTGCGGTGCTCGACGAAGCGCGGATGCTGCGAGAAGTCGTTAGTCTTGCCGTGCTCAAGCACAAAGAGGCCATTCTCCTTGAGAAGGTTGCGGCTCAGGATGATGTCGGGCAGCTCGGGAATCTGCGGCAGGACGTAAGGCGGGTCGGCAAAGATGAAGTCGAACTGCTCGCGACACTTTGCCACAAACTGCAGGGCGTCGCCTCGGACGGGCACTGCCGCTGTGTCCTGCAGCTTGTCGAGGAACTGCTTGATGAGGCGATGGTGGCGCATGTCAAGCTCAACGCTGATGACGCGTCCGCAACCTCGGCTCACAAGCTCGAGCGTGATGCTGCCCGTGCCGGAGAAGAGGTCGAGGGCAGTCGGCGCCTCGCTGAAGTCGATATAAGCCTGCAGGACATTGAAGAGGTTCTCCTTCGCGAAGTCCGTCGTCGGGCGTGCCGAGAAGCTGCGCGGCACCTCGAAATGCCTGCCTTTGTATTTGCCGGTTATGATTCTCATTCCTTCGGAAGTGAATGGTGAAAAGAGAAAAGTGAAGAATAAGAGTTACATCCCATCTCGTTGGTTACTTTGATTTTTCACGCTTCACTCAATATTTAGGATATACTCTGCCAAGGTCTTCTTCAGGTCCTTTGATGCGCCTTCCAGATGAAGGGCGTCCTTCTGAGGATGCAGCTCAAGGGCTTTCCATATGCCGAGGAGCAGGAAGGTGCGGTCGCTGTCGTTCGATGCCGTTTGCGATGCTGCATAGAGGAGCTTGCTGCGGCGGAAGACGGCGATGAAGAAGCGCTGGGGGTCGATGTGGAGATACACGTCGCATTGCTCTGCATCTTCAGGGACGGGACGCTTCTCCTGCTGCGCGGCAAAGTGCTCCAGTTGCTGAGCATCGGTGCAGCAGACCTTCACATCGGGATAGCATTCCTCAGCGACGCGCAGGATGTCCTGGTCGAGACAGAACAGCATGACTGCTTCGAGCGAAGAGAGTATCTGGTACTGCATGTCGGCCACGCTGGCTTGTTCGCCAGGGAAGCATAGGCGATAGTAGGCCAGCATGTCGCTCTTGTTGAAGTGCTCGAGAGGGACGATGGTGGCGGGGCCTTCGACGACGAACTCGGTGCTCTGGAAGCGATAGTCCATCAGGTAAGGCTTCCGCAGGGCCTGCCTCAAGACGTCCGCCGTTGCAGAAGGTGCAGAGACAGGGAAACGGTCTGTCTGCACAGTCGAACCGTCGAGCGTGTTAAGTACAGAAAAAGAAAATCCATCCGCACAGAAGCGGATGGATAGTCTATAACCGGTAAATGCCTTATTCCCAGTTGCCAGCATTGTTGTTCCAATTGTTGCCGGCATCGCCAATCTTCAGGCCTGGGTATGCGCCCTTAGCATTGGCTTCTTCATTACGATTGTAGATGAGGCGCTTGCCAGCCTTGCCCATTCCTTTGAGGAAGCAGCTGTCGGGAGCGTTGCACTCCATCACCTGGATGATGGTGCCCGAGCGAGTGGTGTTGGGGCAAGCGATGATTTCGAAGGTGTCGCCCTGGGAGAAGGGGATGTAGCGCAAGGAGTCGGCCACGAAGCCTTCATAGTTGTAGAGTGAGTCCTGCAGCGATACCCAGATGGTGTCGCGCTTGAAGTTCTGGAGGCCGTTGGCTGCGATGGCTGCCTGGTCGCCGCTGTTGACGATGGCTGCTGCCTTGTCTTCGGTCAGGCCTTTGTTCATCTGGTCTTCGGTAAGCACGCCTTGTTTCATGACAACGGGCAGTTTGCCCTCCTTCACGAACTTGATGAGCTCGGACCAGTCGGCGCAATACACACCGTCGTGCTGGGCCTTGTAAGCTTCCTCTGCACTGCGTATCTCCATAAGACGCGCCTTTACTACGTTCTCTCTGGCTGCGACGGTTGCGTCGAAGTCTTCTGTGTCCTTAATGCTACGCCAGCAAATGAAGAGCAAACCGGCAACACAGATACCTAAAATAACATTTATTACCTTTTTCATTGTTATATGTGATTTATTTTGTAAATTCGCATCGCAAAAGTAAAAAGAATTCTTCACATATCCGAAAAAAAGGGCTTTTTTTTATAAAAGAATGGCAATAAGTGATGATTTAGGGGCTCTAATCAGGGAGAACTTCGACCATAATCCGACGAAAGAGCAGGAAAAAGCCATCATTATGCTCTCCGACTTCTTGCTTTCAAGAGAGCGTGATTCTGTTTTCTTGCTTAAGGGGTATGCCGGCACAGGCAAGACCTCGCTTCTGGCTGCCTTGGTACGCACTATGCAGCAACTCTGCCAACGGGTCATGTTGCTTGCTCCGACGGGGCGCGCAGCGAAGGTCTTGTCGTCTTATGCAGGCGCACCGGCGTTTACCATACACAGGAAGATATACAGGCAGAAGTCCATCACGGACATGGATGTCTTTCAGAACGATGTGAACCTTCGGCAGGACACGCTGTTCATTGTTGACGAGGCGTCGATGATAGCGAACGATGCCCACGACAGCACAGTCTTCGGAACGGGCCGCCTGCTTGACGACCTGATGCACTATGTCTATTCCTGCGACGGGTGCCGGCTCGTGCTTGTGGGCGATACGGCCCAGCTTCCGCCGGTCGGAGAGGAAGAGAGTCCGGCCCTGAGCCGCACGATGCTCGAGGGGTATGGAATGGAGGTGACGGAGCTCTGTCTGACGCAAGTGGTGCGGCAGCTCGAGGAGTCGGGCATCCTCTGGAACGCCACGATGCTCCGCAGCCTCATACAGAACGGCGACATGTTCGAGTTCCCAAAACTCAGGGGCAAGAGCTTCCCCGACATCAAAGCACTTCCGGGCGACGAGCTCATCGAGGCGCTCGAGCAGAGTTACCGCGAATTCGGAACCGACGGAACGATAGTCGTGACCCGAAGCAACAAGCGTGCCAATATATATAATAATGGTATAAGGGCCCGCATCCTCGACCATGAAGAGGAACTCTCCAGCGGCGACCTGATTATGGTGGCGAAGAACAACTACTATTGGACAGAAGTAGCCCAGTCCCCAACCCACCTCCAGACCCCCTCTAACTCCCCCTTAAAGGGGGAGGACTCAACTTCGCAAGTCTCCCCTTTAAGGGGAGATTTAGAGGGGTCTTACTTCATCGCCAACGGCGACACCGCGGTGGTCCGGCGGCTTCGGAACGAACGGTCGTTCTACGGCTTCCGCTTCATCGACGCTACCATCGAGTTCCCCGACTACGACAACAAGGAGATGGAGGTCACCGTCCTGCTCGACACGCTTCAGAGCGAAGCGCCTGCCCTCACCCGTCAGCAGCAGGAAGCGCTCTTCCAGGGCGTCTGGGAGGACTATCCCGAACTGACAAACCGACGCGACCGAATGAAGAAACTGCGCCAGGACCCCTACTACAATGCCCTGCAAATCAAGTATGCCTATGCCGTCACCTGTCACAAGGCTCAGGGCGGACAATGGGAGCACGTCTATATCGACCAGGGATATATTACCGAGGAGATGCTCACGCCCGACTATTTCCGATGGCTCTACACCGCCATCACCCGCGCCACTCGGCAAGTCTATCTCGTCAACTGGCCCGACTCGGCACTCTCCGATGCCTGACCAGACAGGCCTCGTTGCAAATCATCGCACGTTAAGTTCATTGTTGCATCATGATGCAGCAATTGATTTATCATGATGCAGCAATTGAATCATCATGACCAATCAATGAACGCCGCACGCGGAAATGAGTAATTTGTCCTGCTGAGGCGAGCGTCGCGACATGAGGAAACGGGAAACGCCTTGCGTCCGCCGATTTCACCCGTCAAGCCGTAATCGCTCTCCTTTTCTCTCTTTTCACGCATTTTATGTAAAAAAAACTGCGCATTTAGGAGTATCTTTACATTTTTTTACTATCTTTGTGCACGGAATATAGTATAAAAGGGGTAATGACCATACTCGTCACAGGAGCAAACGGCCAGTTGGGCAACGAAATGCGCATCGTTGCAAAAGGCTCGGCCGACAAGTACATCTTCACGGATGTCACTGAGCAAGAGGGCGTGGAGACCACGTTCCTCGACATCACCGACCTCGAGGCCGTCCGTGCCATCGTCAAGGAGAACGGGGTGCGAGCCATCGTGAACTGTGCGGCGTGGACAAACGTCGATGCAGCCGAGGCTCCCGAGAACCGCGCTCTCGTCGAGAAGCTCAATGCCACAGCCCCCGAGAACCTGGCCCGTGCGATGAAGGAAGTGGGCGGTTGGCTCGTGCAGATATCCACCGACTATGTATTCGGAAAGGAGCCCTACAACACGCCTTGCCGCCCCGACCAGCAGGGCACGCCGACCGGCGTCTATGGCGAAACGAAGAAAGAAGGAGAGGAGCGAATCAAGAAGGTATTCAGCCCCCTCCCCGCTCCCCCTTTGGGGGAGTGCTATCGAGGAACTGACGGTGGGCAGCTTGGACACTCCCCCAAAGGGGGAGAAGGAGGGGGCTTCATCATCATCCGCACGGCCTGGCTCTACAGCGAATACGGCAAGAACTTCTGCAAGACGATGCTCAACCTCACGCAGACCAAGCCGCAGCTCAATGTGGTCTTCGACCAATGCGGCACTCCGACATACGCCCTCGACCTCGCAAAAGCAATACAAGTCATCCTCCAGAAGCCCGTGCAAGGCATCTACCACTTCTCCAACGAAGGCGTCTGCTCGTGGTACGACTTCACGCAGATGATTGCCCGCATCGCCGGACACAAGGATTGCGACATCCGCCCCTGCTACTCCTCGGAATACCCAAGCCCCGTGAAGCGCCCCGCCTACTCCGTGCTCGACAAACGCAGCATCCGCGAGACCTTCGGCATAGAGGTGCCGTATTGGGTCGACTCGCTGGAAAAGTGTATTAAGAACATTAAAAAGAATGGCTCGTTATAACGTCATAACGTCATAACGTCATAACGAAAAAGACAAACCATGCAAGTAATCAAGACCGCCATCGATGGCGTACTCATCATAGAACCACGCATCTTCAAGGATGCACGCGGGTACTTCTTCGAATCCTTCTCGCAGAGAGAGTTCGAGGAGAAAGTCGGCCCCATCCGCTTCGTGCAGGACAACGAAAGCATGTCCTCCTATGGCGTGATGCGCGGCCTGCACTTCCAGCGCCCGCCCTTCACGCAAAGCAAGCTCGTCCGCTGCGTCAGAGGCGCCGTCCTCGATGTGGCCGTCGATATACGCAAAGGCTCACCCACCTATGGGCAGCACGTCGCCGTCGAACTCACAGAAGAGAACCACCGGCAGTTCTTCGTGCCGAAAGGCTTCGCCCACGGCTTTGCTGTACTGAGCGAAACGGCTGTTTTCCAGTACAAGTGCGACGAGTTCTACCACCCCGAAGCCGACGACGGCATCAGCATCACAGACCAAAGCCTCGGCATCGACTGGCGCATTCCCACTGAGAAGGCAATCCTCAGCGAAAAGGACACAAAGCATGTTAACCTCAAGGACTTCGAAAGTCCGTTTACATACCAAGTATAACTATGAAACTTAACATTGTCATCACAGGCGGAGCCGGTTTCATCGGCAGTCACGTCGTTCGACTCTTCGTCAACAAGTACCCTGAGTATAAGATCATCAACCTCGACAAGTTGACCTACGCAGGCAACCTCGCCAACCTCAAGGACATCGAGGACAAGCCTAACTATAAGTTCGTGAAGATGGACATCTGCGACTTCGACGCCTTCTACAAGCTGATGCAGGACGAGAAGATAGACGGCATCATCCACCTCGCAGCTGAGAGCCACGTGGACCGTAGCATCAAGGACCCGTTCACATTTGCTCGCACGAATGTCATGGGCACGCTCTCCCTCCTGCAGGCTGCCAAGCTCTATTGGGAAAGCCTGCCCGAGAGGTACGAAGGCAAACGCTTCTACCACATATCGACCGACGAGGTGTACGGGGCCTTGGAGATGACAAACCCAGAAGGCATCAAGCCGCCTTTCACCACGACTGCCAGCAGCTCGGAGCATCACTTGGCGTACGGCAAGGACTTCTTCTACGAGACAACGAAGTACAATCCCCACAGCCCGTACTCCGCTTCGAAAGCCTCCAGCGACCACTTCGTCCGTGCTTTCCACGACACTTACGGCATGCCGACCATCGTGACGAACTGCTCCAACAACTACGGCCCCTATCAGTTCCCCGAGAAACTGATACCGCTCTTCATCAACAACATACGCCATCGCAAGCCCCTCCCCGTCTATGGCAAGGGCGAGAACGTGCGCGACTGGCTCTACGTCGAAGACCACGCCCGAGCCATCGACACCATCTTCCACAAAGGCACGATTGCCGAGACCTACAACATCGGCGGCTTCAACGAGTGGAAGAACATCGACATCATCAAGACGGTCATCAACACAGTTGACCGCCTGCTTGGCCGTCCCGAAGGCGCCGACATGGACCTCATCACCTACGTCACAGACCGCCTCGGGCACGACGCCCGCTATGCCATCGACTCCACCAAACTGCAGAAGGAGCTGGGATGGGAGCCGTCGCTGCAATTCGAGGAGGGCATCGAGAAGACCGTCAAGTGGTACCTCGAGAACGAACAGTGGATGGACAACATCACAAGCGGCGACTACGAGAAGTATTACGACGACATGTACAAGAACAGATAAGCAGAACAAACATAATAAACCTAAATAAACAAAAGAACTATGATGACTCGTATTCAAACAAGACTGAAAGCACTGCTCACAGCAGCATTGCTCGCGACCGCTTTCTCCGCACATGCTCAGGAAGCTCCCTCAAACTACGTCTCTTATCCTTATGCCTTCATCGGCTTGCAAGGCGGGGTACAGGAAACTGCAACTCACTACTACAACAACTGGAAACTTTTCACGCCGACCGCAAGTGTCAGCTTCGGTGCGCACTTCACGCCAGTGTTCGGCGCCCGCCTGCATGTCAACGGCATCTGGAACAAGAGCGGCATCGACATGGATTACCGTAACCTTGACGAGACTTTCAAGTACAAGTACATCACAACTGACCTCGATGCAATGATCAACGTGGTCAACCTCTTCTCCAAGAACCAATACCGTCCCTGGAATGTTTACCTCATCGGAGGTATCGGCCTCAACTACGCTTGGGACACGGAATATGCATCATCCCTGAAGCAATACATTTCGGAGAAGAAGGCTGAGAACCGCTTCAGCCACAACTTCCGCCTTGGTGGCATGCTCGATGTCAAGGTGGCACGCAACTGGAGCGTCAACATCGAAGTGGATGCCAACTGCCTCAACGACCGCTTCAACTGCAAGACCAGCCACAACGACGACTGGCAGTTCACTGCACAGCTGGGCGTGGCATACAAGTTCGGCCTTCCCCACAAGGCTAAGGGCAACCCGAGGTCGAACATTATCGTTGCCCCCGAAACTATCGGCGCAGGCACAGAGACGGCATCTGCCAACACGGGCGTATCAATCGACAAGCCCGAACCGGCACCCACTACCGCTCCGACTGTCGTGACACCGGCTCCCGAAGTAAAGAAGGAAGAGATAACCCGCAACATCTTCTTCGAGATTCGTAAGACCGAGGTTACTGCGAAGGACCAGACGATAATTGCCGAGGTGGCAAAATGGCTCAAGGATCATCCCGATGCTAAGGTCACCGTTACCGGATATGCCGACAAGGGAACGGGCAACGCCGCCAACAACGAGCGCTTTGCCAAGCAGCGTGCAGAGTCTGTGACCAAGGCGCTGATAAAGAAGGGCGTGGAGAAGAGCCGCATCACCACCGACTCGAAGGGCGACCGTATACAGCCATTCGCTGAGAATGACAAGAACCGCGTCACCATCATCGTCGGCAAATAATAACAAACCACTTTCGGGGTGTCGGAAAGAGGTGTCCCCTCTTTTCGGCATCCGCACTTCCTACGACAGACTATGCGACAGAAAGGCATTTTCCGCAAGATACTGAGAGTCTTCTTCCGGCCTAGGGAGATGGCCATCTTGGCTGTGGCATTCCTGATTATCGGCATGCTCCGCTATGTCACCTTCCACGTCGATGTCTTCAATCCTGTGGCACAAGGCCTCAAGGGCTTCTCCACCACCGACGTGTTCTACGACATGATGCTGGCATCGCCTGCCGACACCAGCAATATCATCGTCATCGTGGACATCACGCGACTGCACGACCGCGACTCCATAGCCACAGTCCTGGAAGAGGTCGATGCCCTCGAGCCTGCTGCTATCGACATCGACGTCGTCTTCGAATACCCCAAGGAGCCGAACGGCGACATGCACCTCGTGAACGTTGCCGCCACGCTCTCCAACGCCGTCTTCTCTTTCAAGATGATGGACCCCGACCCCGAAAAGAACGAGTTCACCAGGCAGGTGCACTCTTTCTTCGCCGAGGAATTGGGTATCACGGAAGGCTTTGTCAATGTGGACCGCCGCATGACACGCGACATCCCCCTCTGCCTCGAGATGAACGGGAAGTCCTATCCTTCCGTCATCGCACGCATGATGGAGGTGATTCAGGGCAAGCCCTTCGACTATAAGAGCCTCCGCAAGCACCCCATCAACTACGAGCCCACCGTGTTCCGCGTCATCCCGTACGACTCCGTACAGCACTATGCTCCCTACATCACCGGACATGTCGTGATGTTCGGCGGAGCATACGAAAGCGTCGATGTGCTCTATACGCCTCTCGGGCAGAAGTATGGCATAGAGGTCCTGTGCTACGCCCTGAAGACCATCCTCGAGATGAAGCAGCAGATCGACTGCAAGGGCTGGCTCTTCTGGCTGCTGACCATACTCTTCTCCTATATCGGCGTATGCATCATCATGGCTTACAAGGACAAGGCACTCAGCATGCCGGCCGACGGACTGCTCGGCGACATCATGCGCACCATCTTCATCACGTCCCTCTTCATCTTCTTTGTCATGATGGTCTACATGGCGGTCGGGTTCATACTCTTCCAGACATGGCGAATCAACTTCGACCTGACGCCCACTCTGGCAGCCATGGCATTCACCACAACGGCTGCAGACATCGTCCGAATCACCATTAAACACACAAACAAAAAGCTATATAAAATGATGTATCCGGCATAGGTGAAAAACGCCGCGTGCGGCGATGCCAATCCCCGCGTGCGGCGATGGCAATTTCCGCGTGCGGCGATGGCAATCCCCGCAGCCGGCGTTTGGAACCCCCTCCAGAGGGGCATTATCAAGGCCCTCGCAAGGCCGATGGAAACAGCATAAAATAACACACTTTTAAACCATAAGCAATGAAACATTTCAGTTTTCGCAGAATACTTCCCCTTCTGCTTCTCACCCTCGCTAACGGCATGTTTGCCCAAGTACCTGCTCAGACATTCCTCGTAGGCGAAGTCAGCAAGTCTGTCATCCTCTACCAGGGCAACAAGAAACTGGCCGTCACCCCCGGCGACGAGCTTCCCCTCGGAGCCATGCTCACCATTCCAGAAAACGGACGGCTCGTTGTCTACAACGAAGGCAAGCTGCGCCAATACACAATAATGCAAGCCGGCACATTCACCCTGGCAGAGCTCCTCAACAGCAGCCGCAAGAAGAATGTGCCCGAGAAGACCCTGAAGGGCATCATCAAGCTCGTCACATCACGCGACAAGCTGCCCGAAGGCGTCGCTACCATCGACCGCGAGATACACACCGACTCCGTAGCAGCACCAAAAGAATAAGCCATGAAGCGATTCGCCTCTTTCCTGCTTCTTGTGCTCTCCTGTATGGTACTTCCAGCACAGGAAGTGACACACGAGATGGCTGACCTGGCGCACGACCTTATTGATGCCATCAACAAGGAGCGCCAGCAAGAGGCCGAGAAACTTGCGGACAGATACCTGGCACTCTGCACCGACGAGAAATACCAGTACGGAAGCTACTATGCCGAGGCAAAGCACGTCAAGGCCCGCGCCGCCGCAGCCATAAGCGACTACGTCCAGGCACAGCAACTCATGGACGAAGCCATCGCGGCACGCCTCGACAAACGCGCCCCTCGCAACGACGACCGTCTGGGACTCTCATACTTCGACCGGAGCACATATCTCTTCCGACAGCAGAAGACCGACCAGGCCATAGCCGACCTGCAGGCAGCAGCCGATGCATACCAACGCGCCAAAGAGCACGGCAAGTATGCCACAGCACTCTGCCAGATGGCCGTCTACTGCAAGTTCCGCGGAGCAGTAGGCGATGCGGATCGTGAAGCAGAATGCTACGAGAAAGCCTTCCCCTGCGTAGAAAAAGGCACACCCGAATACCTCTCGGTTGCCACATGGATGATAGACGCATACAACGCGCAAGGCAAGTTCTCCAAGACAAGCAAGCTCGCAAAGCAACTGCAGAAATCGGCAAAGAAGGTCGCCGAGAAATATCCCCTCCGCTATGCCGACTTCCTGCTCTCCGCATCAGTAGCAGACGCCAATACCGGCGAATATCAGCAAGCACTTGCCTACGCAGAAGAAGCCCTCGACATCTACGAAAAGTCAAACAGAGCGACAGACCACAACTACGCCGTCCTCATGAAGAATGCTGCCGACTGCCACTACCATCTGCAGCACTATCAGGAAGCACTCACCTACTACGAGAAAGCCAGACCACTCCTCCTGCAGACAGAAGGCGAAGGCGGAAAGGTGTATCAAGGCTGCTACCAGCAGCTCATAGCCACAAACGCCAGACTCGGACGCACCGAAGTGGCACAGGAATATTCCCAACAGCAGCAAGAGCGACTCTTTGCCGGCATCAGCGACACCACCACCGTGAACTATGCCAATACCCTTGCCACACAAGCACACATGCAGGCAGAGATGGGCAGTTACGAAGAGGCAGCCCGCTGGGGAGAACGCGCCCTGCAACGCTACGAGGCGCGTGGCGACTCACTCCAACAGGCACTCATGCTCTACACTCTGAGCAACTACTACACACACCTCGGCCAGCAGCAGCGTGCCGACAGCCTGTCCGCCCTTTCCCTGCAAATCAGCCACAGACGAGGCTTCAGCCAGACAGAAGCAGATGCCCTCAACCAACAGGCAATGGCACTCTACAGGAAAGGACAGTACAGCCAGGCTGACGACATCTATCAGCAGTCACTCTCGATACTCCGCGAGGCAAACCTGTCCGCATCCACGGCATACGCCAGCATCCTCAGCAACCGCGCGCTCTGCCAAAGCGCCCTCAAGAACCCGGAGAATGCCGTCAGCCTCACACACGAAGCACTCGACCTGCAGGCAAGCATCCTGGGGCCTGAGCACGGCGACAACGTCATGCTGCTCTTCAATCTCGCAATGTACTACCATCATCTCGGACAGATGGACAGCGTGGCTCTCTACTACCACAAGGCCATCACCTTGCAGACGCAGCAGGTGCGAAACAACTTCTCGTTCCAGTCCACCAGACAGCGCGAGCTCTTCTGGCAAGGAAAGAACTACCTCTATCAGGCAGCGCCCCTCTTTGCCACCACACCCGAGAAGGCTTCCTCCGGACTGCTTTCCGACATCTACAATGCGCAGCTGTTCACAAAGGGCATACTGCTCAACAGTGAGGTTGACTTCCGCCGGCTCCTGCAGCAGTCTGCCGACAAGACGGTTCTCGACAAATACGACGAGCTTCAGGCCTTGCGGGCAGAGCTGCAGCAGTGTTACGAAGCGAAAGCCGGCGAAGGGCAGGAGCGCATTCCCAGCCTGCAGCATCGCATCAAGCAGCTTGAGTATGCCATCGTGCGCCAGTGCAAGGAATATGGCGACTTCACGCAGAACCTCTCGCTGACTGCCGACTCCGTGCGCCGCTCCATGAAGCCAGGTGAGGCAGCAGTGGAGTTTCTGGAAGCCGACATCACCTACGGCGGACATCCCGACCGCATGTATCTCGCCCTCATCCTGCGTCCTGAATGGGATGCGCCGCATGCCTGCCGCCTCTTCTTCCGCAGCGAGATGGAAGAACTGGGCTATCCTGCCGGCGTGTCGGTCAGCGAGCTGTTGAGCAAGGCCGAGTGGCAGAACAAGATATACAACGACAGCAAGCTCGGGAAACTTGTGTGGGGCGAACTGCTCACACAGGTCGAAGGCGCCAAACACATCTACTTTGCCCCCACAGGCCTCTTCTACCAGTGGGGCATCGAGTACATGCCCATCACGGACGACGGCACTCGCATCTCCGACACACTCAACGTTTCCCGACTCTCCTCCACTAAGCTGCTGGCACAGCGCACTGCCAAATCCCAGACTTTGGGCGACGGCGAAGCTGTCATCTTCGGCGGCCTGGAGTACGAAGACATGTCCATCGCACAGATGCGCGAATACCATAACATGACCGACGACGAGGTGGAGGACGAGGAGGACTACACGCTTGCGCTTGCCATAGAGGAGCAGATGGCAGACTCTCTGGCCATAAACGATCTGGCAGAGCGCGGGGCGTCGGTGAAGAACCTGATTGGTGCGAAGGAAGAGGCTGATGCCATCGAGCGGCTCCTCTACGATGCCGGCAAGGAATACACCATCCGCGAAGGCTTCAGCGGCACGGAGGAAAGCTTCAAGAGACTCAGCGGAAAGAATGTCTCGCTGCTGCACATTGCCACACACGGCTTCTCATATCCCGTGGGCAAAAACAGCGGACAAGACTGGCTCAAGTCCTCCGCCACATCCAAGGCAATGCCTACCGACCCTCTCTGCTATTCGGGACTCCTCTTCGCCGGCTGCAACAACAAGCTGCAGAACCCGCAGGACTTCCCGTCCGACATCGACGACGGCATCCTCACGGCACAGGAGATTTCCCAGCTCAACCTGCAGAACCTGCAGCTCACCGTGCTCTCTGCCTGCCAGACGGGTACGGGCACATTGCAAGAGGACGGCGTCTTCGGTGTGCAACGCGGCTTCAAGAAGGCCGGCGCACACACGCTTGTCATGAGCCTCTGGAGTGTCAACGATGCTGCCACAAGGCTGATGATGACATCCTTCTATGAGGCCTTGCTCGGCGGCCTTCCCCGCCACCAGGCTTTCCTCAAGGCGCAAAAGACTGTCCGCGAGACATATCCCCAGCCGCACTACTGGGCGCCTTTCATCATGCTCGACGATATTTAAACCTCATCACACTAAACATTATCCATTATGAAGAAGACTTTATTATCCATGGTCATGCTGTTCGTTTGCATGACTGCATTCGCTCAGGATGAAGACGCACAAGACCGTGCATCTTGGAAAGTGCCAACCACCTACCTGAACATCGGCTACGTCGAGTCCAAACTGAAACAGGACGACAGGGAACAGCTGAAGAGCGACTGGGGCGCATCCATCACCATCGGCAAGACCTTCTTCCTGCACAAGAAGCCTGTTGCAAACTTCATCCGACTCGGCATCGACGCCACATGGTTCGACCTTTCCTATGCCAACTACAAGCTCAACGACTTCGAGCTCAAAGAGACATTCCATCACGCTGAGGCAGCGATGCATGTAGGTCCGTCCATTACGCTGACACCCGTCAAGGGACTCAACATCAGCGGCTACTTCCGCTATGCCCCCACATTCGCGGCTTTGTATTCCACAGCAAACGACAACTACAACCTCGGCTATGCCACAAGGTTCGTAGCAGGCGGATGTCTCTCATACAAATTCTTCGGCGTGGGCTTCGAGTCTCGCTTTGGCTTCAACAAATTCGACCCCTTCGAAGAGTTCGTCATTGAGAGCCACGAAGACATCGAAAAGATAAAGACAAACCTGAAGGGCTTCAGAGTGTATCTGAGCTTCAGGTTCTAAAGCGCGTCTCCCTTCCGGCAGCGACCACATACTGCGCCGCAGCCCAGGTTACAAGCCGTCTCATACTGTGAGACGGCTTTTTTCGTGCCCCGTCGGCCAACGCCGCACGCGAGGTTCGTTGCTGCATCATGATGCAGCAATTGATTATTCATGATGCAGCAATTGATTTATCATGACAAATCAACGAACCCCGCCTGCGATGTCTGGCAACCCCCTGTGCCGGCCCGGGCAACTCAGCCTCAGAAAAGCACTCTCCCAACTCCCCTCCCTTCTAAGGGGAGGGGCAGGGGTGGGGGAAGAATGTTGAGTCACCCAACCTCGGCCTTCGGCCACTCCTCCCCTTAAGGGGCGGAGAGCAGACTCCCCAACTCCCCTCCCTTCTAAGGGGAGGGGCAGGGGTGGGGTAAGAATGTTGAGTCACCCCACCTCGGCCTTCGGCCACTCCTAAGCATCAGCATTTAGAGCAACATGTGATTGGCAGGGGCTTGGGACGCCCCAAAGGGGCAGAAAGATGTCAGCCCAGGGCAGCGCCCTGGGTATTGAAATGCCGCAGCAAATGACGCTCTGTAAGAGCAAAAGCACTAAAACACAAATCTTTTGCCCCTTTAGGGCGCATTCTTCCGTTGCGTCATAGACCCAGGGCGCTGCCCTGGGCTGACATCTTAACGGCCTTACAGGCCGAATTCCCTGGACAGCAATACAAAAAAAGCCATCTTCCTATCCGAGGAAGATGGCTATCGTTGTTGGAGCGAAAAAGCTCGCCAGCACACATTGGGTATTTTCCTATGCCGTGAGAAGCTCCACGAGCTTCTCTACTGCTGAATGGAGCCCGTCGGGGTTCTTGCCGCCGGCTGTGGCGAAGTGGGGCTGACCACCGCCGCCGCCCTGCATCAGCTGGGCAGCCTCGCGGATGTTCTTGCCGACATTCACGCCTGCAGCGACAGCGCCGTCCGAGGCTGCTGCCGTGAGCAGAGGCTTGCCGCCTGCCATGGAACCTATCACGACGATGCTGTTCTCCACCTCGGCCCTGAGCTGGAAGGCGATGTCCTTCACGAACTCGGCACCCAGAGGCGTGATGGCCTTCAGGACCTTCAGGCCGTTTATCTCCTTTTGCTCTGCGAGCATCTGCTTCTTGAGGTCGGCCGCACGCTCGCGCATCACGTCTTCCACCTGCTTCTTCAGCTCGGCGTTGTCGGCGATGGCCTTCTGGATGGTTCCAACCAGGTCAGGGGCATTGTTGAAGAGGCCTCTCAAACCCGTTATCATGTCCTGCAGCTTGTCCATCTGCTCCTCGACGGCCTTGCCCGTGATGGCTTCGATGCGACGCACTCCGGCTGCAATGCTGCTCTCCGACACGATGCGAACCATGCCGATGCAGCCTGTGCTGCTTGCGTGGCAACCGCCACAGAACTCTACGCTCGAACCGAACTGGATGACGCGCACCTTGTCGCCGTACTTCTCTCCGAAGAGGGCGATGGCGCCCAGCTTCTTGGCTTCCTCAATCGGCGTATCGCGATATTCCTGAAGAGGCAGGTTCTGACGGATGCGCTCGTTCACGATGTGCTCCACCTCACGCAGCTGTTCGGGCGTAACCTTCTCGAAGTGAGAGAAGTCGAAGCGCAGGTAGTCGGGCGTCACAAGCGAGCCTTTCTGCTCCACATGGTCGCCGAGAACCTCCTTGAGGGCTTGGTCGAGGAGGTGCGTACAAGTGTGGTTGGCCTCAATAGCACGGCGGCGTTCCACATCCACGCAGGCCATGAACTCGGCCTCGGGATTGCTTGGGATGCGCTCCAGAAGGTGGACGCTCACACCATTCTCTTTCTTGGTGTCAATCACCTTGATGGTCTCCTGCTCATTACAGATGACGCCTGAGTCGCCCACCTCGCCGCCCATCTCTCCGTAGAAGGGAGTCTGGTCGAAGATAGCCTCATAGACGACGCCCTTCTTCTGCTTCACCTCGCGATACTTCACGATGTGGCAGGTGTATTCGGTGTAGTCGTAGCCCACGAACTGCTGCTCTGTTGCCTGATCGCTGACGATGTGCCAGTCGCCTGCCTCTACTTGTGCGGCATTGCGGGCACGCTCCTTCTGCTTCTGCATCTCGACGTTGAAGCCGGCCTCGTCGACGGTGAGACCGTTCTCGCGACAGATGAGCTCGGTGAGGTCCAGGGGGAAGCCGTAGGTGTCGAAGAGCGTGAAAGCCTTCTCGCCGGCAATCTCTGTCTGGCCCGCAGCCTTTGCCTCCTTCATCACGCCGTCCAGCAGCTTGATGCCCGTGTCGAGCGTGCGGAGGAAGCTCTCCTCCTCTTCCTTCATCACCTTCGTAATGAGTCCCTTCTGGCCTTCGAGTTCGGGATAAGTGGCGCCCATCTCCTGAATCAGGACGGGCAGCAAGCGATAGATGAAAGCCTGCTTCTGTCCGAGGAACGTGTAGGCGTAGCGGACGGCGCGGCGCAGGATGCGTCGGATGACGTAGCCGGCTTTCGCATTGCCCGGCAGCTGACCGTCGGCAATGCTGAAGGCGATGGTGCGGAGGTGGTCGGCAACCACTCGCATCGCCACGTCCGTCTCCTCTTTCTCGCCGTAACGGTAGCCGCTGAGGTCGCCGATGGCGCGAATGATGGGCTGGAAGACGTCCGTATCATAGTTGGACTGTTTGCCTTGTATGGCGCGGACGAGGCGCTCGAAGCCCATGCCGGTGTCGATGACGTTCATGCCGAGCGGCTCAAGGTGGCCGTCGGCTTTGCGTTCGTACTGCATGAAGACGATGTTCCATATCTCGATGACCTGCGGGTCGTCCTTGTTGACGAGTTCCCTGCCGGGCACCTTCGCCTTCTCCTCTGCATTACGGCTGTCGAGATGTATCTCGGAGCAAGGTCCGCAAGGGCCTGTGTCGCCCATTTCCCAGAAGTTGTCGTGCTTGTTGCCGTTGATGATGTGGTCGGCCGGCACATGCTTCAACCAGTAGCCTGCTGCCTCGTCATCGCGCTTGAGGCCTTCTTCGGGACTGCCCTCGAACACGGTGACATAAAGGTCCTTGGGGTCGAGCTTCAGCACGTCCACGAGGTATTCCCAAGCCATGTCGATGGCGCCCTCCTTGAAGTAGTCGCCGAACGACCAGTTGCCAAGCATCTCGAACATCGTGTGGTGGTACGTATCATGTCCCACCTCTTCGAGGTCGTTGTGCTTGCCGCTTACACGCAGACACTTCTGACTGTCTGCACGGCGTCGAGGCTCCGGGTCTCGCGTACCCAGGATGATGTCCTTCCATTGGTTCATGCCGGCGTTGGTAAACATCAGAGTCGGGTCGTCTTTCACAACCATCGGAGCCGACGGCACTATCTTGTGTCCCTTAGACTCGAAGTACTTCAGGAACGAATCGCGTATCTCATTAGCTGTCATCATATCATTCACTGTTATTATACTGTTTACTGTTTATTATATACTGACTTGTACTGTAAAATGCGTGCAAATGTACGAAATATTTATGAATTATGTGTTATGTGCTTTGTTTTTTGACATTAATTTTATACTTTTGCAACGAAATTATGCATTCTGAATTGTGAATAAATTGTAAATTGTAAATCGTCAAATTGTAAATTGACATGGCATACAATCCAAATAAAGAGCTCAAGAAATACTACGGCATTGCCGAAGTGGCAGAACAATTCAATGTGGCAGAGTCGTTGTTGCGCTTTTGGGAGAAGGAGTTCCCCAACATCAAGCCCCAGAAGAGCGGCCGGGGTGTGCGCATGTACACAAAGGAAGACATCGAGGAGGTGCGCCTCGTCTATAATCTGGTAAAGATTCGCGGCATGAAACTTGCAGCTGCGAAGCAAGTCTTGAGCAAGAATCGCAAGGCAGCCAGCGACACATCCGAAATCATCGAGCGCCTGCAATCCATCAAGGCTGAATTACAGGAGATTAGCCGCGAGCTGAAGGAGTTGTAAACGCCGGCTGCGGCGATTGCCAACGCCGCACGCGGAAATGCCCATCGCCGGCTGCGGCGATTGCCAACGCCGCACGCGGCGTTTTTCAGCCCCCCTGCAAGGCCTTCTGAACACACCTCCCTATCGTCACAAAAACAAGAAGCGAAGCCTCTCGACTTCGCTTTCTTTTGTGGGCGCTGAGGGATTCGAACCCCCGACCCTCTGCTTGTAAGGCAGACGCTCTGAACCAGCTGAGCTAAGCGCCCAAAAGGACTGTCCTTTTGTTTTTGCGCTGCAAAGGTACAACTTTCCGCCGACTCCTGCAAGCATTTCTCCAAAAAAAATCAAAAAGAACCCTCATTGGCGCTCATGTTTTCTTTGATGAAGATTTTTTCGTACCTTAGCAGTCGGAAACCTATACATTATATATAATAATAAAGCAAATGATGAGAAAATACTCGTTTTTCCGGCTCATGGCATCAATCTGCCTGCTGGCTTCGCACAATCTTACCATAACGGCTGCCCAGAAACCCTTCGTGAAAGAGGCTGGCGGAACGAAGGTGCAGATAGAGTTCTACACGCCCTCCATCGCAAGAGTCCTCAAGACGCCCGTCGGGACAGAGAGCCACAAGAAAAGTCTGGTTGTGATTGCCAAGCCGGAAGACCTGCAGGTCAGCACATCCTCGAGTTCCGTGTCGAGCAAAGAGCTGACGATAAGAGTGAACCCCATCACCGGTGCGCTGACTTTCCTCACGGCAAAAGGCAAGGTGCTTCTGCGGGAGAAGGACAACGGGCAACCGGCGACCGACAACCGGCGGCATCAGGCCCGGCAGACCTTCACGCTCGAAAAGGACGAGGCCATCTATGGCCTGGGCACCATCCAGAACGGAAAGATGAACCGCCGAGGTGAGCGCAAACGCATGGAGCAGTCGAACCTCGAGGACTTCCAGAATGTACTGCAAAGCATCAAAGGCTGGGGCATCTATTGGGACAACTACGCTCCCACTCTCTTCGAGGACAATGCTGAGGGCATGACCTTCGAATCTGAAAGCGGCGAAGGCGTCGATTACTATTTCATGTATGGCGGGAGCGCCGACGGCGTCATAGCACAGATTCGCCACCTGACGGGAGATGTGCCGATGTTCCCGATGTGGACTTATGGCTACTGGCAATCGAAGGAACGCTACAAGACGGCTGCCGAAACGGAGAGCGTCGTGGACAAGTACCGCGAACTCGGGGTGCCTCTCGACGGCATCATCCAGGATTGGCAGTACTGGGGGAGCAACTACATGTGGAACTCGATGGACTTCACCGGCGAGGACTTCGCCAACGGAAAGCAGCTCATCGACAATGTCCACAAGAAGCATGCGCACTTCATGATCAGCATCTGGGCGAGCTTCGGCCCCATGACAAAGCAGTTCCGCGAGCTGGATGCAAAGGGTCTTTTGCTTCCCTTCGAGACCTGGCCGCAAAGCGGGCTCTCGCATATCTGGCCGCCCAGGATGGACTATCCTTCAGGCGTAAGAGTCTACGACGCCTTCAGCCCCGAGGCTCGCGACATCTATTGGAAGTACCTGAAGACGCTATTCGACTATGGTACCGATGCCTGGTGGATGGACTCCACCGACCCGGACTTCTTCAATCCACGGGAGAGCGACTACAATCACAAGGTCTATGGCGGCACCTGGCGCTCTCAGAGAAACGCCTTCCCTCTGGAGACGGTTCGCGGCGTCTATGAGAAGCAGCGGAATGTGGGGCAGGAGAAGCGTGTCTTCATCATGACGCGAAGCGCTTTTGCAGGGCAGCAACACTACGGCTCGAACATGTGGAGCGGCGATGTCAACTCGTCGTGGGACATGCTGCGCAAGCAAGTGCCTGCAGGCCTGAGCTTCTCCCTGACCGGCAACCCCAACTTCAACTCCGACATCGGCGGCTTCTTCTGCGGTTCGTACAACAGAAGGGGACCGGCCTCCGCTCCCCGCAACCCGCAGTTCCAGGAGCTCTATGTGCGCTGGATGCAGTACGGCTTCTTCTGTCCCGTCTTCCGAAGCCACGGAGCCGATGCGCCTCGCGAGATATGGCAGTTCGGCAAGAAGGGCGAGCCCGTCTATGACGCCATCGAGGAGACCATACGCCTCCGATACCGCTTCCTGCCCTACCTATACAGCACCGCATGGCAAGTCACCTCAAACAACGAGAGCTACATGCGTCCCCTCTTCAGCGACTTCGCCTCGGACAAGGCCGTGTGGGACATGACCGACGAGTTCATGTTCGGCCGCAGCATCCTGGCCGCGCCCATCCTCGAGGCGCAATATACCGAGGAGGACAACAGGCAAGGGACTGCAGGGAGCGGGAACTGGACTGAGGCCAGGACGGCCAGCAAGTACCTGCCGAAGGGCGCGAAATGGTATGACTTCTGGACAGGCAAGCCCTACAGCGGCGGACAGAAGGTGACGCTTCAGACCTCGCTCGACCGCGTGCCGATGTTCGTCCGCGCCGGCAGCATCCTGCCCCTCGGCCCCGAGATGCAGTATGTGGGCGAGAAGGCTTGGGACAACCTGGAGCTGCGCATCTACCCGGGTGCCGACGGCGAGTTCACGCTATACGAGGACGAGGGCGACAACTACAACTACGAGAAAGGTCAGTACGCCACCATCACTTTCCGGTGGCACGACACATCCCGCACGCTCACGCTTGGCGAGCGCAAAGGCAACTTCCCAGGCATGCTCCAGAAGCGGCAGTTCCGCGTCGTCCTGCCTGGCGGCCAGTCCAAACAGATTGAATACGACGGCTCGGAGCAGAAGGTAGCCCTTCCCCGGACATGAGACATTAAGGACATAAAAACAATCAGCCCAAGGCATCACCTTGGGCTGATGTGTTTTCCTATGTTCAGGGCAGGATGTCGTGCATCGCCGCACAGAGGATTGCTCCTTTCGGCGAAGGGTGTCACAAAACGCCGCAGGCGGAGTTCGTTGATTCATCATGATGCAGCAATTGATTATTCATGATGCAGCAATTGAATCATCATGATGAATCAACGAACACAGCATGCTGCGTTTGCCAATCAGGCGTGCTCCGATGGGCAACGGAGCACAGGGAGCCGCTTATGCCTGCTGCGAGAGCGCGTCTTCCGCAATGAAGGGAAGGTTGTTCTCGGCAATCGTCTGGCGAGCCAGCTCTGTGTTGTCGGTACGGAACACGAGGATGCCCTTGCCACTATACAGGAAGGTATAGATGTAGGTGATGCTGATGCCGGCCTTGCTGAAGAGCTCGATGACATCGGCCGCACAGCCGGGTCTGTTGTCGAGCTGAAGGGCGAAGACGTCGGAGATGGCGACGGCTATGCCTGCCTTCTTCAGTTCGTCGCAGGCACGAAGGGGCTCTGCACAGACAATGCGGAGGATTCCGTACTCGGCCGTATCGGCAATGGTGGAGGCTATAATCTGGATGTTTGCCTCCTTCAGGGCTTGGAGAACCTTGACGAGTGTGCCGGAGCGGTTCTCGATGAAGATGGAAAGTTGATGGATGGTCATAACTCTATAATGATTATTGGTTATAGTTTGTTTTCTTATTGACAGGGATTACTGATAGACCTTGCGTTTGTCGACGACTCGGACGGCCTTGCCTTCGCTGACGGGCAGGGCGCCGAGCGGTACCAGCTTCACAATGGGGGTGAGCAGGATTTCGTCCTTCAGCCGGCGGCGTATCTCCTTCTCCAGCGTCTGCAGCTTGGTGTAGTCGTCGGTGGAGTGTGCCAGCTCGACCTCGACGGTCATGTTGTCGTTCTCCTCGTCGGTGGTGAGCGTGATGAGGTAGTTGTTGGCGAGTTCGCTGAACTGCATGAGAATCTTCTCAATCTGTATGGGGAAGATGTTCACGCCACGCAGCACCATCATGTCGTCGCTGCGGCCTTTCATGCGGTCGAGGCGGATATGGTTGCGTCCGCAAGGACAGGTGCGACCCAGGACACGGGTGAGGTCACGCGTGCGATAGCGCAGCAGCGGCATCGCCTCGCGGCAAAGCGTGGTAAGCACAAGCTCGCCTATCTCGCCGTCGGCCACAGGCTCCAACGTCTCGGGGTTCACAATCTCCACGATGTAGTAATCTTCCCAGAAGTGCATGCCGTTCTGCTCAGGACACTCAAAGCCAACGCCAGGGCCGCACATCTCGCTCATGCCGAACGAGTTGTAGGCCTTCACGCCCATCATGTCCTCGATGCGTTTCCGCTGCTCCTCGCTGTGAGGCTCGGCACCGATGGCCAGCACCTTCAGCTTCGTGTCGCGACGCGGGTCAACGCCCTGTTCCTTCATCACCTCATAGAGGCGTGTGATGTACGAAGGAACGGCATGGATGGCTGTCGTGCCGAAATCCTTGATGAACTTGATTTGGCGAAGCGAGTTGCCAGCAGCGGCAGGAACAGTCAGCATGCCCAGCTTCTCGGCTCCGTACTGGAAACCCAGACCGCCCGTGAACATGCCATAGCCACTTGAGTTCTGGAAGACATCGTCGGGACGAAGCCCGACCATCCAGAGGTTACGCGCCACTTGGTTTGCCCATTCGTCCAAATCCTTCTTCGTGTGCAGAATGACAGTAGGATTGCCCGTCGTACCGCTGGATGAGTGCAGACGAACACAGTCGCGCAACGGCACGCAGGACATGCCGAAGGGATAGGTCTCGCGCAAATCCTGCTTGGTTGTGAATGGCAGCTTGCGCACATCTGCCAGTGTCTTGATGTCGTCCGGCGTGATGCCTGCTTCTGCAAACTTCTTGCGATAGAACTCATTGTTCATGCAGTGACGCACCGTCTTCTGCAGCCTCTCGAGTTGGAGCGCTTCGAGCTGCTCCCTCGACATGGTTTCGATCTCTTGGTTAAAATAAGCTGTATCCATTATTAGTTTCTTTTTCTGAGACCGCCGACAACCGGCCACAGGCCTGAAGCCTTCCTGTGCCCGCCGTCTGTTGCCGGTTGTCAGCCGTCCGTTTATAATTTTCTCTTGTCGATGATGTGAGCACTCTTGCCCTGGCTTCGCTCGATGGTGTTGGGAGCCTTGAGCTGAACCTTGGCGGCAATGCTGAGCACGCTCTTGAGCTTGGCAGCCAGCTTCTTCTCGAGTTCATCGATGGCAGCCGGCGTGTCGAAGGTAGCCGTGAAGTATTCCTGACGGAGCTCTACCTGAACCTGCAACGTGTCGAGGTTGTTGACGCGGTCCACCACAAGCAGATAACGGGGAGCGAACTCGGGCATGGAAAGCACCACGCTCTCCACCTGAGAGGGGAAGACGTTGATGCCGCGAATGATGAGCATGTCGTCCGAACGGCCCTCGATGCGGCTCATGCGGATGCTTGTGCGGCCACAATTGCATTGTCCTGTCATGAGAGAACACAGGTCACGCGTGCGGTAACGAAGCAGAGGCATGCCCTCCTTGGTAAGGGTCGTGAAGACCAATTCTCCCGTCTGCCCGTTTGGCAAAGACTCCAAGGTGACAGGATTGATAATCTCGGGATAGAAGTGGTCTTCGCAGATGTGAGAGCCATGCTGCTCCTGGCATTCATAGCTTACGCAAGGCCCCATAATCTCGGACAGGCCATAGAGGTTATAGCCCTTCAAGCCCAGGCGTTCCTCGATTTCCTTGCGCATGTTCTCTGTCCAAGGCTCTGCGCCAAAAGCTCCCGAACGCAGCTTCAGGTCTTCCTTCTTGATGCCCAGCTTCTCCATTGTCTCTGCAAGATACAAGGCATAGGAAGGCGTACAGGCTATGGCAGTGATGCCCAAGTCGCGGATAAGCTTGAGATGCTTCTCCGTGTTGCCTGTGCCGGCAGGAATACAAGCAGCGCCAAGGTGCTCCACACCATAGTGTGCACCCAGACCGCCCGTAAAGAGCCCGTAGCCGTACGCTACAGAGAAAATGTCGTCGCGAGTAATGCCGTATGCCGTCAAGCATCGCGCCATACATTCGCTCCAAACACCAATATCCTTGCGTGTGTAGCCAACAATTGTCGGGTTCCCCGTCGTACCGCTGCTGGCATGGACACGGATAATCTCGCTTTGAGGAGCAGCCTGCAGCCCGAAAGGATAGTTGTCGCGCAGGTCTTTCTTCGTGGTGAAAGGCAGCTTCCTGATATCCTCGATGGACTGGATGTCATCGGGCCGGATGTCCATCTCCTGAAGTTTATTGCGGTAGAAGGGTACGTTATGATAGACGTATTCTACAATCTTGTGGAGCCGCTTGCCCTGAAGGGCACTCATCTCATCGCGACTCATGCATTCTTTGTTAGGATTCCAAATCATAGTATTATCTACTTCTTATAACATTCAAACATCTTTTCTACTGCGGTCTGCGGCATCTTCTTTGTGAAGAGGCTTACGAGCCACACGACAGGGAAGCCGCCCAGCATGGCGATGGCTCCGCAGTTGATGGGGTTGATGGGATTGCCTGCCAGCATATTCACGACGGTGAGGCCTACGCCCCAAACAAAGCAAGCCCAGACGGCTGCAGGCGTGACGCCTTTCCAATAGAGGCCCAACATGAAGGGAGCGAGGAACGCTCCAGCCAATGCGCCCCAAGAGATGCCCATGAGTTGGGCGATGAAGGTCGGGGGATTGAGCGCTATCAGCAGGGAGATGACAATGAAGAAGACGATGAGGACGCGCATGATGACTACCTTTCTGCGTTCTATCTTCTCGGCGATTGTGTCGTCGATAGTGCCTTCCTCCACTTCTCCCGGCAGGGATTTCTTGTCGCGATAGATGAGGTCGAGTGTCATCGTCGAGCTGGAGGTCAGCACCAACGAGGCGAGCGTTGACATAGATGCCGAGAGCACTAGCAACACGACGAGGGCGATGAGGATGTTCGGCAGGGTGACAAGCATCGCAGGCACGATGGAGTCGAAGGCAATCTTGCCTGTTGCCTCGTTTATGACGGGCTCGTAGAGACGGCCGAAGCCTCCGAGGAAGTAGCAACCGCCGGCCACGATGAAGGCGAAGATGGTAGAGATGATTGTGCCACGCTTTATGGCGCTCTCGTCGGTAATGGAGTAGAACTTGCCCACCATCTGCGGCAAGCCCATCGTGCCTAAAGAGGTAAGTATCACTACGCCCAGCAGTCCCCAGGGATCGGGGCCAAACCAGGATGCAAAGCCGCCGTTCTGAGTCGGGTCGGCATCGGAGGGCAATTGAGACAGCTTATCGACTGCGGTCACCAATCCGCCTTGCGCATTCAGCACAGCCACAATGACGGCCACGATGCCGAAGAGCATGATGAGGCCCTGGATGAAGTCGTTCATCGCCGTTGCCTTGTAGCCGCCTATAATCACATAGACGGCAGTGAGGACGGACATGATGATGACGCAATACTCGTAGGGAATCTCGAAACCCATCTCGAAGAGGCGCGAGATGCCGCTATAGACGCCGGCGGTATAGGGTATCAGGAAGACGAAAGCTATGACGGATGCCACCACTCGCAGCCCTTGGTCGGCAAAGCGGGTGCCGAAGAAGTCGGGCATCGTGCGGCTCTCGATATGTTGTGTCATCAGCTTGGTGCGACGTCCTAAGAGAATCCACGCCAAAAGCGAACCGATGACGGCGTTGCCTATTCCTATCCAAGCACTCGAGAGGCCGTACTTCCAGCCGAACTGTCCGGCATAGCCTACGAAGACGACTGCCGAGAAGTAACTTGTTCCAAAGGCAAATGCGGTGAGCCATGGACCTACGGCTCGGCCACCTAAAACAAAGCCTTCCACACTACTGGCCTGTTTGCGGGAGTATATTCCCACGCCTACCATCACGACCAGAAAGATGATGGTCAGGAGAACCTTAATAAACACGGTCTATATTTTTACTGTTTGACAATCTTTCTATTTGACAATCTCTGCCTCACGCTTTGGGGAGGGGAGATTGGGATGGGACTCAGTTGAACCTCACTTGCAGCTGGCACTGGATGCCATGATTGGCGCCGTGGATGAACTGGTTGTCGGCCGTATAGGCGCTTTTATATACATACTGCACCTGCAGGCGGCACTTCTTGTAGAACCAGTACTGCAGGCCTGCAATTGCTTTGTGCTGGTCCATGCCGAGGTCTGTATTGAAGTTGAAGAAGTCGTAAGAGCCTACGAACTCCACTTTAGGGGTGCCGAGGGGGACGGCTCCCGTCACGTATGCGCCCCAGCTGTGGGCGTCGCCATCCCAACCGTTCAGGTATTCGCCGTGAACCTTGAAAGCCTTCGACTTGTAGTCTGCGCCTATTGTGCAGCGGTGGCGCTTGTAGTCCTGACCAATCGCGATAGTGGGATTATATAAAGATGTGTTGATGGCATGTCCTCTGCCGAGTTGTCCGGAGGCGACGACACTCAGGCCCAAGACGGGCCGATACACAAAGCGTGTGATGATGTCCTTGAAGTTGTTGCCATCCTTCTTGTTGATGCCCTGTCCGTTCAGGACGTCCAGTTCGTAGTGGTACTTGCCGTCGTTTGTCTCGCCATAGAGAGCAAGGCCGAGGTCACGGCCGTACTGGACGCCCAGCAAAGGGTCGCTGCCGCAACCCGTAAGGAAGGTGACGGCCTCGCTATACACGTCGATGGCTTCCATTGCGGTGGGGGAAAGGGGGTTCTCGAGCGAGAGACCGTTCTTGAACTGGCCGAAGCGAACGGTCAGCGCCTTGTTCCTGGTGAGGCGATAGTCTGTGTAGTACTCCTGAACGACGCTCGAGAAGTCGTGCATGAAGAGGAACGACCAGCGGTCGGTTATCTTGGCTTCTGCCCAGAAGAGGACGCGCTTGAGGTCGAAAGTGTTTTTGTTCTGGCCGCCCTGATGGGAATAGGTGTATCCCGCCTGGGCGTAGCCGTGGAGGACGATGCGGTTCGAAAGGTCTTGGAACCATTTCTTGTCGGTAATGCCTTTCAATTCAAACCGGCCATGCTTGTCCGTGTTGAAGTAGATGGAGTCAGATTGCCCCATCGCTGCTGTGCTGCTGAAGATAGCCAGCGACACAGCCAGCGTCGTCTTGATAAAAAATGTTTTTCTCATTGTTTTGAAAATTTAATTATTACTATGGTTATACCTAATAATTTCCTTGTATGTTGAACCCTCTCGGTAACTGCCTGATACTGAGCCACGTGCAGTCAGCCAAAACGCCGCCTGCGGGGATTGCCAACGCCGCACGCGGGGATGGGCATCGCCGCACGCGGGGATTGCAATCGCCGCACGCGGCGTTTGCGACCCCCTGCTGGAGGGGTTTCTGCTTCCTGCAAAATTGTCGTTCGGGCGCTCATTCTGATGCTGGTTTTATGATGTTCTGAGATGTGTTTTCAGTCGTTCGAGAGGTCGGCGAGCATTTGGCGATAGACGGAGAAGACGGTGCTCTTGCGGATGAAGCCCACGAAGAGGCCTTCGTCGTCGACCACGGGGAGCGTCCAGGCGCCGGTCCTGTCGAACACGCCCACCACCACATCCATCGTATCGTTCACGGAGAGAAGGGCTTCGGGCTGCTTCATGAGTCCGGAGACGGCGAAGTCCCTGTAGAGTTCGGTGCGGAAGACGAGGTGGCGTATGTCGTCCAGATAGACGGCTCCCACGAACTGCATCTGCTTGTTGACGACGGGGAAGACGTGGTTCTTGCTGTTCGAAACTTGTGTAGCCACGTCGCCCAGGTTCATGTCCGGGTAGAGGACTTGGTCGTAATGCTGTATGACGCTGTCCATGCTCATCAGGGTGAGGATGGATTTGTCTGTATGGTGGGTGAGGAGCTCGCCTCGCTGTGCAAGCCTCATCGCATAGATGCTGTGGGGTTCGAAGTACTTGATGGTGAGGTAAGAGCCTGTGGCCACTATCATCAGGGGCATGAAGAGGGCATAGCCTCCCGTCAGCTCGGCAATGAGGAAGATGCCTGTGAGGGGCGCGTGCATCACGCCGCTCATCAGTCCGCACATGCCAAGCATGGCGAAGTTCCTTTCGGGAATGTCGATGCCAAGCACGTCGTACATGTTCCAAAGCCGGCAGAAGATGAATCCGCAGATGCAGCCCAGGAACAGGCTGGGTGCGAAGATACCGCCACAGCCGCCGCCGCCGTTGGTCGCCGTTGAGGCAAAGACCTTGAAGACCACAATGAGAAAGAGATAGACGAGCAAGTGGTTAGAGCCGTAGAAGAGCGAACGGTCCATCGCCGTGTCCCAGTCGCTCTGCCCGTTGCCGTTGAGCAAGAGGGTGATGAGGTCGTAACCTTCGCCATAGAGCGACGGGAAAAGATAGATGAGCAGGCTCAGCATGGCGGCTCCCAAGAGGAACTTCCTGTAGCGGCCTTTCAGACGGCGGAAGATGCCCTCCAGGAAGTTCATGGTCCGCGTGAAGTAGAGCGCCACCAGTCCGCAGACGATGCCGAGGGCCAGATAGGCTGGGATGCGATTGACCGTAAAGGCGTCCTGCAGGTGGAACTCGAAGATGGGATTGGTGCCTGAAACGGCGAAGGTGAGTCCGGCAGCCGTAACGCTCGTCACAAGCAAGGGCAGAAGGCTGGTCATCGTCAGGTCTATCATCAGCACCTCAAGGACAAAGACAAGTCCTGCGATGGGTGCCTTGAAGATGCCTGCCACAGCTCCGGCGGCTCCGCAGCCCACAAGAAGCATCATGTACTTGTTGGAGAGTCGGCAAAGCTGGCCCAGGCTGCTGCCTATCGCACTGCCCGTCAGGACAATGGGCGCCTCGGCTCCCACACTACCGCCAAAGCCGATGGTGATGGCAGAGGCGGCCACGGAGGTCCAAGTGTTGTGCGGCTTGATGCGGCTCTGCTTGCGGGCGATGGCGAAGAGAATCTTGGTGACGCCGTGGCCGATGTCGTCCCTCACCACATACTTGATGAAGAGCATCGTCAGCCAGATGCCGACAACGGGATAGACGAGGTAGAGCCAGTTGGCGCCGGTCTCGACGAACTCATGCGTCAGCAAGTCCTCTATCTGCCCGATAAGCCACTTCAGGAGCAAGCCCGCACAGGCAGTGAAAATACCGACCAGGAAACTGATAAGCAGCACGAAGTTGTTGTCGGAGAAGTGTCTGCGACGCCAACGGATAAGCCACGCTATGAAGTTCCTCGCATTTACCATTCAATCATTTTCCATTTATTCCCCCTAAAGGGGGTTCTTCGGCTGTCGCCTCAGGCGCAGGCGGAGAGGGGGTCTATTTCCTTAATATTTGTATGCGGCCGTCAAGGCTCAGCTTGATGATTTGGCTGGGCTTCGACTTGCTGGCATCGTTCTGGCGGGACTGCATGATGTAGTCCACGCCCTGCTTTATCTCGTCTGTTATCTCATTGAAGCACGCCGGGGAAGGCTGGCCGCTGATGTTGGCGCTCGTGCTCACGATGGCCTTCTGGAAACGGTAGCACAGCTCGTGGCTGATGGCTTCCTTGGTGACACGAAGGCCGATGCTGCCGTCCTCGGCAATGAGGCTCGGCGCAAGACCGGTGGCGCCGTCGAGGATGAGGGTGAGCGGCTTCTCGGCAAACTCCACGAGGTCCCAAGCCACATCCGGCACGCGCCGAAGGTATCGCTGCATCCTGTCGGCGCTATCCACAAGGCAAATCATCGCCTTGCTGTCCTCACGCCTTTTGAGTTGGAATATGCGGCGAACCGCCTCCTCGTTGCTCGCATCACACCCGATCCCCCATATCGTGTCCGTCGGATAAAGGATGAGTCCGCCCTGCCTCAACGTCTGCACAGCAGCCTGTATGTCTTCTGCAATTTGTTTCTGCGTCATAAATACTTTATCATTAGTTCTTCTCCATGTCACGCCACATGATTATAGTTTCTTTATCTCAGCATCGACCACATATATATCCCCTTCATCATCAACAAGAACATTCCGAGGCAGCAGGTCCCATGCTTCGTAGGTTCCGTTCGTGAAGCTACCCTCTCGCTCTGTCTTTATGAAGCCAAGAGCAGACATATAGGTGTCAATCATTACTTGCGTAGCAGGACGGGCATACTTAATCAATCGCTGCCAGAGAACAGGCATGACGGAGCGGCCTCCAAAACCCGTGAAACCATACAAAGAATAAGATGTGTCGTAAAAAAGAGTGTTGTGCCAGATTATTCTATTCAATAAAGCCAAGATGCTTCCGCTATTCAAAAGGTTATTGACTTTGTAGATGATGTCATTCGACACATAGGTGTCGTTTTCATTGCCACACGGCCCCGGCTCACCAAGATTATTAATCTTTTCTATAGGTATCCAGCATCCGCGCTCTTTAGCAAACTGCTCGGCACAATACTGTTCGACTTCAAGGGCATTTACATTGCCTTTGCCATCTCGAAGTTGCGCTTCATATAATTGGCAGCGTCCACGGAGTTCATTGGCGACTTCTGCGATTCTGCGATTTTCTTCAGTTTGCGCTCCGTCGCTTCCCTGTGAAACTGGTTTAAGTATATCATAACACATGCTTTCCTTTGTTTCTGCTGCAAAGGTACAAAGAATTTAAGAATTAAGAGATAAGAATTAAGAATTATTGGCTTAAGAATTAAAATTATGAGCCATTTATTAGGGAGAATTGGAGTTTTCCTGAAAATAATCATCATCGGGTAAGTCTTTTTCGCTATTTTCGCGTCATATTAGTAAAAAAAAATCTGGCGGGCGAACTCGCGGGTGAAGAGGCTGCACATGTACTACAACGGCAAGCCCCTTGCCACACTCTCTCTGCAGGACAGCCGCACACTCCAGACTTTCAACATGGGCACGCTCGGCTACCACGACAGTACGAAGCCCGACTGGACACTGAAGTTCGAAATCCTCGAAGTCTATCCCGGCACACGCTACGACGACACCGCCTTCGCCGAACTGTACTTCGACGGAATCAACGTGCATTGAACCTTTTCGTTAAGCCAGATGACCATAAGCCAAACTCGTTTGGACTTTGGCATGGCGAGAAAAGGTCGGATGAAATCCAACAATAACCTGCAACACATTTAGTTGGAGAAGCAAACGCGTCGCATGCAAACAACTAATGTATCGTTGGCAATTTATTAACGTGTCGTTAGAATGACATGTGTTCCGCATATAAAACGCACGCGTTGGCACCAAAACATCCAATAAGAATGAAGAAAACAGACGAAAGTTATTCCTCTTTCTTATAATTTTTTACCTTTCACTTTTCACTTAAAAGTCGTATCTTTGCCCTCAAAAATACAGAATAAATAGCAAGCACTATGGCTAATGTAGCAACTTTATCTCCTTCACCGAACCAGATTATTGTCACGCTGGAACCTGGTGTCATCGTTGCCGATATTAAAAAGACCTTGAAGCTGATACGAGGCGTGGCTTCGGTGCACACGATTAAAGTCAAAGCTGACAACAATATTACGCCCGCCATGTCTCGGAAGATCAGTAAAGCCCGCAAGGAATACGCCAAAGGTGAAACCATTTCATGCCGTACCCCCGAGGAGATGCAACAATACTTCGATAGCTTATGAGGTACACGATTGAGTATTCCAAGGATGCGGACAAGACGTTGCGGAAATGGATGAAGCACGCTATCCAGAGGACAAAGAGGAACTCTCCCGTATACTTACTGAACAATTCTGCATGCAAATCATCGACAACACAAAACAAATGCAGCAATGGATAAAAGACAGACTCTGACTCGCGACGAAGCCCTTGCACTTGTTCGTCGATACAAGGAGATTATTCGTCCGCGCTTCGACGTTGAGCCAAAAGTCATAATGTTTGGTTCCTACTCCAAGGGCCATGCCAATCCCGACAGCGACATCGACGTAGCCGTCATCGTGCCGACGTATGGTGGCCGTAAGTTTGAAGTATCGAAAGGCTTATGGCGCGACGTTCGCGATGTTAGCTTCCTCATCGAGCCAGTCCTCATGGCCGAAGACCGGAAGTCGCCCCTTTATGATGATGTAATGCGCACCGGAGTTCCTGTATAACACCCTATGAATCTCACCACAAGCGGATAGCCGACGTCGTTTCGGGGCTATCCGCTTGTTCTTCTTTCCTATTTCAGATATGCTTCGACATCAAAGTTTTCCAATGGGACATAACGGGCATAAAGAGGATGACGAGGGTTTCCCCATTTTGTAGGTTTACCTATTTGCTTCCATTGAGGGCATAATGGTTGAAGCGTTGTAACAATATCTTTTAGGCATTTCTTCAAATACGGAGCCACACCAATAGCGTTGCCGAATGCTAAGAGGACAACAGGATTCTTTTTATTGCTCATCACGTCTTTTATCTCTGCAAGATTTCTTTGATGCAGTTCTTTATCCAACACTTTTGGTAAAGCACTAGGATTGGTACTCCGCAAAGGATAAAGGTTCATCATGGCAAAACCGTCAAAACCATTACGATCTGCAAAGCCAAGAACCTTTTGCATTGTGCGGTCAAGCTTTTTGTCTGTGGCAGTACTTGGGTTTACGCCAAACACATATAACACTCTTTTTCCCTTTCTTTCCAAAGAATAGCGGACATTATCCGCATCAGTTTTCATTGTTATAAAATTACACATATGCATACATTCACAATTAATTATCTACGAGTAAGCTTATGTACTGACTGACTTTTTATTTGATTTGCCTTTAATAACGGTATCTCACTTACTATTTTTTCATAAGCATCTTTTTCTACAGAATATAAAGTATAATCCTCTCCTTCTTTATGTAAGACGACTATCATAGGAAGGCAGAATAAGCCTTTTTT
>JAEEGJ010003367.1_pt1 | contig 62613 bp, 53 predicted proteins | sample 8958761 | NCBI WGS metagenome assembly JAEEGJ01 (sample SAMN16246546, study PRJNA631951) | gut metagenome | biome: gut microbiome; feature: rumen; material: RS-attached | host: Bos | place: Iran: Karaj | collected 2018-10 | reverse complement strand
AGATTGCCCTTGAACTCGGTACCGTTGTCCCCATCATCAGACTTCGCGATAACATACAGTTAAACCCCAATCAGTATATTATTAAGATAAAGGGTATTCAGGTAAGCGAAGGCGAGATTTTGTTCGACCATTACATGGCTATGAACCCGGGTTACGTAGAGGAAGAGATAACGGGTATCCCCACTTTCGAGCCTTCTTTCCACCTTCCCGCAGTATGGATTACGGAAGGTCAGCGTGAACGCGCAGAGAGCCTTGGCTATACCGTAGTAGACCCGCCCAGCATTATTGCGACACACCTTACGGAGATTATCAGACAGCACATCGCAGAGCTTCTTACCCGTCAGGATGTTCAGTCGCTTATCAATAACCTCAAGGAATCCAACCCTTCCGTTGTGGACGAGCTTTTCCCGAAACTTTTGTCCCTCGGCGAGATTCAGAAGATTCTGCAGAATTTGTTAAAAGAAAGCGTCTCTATCAGAGACCTCCTTACAATCTTCGAGACCCTTGCCGATTACGCGGCTTCCACAAGAGATACGGATATCCTTACGGAATATGTGCGCCAGAGCCTTAAGCGCGTTATTTCAAGCAGGTTCTTCCCTCAGAATGAGACCACAAGCGTGGTTACGCTCGATCCCAAGATTGAGCAGGAGATTATGGCAAGCGTCAAGCAGACCGAGCAGGGAGCATATCTTACCCTCGATCCCGAACGTTCCAAGGCCATCATCGATGCTACCGGTCGTGAACTTAACAAGCTTGAGAACCTCGGCAAGGCTCAGATTGTGGTAACATCGCCTATAGTACGTATGTACTTTAAACGCCTTACGGAAGAGTATTACAAGGATATGGTTGCGATATCCTACAATGAAATAGAATCAAACGTAGAACTTCAGTCGGTTGGGATGGTAACGGCATAAATGATTATCAAGAAATTTCAAGCAAAAACTGAAAATGAAGCTGTAGAAGCTGCCAAGAAGGAATTGGGGAACAACGTTGTGGTAATGAACGTCCGCAACACCAAGAAAAAGGGACTGTTTTCCTTTTTACGCCCCCAGCTTGTAGAGATTACCGTTGCCGTCGAGGAAGATTCCGAGCGTAAAGAACCCGTTAAGTCTGCCGATGCCAGAAGTATCACCGAGGCTCTCGGTAAGATTGCGCCCATAGTGGAACGTTCCGAGAAAGAGAAAGAAACCTCCGGCATAATCTACGACGAAAAGCCCCAGAAGACCGACAAGGTTATCGAGGCTCGCCTTAACAGTATCGAGAATCTTATAGAAGAGAAACTCGTTAAGCCCGAGGAGCCTGTACACAAGGAAGAGCCTTCGGACAAGAAAGAAGAAGATACAGAGCTTAAGAAGTTCTTTGACCTTCTTTTGTCGACAATGCTTGATAATGAAGTGGAACGCGAATACGCCTCATCGATAATCGATGAGACTGCCAAGGTTACCAAGCCGGGCACGCCTATCGATGTTGCACTTGCAGGAATATATCAGAAGATGATTCTTAAGTTTGGCAAGGCTTCCGTGATTTCGCCCGCCGAGAACGGCCCCAAGACCGTATTCTTTGTAGGCCCCACCGGTGTAGGTAAGACCACCACCATAGCTAAGATCGCTTCAAAATTCTCGGTTGAACTTAAGAAGAAAGTGGCGCTTCTTACCGCCGACACTTATCGTATAGCGGCAGCCGAGCAGCTTAGAACTTACGCCAATATTCTGGAGGTCCCCTTCAGAATCATATACACCATCGAAGAGATGGAGTCAGCGCTTCGCGACTTTAAGAACTTTGATTACGTATTCGTAGATACCGCAGGACATTCTCATCAGAACGAAGAGCAGAAGAATGTAATGGGCAGCTTCATCCACTCCGTAGACGGAATAGTTGAGAAGGAAGTTTACCTTGTGGTAAGCGCAACTACCAAGTACAGAGACTTAATGTCGATTGCCGACGCATATTCTACCATTACCGATTACAAGCTTATATTTACCAAGCTTGATGAGACCACGGCTCTCGGTAATTTGCTTAATTTGAAATTATATACAGGCGCGGATTTATCATACATAACCTGCGGACAGAACGTGCCCGACGACATTGAAGACTTCAATGCCCAAAGCACAGTCAAAAATCTTCTTGGAGGCAAAAAATAATGGATCAGGCCGAACAGTTAAGAAACATTATCAAGGCCCAGAACGCGCAGCCAAGACCCGTAGCAAGAGTCATGACCGTTACCAGCGGAAAGGGCGGAGTAGGTAAGTCCAATACATCCATTAACCTTGCCATTCAGTTTAGGAAAATGGGGCAGAGAGTAATCATACTTGATGCCGATTTCGGACTTGCCAATATAGAGGTAATGTTTGGGGCGGTTCCCAAGCACAACCTCGCAGACCTTATTTATCAAGGCAAAAGCATTAAAGACATTATCACCTGGGGACCTATGGATGTAGGTTTTATTTCCGGCGGCTCAGGTATAGCAAGCATGTCCAATTTAAGCCGCGAGCATCTGACATATATTATTCAGAATCTCGCTCAGCTTGATGCAATTACGGACATTATCATAGTAGATACCGGTGCGGGAATATCCGACGCGGTTTTGGAGTTTTTGGTTGCAAGCGGAGAGATTCTTCTTGTTACGACTCCCGAGCCCACATCCATCACCGATTCCTACTCGCTTCTTAAAGCTCTGGCCAGACACTCACGCTTCTCAACCGACAACTCACAGGTTAAGATGATTGCCAACAAAGTAGAGAACGCCGAAGAGGGTCAGGCTTTATACAATAAGTTAAATGCAGTGGTGGCACGTTACTTAAAGCTTCCGGTTGAATATCTCGGTGCGGTACCCGAAGACAACCTTTTATCCAAGGCTGTCATGCAGCAGATGCCCGTATCCATCCAGAGTCCCGGAGCCAAGTCTGCACTTGCCTACGAAGCCATCGCGCACACGCTTATGAACAAAGAAATCGTTCAAACGGTCAAAAAAAGGGGAATGGCTGCTTTCTTTAGCCATATAGTGGTAGGTAAGAAAGCCAAGGAATCCAAATAATAATTAATGGGAGGTTCCATATGTTATCTAGTTTGGTAATGGACGGGGACAAAGTTGAATTATCATCGGTTGACCATCTTTTCGCTGCGGAAGGCGAGACGGTCAAGAAATACTCTACGAGGGTATACACCGTATTGTCCGACGATAAGCTTGAAATAATGATGCCCATGGAAAAGGCCAAGTTAATCCTTCTTCCGGTGGATGGAGAATATGACCTTTGTTTCTATACTTCACAGGGGTTGTATCAGTGCTATGCAAGAATATACGATCGCTACAAGAGCAACAACGTATATGTGCTTGCACTGGAACTTACCAGCAACTTAAGAAAGCATCAGCGAAGAGAATATTATCGATTCAGCTGCGTGCTCGACATGAGATCGAGAGAGCTTAAGAAAGAAGAAGTTGATTCTTTAAATACTATGAATCCCATTATCGTGCCGGGACTTCCCTTAAGAAGAAGCCTTATCTGCGATATAAGCGGCGGCGGTATGAGATTTATCACAGACGTACAGTACGAAGAGAACGCATATATCTATTGTTCGTTCCCACTTAATTTAGAGAGCGGTACCAAGGATTATGAAATTATAGCCAAAGTCTTGACCGTCAAGGAAGTGGCGAATCGTCCCGGTGAGTTCGAACATCGTGTTCAGTACGAGCACCTCGACAGGGATACCAGAGAAGAAATTATTAAGTTTATTTTTGACGAAGAAAGAAAGCTTCGTCGCCGCACGAGAAACTAAGTTGAAAAATGATTGCGGTGGGGGTATAATAAAGAAAATTGACAGACAATTTACATTATTAACCACTAATTAACAAGAAAAGGTCTAAATTTGAGGAAAAATTATGAAAAATATTCTTGTGGTTGATGACTCTGCACTCATGAGAAGCGTCATCTGTGATATAATCAACTCAGATTCGAGATTCCGCGTAGTGGATCGCGCAACGAATGGCGAAGAAGCGTTGGCCCTTCTTGAACGCAAGACATACGATGCAGTCGTGCTCGATGTCAATATGCCGAAAATGAATGGGCTTGAACTTCTCAAAGCATTAAGAGACCGCAAGATAGCTGCCAAGGTGGTAATGGCCAGCACCGATACGCGTGACGGTGCGAAGACCACACTGGATGCATTGTCCTTAGGCGCCATCGATTTTGTCCACAAGCCCGACAGAGCATTCGAATGCAAGAACGGAACTTTTGATAAGAAGTTAATGAACATTCTTGAAGTCGTATGCAACAGTAAGGCTTCTTCTTTTAAAGAAGAGACGGAAGAGGAAAAGAAAGCCAAGATGGAAGCTTCCAAGAAACTGGTTGCTTTAGTCAGTGCTTCATCCAAATCCTTCACGGGCAAACAGATAGTGGCGCTTGCAAGTTCCACCGGAGGTCCTAAGGCCTTACAGGAAGTGGTACCGAAGCTTCCCAAGAATTTAAAGGCTCCGATGGTAATTGTGCAGCATATGCCGGCCGGTTTCACACAATCACTTGCCGATCGTTTGAATGACTTGAGTGAAATCACAGTCACTGAAGCCAAAGACGGCGAGATTTTGGAAAACGGTCATGTGTATATTTCTAAGGGCGGTAAGCATCTTAACCTTGACAATGTAGGTGGCAAATTGAAGGTTCGTTATTCCGATGAACCTACAAGAGAAGGCGTTAAGCCTTGTGCCAACTATATGTTTGAATCTCTTGCAACTTACGATGCGGAGAGAATAATATGCGTTGTTTTGACAGGAATGGGCGCCGACGGAACTGAAGGAATCAAGAATCTCAGCAAATCCAAGAAAATTTTTGTAATCGCACAGGACGAAGACTCCAGCACCGTTTACGGAATGCCCAAGGCAATTTACAATTCAGGACTTACCAATGTGGTTGTTCCGTTAGACAAGGTGGCTCAGGAGATCATTATGAACGCGGGGGTCAGCTAAGATGGATGTTAGTCAATACCTAGAGATCTTCCTTGACGAGACCAAGGAACACTTGCAGAACTTAAACACTCAGATTCTCGAACTCGAACAGGATTCCGAGAACATGGACACCGTTAACGAGATTTTCCGTGCCGCACACTCCCTTAAGGGTATGGCAGGTACCATGGGCTATAAGAGAATGCAGAATCTTACCCATGATATGGAAAATGTATTTTCAGAGGTTAGAAACGGTAACATCAAGGTTCAGCCTAATATGATAGATATCCTTTTCCAGTGCCTTGATGCACTCGAAGGTTATCTTGCAAACATTCAGGAAAGTTCCGATGAAGGTACCGATGACAACGAGCCCCTGATTAAAGCCCTTAACGATATCCTTAACGGCAACGCGGGCGCCGCAGCTCCCAAGAAAGAGGACGCAGGCGAAGCCAAATCAGAAGCCAAAGAAGAAAAGAAAGAGGCACCTGCTTCCGATTCAAAGGAGAAGTGGATGTCTATTAAGCTCGGTGAGACGGAGAAAGGCCTCTTTGAAAAAGCCAAAGAAGAAGGCCAGCATTTCTACGGTATCACCGTTTATGTACAGGAAAGCTGTATCCTTAAAGCCGCAAGAGCATTTCTTGTATTCAAGGCTTTGGAAGAGAAGGGCGAGGTTGTTCTTTCCAATCCTTCCACACAGGATATTGAAGATGAAAAATTTGAATTCGATTTCAGCGTAATCGTGGTAACACCCGAATCCTTCGATGATGTTGTTGCCGCTATTAAGAGCGTTTCCGAAATTGAAGATGCATTCGGTCGTGAGCTTACAGAAGCAGACTTTGGCAAGGCTACAGACGGCGATGCCGAAGAAGAAGCAGCCGAAGAACCTGCCAAGGAAGAAGTTAAGCCCGCAGAAGCCGAAGAAAAGAAAGAAACCAAGGAACTTCCCGCCAAGGCCGGCGACAAGAAGCCCGCGGCTAAGCCCGTTGTTAACAGAACAGTTCGTGTAGATATCGAAAAACTCGATGTTCTCATGAACCTTGTATCCGAGCTTATTATTGCCAAGAACTCTCTTGTTTCTTCCACAAGCGGCGAAGATACACATAATTCCAACTTTAATGAGCAGATTGAATATCTTGAAAGTGTAACCACCAACCTTCACGAATCCGTTATGAAGGTTCGAATGGTGCCCATCGAGAGCGTTGTAAGTAAATTCCCTCGAATGATCAGAGATATGCAGAAGTCTCTCGGTAAGAAGATGGAACTTCACATGACAGGTGAAGAGACAGAACTTGACCGTACCGTAGTAGACGAAATCGGTGATCCTTTGATGCACTTGTTAAGAAATGCAGCCGACCACGGTCTTGAAGAAACCGCTGTACGTCTTGAGAGAGGCAAGCCCGAAGTCGGTAACATTTACCTGGATGCTTATCAGGACGGTAACAACGTTGTCATCGAGGTTAGAGATGACGGTAACGGTATCGATGTTGCCAAGGTAAGAGACAAGGCTATTTCCCGCGGTACTATCACAGCCGAGCAGGCTGAGAACATGTCCGACAAGGAAATCGTAGACCTTCTTTTCCTGCCGAGCTTCTCAACCAAGGAACAGGTATCCGAAATTTCCGGTCGAGGCGTAGGTCTTGACGTAGTTAAGTCCAAGATTGAAGCGTTAAGCGGTGAAGTAGAAGTTAAGACAAAGCTTGGCGAAGGCAGTACATGGATTGTAAGACTTCCTCTTACCCTTGCTATTATCCAGGCTCTTATGGTTATCGTGGGCGATGAGAAATATGCTATTTCCCTTGGCTCCATTCAGACCATAGAAGATATTTCTCCAAGCGATATCAAGCTTGTTCAGAACAAAGAAGTTATTCAGCTTAGAGGAACGGTTATTCCTATTATCAGACTCAGCGACGTTGTGGATGCAACATCTTCTAAGGCTCCCGAAGACAACATGGTTGTCGTAATCGTTAAGAAGGGTGACCGCTTAGCGGGTCTTGTGGTTGATGAACTTATCGGCCAGCAGGAAATCGTTATTAAGTCCCTTGGCAAGTTTGTAAGCAAATGCAAGTTCATCAGTGGTGCAACGATACTTGGCGATGGCGAAGTAGCATTAATCCTTGATGCCAATGCATTGATTTAATAGGGGAGGGATTACCATGGATGAATTAAGAGTTGCAACAGAACTTGACACAACACAGTATATAGTAATTAAAATCGGTGAGGAATCCTACGGCATCAACATTGCATTTGTAGACAATATCGTAAGAATGCAGCACATTACACGTGTACCCAAGGTTGCATCCCACATTAAGGGTGTTATCAACCTTCGTGGTATCATAGTTCCGGTAATGAGTTTAAGACTTAAGATGGGGCTTGAAGAAGACGTTATTACCAAGGCTACAAGAATCATCATTCTTAAGCTTGAAACTCAGGGAACAGTCGGAATAATTGTTGATGAAGTAAGAGAAGTAATAACACTTGATTCGGAACACATCGAGAAAGTGGCTCAGGACTCCACCAAGTCACCCGAGCACGTTAACTTCGTATCCGCAGTCGGCAAGACCGGTGACGAACTTGTATCAATTCTCGATCTCAACACGATAACGTTGGAAAATGAATGAGGTTAATGGGAGAGAACCTATGGGCGAAATTAGTTTGGAAAGCATGTCCGAGCAGTATTATGACGTGCTTAAGGAAATCGGAAACATAGGCGCAGGTAACGCAACCACGGCACTTGCGCAGATGCTCCAATGTAAAGTTGATATGAAGGTACCCCAGGTTAAGCTTCTTGACTTTAACGAAGTCGGAGCCATGATGGGCGGCGAGGAACAGATAATGGCCGGAATCTACCTCTGTGTAGAGGGAGACATTACCGGAAGTATAATGTTCCTGCTTAGAAAGGATGCGGCCAAGCACCTTGTGTCCAAACTCATGGGCATGGAGCTTCCGGGAGAAGATTTGGACGAAATCGGTACCTCTGCGCTTAAGGAAATCGGTAACATTATTACGGGTGCTTATTTGAATTCCTTATCATCGCTTACCAATTTGAAGATTTTCCCGTCGGTTCCCGACTTGACCATTGATATGGCCGGAGCTATCCTAAGCGTTCCCGCAATTGAATTCGGAACTCTTGGAGACAAGATTTTACTTATTCAGACCCAGTTTACCGATGACTGTGAACTGGACGGCTACTTTATTTTGGTACCGGACCTTGAGTCATACGGTAAGATTTTAGGAGCACTTGGAATATCGTTCTAAATTTGCGGGAGTTAATATTCTATGAGTGAATGTATAAAGGTTGGCATGGCAGACCTAAAGGTGTGCATAAGCCCCGACAGCGTAACAACGTTGGGGCTTGGCTCCTGCGTAGGTATAGCCATCAGAGATCCCATAACCAAAATCGGAGGCCTTGCGCATGTAATGCTTCCGGATTCGGGAGCAATCAGAAATAACACGAATGTATATAAATTCGCAGATACCGGCATTGAAGAACTCGTAGTTCAAATGGAGAAAGCCGGTGCCAAAAGAAACAGAATGGTTGCCAAGATTGCCGGCGGTGCTCAGATGTTCTCGTTCCAGAACAAAACCGATCTCGTAAGAGTAGGCGACAGAAACGTCGAAGCCAGCAAAAAGAAACTTAAAGAGTTGGGCATTCCCATTCTGGCAGAAGATACGGGTCTTAATTTCGGACGTACCGTAATCTTTTATCCTGAGTCGGGTGACTATGTTATCCGTGCAGTGGGTAAGGAAGAGAGGGTTATTTGAGGTGAACAGAAAACAGTTACCGCTGGTTCTTATGTTGATAGCGGGCGCAATTACCACGCTTACGGTTTATTTTAAGGGGCTTGGTCTTAAGACGATGCTTATAGCGCTTTTAGCCGCTATGGTTGCCTTTGGATTTATAGGGTCCCTGATTGAATACATTCTTAATTCTTTTGACAGAAACGAGACAACATCGGAAGTGTCCGATGAAGGAGAAGTCATAGAAAAAGAAGCTGTAGATCAACCGGTTACTGAAGCGCAGGCGCCTGAAGCCGAAGAAACAGTTGAGTAAACCGTGTTCTTTTACCAATAGAAATGCAGGGGATGGCGTAGTTACATGGACGAACAGGGAAGGAAAAAACTTTGGGAGAAGTATTCTTCCGAAAAGACAGCTGAATTAAGAGAACAACTCATACTAGAGTACGCTCCGTTAGTCAAAGTAGTAGCGGGGCGCCTTAGTATGTATTTAGGTTATAATGTTGAGTACGATGATTTGTGCAGTTACGGCATTTTCGGACTCATTGACGCTATTGATAAGTTTGATTTTTGTAAAGATGTTAAATTCGAGACTTATGCAAGCCTTCGTATCAGGGGCTCCATCCTCGATCAGATTCGTAAGATGGACTGGATTCCCCGTACCGTACGCCAGCGTCAGCGCGATATTGATAAGGCGATGCATGAGATAGAGATTGAGACCGGCCATCCTGCATCCGACGAAGAACTCGCCGCGAAGCTTGGTATTTCCGGCGATGAGCTTAACGACTGGCAGTCTCAGCTTAAAGTAACGAATGTTATTTCATTAAATGAATTCATGGAATCGGGAGCCGAAGTGCCCAATGAGCGTAATCTTGCATCACACTTTGAAGGTCCCGAGGAAGTTCTTGACAAAAAGGAACTTAAGGAGAAACTTATGGAATCCCTTGAGAGCCTTACGGAGAAAGAAAAACAGGTTATTTTACTGTATTACTACGAAGAACTTACATTAAAAGAAATCAGCTATGCTCTCGATGTGTCCGAGTCGAGAGTATCACAGTTACATACAAAAGCTTTGTCGAAAATGAGAGAAAAGCTTGGACGATACATGGGAATTCTGTTAGAATCAAAGTAGGATATAATTTGATTCATGGGGGTTGTTTATGAATGGTTATTTTCAGATAGTAGCAAATAATAATAGGTGCTGCGTCAAGCTGTTTCCACCTAAGGACGGGGGTAGTCCGATTAAGCTTGAAGAGCTCACCGAATATCTTTCCGTTAAGAATATCGCATATGATTTAAAGGCCCTTGCAGCAACGCTTTCGGGTCTTTCTGAAGTTTCTTTATTTCCTACCAATACTCCTTTTCAGACCAAAGATTCAGAATATGTAAAGGTTAACTGCGCACCGGATAATATGTCGGTGTCTGTTTTTATGGTTCCTCCTTTTGAAGGCGGCGCCAAAATGCCCAAGGAAGAGTTCATGCGTGAATTTTCTTCAAGAGGCATCTGCTTTGGCTTTGATCAGGCGGCTATCGATAAGTTTCTTAACGAGCGTCATTACTGCACTTGGGAAGTGCTGGTTAAGGGTCAGCCTCCGGTTCAGGGTACAGATGCAAGCATAGAATATTTCTTTAACACAGATCCCAAGGTTAAGCCTACGCTTTTGGAAGACGGAAGCGTCGATTTCTTTAACCTTAATACCATTAATCATTGTAAGGAAGGCGACCTTCTGGCAAGACTTACTCCCGCCACGCTCGGTGAGTACGGCACCAATGTTAAGGGCGAGAAGATTAAGCCCCGTGACGTTAAGCAGGCATCGCTTAAGTACGGTCACAATATCGATATTAACGAAGAAAAGACAGAGTTAAAGTCACAGGTATCGGGACATGTTTCTTTGATTGAAGGCAAGGTATTCGTATCCAATGTCTTTGAAGTCGAGAACGTTGACAACTCTGTAGGTAACATAGATTATGACGGAAGCGTACGTGTTAACGGTAACGTCTTCGAGAACTTTACCGTTAAGGCCAAGGGTTCCATCGAGGTACGTGGCGTTGTTGAAGGCGCTTATCTTGAAGCGGGTGAGAATATTACCATCGCCAGAGGCATGAACGGAATGCATAAGGGTGTTCTTAAGGCCGGTGGCAATATCGTTACCAAGTTCCTCGAGAACGCAACCGCAACCGCAGGCGGATTCCTTGAGTCTGAATCGATTCTTCACTGTAACGTTACCGCAGGTTCCGATATTAAAGTTACCGGTAAGAGAGGATTTATTTCAGGCGGACGTTCAAGTGCGACCAATTGCATAGAGGTTAAGACCTTAGGCTCAGAGATGGGTACCGATACAGTAATCGAAGTTGGTATGGACCCGACGGTTAAGATGGCTATTGCCGATCTCCAGAAGAAGATTATGGAGATTAACAAGCAGCTTGGTACCATAAGACCCGTTCTTGCGGGAGCCAAGCAGAAGCTGGCTCAGGGTATCAAGATGACCACTCCTCAGCTTATGCAGATTCAGCAGCTTGCCAAGGCCAATAATGCACTTACAGCAGAGTTAAACAAGGCAACCGAAGAACTTAACCAGTTCCAGGGCGCAATGGATGTTACAAGTCCCGAATCAAAGGGAACTGTAATCGTAACAGGTAACGTATATCCCGGCACCAAGATTTGTATAGACGACGTATCAATGGTGGTCAAGCAAGCCATGAAATATTGCCGCTTTATAAAAGAGGCCGGAGATGTTAAAATGGTAGCAATATATTAACCGTATGTTCAAATGGGGGAATTTGAATGGGATTAGGACCGTTAGAATTGTCGGGTGCAATCCAACGATCGCAGGATTTTGCAGCCATAAGGCACAATGAAGAACACAAAGGCCAGACCGACCAGGCCAACTTTGTCAACCGCCTGCAAAAGGAGGTTAGTGACAATGCCAACACCGTTAAGAGCACAAGCGAAGTTCTTAACGAGCAAAAGAAATTCGATGCCAAGGAAAAAGGCTCCAACGAATACACCGGCGACGGCGGTAAGCACCGCGACAAGGAAGAGGACGCTCACGGTCACAAGAATGACAAGGACAGCGTTCATCTTAAGATGTCGGAATCAAGTTTTGATATAAGGATTTAGGTTTTTATGAGCGTAACAGAAATAGTGTTGTTGGTAATAGGAGGCTTATTTTTCGGAGTAAGCTTCTTTTTACCTGACGGGAAGAAAAAAGAAGAAGAGCACGTTACCAAGGAAGAGATTAAGAAGTTAATCGACGAGGAAATGGCCAACGCCAAGACCCGTATCGACGACATGGTGGATGAGACCGTTAACTACTCAATCGAGAAGACCGAGCGCGCGCTTGAAAAGATTTCCAATGAGAAGATTATGGCGGTGGATGAGTATTCGGAAACCGTTCTTAAGAAGATTAATGACAATCACAACGAAGCCGTATTCTTATACGACATGCTTAACGACAAGGACGAGAAGCTTAAGAATGCGGGCGAAGAATTAGAGACTACCCGCACTCAGATAGAGACCGAGAAGAAAGAACTCGAAGAGCAGAAGCGCATAGAAGAAGAGGCCAAAAAGAAAGCCGACGAAGTGCTCAAAGAAGCTCTCAAGGTCGAAGAAGAAAAGAAACCGGAGTTTGTACCTTTCGTACCCGAACGTCTTGAGATTGTCGACGGTGTAGCAGTTCCTGTTAAGAAAGACGAGGAAGCACCCGCTCCCAAGCCTGCGACATCAAAGACCCGTAAGAAATCCACCAAGGAAGCGTCTGTACCCGTTCATTTCGACTCCGACAATGACGGACGCAAGAACTCCAACGAAATGATCAGAAAGCTCCATGCCGAAGGCATGTCAAATATGCAGATAGCAAGAGAATTAGGCCTCGGAGTAGGCGAAGTCAAGCTTGTAATAGATTTATTTGCATCATCCAAAGAAGGTAATTCATGAAACTTAAGTCATATTTAAGAGGAATCGGAGCCGGAATGATAGTTACGGCTTTGATAATGGGTGTAGCGGCTCCGAAAGGCAACGCCAAGGCGCAGGAACCCGTAAATAACGAAACATTGTTGGAATCGGTTAAAGACGTGTCCGAGGACGAGAGTAACGTAGTTTCGGTCTCTGATACCGGCAAGGAAGTGGTGTCAGTTGAGACGCCGTCATCCGTATCGAGTGAAACATCGGTTAGTTCTGAGACTTCCACGGAAGAAGGCAAGACAGAATTTGTTGATGTATCTGCTTCTGTCGAGGAGCCGGAACCGGAGTCCGAGCCCGAACCGGAAGGCCCTCCCGCCATCAACCCTATGCCCGATGATGAGACCGGCTATGTGAACAGCGGAGAGACCGTACTTATCAAGGTAATCAAAGGCGACAGCTCCGTAAGCGTAAGCCGCAGAATTTTCGAAGCGGGACTTGTGGAATCCGCAGTCGAATTTGACAATTACTTATGCGACAATCACTACGATAAGTCCATCAGCGTAGGCGAGTATGAGATTGAGCAGGGCGCGGATTTTGAAACCATAGCCAAGACTATTACCAGAAGAAAATAATATTGATTATTCAAGGTGCAGACCGGCGTCTGCACCTTTTTCTTGCGCGCAATTCTTTAACGCGCCGTTATGTTTCTTTGATTAAAATATCTTATGTAAATTCAAATCAGGCATTTCCTATAAAGGATTAAGACGTTGGCTGAAAAAGATTCTAAAAAACCCCCAATTTATGATGAATACGGGTACCCTTCCGAGAATTACAGCTCCTGTAATGAAGAAGCTGACATCGGGCATGAGTATGTCCCGCCCAAGGAAGCAGACTACGTAAATAAAAAGAGCAAAGCCGGTAAGAAATTTGTTAAGCGGCATGGCGTCATGATTATGCAGACCGCCGCCGTCTGCCTCGCAGTTGTGGTAGTAAAAGATGCTTTCGGCTATGATGTGCTGGCGCATGATCTGTTTAACGACCATGAATACGAGCATTCTACAATGTTGGCTTATGACGAGGATTTTGTTGAGCCTGAACCGGAACCTGAGCCTGAACCCGAAAAAAAACCGAAGGAAGAGGTTAAAGTCGAAAAAGAAAGAAAAGATAAGCCTGACAAATCCTTCCCCACACTACAAAATCTTGAACCAAACGGATATGTTCCGGACTGGGGAGTTTTGGACGAGGAGTACGTAAGACTCGAGCATCCGGACGGTACTATCGATTACATTTACTGTACCGACGGAGTCTGGAACCTTGAAAGAGAATGGTGGATAGACGAGGAGGGAGTACATTTCGATAACGGAATAATAATAACGGATTACTATTACGCACCGAATTCCGACTATGAGACTGAACACGCGAAATTTGATGGAAAAGTAAACGGACCATGGTCAGCTTGGTACAATGGCTACGATTATCTGTGGGTCAACAGAGTGGGAACCGAGGATGAAGATCTCACAGAGCCACTTCGAAAGCGTATGCCCATTGGCCCGGTAGGTGGTGCTTCCTATGATGAGGCAACCAATACACTTACCCTTGAAAACTTTAATATGCCCGATGCTTTTATAAATGTTAACCTCATGGGTAACGGCTTCAAGATTAAACTGGTAGGACAAAATTACGCCAAAGGACTTCTTGCATGGGGCTTCTACTACGGCGGTAGCGTAACATTTACAGGTGACGGAACATTGAAGCTTTACAATTCCGGAGGCTACGGAATCGATTTAAGAGCAGAGGACAGCCAAAGCTGTATCATGATAGAACCCACGGTAACCCTTGACGTTGAAGGTGGCTACGGAGCAATCATTATAGAAAATTCACGAGCGGATAAGGGCATTTATTATTTGGAACCCATGATTATGTATGACGCTACGGATATTGGCGATACGGAAATAGTAAGGTCATTCGGACCGTTCGACGGATTAAGCGGCGACGACCACGAGTTTTACTCGGTTAAAGATGAGGATAATCATATAGTAAAACATCTTATATTTACTTCCAAGGAGGTTGAATAAATGAGCGACGAAATCATCAAAAAGGAAAAGCAGCCTGTTAAGGCAAGCAAAATTGTGGGACTGATTGTAGTTTTCTTTATATTTTTGGCAATCACCAACCCGGCGATTATACCTTTTCTTTCGCCGGAGACCAAAGAAAGCCTTCAGGGCACCTGGAGCAGAATATTCGGCGACGTAAGCAAGGTATCCCAGACCTTTAAGTTTAATTTCGCAACGCTCTTCCAGATTATTGCGATTATTCTTTTGATGGTTACGATTACGCAGATTGTGCTTTTCATCGCTGACAAGGTTAAGCCTAAGAATCCCAAGGGCAGAAGTCTTGTAACACTTATCAAGAGTGCCACAAGCTATGTAACGTTCATAGTTGGTTTCTTTTGGTGCCTTGCGGCTATTGGCGTTAATGTAAGTACGATATTTGCAAGCGTAGGAATTATCACATTGGTAGTAGGCTTCGGAGCACAGAGCCTCGTGGAAGACCTTATCACAGGCGTATTCCTGGTATTTGAAGACCAGTTTAATGTAGGCGACATCATCGAAGTGGGCGGCTACAGAGGAACTGTCGAAAGTATAGGCATCCGTACTACAGCCATCAAGGATGTGGGCGGCAATATAAAGCTTATTAACAACTCCGATCTTCGAAACATTTTAAACCGTTCGGCCATCGACAGTGTTGCCGTAACGGCGGTCAGCGTATCTTACAGTACGGATTTGGAGAAGGTTGAGAAAGTGTTCGAGACTTTGCTGCCGGCAATTCGTGAAAAATATTCGGACGTTTTCTTAGAAGACCCGAAATATCTCGGTGTACAAGAACTCGGCGAGAGCGGAGTCCAGCTTAAGGTTATCGGTAAGGTAAACGAGAAAGACATTTTCTCAGCTGCACGTCTGTTAAATCGCGAAATAAAGATAGGCTTCGACCAAAACGGTATCGAAATTCCTTTCAATCAGATTGTGGTTCATCAGGGCAAATAAAGAGTTATGTCGCGGAGGCTTCGGCCTCCGCTTTTTCTTTTGATGGCAAATTGACTAAAAAAAGAGGTCGCAAAATACATTACGGGATAATTGTATACAATAATCCAAAATTTCGTTGACATCAGCACTTTAGTCGGCTAAAATGAATAGCGTTAGGAGTTTAGGGAGGTAATTAGAAATGTCATTAACGTTATCAGAAAAAGCCAAGGCGGTTAAGCCTTCATCAACACTTGCAATCACTGCAAAGGCCAAGGAGCTTAAGAAAAGCGGTGTGGACGTAGTGGGATTCGGAGCAGGCGAGCCTGACTTTAACACCCCCAAGAATATTTGTAATGCAGCTATAAAGGCTATCGAGACAGGATTTACGAAGTACACGCCCGCATCCGGTACTAATGAATTAAAAGCTGCCATCAGTAAGAAGTTCAGAGACTTTAACGGGCTTGACTATGCGCCTAATCAGATTGTAATTTCAAACGGCGGTAAACATGCCCTTACCAATATATTTGATGCTATTTTAAATCCCGGCGATGAAGTAATCATCCCCGCGCCTTACTGGTTAAGCTATCCCGAAATGGTTAAGCTTTCCGACGGTGTTCCCGTATTTGTATACGGAGCCAAGGAAAACGGATATAAGATTACAGCCGAGCAGCTTGACAAGGCCATTACGGATAAGACTAAGGCATTTGTACTTAATTCTCCCAGCAACCCTACCGGCATGGTGTACTCTAAGAAAGAACTTCAGGCTCTTGCCGAAGTAATCGTTAAGAGAGATATTTATGTAGTTGCCGATGAAATGTACGAGTATCTTACATATGACAAGGCTAAGCACGTAAGTATCGCTTCACTCGGTGAAGATATTTATAAACATACCATTACCTGTTCCGGTCTTTCCAAGTCTTATGCGATGACCGGTTGGAGAATCGGTTATACAGGTTCTTCTGTTGAGATTGCGAAGCTCATGTCAGCAATGCAGTCCCATGCTACCAGTAACCCCAACTCCATCGCTCAGTTTGCTTCCGTAGAGGCTCTCACAGGCCCCCAGGATGACATGCAGAAGATGAAGGAAGAGTTTGACAAGAGAAGAGTGCATATGTACGAGCGCGTTAAGGCAATGCCTTATGTGGACGTTATGAAGCCCGAAGGTGCATTCTACCTCTTTATCGATATGTCCGAAGCCCTCAAGAAGAGCTATAAGGGTGAGAAGCTTGAAACAAGCGCTAAGCTTGCCGAGCATCTCCTTAATGACTATGCTGTAGCCGTTATCCCTTGTGCGGATTTCGGTTTCCCGACACACATTCGTCTTTCTTATGCCATCAGCATGGAACAGATTGATAAGGGTCTTGATCGAATCGAAACATTCCTTAAGGAACTGAAGTAAGTTTGCATAAAAATATTACGGAAACCAATGTTATGTTAACCGCATGGCATTGGTTTTTTATTTTTTTCAAAAAAATTTTTTTGGCATATCTAGTGTGAAGGTTCACATAATAAAATAGATTTTGTGCTTTCTATTCTTTTGGGGGCAAAATCAATCAAAATCTAACAAAATTGGTATTTGATTTATTAATTGTCACCCTATATAATAAGACTTACACACCGAAAAATGGTTTACAGAACATAACGTTTAACTGAGGAAGAGGAAGCATGCAGTCACAAATTGATGCCTTTATTACTTATTTACATAACGTTAAGAAAATGTCAGAGAATACCGAGCTTTCCTACAAGCGCGACTTAAGTAAGGTCTGCAAATATATGGAAGATCAGGGTATTCATGACCCTGCGGATATTACCGCCACCAATCTTAATTCTTATGTTCTTTTCCTTGAGAAGAACAAGTTCAGTGCTGCCACCATTTCTCGTAATATCGCGTGCATTAAGACCTTCTATCACTACCTTTACAAGGAAGGTAAGGTAAGAGAAGACGCGTCCGAGAGCTTAAAGGCTCCGAAGGTTGAGAAGAAGATTCCTGAGATTCTCACCACTTCCGAAGTGGTTCGCCTTCTTGAACAGCCTCAGGGTAACGGACCCAAGGACATAAGAGATAAGGCGATGCTTGAGCTTTTGTATGCTACCGGCATTCGTGTAAGTGAGCTTATTTCTCTTAAGCTTGATGATGTGAACATGCAGATGAGCTTCATCATCTGCCACGACAGGACCAAGGAACGTGTCATTCCTTTCGGTCACGAGGCTAAGGCCGCGGTTCAGAACTATCTCGATCATGCAAGAGAAAGCATGCTTGATGATAAGAATGAGCAGACCCTCTTTGTTAACTGTTCCGGGCAGCCTATGTCGAGACAGGGCTTTTGGAAGCTTATCAAATATTATGCTAAGCAGGCGGGCATTGAGGCAGACATTACGCCTCATACATTGAGACATTCTTTTGCCGCTCACCTTGTAGAGAACGGAGCGGATTTAAGAAGCGTTCAGGAGATGCTCGGACACTCAGATATCTCTACCACGCAGGTATATGCCAATATGAATCATTCGAGAATCAGAGATGTGTACAGCAAGGCACATCCGAGAGGATAGTGTTTTTTACTATCCGAATGACACCTAAAAGTGTCATGGCCGTAGCGTTTTTAGTAAGGTAAATCGTTAGCCGATAATTGCAATGTAAAAACGCACATCCGAGAGGATAGCGTGTAATAAAATGGATTTAACGGTCGGGTTACTTATTGAAGTGACCCGACTGTTTTGTTATCATGATTAATATGAAAAAGACAATTTATGCGGACAATGCGGCTACCACCAAGCTTTGTGACGAAGCTTACGAGGCGATGCAGCCATACTTTAAGGAAATATATGCCAATCCCTCGCAGAGCTATGCGGCGGGTTCTCTTGCCAAGAGAGGACTTAATGACGCAAGACGTGTGATTGCTGAGTCGTTGTCTGCTTTTGACAAAGAAATAGTGTTTACTTCAGGAGGCTCCGAAGCCGATAATCTTGCACTGATAGGTGTGATGGATGCGTGCCGGGATAAGGGCAGACATCTGATTACGACGGATATAGAGCATAAAGCGGTGCTGGAGACGGCCAAATATCTTGAGCGTAACGGTGTGCGCGTTACATATGTGCATGTCGGCGCCGACGGCAGAGTTAATCCTGAAGATATTGAGCGTGCGATATGCGGTGATACGGTCTTGATTTCGGTGATGACTGCCAATAACGAAACCGGCACACTTCAACCGATAGAAGAAATCGGTAAGATTGCCAAGGCTCACGGAGTACTGTTTCATACGGATGCGGTGCAGGCTTACGGAAAGATTGAGCTTAGCCCCGAGAAGATGAATATTGATTTGCTTAGCGCATCGGCACATAAGTTTAACGGGCCGAGAGGTGCGGGATTCCTGTATGTTAAGAGGGGTACGCCGATAAGCTCGTTTATGCATGGCGGAAGCCAGGAGTACGGACTGCGTGCCGGCACGGAGAACGTGCCGGGGATTGTGGGCATGGCGGCCGCTGCGACGATATCGTTAGAGAAGATGGCTGAACGTGCCGAGTACGAAGCCATGCTTACAAAGCGCCTTCATGACGGCGTTTTGAAACGACTTGAAGACGTAAGTGTTAACGGCAGCATGGATTACAGGCTTCCGGGTGTTATTAATTTTTCTTTTGCCGGGGTGGAAGGAGAATCGCTTTTGATATCCCTTGATATGAAGGGCATATGCGTCTCTACGGGCTCTGCTTGCGTTATGAGCACAGATACACCTTCACACGTCATTACGGCGATTACAGGGGACGAGGAGCGCGCCAGACAGTCTATTCGATTCTCACTCGGTCACGAGAACACTGTCGAGGAAGTTGATTACATTATCGACGCGCTTGGTGAGAGCGTTGAATATTTAAGAAGATTAAGAGAGTAATAATGGACAGGAAAAAAGTTGTTGTAGGGCTTTCGGGAGGTGTTGATTCTTCCGTTGCGGCCCTTCTTTTGCAAAAGAACGGATACGAAGTCATAGGTGTCACCATGAAGCAGTTTAAGGAAGAGACGTTTTCGGGTGATGCGGCCGAAGTGGCGCGTGTGCTTGGTATTAAGCATATTATTGAGGATGTGTCCGATAAGTTTAAGGCTACGGTGATGGAGTATTTCGCAAGCGAGTACGAAAAGGGCAGAACGCCCAATCCATGTACGCTTTGCAATCCTGCGATTAAGTGGGACATGCTGACGTCGGTTGCCGACAGAGAAGGCGCGTATTACGTTGCGACGGGGCACTATGCCAATATCGATATGGTTAACGGGCGCTATTCGGTTAAGAACGCGACAACGGCCACCAAGGACCAGACGTATGCGCTTTGTAATCTTACTCAGGAGCAACTGTCGCGGACTTTGATGCCTCTGGGACAGTACGAAAAGAGCGAGGTACGCAAGATGGCTGAAGATGCCGGCATTCCGGTGGCTCACAAGGCCGACAGTCAGGATATCTGCTTTATTCCAGACGGCGATTATGCGGGATTTCTGAAGCGGTTTACGGGCAAGAATTTTAAGAACGGTTCTTTTGTGGATAAGGACGGTACTGTTATCGGAGAGCACAAGGGAATTGTCAATTATACTATAGGCCAGCGCAAGGGGCTTAATCTTGCGATGGGGCATCCGGTGTTCGTGACGGGAATCGATGCGGCTCGTAATGCGGTGGTTATCGGGGAAAATGAAGATTTGTTTACGACTTCTTTTGCAGTGAAAGATGTGAACTTTATGGCGGGAGAGGAGAGCATGCTTCCTAAGACTCTTATGTGCAAGATAAGGTATGCGCATAAGGGAGAGGAGTGCGTTCTTTCTAAGGGCGCAGACGGCGTATTCAGGGCAGAGTTTAAGAATCCGGTACGCGCAATTACACCGGGACAAACAGCGGTCTTCTACGACGGAGAGTATGTTTTTGCCGGAAGTGTAATCGTTTGATTCGGTAAATTTTAGTAAATTTTCTTGGCTTTTTGGGTAGGAAAAAGCAATACATGGTTAGTAATGGGAACTTCCTCTTAGGTAAAATCTAGTAAAAGGATTTACAAGAGGAGGTTTCTTTTTATGTTGGATACACTTAAGCAAGCGGTTAATCCGTATCTTCCTTCGTGGGAATATGTGCCCGACGGCGAGCCTTATGTGTTCGGCGACAGGGTTTATGTGTACGGTTCGCATGATTTCTTTAACGGCGATGTATATTGTATGGGTGATTATGTGTGCTGGTCGGCACCTGTGGACGATCTCGGAGCTTGGAGATACGAGGGTGTGATTTATCGAAAGGATCAGGAGCCCGGCAATGATGATTTGCAGGGTAACCTTTATGCTCCCGACGTGGCTGTGGGCCCCGACGGAAGATATTACCTTTACTACACCATCAGTAACGACTGCACGGTTTCTGTTGCTGTATGTGACACTCCCGCAGGTAAGTATGAGTTCTACGATCACGTTCATTATAAAGACGGAACTCTTCTCGGTAAGAGCGGTAAGGAAGACCCGCAGTTCGACCCCGGAGTACTTCGCGAGGGGGACAAGGTTTATCTTTATACAGGTTTCTGCGGATACGGAGACAAGTCCAGACGCGGTCCCATGTGTACTGTTCTCGGCCCCGATATGGTTACGATAGAAGAGGATCCCGTATTTATCGCCAAGAGCTCCGCTTATTCATCCGAGAGCGATTCTTACTTCGGACATGAGTTCTTCGAGGCTCCTTCGATTCGTAAGAAAGGTGAGTATTATTACTTTATTTATTCATCGATTAAGTTCCATGAGCTTTGCTACATGATGAGCAAGAATCCGCGTGAAGGCTTCGAGTACAAGGGTGTTCTTGTAAGTGGCGGCGACCTTCATATCGATACTTACAAGCCTGCCGAGAAATGCGCTTATTATACAGCCAATAACCACGGCAGCATGGTACAGATAAAGGACGACTGGTTCATTTTCTACCACAGACACACCAACGGCACCAATTACAGCCGTCAGGGCTGCTTTGAAAAGTTAACACCCAATGCGGACGGCACCTTCAAGCAGGCTGAGATGACCTCTTGCTGTGGCCTTAAACCGTTAGTAGGCAAGGGAGAATATCCTACCTACATCGCATGCAACCTCTTTAACGACATAGATATGACCTACGTTGCATGGTCCGGATGGATGGACGACCGCTTCCCCAAGATTACTCAGGAAGGCCGCGACGGCGACGAGAACTACGGTTACATCGCCAACATGCGCGATACCGCTACCGCAGGCTTTAAATACTTCGATTGCAAGGGCATTAAGAAGATTTCGGCCAAGACCAAAGGCTACGCTACCGGCGAGCTTCAGGTTAAGACATCCTGGGACGGCCCTGTTCTCGGCTCCATTCCAATCGGCTACGCTAATGTATGGCACTACACCGAAGCTGACATCACCGTTCCCGACGGCATCAATGCTTTGTACTTCACTTTCAAAGGCAACGGACATTTGCAATTCGCTGCGTTCGTACTTGAATAATTGAGCATATAAAAAGAACCGGATGTTAATATCCGGTTCTTTTGCTGCGGTTATGATAACTTTACATATGTAGGAATTCTGTCCTTGAATACGCTGTAGTACTTGAAGCCGCAGTCGCGAAGAATCTGCTCGGCTACGTCGAAAGCACCGGCAACATTCTCGGGCTTGTGAGCGTCGGAGCCGACGGTGATTATCTCGCCGCCTTTTTCCTTGTAGGCGCGGACGATGTCGATGCAGGGATTGGGCTGAGACATACCTTTCTTCCAAAGAGCGGAAGTGTTAATCTCGATACCCTTTTCGTTCTCAAGGAGAATGTTGATTACTTCGTCGGTGTAGTTCTTGTAATCCATGGAGTTATACACAGCCTCGCCGCCGGGAACCGTGCGGACTATATAGTCCATGTGACCGAGAACGTCGAAATTGGTGAACTGCTTAATGTTTTTAAGCATTGCTTCGTAGTATTCGTTCACGGCTTCTTTGACCGTTTTGCCTTCGAAGTAGCGGGGCTCGTAAGTGTCGATGCCGTTAACTACGTGGATGGAACCGATTACGAAGTCGAATTCGTGAGAGCGGGCAAGTACCGCATTCTTACGAAAAGCGGATTCTACCATTCCGATTTCGATACCGAAGCCGATGGTAATCTTGTCCTTGTACTGTTCGCGGAGACTTAAGAGCTCATATAAATATGAATCTACGTTTAAATCCCAGGCGCCGGCGGGGAACATTTCGGTCTCGCCGAAATCAAAATCGTTATGTTCGGTTATGTTGATGTGGGTAAGTCCTTTGGAAATGGCGCTTTCCACCATATCTTTAAGAGGCGCTTTGGAATCTGCGCTGAAAGAAGAGTGCATGTGCTGGTCTGCAAGAATTGGCATATCAGTGTCCTCCATATATGTGATGAAGCGGCATAAGAAAGCCGCTTGGAATTATTTACAAAAAGAATTATATCATCGAATTCTTTTTGGTAAAACCATAAGATTTTACTAAATTAATTAAGAGAAGTATTGAATTTTGTTTCTAAATACTATAAAATAATGGCGCTGACAAAATTTTGACAATAACGTGTAGCAGCGGAAGTGTCAAAATAAAATATATTTATATTCCAGGAGGAAATTAAAAATGGCAGTAAAAGTAGCAATTAATGGTTTTGGCCGTATCGGTCGTCTTGCATTCAGACAGATGTTCGGCGCAGAAGGTTTTGAAATCGTTGCAATCAACGATCTTACCAGCCCTGAAATGCTTGCACATTTGTTAAAGTATGACTCAACACAGGGTCGTTACGAACTTTGCGACAAGGTTTCTTTCGGTGAAGATTCCATCACCGTTGACGGAAAGAAGATCACAATTTACAAGGAAGCAGATGCTCACAACCTTCCTTGGGGCAAGCTTGGCGTAGACGTAGTACTTGAGTGCACCGGTTTCTATACAAGCAAGGATAAGGCACAGGCTCACATCGATGCAGGTGCTAAGCACGTTATTATCTCTGCTCCCGCAGGTAATGACCTTCCTACCATCGTTTACAACGTTAACCACCAGAATCTTACCAAGGACGACAAGATCATCTCTGCAGCATCCTGCACCACTAACTGTCTTGCACCTATGGCTAAGGCTCTTAACGATCTCGCAGCTATCAAGTCCGGTATCATGTGCACCATCCACGCTTACACAGGCGACCAGATGACACTTGACGGACCTCAGAGAAAGGGCGACAAGAGACGTTCTCGTGCAGCAGCTTGCAACATCGTTCCCAACTCAACAGGTGCAGCTAAGGCAATCGGCCTTGTTATTCCTGAGTTGAACGGTAAGCTCATCGGCGCAGCACAGAGAGTACCTACCCCTACAGGTTCTACCACCATCCTTACCGCTGTTGTAGAAGGCAACGTTACAAAGGATCAGATCAATGCAGCTATGAAGGCAGCTTCTAACGAGTCCTTCGGTTACAACGAGGATGAAATCGTTTCTTCCGATATCATCGGTATGAGATTCGGTTCTCTCTTCGATGCAACTCAGACCATGGTTCTTCCTCTTGACAACGGAACCACACAGGTTCAGGTTGTTTCATGGTATGACAACGAGAACTCTTACACCAGCCAGATGGTTCGTACCATCAAGCACTTCGGAAGCCTTCTTAAGTAATTTGGTTTCTTAAAGGTTAAGAACTAATGTGGGCCCGGTCCGGCTAGGGCCGGGTCCATTTTTATGTAATTAAATAAATCCAATTGGAGGACATTCATCATGGCATTAAACAAGAAAACTGTTGATGATTTTAGTGCTAAGGGTAAGCGCGTACTTGTACGTTGCGACTTTAACGTACCCCTTAAGAACGGTGAGATCACAGACGATACCCGTATCGTTGCAGCTCTTCCCACCATCCAGAAGTTAATGAAAGACGGCGGCAAGGTTATTCTTTGCTCCCACCTTGGCAAGGTTAAAGAAGGACCCAACGAGAAGGAATCTCTTGCACCTGTAGCTAAGGCTCTTTCCGCTAAGCTTGGTAAAGAAGTTGTTTTCGTTGCTGATTACAACGTTACCGGCGAAGCAGCTACCAAGGCTGTTGAAGCTATGAAGGAAGGCGATGTAGTTCTTCTTCAGAATACCCGTTTCCGTATGGAAGAAGAGACCAAGCCCGCTAAGGCAGGCGAGAAGTTCGCTGAAGAACTTGCAGCTCTTTGCGATGACTATGTATGCGATGCATTCGGTTCTTCTCACAGAGCACACGCTTCTGTATCCGTAGTTACCAAGTATGTTCGTGCAAAAGGCGGCAACTGTGCAGTTGGTTACCTTATGCAGAAAGAAATCAACTTCCTCGGCAATGCAGTTGAGAACCCTGTACGTCCTTTCGTAGCAATTCTCGGCGGTGCTAAGGTAGCTGATAAGCTTAACGTTATCGATAACCTCCTTGAGAAGGCAGATACCCTCATCATCGGTGGTGGTATGGCATTCACCTTCTTAAAGGCTCAGGGCTATGAAATCGGTAAGTCACTTGTTGATATGGAGAAGATTGATTACTGTAAGGAAATGATGGCTAAGGCTGAGAAGCTTGGTAAGAAGCTCCTTCTTCCTGTTGATACCACCGTTGCTGCAGGTTTCCCCGATCCTATCGACGGACCTATCGAAGTATCTGTTGTAGCTTCCGACGCTATTCCTGCTGACAAGGAAGGTCTTGATATCGGACCTAAGACCGCAGAACTTTACGCTGACGCAGTTAAGTCTGCTAAGACCGTTGTTTGGAACGGACCTATGGGCGTATTCGAGAACCCCACTCTTGCAAAGGGTACATTATCTGTAGCTAAGGCACTTGCTGAAGCATCAGCTACCACAATCATCGGTGGCGGTGACTCCGCAGCAGCTGTTAACCAGATGGGTCTTGGCGACAAGATGAGCCACATCTCTACCGGTGGTGGCGCTTCCTTAGAGTTCCTTGAAGGTAAAGAGCTTCCCGGCGTTTACGCAGCAGATGATAAATAAAATACGGAGGAATTAAATATGTCCAGAAGACGTATTATTGCCGGCAACTGGAAGATGAACAAGACTCCCAGCGAGGCAGTTGCACTTTGTGCAGAATTAAAAGACTTAGTTAAGAACGATGCAGTTGACGTAGTATACTGCGTACCTGCAATCGATATCGTACCTGTTGTAGAGGCTGTTAAGGGCACTAACGTTAAGGTTGGCGCTGAGAACTTCTACATCGAGGACAAGGGCGCTTTCACAGGCGAAATTTCCGCTCCCATGCTCAAGGACGCAGGTGTTGAGTACATCATCATCGGCCACTCCGAGAGAAGAGATATCTTCGGCGAGAACGATATCCTTATCAACGCTAAGGTTAAGAAGGCTTTTGCTGCAGGCTTAAAGCCCATCCTTTGCTGTGGTGAGTCCCTTGCACTTCGTAAGGCAGGCACTTACAAAGAATGGATTGAAAGACAGATTAAGTGGGACCTTTCTGACGTAACTGCAGATCAGGTTAAGAACCTTGTAATCGCTTACGAGCCTATCTGGGCTATCGGTACAGGCGAGACCGCTACAGCTGACCAGGCTGAAGAAGTTTGCAAGCTTATCCGTGACCTCATCGCTAAGATGTACGATGCAGCTACTGCAGAAGCAGTTCGTATCCAGTACGGCGGATCCATGAACGCAGGCAATGCCGCAGAGCTTCTTTCTAAGCCCGACATTGACGGCGGCCTCATCGGTGGCGCTTCACTTAAGCCTGACTTCGGTCAGATCGTTAATGCATAATAAGCATTATTAATGTATTTAAAGGAGTTTGCTTGAAAAAGCAGACTCCTTTTTTGATGTGTGGTAGAATAGATGAGAAAACAGTAAATTGAGAGGTGTATCGATTGAAAAAAGGTACAAAGATAAGTGAAGCCGTTAGAAAAATACCGTTTGAATATTTAGGACTTGCTGTACTGGCTGTTTTAATGGCGCCTATTGTTTTTCTCTTTATAAGAGATGGGGCAGGGGGAGCTGTATTTGAAGTACATGATCAGCTTGATGAGAGTATATTGAATTATTATTTCAGCGCGAGACACTTTGGCGCGAGCATATATAGCGAGATGATGTGTGGGGTGCCGGCAGAGGCTTTAAAGCCTTTTTGTCCGTTGTTTGTACCGCTGTATGCTGTTTTTAATATATATACTGCTTTTGTAATTCAGTATTTTATAGTAATCACTACAGCTTTCTACGGCATGTTCTTTTGCCTTAAAAAAGTGATTGGTAACGGGTTTATAGCATTTATTGCAGCGACTCTTTTTGCAGCGCTCCCGGTTCATTCAATCTACGGTAATGTGGTAGCGGGTACTCCTTTACTGATATTTACGATTTTAAGTTTGAGAGATGAGGAGATTACCAAAGGCCGGAAGGCTCTGTTGTATATTCTCTTGGTTTATTATGTTTTAAGTACAAGCCTTGCACTTTCCGGATGGGTGGTAGTAGGGATGCTGGTGCTTGCTTATATAGTTGAGTCAATCATAAGTAAGAAAAGCCGTAAAGAATTGCTTTTAGCCGTGGCTGTGATGACGATAACGTATGTTATTTGCAATATTGATATGATCAAGGAACTTTTCGGAATCGATTCTTTTGTGAGCCATCGTGTGGAATTCAGAATCGGAAGGCCGGAGGAGCCCTGGTATTCCTTCTTTGTGAGCTTACTTAAAAACGGCAGCCTTATATATGAGGCTGAGTCCAAGCATGAATTGTTGATACCGGCCATATGCATAGCCGGAGTTTTACTTATATTCGTGAAGAGCGCACGCAAGTATCTTAAACACTTTCTTTTTGCATTGGGAATGGTAATAGGCAATGCGCTTTTGTACGCTTTCTTTTCTTCGGGTTTTGCTTATGATATTCAGCAGAAGCTTCCGGGAATGCTTAAGTCATTTCAGTTTGCAAGGTTTTATTATTTTAACGTCGGACTATGGTTTGTTCTCTTTGGAATATCCGTCGCAGTAATAGCGGAAGCGTTGAAGGGTAAATTCAGAACAATCATGGCGATAGTATTGATTGCGTATTCGCTGATAGTTTTTGCCTTTATACAAAAGTCATCAGGTATATTTAATCAAAATGTGAAGCAGATTATCAAAGGGCAGGGAAGAGCCGGGTATGTATCGATGCGTAATATGTACTGCGAGGATCTGCTTCAGAAGATAGATGACGATATAGAAGAAGACAACTCCGAATTCAGAGTTGCGCACATAGGCATATGCCCCGTAATATCGCTGCTACATGGATTCAATACCATTGACGGTTATTCCAACAATTACCCGCTTGAATACAAGAAAGAATTCAGAGAAGTCATTGCGGGAGAACTTGATCTTAACGAGTATAACAGAATCTACTTCGATGATTGGGGTAACAGGTGTTATATTTTTTATCATGACTGGGGCAATTCTTTCATGCTTGGCAGGGATTTCAAAGGATCTATCAGCAATTTAGAGATTAACTTTGATAAGCTGAAAGAATTAGAGTGTCATTACATTTTCACTGCGGCTCCGATTGATAATCTGGAAGAATATCCGCTTGAAGAAGTGGGTGTATATGATATGGAGTATGGATTCTGGAGAATATGGGTGTATAAGGTGCTATGAGCTCCATAAGTCTGTGAACAACTAAGGCCATCGGCGTTATGCCGGTGGCCTTTTATCATACCCATAATTATTAATACCTTTTACACAGCCTGCGCTGTAGATAAGTTGTAGTACATGCCTTTGCGTGCAAGTAACTCTTCGTGAGTACCTTCTTCGACGATACGACCGTCGTCGACTACGAAGATGCGGTCGGCACGGCGAATGGTAGATAAGCGGTGAGCAATTACGAAGGATGTACGTCCCTTAAGAATTGCCGCGATGCCGGCTTGTACCATGAGTTCGCTCTTGGTATCGATGGAAGAGGTGGCCTCGTCTAAGATTAAGATCTTAGGATCGGAAAGGATAGTGCGGGCAAAAGCAATAAGCTGGCGTTGTCCTACGGATAATCCGCTGCCACGCTCTGCAAGCTCCGTGTCATAGCCCTTTTCGAGCTTCATGATGAAGTCGTGAGCATTAACGGTCTTGGCGGCTGCTTCGATTTCCTCGTCGGTAGCATCGAGCTTACCGTAGCGGATGTTCTCGCGAATGGTACCGCTGAAGAGGAAGTTGTCCTGAGTCATGATGCCCATCTGGTTACGAAGGCTTTCGATGGTGACGTCTTTAACATCGTGACCGTCGATGAGTACGCGACCCTTTTCGGCATCGTAGAAACGGCTGATAAGGTTGACAACCGTTGTTTTACCGGCACCGGTAGGACCTACAAGGGCTATCATTTCGCCGGGCTTAATGTCGAAGGATACGTCCTTAAGTACCTTAACACCGTCCTCGTAAGAGAAGGTTACATCGTCAAAAGTAACCGAGCCTTCAATATCGGGCATAATCTCTACGCCTTCACCGTCACGAATCTCGGGCGGTGTATCCATAACTTCAAATACACGCTCAGCCGCAGCAATATTGCTGATAAGCTGATTGTAGAAATCACCGAGGTTGGCAATAGGCTGCCAGAAGAGGCTTATGTATGTACCGAAAGCAAGAAGAGTACCGATAGAGAGCTTATCAATACCGATTACCTTAATGCCTACAAAGTACATAGCAAAAGAACTTACAGCCCAGCTGATTTCAATAAACGAATTGTACATGTCATTGATACGAACAGCCTTTAAAAAGCTTCCCTTGTGCTCATCTAAGAGAGTATCAAAGGTATCAAGGGTTTCGCCCTCGGCATTGTAGGACTTAACAATACGAATACCTGCAATTTCTTCGTGTACAAATGCGCTTACGTTGGAAGATTTCTTTCGCACGATTTTCCAGTTCTTGTGGCACAGATTCTCAAGGGTGAGAAGTGACACAAGAAGGATGGGAAGACCGGCCATGGCTGCAAGAGCAAGCCTGAAATCCTTAACAAGCATAACTACAATAATTGCTATAAGCATAACCGCATCGGGTATGAGAGTAAGCACCAGCTTCTCAAGCACGCCCTTAAGTGCGTTAACGTCGCTGATTACTCGCGACAGTATCTTGCCGGTAGGTCTTGAATCGAAGAACTTAAAATCAAGCTTCTGCAAATGATCGAAGAGTTCTTCTCGAATTGTCTTTATTGCACTGTTGGTGACCTTGGCCATAATGTGCATACGTAGTTTAACTAACAGAATCCATACGATATTGACGGCCAAAGCAATGCCTATGAGTACCGCAAGTCCCTTGAAATCCTTAACTGTAATATAATCGTCCACCGCGGATTCGATAAACAGCGGATTTATGATACTTACGGTGACGCAATAAGCCATTATGAGAAGTACGGTCACGATAGACTTCTTATAATCGAGAAGATAAGTAAGTAATCTCTTTACAGTGACCGACTTCTTAACGTCGCTTTGCCATTCGTCTTCTTTAAAGGAGTTGACTGCCATAAATTACGCCTCCTTTCTTAACTCTGATTCGGGCTCGCCGTACTGAGACACGTAGGTCTCGTAGTATAAGCCTTTCTTTAAGAGAAGCTCATCGTGTGTACCGCGCTCGGCGATGCGACCCTCATTAAGAATAATGATTTCGTCGGCATCCTTAACGGCGCTGATACGGTGAGCAATAATAATTTTAGTAGTGTCTTTAAGTTCGGAAAGTGTTTCCTGAATCTTTCTTTCGGTCTCCATGTCGAGAGCGGAAGTGGAGTCATCCATGATGAGGATGGGGTGCTTCTTGGCAAGAGCACGCGCAATGCTGATACGCTGCTTCTGACCGCCGGAAAGTCCCACGCCACGCTCGCCTATGATAGTCTCGTATTCGTCGTCCATCTTCTCGATGAAATCGTCCGCGCAAGCCTTGCGGGATGCTTCACGAATTACCTTATCGCTGATATGGGGCTTGTCACCCATCCTGATGTTCTCGGAAATTGTGTCTGAGAACAGGAACACATCCTGCATGATAAGAGAGATGGAGCCGCGAAGTGTACTCAGGCTGATGTCCTTAATATCAACCCCGTCGAGACATATACGACCGGAAGTAGCGTCATAAAGCCTCGTAAGAAGCGATACGACAGAAGTCTTGCCTGCACCGGTAGCTCCCATAATGCCGAGAGTCTTACCGCTCTTAACTTCAAAAGAAATATCCGACAAAATTTCGTGCATATCCTCCTTGTGGAAAGATACGTTCTCGAAGCGAATATCGCCGTGTACTACAGGAAGAGCCACAGGATTCTCAGGCTCAACGATTTTGGAAGCCTCATCGTAAATCTTGTTAATCTTCTTGTAAGAAGCAATAGCGCTTGCGAAGCTGTTGGTAAGCCATCCGAGCATTTCCATGGGCCAGACGATGTTCTGTGAGTATGCAACGAATGCGGACACCTCACCGAGAGTCATTTTGCCCTTTAAATACATGTATCCGCCCCCGAAAAGAATGAGAAAGGGTAAGATACGTGATATGAACTGGAAATACGGATAATACTTAACGAATGTTTCGGTTTCTTTGATGCTAAGTTCGCAGTATTTCTCATTGTGTTTCTTGAACTTTTCAATTTCGTGCTTTTCTCTTGCAAAAGCCTTAACGGTTCTTACGCCGCCGATGTTTTCCTCGGCAGTAGTGTTAAGCACCGCGTTTTCTTCGGAGATGTCTTCGTATACCTTATCAAGCTTCTTTTCAAGTAAGAAGGCAAGCACACCGCAGATACCCATGGAAATCACGGGAATAACGGTAAGCGGAAGACTTAGTCTCGACATACAGAAGATGATGATAACCGTGTGGATGAACACCTCGATAATAAGCATCGATACGTAAGAGAGCGCATCCCAGATACGGTCGATATCATCCTTAACGCGGGCCATTATTTCGCCTGTGTTGTTCTTGTCAAAAAAAGCTGTGTCAAGATGCTCCACATGCACGAACAAATCGCGCCTTAAGTGGCAGGCTATGTTAACGGATACATAATCGAATATGTACTCCTTAATATACTGGAATATAAAACGGCCTACTCCTATAAGCAGTATTCCCGCAAGAAGCAGGTTAACATATCGATTGTCGCCCCCAAGGATTACATCATCCACCAGATGCAAGATGATCTGTGGGGAGAGCATGTCAAGTGATACAGACAGTACAAGTGCAAGTACAGCGCATATATAATGAACCGCATACTTTTTGATATAGTATTTCAGTTTAAATTTTGTTTTGGTGTTACGTGTTTTAATTAAAATCCCTCCTAAATTGTCTCCAAACAGGTATTTTGAGCGTTTTTTTGCACAAAAAAACGGCGGGAACATAAACTGCTTCCGCCGTGAGTGTACGCTTTTAAATTAAGTCTTGTGGCTTCAAATAGCCCTTTCCAATTCAGACTCAATCAAAATCCTGTCCGGAGGCAGCAAAAATGTTTGTATTCACTGTAGGTGCAAATACTTTGGATGCGACAATCGCGTAAGTCATGTTAATCATTTTTTTACCTCCTTTTCATAATATTATCCGCGGTGAACGGACACGTTTACGATAACCCGTTATTTGACTGTTGTCAAGCACAAATTATAGTAATATATTTATTTTTGTCAGATAAATTAAAAAGAAACTCGAAGGAGTCATGAATTTTCATGCTTAAACTTATAATAAAACTGTTTGTCAAAGATTCTGAAAACGTTACCGATCAGAAAGTAAGAGAGCGCTACGGCGTAGTCCTAAGCGGATATGGAATTTTCTTAAATATCCTTCTTTTTGCAATAAAATATGTTGCCGGAATACTCAGTGCATCCATAGCGATGACGGCGGACGCCTTCAATAACTTATCGGATGCCGGTTCGTCACTTATCTCCGTAATAGGATTTAAGTTCGCCGGCAAGAAGCCCGACCCCGACCATCCGTACGGACACGGGCGCATCGAGTATATTGCGGGACTTATAGTTTCACTGGCGATTATCCTCATGGGATATGAGATTGTGAGGGATTCTTTTAAGAAGATCATCCACCCCGAAGATATCAATTTTTCCTATGTTTCTGTTGCCATTTTGTTAGCAGGTGTTTTGGTAAAATTATACATGTCGTTCTATTTGAGGCATTACGGCAAGCTGATAGATTCGGCGGTACTTACGGCGACAGCGACGGATGCTCTTTCCGACACAATTTCCACGGCAACCGTTATACTTGCGACTGTTCTCTATGCGGTTTTTGGATGGAGACTCGATGGCTACAGCGGCTTACTGGTAGGCGCGCTTATTATTTTTGCGGGTCTTAAATCGGCCAAAGAAACCGTGAGCCCACTCCTTGGTGAACCGCCCACAGCGGAGTTTATCGATAAGGTAGAAGCGATAGTTACAAGCTACGATGAAATCCAGGGTATGCATGATCTGATGGTTCATAATTACGGACCGGGAAGACTTATTATTTCGCTTCATGCAGAGGTACCGGACAGCGGTAATATCAATGAACTTCACGATGTTATCGACAATGCCGAAGCAAGACTGTCACGGGAACTTAACTGCTCCGCGGTAATACACATGGACCCCGTAAGAGTAGGGGATCCTTTTACCGACAGCCTCAAGGAAATGGTTAAGGGCATAGCTGCGTCTATCGATGAAAAAATGACAATTCATGATTTCAGAATAGTTACAGGCCCTACCCATACAAATTTGATATTCGATGTGCTTGTGCCTTTCCATGTTAAGATGAGTGACGATGAAGTGATTGAGAATATCAAAAAAGAAGTATACAAGAACGACAAAAAGTACAATTGTGTGGTTACCATAGACAGAGATTATGTCAACAGATAAAATGTCCGAAAAATCACAAAAATTGACTGAATTTGTTGACATAATAGAATATTATGGTAAACTAGATTATGTCAACAGCAAAACGGGGGATTTTCTATGATTTCACTTGAAGAGGTTTTAAAAGTTGCTAAAGTGGCAGGTGCCAGTGACGTACATTTAACTGTAGGCTTACCGCCTAAGATGCGTGTTAACGGAGATCTTATCAATATGGACTTCCAGAAGATGCTTCCTCCCGACACTCAGGCAGTAGCCGATGAAATCATGAACGACAAGCAGAAGGCAATATTCGCCGAGAAAGGTGAATTCGATATGTCCTTCTCTATCCCTATGCTCGGAAGATACAGAGTTAACGTATATCATCAGCGTGGCTCTGTTGCCATGGCATTCAGACTTGTAGGTACTCAGGTGCCTTCGCCCGAATCTCTTGGCATTCCCGAGAGCGTAATTGAACTTGCACAGCGTAAGAGAGGTCTTGTACTTGTAACCGGTCCCACAGGTTCCGGTAAGTCTACGACACTTGCTGCGATTATAGATAAGATTAATCAGACAAGAGATGCACACGTTATTACTCTTGAAGACCCTATCGAGTATCTTCATCAGCATCAGATGTCAATGGTTAACCAGCGTGAAATCGGTATTGACTCGGGTAACTATGCCAATGCCTTAAGAGCTGCGCTTCGTGAAGACCCCGACGTTATTCTTGTGGGCGAGATGCGTGACTTTGAGACTATCAGCGTAGCCATTACCGCAGCCGAGACCGGTCACCTTGTTCTTTCGACGCTTCATACCATCGGTGCAGCCAGCACTGTGGACCGTGTAATTGACGTATTTCCGCCTCATCAGCAACAGCAGATACGTATACAGTTATCTAACGTATTAGAGGCAGTTATTTCACAGCAATTGATACCTACTGCAGACGGAAAGGGACGTGTTGCCGCTTTTGAGGTAATGCATGCCAATCACGCAGTACGTAATCTTATACGAGAAGGAAAGTCTCACCAGCTCATGAGCGTTATTCAGACGAACAGGAAGGCCGGCATGATCACAATGGACGAAGCCTTGACACAACTTTACTATAGTGGTAGAATCGCCAAAGATAGCGCAATCGAATTTGCACAGGACGTTGAGGGCATGGAAATTAAGCTCGGCTGATTGGGGAGTCAGTCACGTTTGCGGGAAAATCCTGTTAAAATCGGTATTGAGAGGTCACTCTTTTACGGAAGCGCTATCGCTTTAACGGAAGATGATGACAAGTGAGTTATGCGGCAATCGTAAAGATTGATAATAAACTATGGGGGTAGTTTATGGCATACTACGGTCAGAAGAAAATAAGGTTAGGGGAACTTTTGGTAGATGGTGGTGCCATCACCAGAGAGCAACTCGAAACAGCACTTGCTCAACAGAAAGTATCCAGGCGCAAGCTTGGTGAGATTCTGGTTGATTCTAATATGGTCACGGAAGAGAACATAGCAGAGACTCTTGCGGGTCAGCTTCATTATGCGATGACTGACCTTGTCAATGCAACTGTGCCTTCCGAAATCTTAGCTTTGGTACCTGCTCAGGTACTTCGTAAAAACAAAGCTTTACCCATTGGATATGCACCGGATAATGTGAATATTTTGAGGGTGGCTATGGCCGACCCTTTGGATCTTGATGCCATTGATGATATTTCCATCATCACAGGCTGTCAGGTAGAACCCGTCGTTACCACTCCGAGAGCCATTGTGCTTGCTCTCGACAGGCTTTACGGCTCCGAGGATATGGACTCCGCACTTGAAGAGTACACTAAGGAGAAGCTTGCCCGGGTTACCGAAGTGGATGACGATTCATCGGACGACGTCAACAATTCGCCTATCGTAATGCTCGTTAAGGATTTAATCGAGAAAGCGGCACTTAAGCGCGCTTCCGATATCCACATCGAAGCACTCGAGAGTGGCGTACGTGTTCGTTTCCGTATTGACGGTGCTCTCTACGAATACAGAAGATATCCCAAAGAATTATTACCCGCAATCGTAGCACGTATTAAGATTATCGGCGGCATGGATATATCCGAGAAACGTAAGCCTCAGGACGGTCGTATCACACAGACCGTTGAGCGTACCGAGTACGATATCCGTGTATCCGTTCTTCCTACGGTTTACGGCGAAAAGATAGTTATGAGACTTCAGGTTAAGAAGTCCCTTACACGTAATAAAGCGGAACTTGGCTTAAGAGATTGGGAAATGAAGCATTTTGACCACATCATTTCCAACCCTCACGGAATCTTGCTTGTAACCGGTCCTACAGGTTCAGGTAAGTCCACAACCCTTTACACCGCACTTTCGGAACTTAACAAAGAAGACGTTAATATTATTACTGTCGAGGACCCTGTAGAGGCTAACATCGACGGCATCAACCAAGTACAGGTTAACAACAAAGCAGAGCTTACCTTCGCATCCTCCTTACGTTCCATCTTACGTCAGGACCCGGATATCATCATGATCGGTGAAATTCGAGACAGAGAAACGGCGGAGATAGCAGTTCAGGCTTCCATCACAGGTCACTTGGTAGTATCGACACTGCATACCAACTCTGCAGCCAGCACCATTACCCGTCTTGAAGACATGGGTGTGGAAGGTTACTTGATTGCCGATTCTGTAATCGGTGTAATTGCTCAGCGACTTGTCAGAAGACTCTGTCCCGAATGTAAGCAGGCTCACGACGCAACAGCAGAAGAGAGAGAGATTCTTAACATTAAGGACAATGAACCTCATATGATTTATGAGCCCAAAGGATGTCCGAAGTGTGACAACATGGGTTATAAAGGCCGAATCGGTGTATACGAAATCATGGAGATGACTCCCGACCTTAGACTTATCGTAGGTAAGGGCGGCACCGCCAATGATATCAAGAAGAAAGCGCTTGAAGAAGGCATGCACACCTTAAGAATGAGTGCTACCGAATATGTGCTTGACGGAATTACATCTCTTAGCGAGATGATTAAGGTTTCTTTTGACGAGTAACCTAAAAGGGAGAATTTATGGCAGCATATGCGTATGAAGCGGTGGATGCCCTCGGTAATCTCAAGAAAGGCTCCATCGAGGCAGACAGCTTAGAACTGGCAAGGCAGAAGCTTAAGTCCCAGGACTTAATGATAGCCAAGCTCAAAGAACAAAGCGTGCTCACCAAAGACATAAACATCGAAATCGGCGGATATCCTACCGCAAGAGACTTGTCGGTGTTCTCAAGACAGTTTGTAAGTATGACAAGAGCCGGCGTTTCGATTCTTGAATGCTTAAAGCTTTTGATTGAACAGACTGAGAATAAGCAACTTAAGAAAGCTCTGATGGGCGTTAGAGCCAATGTTGAAAAGGGTGAGACTTTATCGGAATCTCTTAGGGCTTATCCAAAGGTTTTCCCTGAGCTGATGATTAATATGGTAGCCGCCGGTGAAGCCTCCGGACAAATGGATGTATCGTTTGAAAGAATGGCCTCTCAGTTTGAAAAGACTGCAAAGATTAAGGCTATGGTCAAAAAAGCAATGATATACCCTGTAGTGGTAATGATTGTTGCGGTCATTGTGGTAGTCGTTATGCTGGTAGCCGTTATTCCAAGGTACACTTCAATGTTCAATGAACTTGGTGCGGAACTACCCGGAATAACAGTGGCTGTTATGAAGATGAGTGATTTTCTGATAGCCAACTGGATAATAATTCTTCCGATTGTGGTTGGTGTGATATTGGCCCTTAAGGCGTGGAGCACAACTGACTCGGGTAAGCATTTTTTCCATAAGCTGAAGCTTAAGATTCCTGTTTTAAAAAATCTTGAAATAAAGAAATCGTCATCACTCATGGCTCGTACACTATCAACACTTATGGCGGCAGGTGTACCCATGTCGGAAGCAGTTGAGATGACTGCCAATACCATGGAAAATGTATATTTCAAAGAGGCCATGGAGCAATGTCACGATGATATTACAATAGGTCAGCCGTTATCCAGACCTCTTGAAGAATGTAAGATGTTCCCGCCTATGGTATATCATATGGCTCGAATCGGTGAGGAATCCGGTAATGTAGAAGATATGCTTACCAAACTCGCAGATTACTACGACGAAGAAGTTGAAATGGCAGTTCAGTCACTGATGGCTGCGCTAGAGCCTATGATTATTATTGTACTTGCGGTGATTGTCGGAAGCCTTATAGCGGCTTGTCTTGCACCTATGCTAAGTATGTACAACGCACTTAACACTTTATAACGAATTAACCGCTTTCGCAGGGAGAGCGATTAAGATAAATATTTATCTACTAAAAAGGAGATATGAAAATGAAAGAAAGAAAATTAAACAACAAAGGTTTTTCACTTGTAGAGCTTATTATCGTTATTGCCATCATGGTAATTTTGGTAGTTGTAATTGCTCCTCAGTACACAAAGTTCGTTAAGAACTCACGTATTGCTGCTGATGTTCAGACTGCACAGGCTGCAGCTACAGCAATTGATGTTGCTGTTGCAGAAGGTAAGACAGGTATGTTTGAAAGTGGTACATACAAATCATCTATTACAGACCCTGTCAGCTTAGCAAATATGACCTCCAAAATGAAAGGTACCTTTACAATTTACGGAGATGATAGTACCGGTGTAAGCAGAATTACACTTACTGATCCTGCAGGTGAGACTGCGAATGAGTACGAATGCTACCCTAACCCTGATATTTCAGGATCCGATCCCGGTCTTAATACTCTTAAGAATAACTAATTTCAGGAGTAACCAATGCCCGCAGAACTTATAATTCCAATCTATATTTTCGTATTCCTCTTCGGAATCGTAATAGGCTCGTTTCTTAACGTATGCATGATACGTATCCCAAGAGGCGAAAGCATAGTCACGGAAGGGAGCCATTGTATGAAATGCGGATATCGCTTACGGTGGTATGACCTCATTCCTTTGTTTTCCTGGTTGTTCTTACGGGGTAAATGCAGGAAGTGCGGGGAGAAAATCTCCCCGCAGTATCCTGTGATTGAATTTATAAACGGCGCGGTATACGTGTTCGTATTTGTGTTAAAAGGCATAACAATAGAATCCCTGCTTCTTTGCCTTTTGTTTTCGGCATTATTGACACTCAGTGTCATTGATTTTAAAACTTATGAAATACCCGTCGGCTTTAACATTTTTATAGCCGTACTGGGACTTGTGAGACTCTTTACCGATTTATCGAACTGGAAGGATTACTTAATCGGAGCAGTCTCGATATCTTTGTTTTTACTCATTCTTTTGCTTGTATCAAAGGGGCGTGCAATCGGAGGAGGAGACGTTAAGCTTATGGCGGCCGCAGGGCTGTTCCTAGGCTGGAAGTGCGCAATCCTTGCATTTATAGTCGGTTGCATATTGGGAGCCTGCATACATTTAATTCGCATGAAGGTGAGTAAGGAAGGAAGCGTTCTTGCAATGGGACCTTACCTTTCGGCCGGGATTTTTATCGCGGCATTATGGGGAGTAAATATCATTACCTGGTATCTCGGTTTTTTCGCATTCTAACCGGGTAAAAGGAGAATTATGTCAAAAGTATTGAGTATTGAGGTAGGAAACTCTCTTACCAAGATAGTTGAAATGGACTATAAGTCCAAGAACCCCAAGGTGTATAAGTGTATCAACATTCCTACACCCGATGAGGTATTCGACGACGGTTACATCTCAGACAGCAAGGAATATGCGGGAACCTTAAGACAGGCTCTTCAAGACAATAAGATTAAGACCCGTCAGGCAGTATGTACCATCACGTGCTCGAAGATTGCGAACCGTGAGATTATGCTTCCCAACGTTAAGCTTAATCAGGTTGACGATCTTATCAGGGCCAATGCAAGCGAATATTTCCCTGTTGATTTGTCACAATATGAACTTGGTTACATCGTGCTCGGACGTGAGAATGCCGACACCGAAGCTGCCAAGTTAAAAGTCATGCTTCTTGCATGCGAGAAAGAACTTATTCAGGGCTACGACACTTTATTTGAACAGGCAGGCCTTAAACTCGTCGGAGTTGACTATGCCGGCAACAGCGTAGTTCAGATTATGAAAAAAGAAGTCACCGAGGAAACCGAAATGGTAATCAAGGTGGAAGAGCAGTCTACCATCGCTACCATCATCCGCTCCGGTGAACTTATGATGCAGCGTAACTTAGGCTACGGTATTGACAATACCGTACAGACTATGATGAGTTACCACCTCTTTAATGAGGACAGTTACGGAAAATGCATCGATTTGCTCAAAGAACACAATTGTATTTACCCTACACTTTCGGGCGAAGACGAGGAGACTCTTAAGTTAAAAGAGACTCTCGACAAAGGCGACCGCAAAGCAATGACCGACATGACCGAGGCTCTCGGACCCTTAGTCGGCAACGTGGGAAGAGTACTTGATTTATATAATTCCAAGAACGTAGAGCATCCTATCACTAAGGTTTCAATGATAGGCCTAGGATCTCAGATTGCAGGACTCGACAAACTCTTTACCAATGAACTGGGAGTGACCACTGAGTCCGTTAACTCAGTTAAATCCGTAACTTTCGCCCTTAATGCGCAGGTTAAGGATACAGGCGAGTACCTTACAGCCATGGGCGCTTCCATAAGCCCCGTAGGCTTTATAGAGGATCAAAAGAAAGCAGATGCCAAGAAGACCAATTACTTAAGTCTTTCCATTCTGTGCCTTCTCCTCATAGGAGTGCTGATTGCGGCTCTTTATATTATGGCCAGAAGACCTTACGAAGATGAAGCTATCCAGAACGTCTCTCTTAAAGCTATGGAAAAGAAATACGAGCCCGCATTACAGGTCAAAGAACAGTGCGACAATGTCAGTGCACTTTACGAGGAAGTTAAAAAGCTTGCAGGCTTAACAGACAGCAACAACGACGGTTTGATTGCTTTTCTGACCGAGCTTGAAGCCAAGTTCCCGGCTGATGCATCGATAGAGATGTTCCAATCAGATAATTCGATGGCAACATTTTCTGTTAAGGTTCCTACAATGACCGAGGCAGCTTCACTTATTGATACTGTGCGAGGATTTGATAGCCTCTTTGATGTAAGGGTAAGCTCCATTACCAGAGAATCGGAAGATGAGGAATCATCGATTAAGCACGAGAAAAAGGTGCCCGAAGCTGATTTTGAAGAAGAATCTGAAGAAGGAACGTTTTATAAATTCAACCTTGAGTGCATTTACTATGCAAACGGCGCAACTGAGATCAATCAATAACTTTGCCGACGGGAGATACAGTTATGGCTTCAAAAAAGAAGTTTAACGTACAGAGTTTAAACAATCAAAAAGTATTCTTATATGTTGTACTTGCAGGACTTCTCGGGTTCCTTGCTTTTTACATGCTCGTATATCAGAAACTTGAAGAAAAAACAAGTACGCTTCATTCTGAAAACGTTAATCTGCGTGCAAGAGTGGAAGAACTTAAGGAAGTATACGACAACATGGAAGGCTACAAGCTCATGATTGACGCAATGGATAAAGATATCCATGAAAAGCTTTCAATCTTCCCCGCAGATGTGCGCGAGGAAGACGCTCTTGTTATCGCAGTAGATACGTTAAACAAGGCGTATGTTAAGTATACAACCATTAACATCGGTGACAAAGAAGACGTATACGAGATACCTGCAGAAACGGTCAAAACCGCGGGCCTTAACGATTATGATGACAAGATTCTTGTTCAGAAAAGGTCTGTTTCATACGTTAATAACACCGACTATATCAATTTAAAGACATTGGTCGAAACCGTACTGGAGTATGGCGGTGTCAAGAAAATAAACAATATTATTTACTCCAAAAATGACGGAGACAGCGAAAGTGACAGCTTCTTAACCGGTACCATTGAGGTTACGGATTTCGTGGCAGAAGGTACAGGTGCAGAGTACACCGCTCCCGACTTAAAGGATTATGAAGCCGGACTTTACGATTTGTTCGGCATAGTTAAGAACCCAAATAGATAACAAAGGTTTGTTTGTCCATGAAGAAAAAGTGCGGCAAAAAAATGAATAACGAAGGCTTCAGCCTTGTGGAAGTGCTGGTGGCCATGATAATACTTGCGCTTGTTGCAGGGCCTGTTCTCATGGCCTTTGTAATGAGCGCGCGCTTTAATGCCAGAGCGAGAGAGTCCCAGCGAGTAGGTGTAGTGGCAGAAAGCGTAATGGAAGAGTTCAAAGGCTTAAGCATTAGGCAGGCACGTAACGGCGTGGCAGGATATTCGCTCAGAAGCGATAACCCTGCGGCATATGAATTTGCCAAGACGGTTTCTGTTGACGATGTAAATTACGATGTCAAGATTACGGCAACTCCTTTAAGAGATAAAGCTGCGGCAGACAGGCACGGAGAAGATACCTCGCTTGATAGGATTGTTAATACTGAAGCGATGAATCCGTATTATGACTACGTATTCACGCAGAACATGTATCAGGATAAGACCGTTTACGATCTGATTCTTAATAACGTGTTCACATATCTTGACGAGCATCATAATTTCACATCGGTTTATCCGGGAGAGAGTGCCGACAATCTTGATAAAGACAAGATTTCGGTAGACCGCGTGGTTAAGCTTGAAGTATATGGTGATGACTCCGCACAGCATGTTAAGGTTTCTTACACCTATACGTATGCGGTTAACAATTACAAAATAACGGGTCATCCTGATGTAAGCAAGAGCGATTTTGAACCGATAGTTATCGATGAGACCAATGAAATACCTATTAAAGATTATAAGGACTTAAGGAGAGTATATTTATTCTATTCTCCCGGATATAAGGGTGAAGCGGCCAAAAAAGTTTGCCAAATAAAACACGATACCGTATCTGTTGTAAATGATATAGTTGGCCGTAATATAGAAGCTTATGTCGTTAAGCAGACCAATCCGCTATATGAAAACCTTACGACTTTGAACAATGAATATTTTCCGACGGTGACCGCATCTGCTGATGTGACGCTTCACAGCTATGCCGGTAAAGATGATACATTTGACGGTTTTGCATCGTATACTTCGGCTGACGAAAGCCTTATGTATGCGTTAAAGGTTGAAGTGTTTGGTGACGGCGCCGATGCGCTTGGTTTTCCGGCGGAAAGATCTTTATATATACTTGACGGGACCATCAATTCTAAGGAGAGCGATGACTGACTTTAGAGTTAAATGCAAACTGAATAATAAAGGTTCGGCCATCGTAACCGTGCTTATAGTAATAATCTTTATAAGCATCATGGCTACCACGGTTTTATATCTTGCGGGCAGAAACATCAAGATGAAAGCAACCGACAGACACACCAAGGAAAGCTTTTACGAGACAGAAAAGTCCATGGAAGAGATTAAGGCAGGACTCATAAGAATTGCTTCGGAAAGCTACGAAGAAGCTTATGCTGAGGTACTTAAGACTTATGCCGAATATGATGCTACGGCCAGAAAGAATATTTTTGTTACGACCTTCATGGATGTATGCGAAGCTAAACTTGCTGTTGATGCGGAGTCTAAGGTCAATGTGGCTAAATTTGTTACTGATGGATATGCATCTGTCAATAAAGCATCGTACGACGGCAGCAAGAAGGTAAACGGAGTCATTAAACTGACGGGCGTTACCGTAACAGATACATTGAATGACTATACGACGGTAATAAGTACAGATTTTGCTATTGTAGCACCTACTGAGATAGAATTTAATCTCGGATTTGACACTTCCGTACCCGACTCACCGGAAGATGTGAAGACTTTTAACGCAAGTGACTGCGTAATATATGTTAATTGGGAAAAACGTTGATGAATAATAAAAACAAAGGTTATTCGTTAATTGAATTAATAGTTGTGATTGCCATACTGGGAATACTTGCGACAGCTTCAATCATTGGACTTAGCATGGTAAACGGTAAGCCTGCGGATCAGTGCGCTTCCGCTTTGAGAATTTCTCTTACCAACCATCGCCTTTCCACTATGGGCAAAAACAGCGCATCTATAGTCGTTTTTATCGATTCGGACGGTTATGTCTGGATAAAGGAGACGTTAAATTCGACCGAAACTTTAACAAAAATCGGAGCCAAAGGAGTGAAAATCGAAGTCTTCTATGATGGAGGGACAAGTAGCGAACTTACTCCGGGAGGTGCCGGCCTTACGCTAAGCTTTAACAGACATAACGGAAGTTTCGATATCGGAAAGAATATTGATAAGATTAGAATCAGCAAGGCTACGCACAAATTCGATTTAATCTTTTATGATTTGACGGGGAAGGTATTACTTGAGAAGGTCACAGGTCCGTGAGGTAACAGCTTATGACACTTATTGAGAGATTGAGGAACAAGAAACTGAATAACAAGGGTGTATCTCTTGTAGAGGTAATCTGCGCTGTAGGCATTCTTTCTTTGGTCGGCACTGCGGTCGTAGGAATGATGCTTGTATCAACAGGGTCTTATCAGAGAGGCGTGCTTGAGATAGAAGTGCAGCAGGAGGCTCAGTTTGCAGCCAATCTTATAGGAGACCTGCTTAAAGATGCCAAGGAAGTTATTCCTGCAGAGAATCCGGGCGACCCTTTGGTAATCAAGAAAGAAGGCTTATCGGGATTGGAAGTGTATGAGATTACTCATAACGACTCCGATAATACCATCTGGCTTAAACTGGGTACAAATGATCCACAGCTTCTGGCAGAACGTGTGGATTCTTTGCCTGCGGTTACTCCTGTGGGTGGCAACACTTATACCGTTGATATGAACCTTACAAGGTCGGATGCGGTCAACACATTTGAGGTTACCAACTCCAATAACGCCAGAAACCAGGCTCCCGATGAAACTGTTCTTTCTACGGATGTAACGGCTACTATTTTGGCACCTTCGGAAATGGTACTTGAGCCTAACCTTAAAAAGACTATAGAATTTGCCGTTACCGGCATTCCCAATAAAACCGTAAACTGGAGCATCACGAGTGCGCATGCTTCGCAGACGAAAATTGACGGCAATGAAATACAGATAGCCGGTGATGAAACAAATGAAGTCCTTACGATTCTGGGTGAAACCGAGACCACAAGGGCGAACGGAAGCCCTGCCGGCAGCACGGTTATCTTGGTATATATCAGGCGTGTGACGGGATTTTCGATGTCTTCAGAGCTTTTAAGCGGAACCGACGGTAATGCGGGTGCTAAGTACAAGGTAAGTGTGACACTTACCGGACTTAACATGGATAAAAAGCCCACTATCGAAACAGACTACATAAGCCCTTATAAGCTTCATTGGGACGGACATTACTACATTAACGGAGGAGAAGTCAGCGATACGTGGTCGTATTACACGCTATCGATTAACGAAGGTGATGCACCCGACCAGAATTATGCTATTGTCCAGCTTAATTCGAATATGAATGGGGGGTCAAAATTTATACTTTCGGCTATGGCATTGCATCCCGAGGGAACGTATAATGAGGGACTCAATACCTATATGACCAATAAGTCGGGACTGAAGTATACACCTTCTTTTTCCGGTAACTTTACACTTGAAGGACATATTTACGATCTTTATCCCGGAAATTTCTACAGAGCTTCCGAACAGGCACAGGGAAGCGTTGATGAGTGGACGGTTAAGCGACTTGTCGCTGAGTCAAACGGCATAAGCGACCCCAATCAGCTGACGGTATTTAAAGAAGTAAGATACAAAGTCAGAGGAACCAACAACTGGACATCATGGATTCCCATGAGTGAGGGCGGTAATGCAATCAGAATTCAGGAAGATTCGTGGATGTTTGCCTGCGATAAGGATTATGATATCGAGATAAGATTCGGTGCAAGAACATGGGACGGACGTAAGTATTATCCCACCAATCTCGGTGAGTCGGGATATACCATCAGGACAGGTCTTGAGCACACTAAGTTAAGATTTGATGTATCAAGTAATAGATTCAATCAGACCGCGATTTACGGTGTGGGACCCGAGTCCAATCCGATAAGAATGTCTGCGGGAACCAACTTAAGCTTCAATGTCAACAGTCAGGAAGCCAACAAGCAGGCAGAGACCGGTATCAGATGGGAGCGTTTTAACAAGAGTCTGATTATCAAAATTCAGAAAAGAAGCGGTTCGGGATGGGTTGATGTTCCTATCAAGTACCGTAATGACGGAGGTAACGTTGAGGTGAGAAGCAGCTGCGACAGCGGCAGAAACCTTGCGGAAATGACGAGAACCGGCAATTACTTCACTTTCTACAATAAGGGCACATACAGAATCCTTGTCGGAATCGGAAGTGAGATGGGCGGAGATCAGGTTAAGCTTCTTGTGTACAATGAAAGCGGAAGATACTTCGAGACGAGACCCAACAACAATTATTATTTGTGGAATGAGGCTACGGGCGAAGGAATATTCTACATAAAAGTTGAATAGTGTTAATTGCGGCTTGGTATTATGCATAGTACCAAGCCCTTTTAATACTCTTTCTTTGGCGCAAAAGCAATTGACATGAAAGGCCGTGAAAGGTATACTTGTTACGGTTTGTAATCAGTAAATTTTTATAGTTTGAGAGGAATAGATAAATGGCTAAGAAACCTGCAGTTTTATTGATACTTGACGGTTACGGTCTTAACGACAAGACCGAAGGCAATGCAGTAGCACTTGCCAAGACACCCGTTATGGACAGACTTATGAAGGAATATCCTTTTGTTAAGGGTAATGCATCCGGCATGGCAGTAGGTCTTCCCGACGGTCAGATGGGTAACTCCGAGGTTGGTCACCTTAACATGGGCGCCGGCCGCATCGTATATCAGGAGCTTACTCGTATTACCAAGGAGATTCAGGACGGAACCTTCTTTGAGAATGAAGCTTTGCTTAAGGCTGTTAACAATTGTAAGAAGAATAACAGCTCACTTCATATGTACGGGCTTTTATCCGACGGCGGTGTACATTCACACAACACTCACTTATACGGACTTTTGGAACTTGCCAAGAGAAACGGACTTGAGAAGGTCTATGTACATGCATTCTTAGACGGACGTGACACTCCCCCCGCAAGCGGTAAGGATTATGTTGCTCAGCTTGAGGACGAGATGAAGAAAATCGGCGTAGGTGAAGTTGCTACAGTAAGCGGCCGTTACTACGCTATGGACAGAGACAATAACTATGACAGAGTAGAAGTTGCATATAACGCTCTTACCAAGGGTGAAGGCGTAGAGGCTGACAGCGCTACAGGCGGTATTCAGGCTTCTTACGACGAAGGCGTTACAGACGAGTTCGTTAAGCCCATGGTAGTTAAGAAGAACGGGGCTCCCGTTGCTACCATTAAGGACGGAGATTCCATTATTTTCTTTAACTTCCGTCCCGACCGTGCACGTGAGATTACAAGAGCATTCTGCGATGATGATTTCAAGGGCTTTAACAGAGGCAAGAGACTTGATGTTACATACGTATGCTTCTCTGACTACGACCCTACAATTGCCAATAAGGACGTTGCTTTCCACAAGATTTCCGTTACCAATACTTTCGGTGAGTGGCTTGCGGCTAAGGGCATGAAGCAGGCTCGTATCGCTGAGACAGAGAAGTATGCTCACGTAACATTCTTCTTTAACGGTGGCGTTGAGACCCCCAATAAGGACGAAGAGCGTATCCTTGTTAATTCACCCAAGTATATTCCCACATACGACAAGAAGCCTCGTATGAGCGCTTACACCGTATGTGATAAGCTTAGCGAAGCGATTTCCAAGAAGAACGAAGACGGTTCCGCATTCTACGACGTAATCATCTGTAACTTTGCTAACCCCGACATGGTAGGCCACACAGGTGTGCTTAATTCCGCAATCGAGGCTATTGAAGTAATCGATAAGTGCGTAGGCGAAGTAGTAGATCTTATCAAGGAACACGACGGTGTAATGTTCATCTGTGCCGACCACGGTAACGCCGAACAGCTTGTTGATTATGAGACAGGCGAGCCTTTCACCGCTCATACCACCAACCCTGTTCCTTTCATCCTTGTTAACTACGATCCTTCTTACACATTAAGAGAGGGCGGATGCCTTGCAGACATCGTTCCCACCCTTATCGAGTGCATGGGCGAGACCCAGCCTGCAGAGATGACAGGTAAGAGCTTGCTTATCAAAAAGTAATGCTTGATTTAGTAAGATTTGTGTGGTAACATACATAATGCTTGGCATTGGGAGATAGGCTTCTTTTGCCGAATGAGCCGTATTTGGAGGTGTACTAAATGGCTGCATTGAGAATTGTTGTAACAATAGTATTTATAGTGGTTTCTTTAGCACTTTTGGTTGTTGTACTTATGCAGGAAGGTAAGTCTGCAGGACTTGGCGCTATTTCAGGCGCTGCTGAGACATACTGGGGCAAGGCTAAGGGTAAGAGCATGGAAGGCATGCTTCAGAAAGTTACCAAGATCCTTGCAACTTTATTCATCGTACTTGCTGCAATTCTTAACATCGGAAAGTTTTAAGGATTAAACATTTTAGGCCACTCGATAGATTCGGGTGGTCTTTTTTTGTATAATGGTGATATGGAAGACAGTAAGAGAGATAAGAGAAAGAAATTAATAACTGAATTATTCAAAGACGATTTATACTCGCCCATGAAGCGCAAGGAACTTGCTATATTCATGCAGGTTACCGAGGATAATCGTTCGGAATTTGATTCGATAATAGATGAGCTTTTGAATGAAGGCGTTATCGAGCAGACCAAGCGTGGCAAGCTGGTGCTTAGGGATGTTAAGGCTTCTGACGGCGCTAGGGCTGAGAAGGGAGCGCGTAAGACTGCAGGTGCGTCTTCTTTGTCCTATACCGGTACGTATATCGGTAATGCGAGAGGCTTTGGATTCGTGGAAGTCGAGTGGCTCGGCGAAGATTTGTTTGTGTCCGAAGGGGATTCTTTGAACGCTTGTCACGGTGATACTGTGCGCGTTGAGATTCTTAACGGCGGCAGAAAGCGCGGCGCGAGACTTGAGGCCAAGGTTGTCGAGGTTGTAGCCCGCAGCAACGACGCTATCGTAGGTACATATCAGGCATCCAAGAACTATGGATTTGTAGTTACGGACAATTCCAAGTTTTCAAGCGACATATTCATTGCCAAAGAAAACTCAATGGGAGCCGTGGACGGTCACAAGGTCATGGTCGAGATTAAGGACTACGGCGACGCAAGACACAATCCCGAGGGTAAGATTGTACGTATTATCGGTCATGCCAACGATCCGGGAGTGGATATTCTGTCGATTGCGCTTGCTTTTGGCATAGAGAGCGAGTTTCCGGAGAAGGTCCTTAATCAAGCTGAGTCTATGAACAAGCCCGTGAGTGAGGCCGATATGCTCGGTCGAAGCGATTATCGTGATATGGTCATGGTGACGATTGACGGCGAGGACTCTAAGGACCTTGACGATGCCGTAAGCCTTTCCATGGAAGGCGAGGATTATGTGCTCGGTGTTCATATAGCGGACGTGGCCAATTATGTGCAGGAGAGCTCTGCACTTGACCGTGAGGCCATTAAGCGCGGCACGAGTGTGTATCTTGCGGACAGAGTTATTCCTATGCTTCCACATGCGCTTAGTAACGGTATTTGCTCGCTTAATGAGGGCGAGGACAGGCTTGCTTTGTCATGCATTATGAAGATTGACAAGAGCGGGCGTGTTAAGGATTATTCGATAGAAGAGTCTGTGGTCAATATCAATCACAGAATGACTTATACAACGGTTAAGGCCATTATTGAGGACAATGACGCGGAGACGATAGATAAGTATTCCGACGTTGCGCCTATGCTTATGAAGATGCAGGAGTTATCGCTTATTCTTCGTGCTAAGCGTGAGAAGCGTGGCGCGGTGGACTTTGATTTCCCCGAGACCAAGCTTGTGCTGGACAAAGAAGGTGTGCCTGTAGAGATTAAGCCTTATGACAGGAATGAAGCCACCAAGCTTATCGAAAGCTTCATGCTTGCGGCCAATGAAACCGTTGCACAGCATTTCTACTGGCAGGAGATTCCTTTCCTTTACCGTATTCATGAGAATCCGGACGAGGAGAAGATTAAAAAGCTTTGTACGTTCATAAAGAACTTTGGATATTATATTAAGTCGGCGGGTGAAGATGTGCATCCCAAGGAATTCCAGAAGTTACTCCATCGCGTAGAGGGTACCAAGGAAGAGCCTTTGATTGCGCGATTAACACTTCGTTCCATGCAGCAGGCCAAGTATTCGACGGATTGCCTCGGACATTTCGGACTGGCATGTGAGTATTATACGCATTTTACATCGCCCATAAGACGTTATCCCGACCTTCAGATTCACAGAATCATTAAGGATAGCCTTCGTAACCGTCTTAACGACCGCAAGAACGAGCATTACGCCTCGATATTACCTGAGGTGGCTGTTTCTACCAGCCGTGCCGAGAGACGTGCTGACGAGGCCGAGAGAGAGACTGTTAAGCTTAAGAAGGCACAGTATATGTCTTCACGCATCGGTGAGATATATGAGGGTGTAATCAGCGGTGTCACCAATTGGGGCATTTATGTGGAGCTTGAGAATACTGTTGAGGGTCTTGTGCATGTATCGTCGCTTCGTGGCTATTATCGCTTCGACGAGGCCAATTATGAATTGGTCGGTGAGGATACCGGTATTGTGTACAGACTTGGTGAGCGTGTGAAGGTTATGGTTCATGACGTGGACCTTGCGCTTCGTACCGTAGACTTCATCATTGCCGACTTCGAAGAGGGCAGCAAGACGCATGATTTTTACAGGAACGGAAGAAAGTTAAAATAATTAAAATTTTAACTGTGAGTTTATTTACTTTTTGTCTTTAACATAATAAGATAGTCTATGTTGAAAAGAGGTGAGTTGAGTGGCTAAGTCAGAGCCTCGTAAGCTTGTATGCAATAATAAGAAAGCTTACCACGATTATTTCATAGAGGAGAAATTCGAGGCGGGGTTAGAACTCTTCGGTACGGAGGTTAAGTCGCTCAGACTCGGTAAATGTTCTGTCAAGGAATCTTTTATAAGAATTGACAAGGGTGAGGTATACGCCTACGGAATGCACATAACTCCTTACGAAATGGGTAACATATTCAATAAAGACCCGCTTCGTCCCAAGAAGTTATTGCTCCATAAGAGCGAGATACTTAAGCTTCTTACCAAGATATCCGAAAAAGGATATACACTGGTACCCCTTGAGGTCTACTTCAAGGACGGTCGCGCCAAGATGGAGTTCGGCCTTTGCAAAGGTAAGAAACTCTACGACAAGCGCGAAGATACTGCCAAGAAAGATTTAAGACGTGAGCTCGAGAGAGATTTCAAGGTCAAGAATCTTTAAATAAATCACGGGGCAGTCAAGGTTTCGACGGGGATTTTGAAGCCGGAGAAGCGAGCCGCATGGTGATGCGTTAAATGGCCAAATTAAAATTAAACGCTAACGAAAATTTAGCATACGCTGCCTAATGACAGCAGTCGGCTCTAGTGCACTCACACACTAGAATCCCGGCTTCGACTATGTGAGAAACGACACGTGCAAAGCTTTGAGCACGCGGGCGTATTATGAAGCTACCAAGACCCTTAGGGTGCATGCTCTCGACCGGTTGCGGGAATCTTAAATAACATGCTACGCTCGTAGAAGGACGGGGGATGGATTTTCGGACATGGGTTCGACTCCCATCTGCTCCATACAAAAAGGACCTAAAAGGGTCCTTTTTTGTTGCGCCGACCGGAGTGAAACGGAGACCGACTCCCCTATCTGCATTTTTCTATGGGGCAGATGGGAATTAGGGCTAAAAGATGCTATAATTTAAATAACGATAACTAAATATCCGGGGGGAGGTTACAGTATGGAACATGAGGTTACAAAAGTTCAGAAACTCTTAAACGAGCAAGGGTTAATAATCGAGCCCGGCTGGGCACGATCGGAAGTATGGGAGTATAACAGAGAAAATATCAAAGCGCCTTGGTATCGTAAGAAAGAATGGGACTATTACCTGTTTAATACCGAGGATTTTGCTATTGCTTTTACCATATCCGACCTTGGGTATATCGGTATGCTCAGCGCGTCGTTTATTGACCTCAAAGAAGGCTGGGAGAAGACAGATTCCGAACTTGAAGTATTCACAAGAGGCAAGCGCTACGGCCTCGGAACAACGACCAAGGATGCGGGAGCTTCCTGCAGTACAAAGCGCCTTGATATGGCTTTTGACAATGCCGAGGGCGGACGCACCATATCCATGGAGTTTAGAAATTTCTGCAAGGAAGGCATAACCTTCAACGCTGAGCTTTTCGTTAAAGAACCCGATATGGAAGCGGTATATATAGCAACTCCTTGGAAAGAGAAGCTTACAGCATTTTATTACAATTGCAAAAGAAACTGCCTCGAAGCAACGGGCGTAGTAAAGTTCGGAGACAAGACTTACGAAATCAAGGAAGGCACCTGCTATGGCGTGCTTGACTGGGGCCGCGGAGTGTGGACTTACGATAACACATGGTACTGGGGAACCGGTAGTGGGCTTGTAAACGGAGAACTGTTCGGATTCAATTTAGGATACGGATTCTCCGACAGATCGAGCGCTTCCGAGAACGGATTTTACTATAAGGGTAAGATTAATAAGCTCGAAGAGGTAGAGTTTGTAATTCCTAAGGACGAAGCCGGTAACAGAAAGTATCTTGAGCCCTGGACGGTTAATTCGGCAGATGGGCGCCTGAAAGCTTCTTTTGCACCCATACTCGATCGTTCGAATTTTATGGACTTTAAGGTTATTATCAGCGACCAGCATCAGGTATTCGGACGATTAAGCGGCACCGTTACGATGGATGACGGCGAGACCGTGAATTTCAAGGACTTTATCTGCGCTCTTGAAGTGGTAAGAAATAAATATTAAGGATAAATGCAACAATGACAGAGAAACTTTACGACAATGACGCTTACGCAAGTAAGTTCGGCGCGACCGTATTAAGCTGCGAGGAGGACAAAAAAGGCTTTAAGGTCGTGCTTGATAAGACTTTATTTTTCCCGGAGGAAGGCGGACAGACACCTGATAAAGGAACGATTAACGGAATCGAGGTTACGCACGTAGCTATTAAGGATGACGTTATTACGCATTACCTTGAGGCTCCTATAGCAGCAGGAACCACAGTAGACGGTGTGATAGATTTTGCCCACAGATTCCGCAACATGCAGATGCACAGCGCCGAGCATATTTTTTCGGGGCTTGTGTTCAAGCACTTTGGATTCAATAACGTGGGCTTCCACTTAAGCGATAATTCCGCGACCATGGATTACGACGGAAAGTTTACGTACGAAGATGCTTTGAAGCTGGAAAAAGAAGCCAACGAGATAATAATAAAGGGCAAGACAATCACCGCCGAATATCCTTCTTCCGACGTACTTGCGACGCTTGAGTACCGTTCCAAGAAAGCACTCAGCGGCCCCATCAGAATAGTAACGGTTGAGGATACCGATATTTGCGCTTGCTGCGCGCCTCATGTGCACAATACTCATGAAATCGGGCAATTCAAGATTGTTTCTTTTGAAAACTACAAGAGCGGTGTGAGAGTCAGCTATCTTGCGGGATTTAGAGCGCTTGAAGATTACGAAAAGAGACTTTCTGACTTAAGGGAGATTTCAAGAACAATTTCAGCCAAGGCAGGAGAAGAGCTTAAGGGCGTTACCAAGTTAAGCGAAGACCTCGGCACCTATAAATTCAAGGATATTGAACTTCGTAATAAATACATAGAATTAAAGATTCAATCTGAACTAAAGGACGGCGATACAGGAATCTGCATACTCCCGGCAGATTTTTCATCATGCATGCAATTTGCGTCAGATGCACTTAAAGAACACTATAAAGGTGTTTCGGTTGTGCTGTGTGGGGATGATGAAAACGGATACAGATTCTATGTTGAATCAAACACAATTGACTTGACAAAAACATTAACGGACATAAAGAATTCCATGAATGCCAAAGGAGGCGGTAAATCCGCGGCTATTCAGGGTACAGTCATGGGAAAAGCAGAGGAATTTTGCCGATTCTTCTAATTTGTTGTTAATGCTTTTTTGCGAAAATGTCTTTAATGACTGCATTATTTTAAATTTTTCACACAAATTGATACAATTCACTTTAATGCATACACAAAATATAGTATAATTTTGCCTGAGAAACTTCGTATACATCCGGATGCCGGGGAGTACATTTAGTTGATAACACGGAGGGTTATTCAGATGGCAAATGCTAGAGCAAAGAAGCAGACAGATCCGAACAAAGTTAATTTCTTTAATTCCATCAAATTTAAGGTTGTTTTGATAACCTTTCTTTCGGTGCTGGTTACATTCCTTATCATTGAACTGATTCTTATTTCCAACACCAAGAAGACCATCGCCAAGACCAATCAGAATTATCTTTATGATATGGCAGTGCAGACCGGTTCGCGACTGGATAAGGAATTTGATGTTGTCGGATATGATACCGCTATGACCTATGATAATCTGGCAAAGATTTTCAAGGGCATGGGTATTATCGATATGTCAACCAGTTACATTTATGTAGTAGCTGCAGATTCCACCATGATGTATCACCCGACTCAGGATAAAGTAGGTAATCCCGTTACCAATGAAGTGGTTAAGGGCGTAGCCGAAGGCCTTGCCAAGGGTCAGAACTTCGAGCCCAAATTCGTTCAGTATATTTTTAAAGGTGCGGCCAAGTACGCAGCTTACTATGTAGCAACCGATGAAGCTTCGGGACAGAAGGCAATTGTTGTTGCGACAGTAGACGAAGCGGAAATCATGGCTTCCCAGACCAAGCTTACCAAGACTTCAATCGCTGTCGGCGTTGTGGTATTGCTTTTTGCGGTAGGTATCGGATTTATAATTGCTTCCTTTATTGCAAACCCGATTATCAGCATTACAAACGTTGTTAATAAGACCGGCAACCTTGATTTTACCAAGGATACCACAGTTGATAAATTAAGCACACGTAAGGATGAGACAGGACTTATGGCCAAGGCCGTAAGCTCCATGACCGGTAAGATGGTAAGCGTTGTTTCGGACATTAAGCAGCAGGAAGAAGACTTAAAGAAAGCTTCCACCAATCTTAACGGCGCAGCTGCAGAAACTTCATCAACAGTTGAGCAGGTTGAAAAGGCCATCTCCGAAATTTCCGACGGCGCAAGCAGCCAGGCAGATGAGACTCAGAAGGCTACAGAATCCATTATCCTTATGGGTAACATGGTTGAAGAGACCAATGCCGAGGTTAGTAACCTTTCTGAGACGGCAAACGTCATGAAGGAATCCGGCGATTCCGCAACAGTTACTTTGTCAGAACTTGCCGAGATTAATGAAAAGGCCAAGCAGTCCATCGACATCATATACGAGCAGACCAACACCACCAACACTTCGGCCAATAAGATTCGCGAAGCTACGAACCTTATTACATCTATAGCCGAGGAGACCAACCTTCTTTCGCTGAATGCTTCGATTGAGGCGGCAAGAGCAGGTGAGCAGGGTAGAGGTTTCGCAGTAGTTGCTTCTCAGATTTCTAAGCTTGCCGAGCAGTCCAATGAATCCGCAAGACAGATTGAAGCAATTATCGATTCACTTATTACAGATTCTGCCAAGTCCGTTGAGACAATGGATGAAGTTCAGAAGATTATGGAAGAGCAGTCCGAGAAGGTCGGCCAGACGGTTGAAATGTTCAATCAGGTTAAAGAAGGTATCGATACCTCCATTACCGGTATTGCCAATATTGCCGAGAAGACCAAGAAACTTGACGATGCACGTGTTAACGTAGTCGATGTTGTGCAGAACCTTACGGCAATTGCCGAGGAGAATGCCGCAAGTACAGAAGAGACAAGCGCTTCCGTTACAGAGGTTACCAATATCGTATACAACATCTCCAAGGATGCCAATGACCTTGATGAGATTGCAATCAAGCTTCAGGAACAAGTAGGATTGTTCACAATCTAGGGTTTGTTAAGACTTCAATCCCCGGTTAACTCAACCGGGGATTGTTTTTACAGAGGATACAAAGAATGGAGAACATTGAGGCATTAACGGTGGACGGATACATATTCGCCACACCCGAAGACGCAGAAATCGCCAAGAACGAGATACGCAAGATTGAGTACATCGAATCCCACACGGATATGAGCAATCTTGCGATAGTCAAAGGCATATACGAGAAAGCTTTGGCCGAGAGGTTTTTTCAGACACCCATCGGCTTTGAATATTTGCGCGATTTGCAGAAGATTCTTTCGTCGGGAGGGGTTAAGGACGAGCTTATCAAGCCGATTCCGCTTTATACAACATTTAAACGCATTGACTTAAAGCATAGCGAGACTGCCAAGAAACGGGTAACCAGGGCTGAAAGGAAAGAAATGTCGCTTAAGATGAAATATCGAAATGCGGTACTGGTGGCTGCAATACTCGGGGTATTGTGTCTTGCCATGCTTCTTATAACGTTTCACGGCACAACGCCCAACGCACTTAATTACAAGAGTGCAATACTCAATCAGTACGCGGAGTGGGAACAGGAACTCAAAGAACGCGAAGCGGCAGTAAGGGAAAAAGAAAGAGAATTGAATATAGGCAACTAATTTCACAGAATAAACATAAATAGCTGTTAATATTAGTCCAAATTACAGGACGGAGATTAGACATGGATAAACTCAAGGTTTTGGTGGTAGACGATGAAGCCAGAATGAGAAAGCTGGTGAAGGACTTTCTTGTTAAGAAGGATTTTGAGGTGCTTGAAGCCGGTGACGGGCGGGCGGCGCTTGATTCTTTTTACGAGAACCCGGACCTGTCTCTCATAATACTTGATGTGATGATGCCGGTACTTGACGGCTGGCAGGTGCTAAGAGAGATTCGAAGCGAGTCGAAGGTGCCGGTCATAATGCTTACGGCCAAGAGCCAGGAGCAGGACGAACTTTTGGGATTCGAGCTTGGAGTTGACGAATATGTGACCAAGCCCTTCAGCCCCAAGATTCTGACAGCCAGGGTGGAAGCACTGCTTAGGCGCACATCAAATGTTTCGGCTGATTCAATCATCGAAATAGGCGGAATAAAACTTGATAAAGGAGCGCACAGCGTCTTATGCGACGGCAAGGAAGTAGAGCTTAGTTACAAAGAATTTGAGCTTCTTACGTACTTTATGGAGAATAAGGGACTGGCGCTTTCAAGAGAAAAAATACTTAACGGTGTCTGGAACTACGATTACTTCGGTGATGCGCGCACCATAGACACTCACGTTAAGAAGCTTCGAAGCAAACTCGGTACAAAGGGCGAACTTATAAAGACTGTTTGGGGAATGGGATATAAATTCGACGTGTAAAGGCGTTTTTTCGGAGGAAATTTCATGTACAACAAAGAGCATGCTGAGCATCTCATGGAACAGTTCGCGGACAGAATATCCGGCGGGGCATTTGCTTACAAGGATTCAAAGAACCACGAACTTCTTTTTGCCAATCATAACGTAGTTCAGTTGTTTGAATGCAACGACTACGAGGATCTGTTTTCTTATGTCAAAGAATCCTTTGAAGGCATGATTGCGGATTCTTCAAGGGAAGAAGTGCTCAAAGAAATATCTTCGGACATCCACGAGCACAAGAAAAACGCAGGTTATGTGTTCTTTAACATTCTTACGAAGAACGGTCACGTTGCGCAGGTAGAGGCTCACTGGAGAAATGTACATGACCAAGAAGAAGGAAACGTAATTTATGTATTCCTGGTATCAAGAGATTTTGAAGGCTCCGATACGGGAATCGACCCCGTAACCGGTCTTAAAGGCAAGTCTCAGCTTAAAAAGCACGTTGAAGATGAGATGTTTTATGCCGCGAAGGGCAGTAAGAGCGAGTATGCGATTGTATACTATAACTTTGTGAATTTTAAATTCCTAAACATCAATCTGGGTGTTGCGGAAGGTGATAAATGTCTTAAATGCATGGCGGACATCATGAATGAATTATATGAGGACGCTTGCATTTCGAGACTGTCGGACGATCACTTTGCGGTATTTTGCAAGTTTGAGAACGTTCACATTAAGACAAGAGAAGTAAAGACAAGATTTGATAAGATATACGGCGAAAACTACGGCGTATCGGCCAAGTGCGGTATATATAAGTTTAAGCCCGATGAAAAGTTTGATTTTGAGTCGGCCCTTTCTTTTGCCAAGGTGGCATGTGACTATATTAAGTATGATGCCAAGGCGGATATAGTGGATTATTCCGAAGGAATAGCCAAGAATATGATGGTATCGGAGTATGTTGTAAGAAACATCGATACCGCCATCAGCAATGAATGGTTAAAGATTTACTATCAGCCCGTGGTAAGAACCCTTACGGGTGAGATATGCGGGGCAGAGTCGCTGGTGCGCTGGATAGATCCGGAGATTGGATTTCTTGCGCCAAATATGTTCATAGAGACGCTTGAAAAGAACAGGCTCATACATAAGCTTGACTGCTTTGTGGTGACTAAAGTCTGCAGGGATTTAAGAGAAAGAATGGATAAGGGCCTGCCGGTATTCCCTGTTTCCGTCAATTTCTCGCGCCTTGATTTCATTATGTGCGACATGCTTGAATATGTTGAGAAAGAACGTAAGAAATATGACATTCCTTCCGAACTTATTCATGTGGAAATAACAGAAAGCATGATTGCCGAAGACGAAGAACTCATGAAGAACATAATCGAGAGCTTCAGGCAGCTTGATTATGAAGTATGGATGGATGACTTCGTAAGCGGCTATTCGTCTTTAATGCTTTTGAAAGACTATGTCTTTGATGTAGTCAAGTTCGATATGCGTTTTCTTAAGCCATTTACGAATACGGCCAAGGACATTTTGCGTAACCTTGTAAGCATGTGCAAGGACATCGGCATCAGGACGCTCGCGGAAGGTGTTGAAAATCAGGAAGAGATTGATTTCCTTAATTCGATAGGCTGCGGTCGCATTCAGGGTTATTTTTACGGAAAGCCCGAGCCGATAGAAGATTTGTTTGCTCATGCAGAGGAAAAGAACCTTAAGGTTGAGCCCAATGAAGTTACAAGATTCTACGACGCGGCTTGCCTGCATATCAGGATGACAGATGCGCCTCTTGAAATTATTGAAGATAACGGAACCGAGATTAAGACTCTGTTTATGAACGATGCGTATAAGAAACAGATATTTGACGACTACCCGGATTTGCAGGAAGCTGACAGGCGTATATACGGAACTCCTTCACCGCTTCTTAATAAGTATCGCCAATACCTAAATGTTATGGAAGGTACCGGCAGGGAAGAAGAGTTCTTTTACACTGTGGGCGGTAGCTTCATGCATTTTTCGGGACAGTGCATATCTTCTTTGAACAACAGATATATTATCAAAGGCTCTCTTAAAAACCTTAATCTTGATAAGGGCAGAATGGACGAGATTCACATCGGTAACAAGCTTCGCGAGCTTAACCAGCTGTTTGATGTTGTCCATCTTATCGATACTAAAGCCAAGAAGATTACGCCACTTCTCGGAAAATACAAATACATGAGCAACAATGCGGCCGGTGATACAGACAGCGAAGCACTTATGGAATCCTTCATAGAAGAAAAAATCTTTGCCGCCGACCGCAACAGATTCAAGGCATTTACAGATCCCAATTCGCTTTATGAAAGAATCAAAGCAGGAGGCAAAGGATATATTACGGGTGTATTCGGCGTAGGTCAGCCCGACGGAAATTATATTTCGGAAGAAATATTTATTATGTCAGTTTCGGGAAGCGGTGGCAGAGAATATCTTTTCTGCATGAAGGATTATCAGGACCTTAAGAAGAATCCTTATGTAATAGACTTCAACGGAACCGTCATGGAAGAATACGCGAAGCTTTGGGACAGCATCATCTGGAACTCAAGCCTTAAGTTCTACTGGAAAGACAAGAACTTCGCATACAGAGGAGTCAGCCAGGCGTTCCTTGATTTCTTTAAGATGGAATCACCTGCGGAAGTGCTCGGCAAGACCGACAGAGAGCTCGGGCTTTGCACCGATGCCGACATGGACATGTACGAGCTTCATGAAAAAGAAATCGTAAGCTCCGGCGGCAAGATACTCAAACTTCCCGTAGAGTGCGTGGTCAAGGGCGAGCCCGTGATGACAATCTTAAGCGAAATCCCGGTATACGATGACGGTAAGCTTGTGGGTACCGTGGGCGTATTCTCGGTGGCAGGAGATTCGCTGTCATTATAGTTATTTTGAAAGGTACGGTTATGTCAGGGAAAAGTACTAAAGGCAATAGAAAAATACATTCTTTAAATCGAGAGATTACCGTAATCTTTGTGGCGATTATGGCACTTACAATCGGCGCGTGCATACTTGTAAATACGCTGTTTCTTGAAAAGGTATATGTTAAAGACAAGAAGAATACTTTGATGTCGGTATATATGAAGCTTAACGGTATCGATACGCTTTCCGATGCCGATACCGATGAATTGACTGCGCTTTCGGGAACTCATAACCTGGGAATTGCTTTGTACAATGTAATGGTTAATCCGTTTACGAATACATACATTTATGATCCCGTTGCAATCATTTCTTATGAGCCTGATGTCATAATGCAAAATGAGTTAAGAAGAATTGTATCTCATGAGGCCAAAGGCGAGATTCTTGCAAGAAATGAATCCTTTGTACTCTTTCAAACGGGAAACGGCGGAGGAAGAACGGAATACCTTGAGATGTATGCGTCTCTTAATAATGGGCAGGTGATGTTGCTTCGTACACCAATAGAGAGTATCAGGTTAAGCTCAGAGATTGCCAATCGGTTCCTTTTGTATGTGGGACTTGGCGGTATTTTAATCAGTGCGGTGGCAATCTATATATTCACCAAGAAGATTTCGAAGCCTATTCTTTCTTTGGCAGAGATATCGGAGAGAATGTCGAGAATGGATTTTGAGGCTCGCTACGAGGGTAAGGAAAAGACCGAAATTGCGGTCTTAGGCGAAAGCATAAATAAAATGTCCGACAATCTTGAGAAAGCATTCAATGACTTAAAGAATGCCAACGCCGAGCTTCAGAAGGACAATGAACTTAAGACAAAGATCGATAATATGCGTAAGGAGTTTATTTCGAACGTATCTCACGAGTTAAAGACTCCCATTGCGCTTATACAAGGCTATGCGGAAGGGCTCAAAGAAGGAATCAGCGAAGAGGACGAGCGCGATTACTACTGCGACGTAATCATGGATGAGTCGGCCAAGATGAATTCAATGGTTAAGAAGCTGCTTGATCTAAATCAGCTTGAGTGGGGCGATGATGTTTTGAATACGGAAGTGTTTGATATTTGTGAACTGGTGCGCAATCAGACGGCTTCTTTTGACATAATAACCCGGCAAAATAATGTGACCGTTAGCGTTTCGGGCGCAGAAAAGTGCCTTGTGAGAGCGGATGAATTTAAGATAGAAGAGGTATTCAAGAATTATTTCTCGAATGCCTGCAATCACGTTAAGGGCGACGGCTCGAAACGTATTGACGTAACCGTTGAAAAAGAGGAAAATGAAGTTAAGGTATCAGTTTACAATTCGGGAGACGCTATTCCGGATGAGAGCCTGCCGCATCTTTTTGAAAAGTTCTATAAGGTAGACAAAGCGCGTACGAGAGAGTACGGCGGAAGCGGAGTGGGGCTTTCGATCGTTAAGGCGATTATGGACGCTCATCATAAGGATTACGGCGTATTTAATGCCGACGGTGGCGTATGCTTCTGGTTTAAATTGGACTGTGCCGATACGGAGGAAATATAATGAAGAAGATTGTGAGCGTAATTGCGGTGAGTGCCTTTCTTTTGCTGACACTTGCAGGCTGCGGGGGGATTCCCGATATGGATGCCGAGCAGGAAGAAATGGTGTCCGAATACGCGGTTTCTTTATTACTTAAATATGACAGCGAGAATCATTCAAGGCTTGTGAATGTGGACAATTTCGTTACGGCATATGAGACGGCGAAGAGAATCCACGATCAGGCCGAGGAAGCATATTACAACAAGCTTGCAGAGGAAGAGAATAAGCGTCGCGAAGAGGCGGAGCGCCAGGAGGAGCTTAACAATTCGTATTCGCAGGAGACACCTTCACAGGGTGGAGATTACGAATATTCTGAGGAAGGTTCGGGCTCCGGAAGTGGCAGAGGCGACGGTAACGGCGGTGCGACTGTAGTGGATACGCAGACGATTGAGGAGTTTCTGGGAGTCGGCGCGTTTAACTTTGCGTACGCGGGGTTTGATGTTTTGAGCGATTATCCCGAGGATTCCATGGACTTTGTTCCTTACATTTCCGCTTCGGAAGGCGGTGAGCTCTGCGTTGTATACTTTAACGTCACCAATAACAGTTCCGAGGCAAGTACGCTGGATATTATCGATATTGTGCCTATGACGTATTTTAAGCTTGCGGTTAACGGTGGCAGCTTTAAGAGCGTGGTAAGAACCATTCTTGAAGATGATATTGCGGTTTATTCCGGAACCTTTGCGGCGGGCGAGACCAAGAGGCTTGTACTTATTGCGGAAATAAGAGAAGGCACTATAGTAGACAACCTTGAGCTTCGTATCAACAAGGGAAGTGATACATTAACTAAATCTTTAAGGTAAAATGTTACAGTTGTAAACACAATTCCGACAATTTAGTAAAATAACATAAGTTTTTAGAATGTTCAGTGGCTTACTTATGGCTGAAAACGCCGTAAATAAGCCATTTTTCATGTTTTTGAAAATTTATTTAAAAAAATAAAAAATTCTTGTTGACATTCCTAAATAGGGGTGCTATAGTAGTCAATGTTCCGAGCGGGACAGCCACTTAAAAGCTTCCGCGAGGGGCACAGAACCTTGACAATCAAACAACAATGCAACCCTGAAAATCTTTGAGATTATTCAGAAGTGTGAAAGCGAACACACTATAAAAAAATACGACCCAAAGACAGTAAACGGAAAGAAAAGCTAGACGCGATTCTTGACGGAACAAACTTTAATACGAGAGTTTGATCCTGGCTCAGGATGAACGCTGGCGGCGTGCTTAACACATGCAAGTCGAACGGAGTTTAGATGAAACCTAGTGATTTTAAACTTAGTGGCGGACGGGTGAGTAACGCGTGGGTAACCTGCCTTATACCGGGGGACAACAGTTAGAAATGACTGCTAATACCGCATAAGCGCACGGTATCGCATGATACAGTGTGAAAAACTCCGGTGGTATAAGATGGACCCGCGTCTGATTAGCCAGTTGGTGAGGTAACGGCCCACCAAAGCAACGATCAGTAGCCGGCCTGAGAGGGTGAACGGCCACATTGGGACTGAGACACGGCCCAAACTCCTACGGGAGGCAGCAGTGGGGAATATTGGACAATGGGGGAAACCCTGATCCAGCGACGCCGCGT
>JAEEGJ010003366.1_pt1 | contig 62618 bp, 46 predicted proteins | sample 8958761 | NCBI WGS metagenome assembly JAEEGJ01 (sample SAMN16246546, study PRJNA631951) | gut metagenome | biome: gut microbiome; feature: rumen; material: RS-attached | host: Bos | place: Iran: Karaj | collected 2018-10 | reverse complement strand
AGTGGCGGGGTTCCACCTCTTCCCATTCCGAACAGAGAAGTTAAGCCCGCCCGCGCCGATGGTACTGCACACCCGTGGGAGAGTAGGTAGCCGCCGTTTTTTAAATGAAGAAACCCTTTGGTCCGAAAGACCAGAGGGTTTTCTTTTTTTATATAGGCTAGGCTAGGCTTTTCTAGCTATCCTAGCTTTTCTAGCAATCCTAGCTATTCTAGCTATTCTAGCTTTTCTTGGTAAACTTTCTACAGAGGGGGTAGGTAGCTGGTGTATTGGGGGGCTAAACCTATTGCTTAAGGATTTCTGGGAGTTTGGGCATTGCACCATGCTGAGTGCATACAAAGGCGCTTACATCTACGGCTCTTTTATGTGCCTCTTTAACAGTCTTGCCTAAGAGAATACAACTGACGAATGCTGCGGTAAATGAATCTCCTGCCCCTACAGTATCCGCTACCTCTACTTTGGGCGTCCCTTGTTTGCTTATTTCACCATCTGATGTGAATACGTATGAGCCATTCACTCCACATGTTAGGATGAGCATATTTAAATGATATTTCTTAAGAAGATTCTTGCATGCGCTTTCGAAATCAAAGTTCTCCCAAGTTGTGCTGAAGTCTTTGTTGTCTTGGGGTAACCAACCAAAGAGACGACTTACCGTCAATAGCTCTTCATCGTTGATTTTTAGAATGTTGCATAGCTTTAACGACTGCTCGATTATCTCTTTGCTGTAAAAGTTCTGACGGAGGTTTATATCGAACACTTTATGTGCTCCTTCGGGCATGTTGTTTATGAAATTCTGGATTGTTTTCCTGCTTACAGGACTACGTTGTGCCAGTGAGCCGAAGCAGACGGCATCTGTTTGGCGTGCTAACTTTGCTAACTCATCGGAGTAGGGGATATTGTCCCATGCAACACCTGTTTTTATCTCGTATTGAGGAATTCCCTTCTGGTCAAGTGTCACCTGTACCGTTCCTGTCTCGTAGTCTACCTTGGGGCATATTACCTGAAGGTTAACTCCTTTGCAGATGTCCAGAATCTCGTCGCCCAAAGTGTCGTTCCCTACTGCACTTGCGGCCCATGCATTCAGACCAAACTGAGTGCAGTGATATGCAAAATTGGTTGGTGCACCGCCAAATTTCCTGCCTTCCGGGAGACAATCCCAAAGTGCCTCGCCAATACCTGTTACTGTTTTCATTTTTTATGCATAGAAGAATTTTGTATGGCAAATATACATACAAATAGCATAAATGATGTTCTTTTTTGATGTTTTTCCGTTATTAATCCCCCTTTTTTTATAGAATAAGCAAAAAGGTTGCTATATTTGTACCCGTAAACGTTAAATCTAAAAACGAGAAACCCACTTAATTAACATGAAACAAAGATTACTTTACGGTTTTCTTGTGTTGTTCGTTTTTGTGACGGGCAGTATGAGAACGTGGGCGCTGGAGCAAGATGCTGACGGCGTCTATCAGATTGGTAATGCTGCAGACCTTGTGGCATTTTCAAGTTTAGTGAATGCAGGCGAATTTGATGCCAACGCTGTATTGACGGCAGACATCAATATGGCTGACGAAATCTCGGAAACCGGCTGGACAGCTATCGGCGACTGGGGTGGTGTCAGCGGAACATCCAGTGCTTGCTATAAGGGACATTTCGATGGCCAGGGACACACTATTTCTGGTTTTAATACCACAGCAAGTCACAATTACTATGGTATTTTCGGTGTTATTTCAACAGGTGCTCTTATTGAGAACTTCACTGTTTACGGAACGGTATCTTGTGCTTACAAGACCATGGGAGTCGTTGGTTACGCACGTGATGCAACTCCCACCATCCGTAATATCCACAGCTACCTGAACATCGAGAATTCTCTCGCTGGCGGCAGACATGGAGGTATTCTGGGTACTTCGCACAATGGTACGATTGTTGTGGAGAATTGTACCTATTCCGGCACTCTTACTGTTGGTGAGTATACGGGAAACTATGGTGGTATTGTAGGTTATGTCAATAACAACGCTGCCGCTAAACTTGAAGTTACCAATTGCCTGTTTGATGGTAAGCTTCAGAGCGGAACCGAGACCGATGCTCAGTGCGGTGGTATAATCGGATACAACAATGGTGCTTATGTTACTATCAAGGGCTGCTTGTCTATGGGTACCCTTATCTCCAGTAATGGAAATATCGGTCAGTTCTTTGGCCGACTCAATGGTGCCAACTCTGTTTTTGCCAACAACTGTTATGTAGGCGAGTACGTTAACGGAACAACTGGAGCCGGTTCTGCCAGTGGTACTGTGCCTGTAAAGGTTACTGAGGCCCAGTTGTTAAGTGGCGAGGTCTGCTATCTATTGAATGGCGACCAGACCACAATCAGTTGGTATCAGACTCTGGGCACAGACGTGCTTCCCGTATGTGATGCTACACATGCACAGGTCTATATGAACGGACATATGCATTGTAACGGTGATGTTTATGAGGGTTCAACTTTCTCTAACGAGAATGTCGGTACTGTAAAGGATGAACATGATTTCGTAGACGGCTTCTGCTCTTATTGCGGTCTCTTCGATGAGAATTTCATGACACCCAATGCTGACGGTTTTTATGAACTTGCCAATGCAAAGCAGATGGTATGGTTCCAGCAGAAGGTGAACGGCGGTGAGTTCGGTGCCAATGCCGTACTGACAGCAGATATCGACTTTGCTCCTGTATTGGAGAAGACACCTTGGGCGTCAATCGGTGCCAGCGAGACTAATGCTTTCACCGGAACATTCGATGGTCAGAACCATAAGATTACAGGTTTCAAGATGGAAACTGCTGCGAGTGGTGGTCTCTTTGGCTGTGTTTCCAAAGCTACCATCAAGAACTTTAGCGTGAGCGGTACTCTTACTGTATCTGCTGGTACTGGTGCCGGACTTGTTGGCTGGCCTTCAAACAGTACTATCAGTAATATTCATTCTACTCTTGAAATCGAGGTTCCCGTGAGCGGCGTACACCATGTAGGTGGTGTTGTAGGTTCAGCCCGTGGCGGTAATCATATTGACGGTTGTACCTTCCACGGAACCATGAGGGTAGCTGTGGGCAGTACCGATAACTTTGCCGGCGTTGTGGCATATCTCGGTGGCGACAGCATATCCAATTGTGCTAACTACGGTACAATAACCTTCCTGGATGCCGGTTGTGCTGCAGGTGGTGTTGCCGGATATCTCAATAACACAACCACCTACTTGCGGAACTGTCTGAACTATGGTAAGGTCGTTTGCGAGGAGAGCTCTTCTCCCAAGTACGGCGGTGCCATCATTGGCCGTATAAAGAATAACTGGTCGGCTACGAGAGTAGTGAACAACTACTGGCTCGAGGGCAGTGCATACGGTCCTTCCAGAAAGGATGACGGCACAAGTCCCGAGACTGCTTCTGCAGAAGGCTCTACTGCTGACGAGATTGCCAGCGGTGAGATTGTATGGCTGTTGAACGAGGAGTCATTCGTTGACCCCGTATGGCGCCAGACGCTTGGCGAGGACGATTATCCAACACCTTACGGAGAGGGTGCTATTGTATATCAGACTTCTACTGGATATGACTGCATTTCTGAGGATCGTCCCGAATCCTTCGCTTCTTTCCGCGATGATGTAATCGCTAAGGAGACCGACTACATCGAGAATGAAGAGTTGATAGCCTACAAGGGTTTGATTAACCAGTACAAGCAGGCTATCCAGTCTTGGGAAGATATTGACAATATTAATGACTTCTTTACCGCCTTTAAGGCTGGTGCCGAGATAAAGGCAGAAGTTGAGAAGTCCGTAGCAAACTATGCCGCCTATACTCAAGCATGTAAGGCTGCTGCCGATTATGTTAAGGATAACAACCTGGAGGGTGAGTATACAGACTTCTTGGTAGCTTATCTCGAGGAGAGCATCGAGCCTAATAGCGATTATCCCAACGGTAGCGCTTCGTACATCATTGAGAATCTCAACCTCGATAACGATGCCATTACCGCAGAGATAGCATTCGTAAACCAGATGCTCGAGAATGCCCTTGCAGGTGGTATCACTCCTGGAACAGAGATTACCCGTCTGATGATTAATCCTACCTTTACTGATTCCGAGGATGCCTTCGCAGGCTGGAAAACAGAAGCCAATGATGGTGCAACCTTCTCTACTGGCGGTGTTGCCGAGATTATGAAGATTGCCCGTGGTAAGAACGGAAGCTTCGATATCAGCCAGACCATGACAGAATTGCAGAACGGTATCTATATGATGTCTATCAACGGATTGTTCCTGGCTGGTGGTGACATCTATTCAGAGTTCAATGCCGGTCAGTTCTATATGAACAATACCTACAACTACGCCATGACTTCCAGCGAGGATATTGTTCCGGTAGAGGATGCCAAGGATATGGAGAACTGCCTCCTCAGCGACGATGACGAATACAAGGAGGGCGAGGAAATCATCGGATATGTTCCTTCAACCTTCAAGGGTTGCTCTTATGCCTACAACGCAGGACGTTACCAGAACTTCTGTGCTACAGAGGTAACTGACGGTACACTGACTGTTGGTATGCGCAGCCTTGGTACAGGCATTGATGGCGACTGGTTGCCCTTCGGTAATCTGCATGTATACTATCTCGGTAGTGTCGAGGAGGCCAACGACAAGCTCTCTGACGTCCTGGGCGGCTTTGTAGCCCGTGCCGAAGCTATCGTAAACCTTGTTGCCAGCGACGGATACGAAGGTGTTACTCAGCGTCCCAATATTTCTAACGAACTGAAGGGTAAACTCAGCGAGGCAATTGCCAATGCAGCCGAGGCCACTACTGGCGAGGCTAAGATGGCAGTTATCAACACCTTCTCTGCTCTATTTGCCGAGGTTTATGCTTGCCGCAAGGCTTACATCGCAATGGACGAGGCTGCTGTCACTCTGATTAACTCTCTGGACAATCTGGTGGCTCTGGATTTCATTCCCGCTGATGACTACGAGAAGTGGACTGCAGAAGTTTACGATGCCATTGAACATTTCGGTAAGGGAACAGTTACTACAGAAGAGGCTCTTGCTATTGCCGACAGACTGAACATCATGGGCAAGCTGATGCCTCAGGTTGATGGTATTTATCAGATATCAGACGCCAAGCAGTTACAGCTCTTCTCTGTCCTCGTAAACAATGGCCAGACAAGTGCTAAGGCTGTGCTGGTTGATGATATTGACATGGCCGACTGCGAGGACTATACTCCTATCGGACTCGATAAGGTTCCCTATAAGGGCGTATTTGATGGTCAGGGACATGCCATTACCAACTTCAACTACACTGCAATCGCTGCCTGCAACGGTCTGTTCGGTTTCATCGAGAATGCAACAGTCAAGAACTTCAGCATCAGCGGTACACTGACATCTTCCTTCGATAAGAACGGTGTTGTCGGTAAGGCTAATGGTACATCTGTTGTCAGCGGCATCCATAGTTCACTTGACATCAATGTTCCGGACTGCAAGGGACACTCTGGCGGTATCGTCGGTGGTACTGATACCAACGGCTGCACAGTCCTTGTTGAGAATTGTGAATACAGCGGTACACTGACACATAAGGGCCAGGGCGACTGCCAGGCTGGTATATTGGGTTACACCTATGTCGGAGGTGTCAAGAACTGCCTCTTCACTGGTACAATCATAGGTGAGACCTCTAAGTATGGCGGTATGTTGGCATATTGTAAGGTTGCAAGCTTCCTGGGTATCCAGAACTGTCTTTCTATTGGTAAGATTGTTTCTAATTCATCTCAGCAGGCAGCCATCATTGCAAGTTGGAATAATGCCTCTGGCACATCGAATATCAAGAACAACTACTACTGCCTGCAGGAGGGTTCTACTGCCACTATCGCAGTTGGTACACATCCCGAGACTTGTGAGGCTCCCAACGAGGTTAATGCCGAGCAGTTGGCCAGCGGTGAGATCTGCTACAAGCTGAATGCTAACCAGGAGACTCCTGTATGGTTCCAGACAATCGGTGTGGATCCTCACCCCGTTCTTGATAGTACTCATGGTATTGTTCTCTTTGACGAGACGACCGGCTACTACAATGAAGGTCTCGACCCAGATGCTATTAAGGGTGTAGACATCGTTACTCCCGCTTCAGACAGCAAGGTTATCTATAACCTCTCCGGCCAGCGCCTGAACCGTCTGCAGAAGGGTATCAACATTGTTGGTGGCAAGAAGATCCTGTATTAGAGACTTTAGACTTTAGACGTTAGGCTTTAGATGATAAGGGAGAGCGCGGTGCCTTGGTGCTGCGCTCTCTTTTTTCTTTGTAGTCCGCAAAAATACTCATGTTCGGAACTAAAAATAAATACAAATTATTTTGTAGTTCTCACTCTTAATCGTAATTTTGCAGACAAAGAAAAGCGAAATGAAGAAAGTCCGTATTAATCTTGCCCTTCTCGTGGCCTTCCTGTGCTGCTTCTGCCGTGTATGGGCCGATGTGCCGCCCGAGTATTACGCTGGCGTGAACGGCAAGAAAAAGGCCGAGCTGAAGACAGCCTTCCACACCATCATCCGAAAGGCTACGATGCTGGATTACGGAAGTGGAGAGCGTCGTACGTGGTCAGGCTTCTATCAGACCGACCGTTTCAATGGCAATCAGGTGCGTGACCGCTATAGCTATGGTGTCTTCTATTTCCCCAACGATCATGTAAGTGCTGCCAGCGGCATGAACATAGAACATTCGTTCCCCAAGAGCTGGTGGGGCGGAGATAAGAATCAGGCCTACAAGGACCTTTTCAACCTGATGCCCTGCGAGATAAGCATCAATACTGCCAAGAGCAACTTCGCTATGGGTGTGGTGACCTCTGTCAGCACCGATAATGGCTGCACCAAGGTGGGGAAGGGCAGTGCCGGTAACAGGACGGCTAATCTGTGGGAGCCTTCCGACGAATGGAAGGGCGACTTTGCCCGCAGCTATTTCTATATGGTAACTGCCTATAGCGACCTCGTCTGGACGGGCGAAGGACTAACCATGCTGGAGAAGGATGAGTGGCCTACATTACAGCGTTGGGCTTACGAGCTCTTCCTGACGTGGAACCGCCAAGACCCTGTTGATGACATAGAACGTCAGCGCAACGAAGTCGTATATGGCATTCAGGGTAATCGTAACCCCTTTGTGGACTTCCCTAATCTGCCCGAATATATCTGGGGCGACAGTGTGGATTATGCCTTTGATGTCAACGGGGCTGTGGAGAAGCCTGCCTTCGAGGTGACGCCGGAAAGTGCTGATTTTGCTGCCGAAGCGGGTCTGCCCAGCGAGCCCGTCCTAGTCACCGTTGTGATGAAAGCTACAACGAGCAATCTGTTTACGATTGTAGCCAGCGACCCTTTTGTGGTTTGCGACGACCCCGATGCTGACGAGGAAGACTGGTCGAAAAGGATGATGTTGTCTGGCTCTAAGACAGGAAGTTCCTTCTATGTGCGCCTTTCTGCTCAGGAGCAGGCAGGCGATTATACGGGTACGCTTACACTGAGCACAACGGGGATGGATAATCTTGTTGTGCCGCTCACTGCACGTGTGAGTCAGGATCAGGATGGTCTGCAGGACCTGTTTGCCATAGGAGGCAAAACAGACGATGCCTGGTACACCCTTAGTGGCATCCGCTTGTCTGGCATACCACGATACAGGGGTATTTATATCAGACGGGGGCGTAAGGTAGTCAGGTAACAGACGAACTTGCAGGCAGATGACCGAACAGAAAGGCTGTTGATAAATAAAACGGAAACGCGGCACACTTGATGCTGCGTTTCCTCGTTCTGTAACCTCCATAGTATCCTTAAACAAAGTGTTTAGGTGGTTTTATTCTGTTTTTTCCTTTTTTTTTCTGCCCATTTGTTATATAAAACAAAAAGATTGCTATATTTGCGTCGGAAAACGATTAAATCTAATAATAAAACAACCAAAATTATTAACATGAAAAAAGGATTACTAAATCGGTTTTTCCTGACAGTATTGTTATGTCTGACAGGAACAAATGTGGCTAAGGCTCAGGTACCTGAACCTACTGCCAAGTGGACTTTTGAGAACACCGAGGACTTGATGGCGCCGCAGGTTGGCAACTTGCCTATGGTACCTTGCTTGCTGGGCAGCTATTCCGTTGCTCCCTCGGACATCGGTGAAACGGGCATCGTTACGGCAGACGGCCCCACAGCAGGCAGCAAGGCTATCTATGTGCCAAAGAAAGCTGCGCTGAAGGTTCCCCGTGCCGAGGGTGCAGAGGCTTCGAATGCTTACACCATCATGATGGATATCATGGTGCCTGATGCAAATCCTTTCAACGGCCTGCTCCAGATGGACGAGGCTAACGACCACGACGGTGATCTCTTCACCAACAAATACCAGATTGGCATCGGCTCTATGGGCTATGCCGGTAACATTAAGGACAATACGTGGTACAGGGTAGTGTTCACCTACAACGAGAACAATCCTGCAGGTACACAAGCCAGACTGTATGTAAACGGCGTGAAAATCAAGGAAGGCGGCGCAAATGCGCGTCATCAGATGGCACCCTTCGGCTGCTATCTGCTTTGCGACGAAGATGGCGAGAAGATAGAGTATACCTATCTGGCTGAAGCCGCTATTTGGGAGACCCCCCTCACCGATGAACAGGTAGTCGAGTTGGGCAGTGCTGTTCCCGCTACGGTGATGGAGATTGCAACAGCCGACGATTTGCGTAACTTTGCTCAGGCTGTTAATCGTGGCGAAGACTTGAAAGGCATACTGACTGCCGACATCGATTTGGGTGGTTCTGCATGGGACACTCCCATTGGTACCAGCGAGAATAACTTCTCTGGTAATTTTGACGGTCAGGGACACAAGATTACGGGCTTCAATGCCACATGTGAGACTGACGGAGCCGGACTTTTTGGCGTAACAAACGGTGCGGTCATCAAGGACTTCAGCATCTACGGTACTCTTAAGGCAATCGCAGGTACTGGTTCTGGTGTGGTTGGCTATCCTACCGGCAGCAACATCACGGGCATCCACTCTTATCTGGAGATTAGTGTTCCCGCAATGGAAGTGCATCATGTGGGAGGCGTTGTAGGCTCGGCTCGCGGTAACAACACAATAACCGGCTGTACCTTCCACGGATCTATGCAAGTAGCAGAGGGCAGCACCGATAACTTTGCCGGCATCGTGGCTTATCTGGGTGGCGACAAGGTGTCGTTCTGTGCCAACTATGGTACTATCAGCTTTGATGATCCAAACTGTACGGCAGGCGGTGTTGCAGGTTATTGCAACAACACCAGCTCTTATGTACAGGGCTGCTTGAACATGGGTAAAGTTATTTGCACAGATGCAGAAGCAACGCCCAGCAAGGGCGGTGCCATTGTAGGTTGGCTACGTTCGCATGATATTGCCAAGATGACAGGAAACTGCTGGCTCGAAGGCAGTGCAACGGGTGCCGGAAAAGATGGCGGAAATGTCAATATGACAAACGCATTCTGCTTTAATGAGGCACAGTATGCAAGCGGTGAGGTTTGCTATAACCTCAACGGCGATCAGTCTGTCATCGGCTGGTATCAGACATTGCCCGGAGACAATGCTCCCGTTCTCCTTGACCCCACTCATGGACAAGTCTACAAGAATGGACGTCTGCACTGTAATGGTGATCCCAGCGAAGACACGGCATTCTCTAACGAGAATCTGGGTACCACACGGGATGAGCACAACATGGTGGACGGTTTCTGCGACTATTGCGGCCTGTTCTTCCCTGACGGCCTGACGCCCAATGCCGACGGCTTCTATGAAATTTCAAATGCCAGACGCTTGGCGTGGTTCGAGCAGAAGGTAAACACTGGTGAACTTAAGGCCAATGCCATCCTTACAGCCGACATCGACTTTGCTGACCTTATGCCCAAGGGCGCTAATCCCGAGGAAACCCAGATCAGCTGGACACCTATTGGCGACTGGGGTCAGACCCGTGGAGTTGCCAGTGCAGGCTACCAGGGACACTTCGACGGTCAGGGACATACCATTAAGAACCTTAACGCCACTGCAAAACAGAACTTCTTCGGTCTGTTTGGCGTTATCTCGTCAAATGCTCTCGTAGAAAACTTCACCATCTACGGTATATATAATACAAACTTCCAGTACACCGGTGGTGTTGCAGCTTATTCCCGCGATGATAATCCTACCATCCGCAACGTCCACAGCTATGTGAACATCAATAACACATTGGCTGGCGGCCGACAGGGTGGTATTCTGGGCTGCGCCTCTATTAATGTCGACGGTCTTAGGACTGCCATCGAGAACTGTATCTACTCTGGTACGTTGGACGGTAATGACGCAGGCGGCGGCGGTAACTACGGTGGTATCGTGGGCTATGTGAACAATAGTAATATAAACCTTGTTGATATTACCAACTGTCTGTTTGATGGTGAAGTTGTCAACCTCAACGAAAATCCCGGCGGCTGTACCTTCGGTGGTATCGTAGGCTACAACAATGGCGGTAAGGTAACTATCAAGAACTGCCTGTCTATCGGTAAGGTAAGTGCTGCAGAGAATAAGTACGGCCAGTTCTTCGGTGCCCTTAACGGCAACAACTCTACGTTTATCAACAACTATTATGTCGGCGATCACATTAATGGCGCGTCAAGTGGCGGCAAGGCAAGTGGCGACGAACCTATAGAGGTGGAAGAAGAGCAGTTAGCAAGCGGCGAGGTTGCGTGGAAACTGAACGAAGAGGAATTCCTGGATGCAGTATGGCGTCAGGACCTTGATGGTGACGATTATCCACAACCCACATGTACCGGTGCCTTTGTCTATATCTCTCCTGACGGTTATGCAAGTGTATCTGCAAACAAACCTGAGACATTTGCCTCGTTCCGTGATGCGGTCATTGCTGTGGAGACTAACTTTGCCGACGATGACGAACTGATAGCTTATCAGCCTCTGATCGATGAATACAAGGAGAAAGTCGAGTCTTGGGAGTCAATTGACAATCTGAACGACTTCCTGGATGCTTACAGGGAAGGGTTCAAGGTCAAGGAGGCTATCAAGAAGTCTGCTGCCAACTATACTGCTTACGCACAGGCTTGTGAGGACGCTGCCAAATATGTGAAGGATAATGGCCTGGAAGGCGAATATACAGATTTCCTTGTGACTTATCTCGAGGAAACGGTTGAACCTAACAACGACTATCCCAACGGTAGTGCTCCCTACATCATGGAGAACCGTAACCTGAACGATGAAAAGATTGTGGCAGAGATCGCCTTTGTAGATAAGTTGTTGCAGAATGCCATTGCCGGTGGTATCACTCCTGGAACAGAGATTACCCGTTTGATTGCCAATTCCACCTTCACAGAAGGCGAGGATCATTTCGAAGGATGGACCAAGGAAACTGGCGATGGTGCAACCTTTGCTACCGGCGGTGTTCCCGAAGTCATGAATATTGCCCGTGGTAAGAACGGCACATTCGATATCAAGCAGACGGTGACAGACTTACAGAACGGTATCTACATGATGTCTCTGAACGGTCTATTCCTTGACGGACAGGATATCTACTCTCAGTTATATGCCGGTCAGATTTATCTGAACAACACCTGCAACTATGTTATGACCTCCAGCGAAGATATTATAGCTGAGGCCGATGCGAAGGATCAGGAAAACTGCCTGCTCAGTGATGATGACTCCTATATGGATGGTGAGGAACTGATAGGTTATGTTCCTTCCACCTTCAAGGGCTGCTCGTATGCTTTCAATGCAGGCCGTTACCAGAACTTCTGTGCTACAGAGGTAAAAGACGGTACGCTGACCATTGGCATGCGTAACCTTGGCGCAACTGGCACAGGCGACTGGATGCCATTCGGAAATCTGCGTATCTATTATCTGGGTAATGCAGAAGAGGCAAACAATAAGCTTGACGAGGTACTGCAAGGCTATGTAGCCCGTGCACAGGTAATTGTGAACTTTGAAAACAGCGACGGATATGACGATGTGGCCAAGAAGCCCAATATCTCGACCGACCTGAAGGGTCTCCTGATTGATGCCATAGCTTCCGCAGATGAAGCACAAACCGGAGAACAGAAGATGACTCTCATTAATACTTTCTCTGAACTCTTCAATGAGGTTCATGCTTGCCGTAAGGCTTACATTCTCATGGCCCAGACAGCTCATAGCCTGTCTAACATTCTTGCAAATCTGCTGGATATGCAAATCATTACCGATGCAGAGTGGAAGGAATGGGATGCCAAGACTTACGAGGCTTTGGGTTGTTTCGCAGCCGGATCGGTTTCTACAGAAGAGGCACTTGCCATTGCTGAGAATCTGAACATCATGGATAAGATATTGCCCCAGACTGGTGGCGTTTACCAGATATCTACTGCCCAGCAGCTGAAACTCTTCGCCGTAATTGTGAATGGTGGAGAAAACGGTGCTAACGCTGTCTTGTTAAATGATATTGACCTTGCAGAATCATCAAACGATTCCGAGGGTGAGGAGAATCCCGAAGAATTGGATCTGGCTTGGACGCCTATAGGCCTATGGGGCGACAAGAGTATCGCCTACAAGGGTCACTTCGATGGTCAGGGCTATGCCATTAAGAACTTTAAGTCCTCTTCAACCCAGAACTTCTTCGGACTGTTCGGCGTTATCTCTACGGATGCTCTTATTGAGAACTTCACTATCTATGGTGATATTGCCACAAGCTACCAGTACACTGGCGGTGTTGTAGGTTACTCACGTGATACGGAAACAGTTATCCGCAATGTACACAGCTATGTGAACATCAATAATACATGCGCAGGTGGCAGACAGGGCGGTATCCTTGGTACAGCTATGAACGGAAAGGCAACAGTCGAGAATTGCACCTACTCTGGTACGCTCGACGGTAATGATGCCGGAGGCAGCGGAAACTACGGCGGTATCATCGGTTATATCAACAACTCTGCTTCTGCCATTGCCATTATCAATAACTGTCTGTTCGATGGAAATGTTGTTAATAACAGTGAAACTCCTGGCAATTGTACCTTCGGAGGTATCGTAGGATACAACAACTCCGGTACAGCAACCATCAAGAACTGTCTCTCTATCGGTACTGTCCGTTCTACTAGAGCTTCCCAGTTCTTCGGAGCACTCAACGGTAACAACTCTACCTTCGATAACAACTATTACATGGGTACCAACATTAATGGTCCTGGCAGTGGCGGCACAGCAGCTGGTTCTGCTCCTGTTAAGGTAACAGCGGAACAGTTGGCAAGCGGTGAGATTTGCTTCAAGCTGAACGGTGATGCTGAGACTCCTGCATGGTTCCAGAATCTGACTGGTGAGGACAAAGATGCTAATCCTGTTCTCGACAGTACTCATGGTGTTGTTCTCTACGACGAGGTGAACGGCTACCACAATGTGGTTCTTGACCCGGATGGTATAGAAAACGCTAACGTCAACGCTAACGATAACCTTAATAATGCAGTAATCTACAACCTCTCTGGCCAGCGTGTAAGCAAGTTGCAGAAGGGTATCAACATTGTTGGTGGCAAGAAGATTCTGTATTAGAGACTTTAGACGTTAGACGTTAGGCTTTAGATGATAAGGGAGAGCGCGGTGCCTTGGTGCTGCGCTCTCTTTTTTCTTTGTGGTTTGCAAAATTACTCATGTTCGGAACTAAAAATAGATGCATTTATTTTGTAGTTCTCTCGCTTAATCGTAATTTTGCAGACGAAAATAGACATGCGGTACTTTATAACCCTTTCTTTCGACGGCACTCGTTATCATGGGTGGCAGATCCAGCCCAATGGCATCAGTGTGCAGGAGACGTTGCAACAGGCGCTCTCCACCTTGTTGCGCCAGCAGACCGAGGTGGTCGGAGCCGGACGTACCGATGCCGGTGTACATGCCAGGATGATGGTGGCACATTTCGATGCCGAACAGGCAGTCGACTGTCCTCAGCTTGCCTATCGGCTGGACAAGATCCTGCCCCAGGATATTGCTGTGCAGAAGGTCGAGCCCGTGGCCGATGATATGCATGCACGCTTCTCGGCCACCAGCCGTACGTATCATTATTTTGTGCATACCCAGAAGGAGCCTTTCTGCCGCCACTATAGCTGGATGCTGCATGGCAAGATTGATTTTCAGGCAATGAACGAGGCAGCCCGGCTCCTATTGCAGTATACCGACTTCACCAGTTTTTCTAAGGTCAATACAGACACCAAGACCAACCTCTGCACCATCACCGAGGCGCACTGGGACGAGGTAGGCCCCGGGCAATGGCGCTTCACCATTACGGCCAACCGCTTCCTGCGCAATATGGTCCGTGCCATCGTCGGCACGCTTATGGAGGTGGGCCGTGGCCGAATGACGAAAGAGCAGTTTTGTCAGGTGATAGAACAGAAGAACCGTTGCTCGGCTGGCGAGAGTGTGCCGGGCAACGCGTTGTTTTTGGTGAAGATAGAGTATTAGGACCCCACCCCGGCCCTCCCGAGGGAGGGGGATTTTTATGAATAAAAAAAATGTGGATAATATATGCTTTTCTTTCGGCGGCCCTGTTGGGATGTTATGATGTATGCAAGAAGCATTCGCTCAGAGGTAATGCCGTAATACCCGTCTTGTTCCTGAATACACTGTTCTGTTCCCTCTTTTTCCTGCCATTGGCATTGAATGCCCCGTTTGGCGGATGGGAGGTGCAGCGTTATATCGTGCTGAAAGCCTGCATTGTGCTCAGCAGCTGGATCCTGGGCTATATAGGCATGAAGTACCTGCCTCTGACGCTCGTAGGGCCCATTAATGCTACGCGCCCCGTAATGGTACTGTTAGGCGCCCTCCTGCTCTTTGGCGAGCGGCTGAACCTCTACCAGTGGATAGGTGTGGGGCTGGCCATCCTCAGCTTCTTCCTGCTGAGCAGGAGCGGCAAGAAGGAGGGTATCGACTTTCGCCATAACCGTTGGATATTCTGTATCGTAGGTGCTGCCATACTGGGTGCCCTGAGTGGTTTGTACGACAAGTATCTGCTGGCTGATCCGCAGGATGGGGGAGTGGGGCTGAACAGACTGACGGTGCAGGCCTATTACAACTTCTACCAGTGCCTGATGATGGGCGTCGTGCTCCTGACGCTCTGGTACCCCCGCAGACAGAAAGGCACGCCTTTCCATTGGTCATGGGGCATCCCCCTGATAAGCATTTTCCTCAGCGTTGCCGACTATGTCTATTTCTGCTCTTTGCACGAGCCCGGAGCCTTGGTCAGCGTGGTCAGCATGGTGCGCCGCAGCAGTGTCATAGTCAGCTTTATGATAGGAGCCTTCCTCTTCCACGAGAAGAACCTCAAGAGTAAGGCCGTAGACCTTTTCCTTGTCCTCCTGGGAATGGTGTTCCTCTATTTGGGAACACGATAAGTCATGAATTTTCCTCTTATCCTAGGCGGTTAGCGTGTATAATCGCCATCTGCTCATATTCCTCTGTTCTTCGAGTCGAAAATAATGTTCTGAGGGTTTCTTCGGTTTGTTTTTCTGTGCCGGATAGTATACCTTTGTGTGATTTTTTCACGAAGGGCCTGCTGTCGGTAACATCTCAGCTACAGCGGGTGTAAGGTAAAATGAGATACAAAGTATTAGTTTTTTTTATGAAAAAGATTTTCAGTCTTCTCGCCATTGCTGCAACATTTGCAGTATCAAGTTGCACAACCGTTGCTCCTCTTACAGCAACATCTAACCATGTAGGTTCTAAGTGTGGTACAGCCACCGAGACCCGCATCCTTGGTTTCTATCCCCTTGCCGGCGACCACGGTATCAACACAGCTGCCAAGCAGGGTGGTATCAGCAAGATTTCTCATGTCGACGTACAGACCTATGGTGTCTTTCCTTTCTATACAAAGACTACTACTCAGGTTTACGGCGAATAAGTCTTTTTTTTCTTAATCCTTCGGGGTGTGTCTGCGTGGTGCAGGTGCACCCTGATATTTAATCTTATCAGTAGAAGAATATGCGCCGATTATTCATAGTATTGTTTTCATTGGTAACCATGTCCTCTCCTGCCGCCCGTCGTTACACCATGCGGTTGATAGACGACGGCACGATGCTCTTCTTCTTCCCCTGCAAGCTGGTTGCTGCCGAGAAGGGGCACTCCTTTGTCTACGACATCAACTACAATACAGGCCGTGATTCGGTGATAGTGAATATGACCTATACGGCCCTTGATTCAGACATCCACAGCGTCAGGCTCCGTGCAGGCTCCGTCTCTTACGAGTCATCGGATTTCCATGTCTTCTATCGCGAACGCAAGATGAAGAGTATTGCCACGCGCATCAATGTCTGCTGTCCCAAGGAAATCTTCGAAGGCATCTTCCACTCCGAAGAGCCCTTGACCTTCGAGGTAGAATCCAATAAGGGGGACGTCAGCCATTTCTCTTACAAGAAGTCCAAGTGGCAAAGGGAGAAGGCCTGTGTGCTCGAAGCCATCCAGATGGCCAAATAAAATCTATACCTTCCCCTCTGGTGGGAATCATTCCTTTTTGTCTTTCCCCTCCTGATGATATCTGATGCGATACTCCATCGGGGTCATGCCGGAATGTGCCTTGAAATACTTTCCGAAGAACGAAGCGTTGGGAAAGTTCAGGTCGTTGGATATCTGCTGCATGGTCATGTCGGTGAATCGCAGTCTGTTTTCTATCGCCTTCAGTGTATAGAAATCCACCATGACGCTGGGCTTGCGGTTCATGGTCTCCATAAGCAGTTTCGACAGGTACTTGGGTGTTACGTTGAGCATCTGTGCAAACTCGTCCACACGGCGTATCCGTCCGTCGCTCTGTTCCACCAGCTGCAGGAATCGTTCGGCCAGCTTCTTGCCATGCAGGCCGCTCTTGCTGGCCTTTTCCTTGTCCAGGGACAGGCTGTTGCCGCGGCGCAGTACAGAGAGCGTTTCCAGCAGGAAAGTGCCTACTATGGAACGTACAATCTCGGGATAAAGCACCTGCTGGCTGTTGCGCATGTGCTGACACAGCTGCTGGTAGTAGGCATCAAAAAGGGTCCACTCCTCGGGGCCTAATGTCACCTTGGGGTTGTGCTTTAGGGGCAGGATGTCGGCCAGACTGCTTTTAATGTACATATTCATGTTCCACAGCTCGCCGCGCGAGAACCACAGCTCGCGACAGTCAAAGTCGCGCGACGCCACGAACTTCTCTACCACCGAGTGTGCCATAAACAGGAACAGGTCGCCCTTTTCCAGCTCTATGAACTTACCGTCGTACACAAACTCGGCTATTCCTGCCGTACAGATAATGATGATGCCATGATCCAGGGGACGAATCCTGCCGGCCGGCAAGCCGTTGAAATGTTCTACAACCACCAGCTCGTCGCTGTCTGCTATCCGTATGCAATCTTTTCCTTTTCTTGGTCTAATGTCTGTAATATCCATGTAATCCTTTGTTATCGTTGTGGCCATCCCCTCCGCTATAGCTTAACCGCTAACGCTCCCAGGGAATGTTCTATGGTTCTTTTCTGATACTCCGTCAGCTCGGTGGTCTGCAGTTCCCATGTCAGGGTTGTATCGTCGGGGCTGAGGCTGGCCTTTATGAGCGGCAGCTGGCGCAATAGGCCGCAGATCTCAGCGTTGGCACCCGGCTGGAAGAAATCGTCAGCCTTGGGGCGTTCCAGAGTGTAGCTGACGGGTTGCCATGATACGTTATAGAAGTACACCTGGCTGTCTGCTCCCGGGCCGTAATGCGTTTTCACCAGACAAAGCAGTGAGTCGTTCACCAACTTCATCTCGGCAGAACTCTTTTCGGATATCTTAATGCGAAGGAAGTTATCCGTCAGGACTGTCAGTTCGGAATAAGTGTCGAACTTATTCTTCACCCTTGCCCTCATATTGTTCTCTATGAAGTCTATACAATCCAGCTTGTTGTTCTTGGTCAACAAGGGGAATATACTGTCAGGTGCCTGAGCAAACACGTCACGCATCTTCACCTCCTGTGCCGAAATCGTCACAGAAAAAACGAAAACAATAATTGAGATTATATTTTTCATCGTTTTATTCCATTGATCATTGAACATTAACTATAGTCTAAGGCCTAAAGACTTTAACCGTTATTATTAAACTTCTCTCCCCCAAAGGGGGAGAAGGAGGGGGCTCCCTCACCAACTCCAGTCCGTCAGCACCTTCTTAGCCTCCACCTCAGCCTCAATGTCGTCGGGCAGGTTGGGGAAGAAGTCGATGCCCGTGCGGGCCTCCAGTTCGTCTATGCTGATGGTGTAGTTCTTGATGTTAGTGTCCTGGTTGCTCCTGTGCTCGGCCCAGAAGGCGATGGCGTGGTACTGTCCGTTGGTGTCCAGGCGCAGCAGGGCCATCCAGAAGTAGCGTGGCACGGGAATCGTAACCTTGTGGCCACGGTTCATGGCGCTAATCTCGTCGGCATCCAGCAGAGGCTTTGTGATGCTGGCTGTAGGGCTTGTCGTGCCGCCTTTGGCCACATAGAGCGCCTTGCGCTTCTGCTTGTTGAAGCCCAGGTTGTGCACCCAATTCTCCATATTCAGCCACACACCCGCATTAAAGCTGTTCAGCTGGGGCTGCATGTTCGACAGGTAGTAAGTCTGACCGTTGGCATGCTTCGAGGCCAGCCGGTCCTGCGAGTTGACGATATGTCCTCTGTCGAAGCCGTTATTATAATGATCGGACGCGTACGTGCGATACATGTGCGGGATGACAGAATCCTCCTGGAACGGATCGCCGTCCCAATAGGCCCCCTTCCACGTGGTGCCCTTCCAGTTGTTGCGGTTCCAGTTGTTGACAGCGTTCAGGTCCGTAATGGCGTATGCCGCCCATCGCTGCGTCCGCTGCTCCTTGTCCCACTCCTCGGTATAGGTAACACCGTATTTCGTGGTGCTGTGCACGATATACATGCTCTGGTCCTTCACCTTGGGCACCTCCATGCGTTGCTGGTAGGCCTCGGCCTCGTTGCCGATCAGCGATGTGGGGCCGTCCTCGTTCTGTCTGGGCGAGGGCGTGTCGCTTCCGTTCTCGTCTTTGTTGCAGGCTGTCAGGCATACGGCTGTGCAGAGCAACACCATGTAGTAGTAGATTCCTTTCATTTGCAGTGTGGATGGGGATGAATGTTCATAGGAAAGAAAAAAGGTGTAGACGTTGTTTATCCACACCTTTTTATAGCGCTATTTTCTTGCCTTACCAGCTCCAGATTACTTCTTGGTGCGGGCGTAGCGGCTCATGAACTTATCAACACGACCTGCGGTGTCAACCAGCTTGCTCTTACCGGTGTAGAAGGGGTGAGAGGTGTTACTGATTTCCAACTTAATCACGGGATAAGTCTCGCCTTCGAATTCAATTGTGTCCGTGCTCTTAGCAGTAGAGCGGCTCAGGAACATATCGCCGTTGCTCATGTCCTTGAACACTACGGGGCGATAGTTTTCGGGATGGATTCCTTCTTTCATTTTCTTTTCTGTTTTGTGCTCCCGAATTTCCGTAACCGGAAGGTGATAAGGAGCTGTTATTAATGATTTTGCGTGCAAAGGTATGGCTTTTTTCTCTATCCGCCAAGAGTTTTGCCAAATAAATGCTTTTTCTCCCCCTCTTTATTTATATATAAGGTTATAGGCGGGCGCTCGGCGTGTCCGTAATAAACGGATAGACAAAGAAAAAAGTGAGCTCTCCACCAGGGGAGAGCCCACCACCAAGTTTAGTTAGTTAAAGGTTTTCGTTAGAACATTAACACCCTCTGCTGTGCAGATGAGTTTTTGGTTGGTATTGTTCTTTAAGTGTTGTCTTTTCGTTTAGTTCTTTATGCAAATATAAGTAGTTTTGTATTATCTGCCAAACAAAATTTAACTTTTTTGCAAAAATATGTTTAATAACATGAGATAAAAAAAGGTGGGCTCCCCTTTGGAGGGAGTCCACCCGTTACACAATTGAACTGTTTTCAGTCTTCTCAGAAAGTCCAACCGATAGTAGCGAAGTGAGCCTTAGACTCACCGGCTGTTTCGAACTGGAAGGTGTATCCTACAGAGAACTTCTGCTTGAACTGCAGACCGATGCCTGCAACCATGCCGAAAGCACTCTTCTTGATACCGCCCACGTAGCTGTAGCCACCGCCGATGTTAGCATAGGCGCGAGTGTTGCTGCCCCAGAGGAAGGGAGTGAAGCCGCGCAGACCCGTCTTGATGCCCAGCTGCCAGCAGTCGCCAGCACTTTTGAAAGTATCGGTAAAGTCGATGTTTACCAAGTCCCAAGCCAAGTTAAAGCCGTCATTCTCTGTAAGAGGCTTCTGGTAACCAACGTTCAGGCCCCATGCACCCAGGCTACCGGGAGTGTAGACACCACCCTTCACCTCGCCGGTGAATTTACCATTAAAGAACTGTGCGTTAGCACCCATTGCAAAAGTCATAGCCACAGCGGCGATAATAAACTTAATTGCCTTCATAAATAAATAATTAATTTAGTTAATAATTATGTTTGATTAAGCATGTTACGTATCTTCTTACCTATTGTGTGTCAGCTCGCCAGCATTGCATTTTCAGTGGTGCAAAATTAGGCTCTTTCGCCGTTACAGACCGTAAAAAACGGTAATTGACCGAAATAAAAAGGTAGTTTTTGCGTTTTTACCGAAATTTGGTCTAGTTTTTGGGAAAATGAGGCTTCAAGGTTATGGACATTAGGCAATGGCCATCGAGGAGTGCGGCACCGCCCAGCTGGATTACTTGAGTATGCTGAAAGGGTGGGAGTTGGCCGTTTATCCGTAACATTTATTACACTTCCTGAGCATAGAACCCGAGATTCCTCAGTCTTGGGTTATTTTTTTTAGGAAAAATTTGCAGAAAAGTTAATTTTTGTTTGGAGCGTATCACAAAACCTCCTATATTTGCAGAAATAATTAACTAAACTATAGAGAGTGCGTTTTATTTTATTAACTTAAACTTTTCTTTTATGAAATCAGTAAAATTACTTCTCGCCGCATTGGCAATGACTTTCGCAATGGGTGCAAACGCTCAGAAGGATGGACGTTTTGTTCTTGACGTTAAGTTTGGTGCTATCACTCCTGGTAGTCAGGCTGCATTCGGTGTTGGCTTAGGCTATCAGAAGGACATCAAAGAGTTCGGTGACTGGACTCTGGCATGGGATGTTGCAAACTTCGAGTTCGCAGCTCCATTCGACTCTCCTAAGAACCTCGACCTGCTTGCTTTGAAGACTGGTCTGCGTATGTTCAGCCCTACTTTCTGGGGTGGCAAGTGGCGTGCTTACACTAACCTGGCAGGTGGTTATAGCTGTGCTCTGCAGAAGGAAATGGATGGTAACATTGGTGCGTATTATGATCCTGTTACTGGTGATGTTATCGTTGTTGGAGATGCTGATTTGAAGATGAAGGCTCATCATGGCTTTGGCCTGACCTTCGGCGTTGGTCTGCAGTTCAACCAGAAGCTTTCATTCGGTTATACATTGCAGTACGAGACCGCGCTCAAGACCAAGTCTCACTTCGGTACCGTTGCTGTTGCTTTCTAAAACTAAATAAAGTATTACATAACATAAGGGCAGGCCTTCGGCCATGCCCTTTTTAACAAACAAAAAAATGAAGAAAATTCAAACAATCCTGCTCATGATGCTGGCTGTATGCATGAGCTTTTCTTTGCAGTCTTGCAACAAAGATGACGATGTAACAGAACTGTATTCACTTGAGGCTAAGATTACCGACCAAGGTACCTTACCCGATGATGCTTATGTGTTAATGCAGGACCGGTTTGAGTCAAACACACAGGTTTCCTACGCTTCTCTGGACAAGGCCAAGGAGGCTCTGGATATTGCTGTTAACGCTCAGAAGGGAAGCCTTCAGGCAGCTCTGCAGGGTAATACCTATAAGTTCACCATTTCTTATATTCTTTATAACGCTAAGGGTGCAGCTGTTTATAAGATTGACCTGAAGATCGACGGGGAGAACCTGACGATTGTGAAATAACTCAAGGGGGCTTTAGCATCCCCTGTTGTATAGGACATTGATTAGATAGGGCAGACCTTCGGGCTTGCCCTATACATTTTTTAGGAAAATTTTATAAAAAAGTTAAATTTTGTTTGGAGCGTATTGCGTAATCGCTTATATTTGCAGCAAGAATTATCTTAAATGGTGTGTGTGCTATTATTATTAACTTAAACTTTTCTTTTTATGAAATCAGTTAAATTACTTCTCGCCATATTTGCTATGGCAATGGCTATGAACGTAAGTGCGCAGTCTAAGACTACCGCTAAGTCTAAGACTACTACCACTACAACCACGGCAAAGACTAAGACTGCTACAGCAGCAAAGAAGACTACTACGGCAACAACAGCTAAGAGTACCGCTACTACAGCCACCACAACGGCTAAGCCTGCTGCAACTACTACGGCCAAGACAACAACTACTACTGCCAAGACGACTGCTGCTACCAGCAAGTCAGCAGCCAGCAAGCCTGCCAAGAAAGCTTCTGTCAAATTCACTACCAAGGATTATGACCCAGGCTATCATCTGATGCTGGAGACCAAGATTGGTGGTTTTTATGGCACAGGTGGTTTTGGCGAGAATATTGTGCTGGAGCATGAGTTCCATAAGTATTTTGCTTGGGATATCTTCAGCATCGATTTCTCTGCTCCCTTTAATTTTAACGCTACGTCAATTGGCCTAAAGACGGGTATTCGTGCTTTCTCTCCTTACTTCTGGGATAAGTTGAACATGCGTGCTTACAGCAGCCTGGCCGTAGGTTATGACTGTGGTCTTTCTAAGGGTCCGGGTGACACATGGGAATATGATCCGATAGAAGACGATTACATACTTGTTCCTGGCGGTACCGGCTGGAGTGCTTCTCACGGCTTCGGACTCTCATTTGGCGTTGGTGTTCAGATGGTTGACCATGTGTATGTTGGCTATGCATTAGAGTATAATACGGTATGGAAGAGCACCTCTCATTACGCAAAGATTACCTGGCGATTCTGAGATCTCTCAAAAATACAAAATATATTCAAAAGAGGCAGGGGCGGGATTTTTTCCTGCCCTTGCCTGCATTTATTAAATTATTTTCCATACCTTTGCCCTTGTAACTATAAATGAATATGTCATGAAGAAGTACAAAATCGTCTCTTTTTCTGTGTTAAGTCTTATACTTTCTGCCTGCGCCGGCAAGGGGTCTGTTAATATAGTTATTCCTGACAATAACTGCCCGAACGACAAGGAGTTGGTGCAGAAAGCCTTGGATGGCGATGAAGAAGCAGGGCTGAAGATAGCCCAGATGTATTATGATGGCGATGGGGTGATACAGGATTATACAGAGGCCATCAAATGGTATAAATTATTGGCCGAAGGGGGCAATCCGTACGCTCTGTATTACATGGGAATATGCCATGATGAGGGACGCGGCTTGGAAGCCAGCCTGACTAAGGCTATGGAATATTATAAGCAATGTTTCCAGGAGTTTAAGTCTCGTGCTGAGAAGGGCGACAAGGATGCTATGCTCTATTTGGGCAATATGTACTCTTTGGGCAAGTATGTTACAAAGGACAATACGGCTGCCGTAAAGTGGTACCGCGAAGCTGCCGAAAAGGGCGATGCCAAAGCACAATATACCATGGGTGTATGCTACAGCGAGGGTACTGGTGTGGCGAAATCTTATGAGGAGGCTGTAAAATGGTACCGTCAGGCTGCCGACCAGAACAATGCCGATGCGCAGTGCGCGCTGGGTGCCTGTTTTGAGGAGGGTAACGGCGTAGAGAAGTCGGCCACAGAGGCTGTAAAATGGTACAGGCTGTCTGCCGAGCAGGGTAATGCCGATGCACAATGCAATCTGGGGTACTGCTATGACGAGGGTATCGGCGTAGAACAGTCGCTCAGCGATGCCGTGCGCTGGTATCGCCTGTCTGCCGAGCAGGGCAACCCTACAGCCCAGAACAACTTGGGGTTTTGCTATGAGAGCGGTAGTGGCGTAGACCAGTCTGAAGAGGAGGCCATAAAATGGTACAAACTCAGCGCCAAGCAGGGCAACGAGGGTGCTATTGCCAACCTGAAAGCTAAGGGCATTACTGAGTTTGATTGAAAAGAGTAAGGACTAAATATACAATAAGGGCAGGCCCGAAGGTCTGCCCTTATTGTTTGTATCAGGATTCTTACTTGATTCCGAAGAAGATGATGCGCTTGTCTGATGTTACGGTGAGGGTGCAGTTGGCGCTGACCTCGAACTCGTACTTGTCTGACTCGGTAACGGTGAGGGTGTAGGGCGAGTTCTGTGTGGCACCGGCATTCTCCTTTACGGTGATGGTCTTAACTACGGTTTCGCCGTTCTTGAGCACTACATCGGCTGTTCCGGCTCCTGACCATGTTACGGCATAGAAGCTGTGCTTGCCAGCAGGAACGGTCAGGGTGAAGTCGCCAGGATTCTTAGAGGTACCAATCTTCAGGACCTTGCAGTCTGCTACGCCGTTGATGGTGGCTACGCCATTGTCGTAGAAATTGGTGCCGGCAGCGTAGGAGAGGCTGATGCCATACTCTGAGGTGTCGCCGCCCTGGCCGCCTTCGCCGCCTTCGCCTCCTTCATCTCCTGCCTCGAGGATCACTACGTTGGCGTTCTTGATTTCGGGTGTAACAGCACCAGTAGTCTTATTGACATACTTCATCAGCTGGCCTGTAATTTTTACCTTAGAGCCTTTGACGAACTTCTCTACGCCCTCGGGCAGGTTAGCCCAATAAGCCTCGAACATGTTCTCGCCATCCTTGGTGTCGGCCATCCAGAAGCTCTGCTGGTTCTTGTCAACTTTGCCGATAACCTCGGTGATATAACCGGTGATGGTGTAGGTATCTTCTGATGTGGCACCATCGTTAAGGGCGTTGGTCAGCTCTACGGCCTGGGCACAGGTAACGGCTATTCCCTCGGTCTGACCGCCACCGCCTTCATCTCCTGCTTCCAAAATCTCTACGGTAGCATTCTTGATTTCGGGTGTAACAGCACCAGTAGTCTTATTGACGTACTTCATCAGCTGGCCTGTGATCTTTACCTTAGAGCCCTTGGTGAACTTCTCTACGCCCTCGGGCAGGTTAGCCCAGTAGGCCTCGAATACACGGCCACCGTCCTTGGTGTCGGCCATCCAGAAGGTCTGCTGGTTCTTGCTGACGTCGCCCACAACCTCTGTGATATAACCTGTTACGGTGTAGACCTCGGTAGATACGCTACCATCGGGCAATGCGTTGGTCAGATTTACGGCCTCGGCACAGGTTACGGGTGTGCCCTCTGTCTGGTCACCGCCGCCACCGCCTTCTCCCTTGATGGAGTAGACATAGGCTGCTCCCTTGCCAACGGTCTCGGGGGTGTTGCCCTTGTAGTTGACAACCTTGCCATAGACAACTACCTCGTCGCCAGTCTTGATCTGGTTGACGGATGTGAACTTCTTCTTCTCGGGACCATAGACCTGGAAGGCTGTGAAGGTGGTAGTCTTGTTGCCCTCGTCGATCATGGTGAAGGTCATGTTGCCATACTGGCTGATGGTAGCTTCTGTGGTATTGTTGGACTGAACCACACCCTTAACGTAAACGGCCTGAGGCGACTCTGTGTCGGCCTGCAGGGTGTTGATATAGGCTACAACGCCGGCCACGTTATAGGGGTCTTCTAATGTACCGGTTCCGGCAGGAAGGATTTCCTTGTCAGGAACCTTTTCGCCAGTACCTGGAATCTGATACGGTGCGGGAACGTCCTCGCAGCAGGTGAAAGCCAATACGCCTAATGTGGCGATGAGGATGCTTTTGAAAGTCTTTTTCATTGTTGTATATTTTGTTTTTTCTTTTATTATCTGATTAATCTGAGTACTCTGAGTATTCCGATTTTTAATTCTCAATACACCCTCCCCCAAAGGGGGAGTTTGAGGGGGCTCAATCGTTTATGTCGCTCATGGTGCGCATGCCCAGCTGCCAGCCTGTGTTGTAACGGCTCAGCACGCCATAAATGGTGTAGACGTGGCCCTGCTGGATGGGATAGCTGGCAAAGTCGGAATAGGTGCTGGTGCGGAGGTCCAGTGTGCCGCCGCCCTGCAGGTTGATGGTGTTGGTGACGCCATTACCTGCGTCGGCATCCTCTGGTGCTGCCAGTACCCAGCGCTCTGTGCTCTTGGGGGTGATGCTACCCCTGACACGTACGATGCAACCGGCCCACTGGTCCTTGCTGAGATTCTTGACCTGGTCATAGTCGAGCGTATCGATGCGTGAGGGATCGGGTGCGCCCAGGAACTTGACACGGTTCCAGAAATCCTCCTGACTCATACGGCCTATGCGCTCTACGCCTGAGGCGTTCTTGCTGGGATAGCCCAACTGGCCGTTGCTGCCGTAGCCGCCGATGTAGAGGCCCTTCAGGCTGAGCAGAATCTCCTGTCCGGGCTGTATGTAGTTATAGAGGGCGTTCATGTTGACACCGATGATGATGAAGCCGGGATTCTCCCTGGTTCCGTCCTGCAGCACCAGTTGCTGTGTCAGGTTGCCGCCGTCGTCGTTGCAGATAACAACACCACGCAGCATGCTGTCGGTGGTTATCTGGGCAAACTGGTTCTGATTGGTGATATATTTGCTGAATTTTGTCTTCAGATCCTGAATGGAGATAACGTTGTGCTCCTGGAGCGTCTTGTTCCAGATGGTGTAGTCTGTGTAGACATCATCCTCCCAACCCGTATTCTGGCAGGAAGTGGCGGCAAGGCCTAACACCAAGCTGAGCAGTATATAAATCTTTTTCATATCTCTTTTTGCTGTGTTTATATATTATATAATGTATAAGGACGTTAGAAGCGGTAGTTGACGTTCAGCATGAAGTTGAAGCCCTGTGCGTAGAACTTCTTGTAGCTGTTGCTGAAGTCATACACGCGCTCGTTGCCCTTGGTACCGTTCTTGTTGGTGCTGTAGTTGCTACGGCTCTGCTCGTAACCGCCTGTGCAGATGCTGCGGTTGTTGAGGATGTTGGTGAGCGTCAGGTTGATGCTCATGGGGTGATGAGCCACATAGATCTGCTTACCGATGCTGGCATCCAGCATGAAGCCGCCCTTGCCGCGACCCTGCTCGGGGATGATATATGTCTCGGCTCCTGTGATGGGGTTTTCTGCCTTGTCGAGGGTCTCCTGGTAGCGCAGACATGAACTGTAGGAGAGGTAGATGCGGTCGTAGTAGTTGCCGATGAGCGAGAGGTACCATCTGTTGATGCGATAGTTGACAGCCAGGCTGTAGACGGAGAGGGGAGTGCCGCTCTCGCGCATGTTCTTGTTGTAACAGGTGGTGGTGTTCTCTGTGCCATGTGTGCTGAGCATGTAGACGCAGTCGCTGTTCTGGTTATAGAAGTTGTCGCTCCAGGTACCCATAGCGGTGATGTCCAGGCTGCTGGTAATCTTGAACTTGGCACCCAGCTCTACGCCATAGTAGGTCCTGCTGACATCGGTCAGGGATACGTAGGTGAAGCTGTTGACATCGTCGAAGTAGAAGTTCTGCCACTCTGTGCCGTCGAAGGTGCGTGAGTAGTAGCCCGTCAGGTTCAGCTGCAGCCAGTTGTTGTTCAGGCGATAGCCCAACTCGGCAGAGGCGATCTTCTCGTTATAGAGGTTCTTCACGAAGTTGTTGTTCATCTCGGGGCTTACGAAGGCTGTGCTGGCAAAGGGGGCGCGTGTCTCGAAACCTGCACCCAAGGTGATGCCGTGTCCTCTTCCCAGATTGAAGGTGGCACCCAGCTTGGCACCGCCGTCCAGGAACTGGGCTTTCTGGCCGCGGCCGTAGGAGTAGTTCACCTCGCGTCCGTTCTCGTCGAGATAGTTATGGCAGATACCATTATTCATATAGCCGTTGCGCCACATCTCTGTGCCGCCAATCTTGGCAGAGGCAAAGTAGTGGCCGATACCCTTGTCCCAGGAGACTGAGGTCCATGCCTTGATGTCGCGGACGGTGATGCTGTAGTCGTAACCGAAGCAGTCGCCCTTGCCGATACAGCGCTGGCCGTTGTAGATCTTGTCATAGAGGTCGTAATAGGTCTGGTCTGAACCGGGCAGGTAGGTGCCAATGGCATAGTTGTTGACATTATGCAGATACTTGGCACCCAGCAAATCGTCTATGGTCTGATAGTGCAAACCCTTGTTGGCACCCAACTGCAGGCCTACGCGCCACTTCAGGTTCCGGGTGATGCTGTAGTCGAAGGTGCTACCCAGACGCAGGTTCAGGTGGTCGTTATGCTTGGCTGTGATGAAGTAGGCAGCATCCTTGCCCTGCTGGTTGTTGGTCTCGTTGGCAGCATAGAGGCGGTCGAAGTTGATCTGACGGTTGGCCTCGCTGCGTGTCCAGTAGTCGTAGCTGCTCTGCCATGCCTCGGCCGAATAGTCCCAGTTCTGGATGTTCTCGACATCCCATACGTCATACTGGCTGCTGGGGAAGTTCTTCCAGTAGTCGGGGGCAGGGTTCTGCGAGTCGTTGTACTGCAGACGCGTGGCGCTGTACTTGACATACTTGCCGATGAGGCTGGTAGTCAGCTTCATCTTGTCGTTAATCTTGAAGTCCCAGGTCAGCAGGGCTGTAGGCTCGAAGTTGTTGACAACGCGGCTGGAGCGCATCTTGCCGTTCTGGTAACCCCAGTAGGGGTTGTACTGGCGGTCGTTGGCCAGCCAATAGGCCTCGTCGGTAGAGGCGCCCTGCTGGGCACGCTCGGTGGGATTACCCCATGTGGCCAGATTCAGCGAATGCTTGTCGTTAAAGACCTTCTGCAGGCTCAGGAAGTAGCCCAGGCTGTTGTAGAAGGTACCCTTGACGGCTGCCGTCTGCATATTGGCCCAGCGGTAGCCGATGGTGCCAAAGAAGGCCCATCCCTTGTCGGTAAGACCTGTTCCGTAGGTGTACATGCCGCGCAGGGTGTAGTTGCGGTTGGCACCCGAGAGGGTGACCTTGTGGCCTGCGGGCTGCATGCTGGCGCGGAAGTTGTAGTTGCTGCTACCGCCCAGGTTGGAGATGCTGTAGGAGTTGTCCTCGAAGGGGCTGGCAGCATCCTGGTTGCGCGTGGCATCGTTCATACCACCGACGGTGGAGTAGTTGAAACGTCCGTTCTCGATGTTGTTAACCAATACACCGTTCATATAGACGTCGTTGTAGCGCGAGTCGTAGGCACGGAACTTAAAGCGTACCGGGCTCCACTGATAACCTATATTGCTGGTGTAGACATTGTTGGCCGAGCCAACCTGAATGATGTTGACTGTCTGGTCATCATCCTCGCCCAGCTGCGACTCGGACAGGACAAAGGAGGAACTCTCCTGATGGATTTCCTCTTCCAGTTTGCTGACGGTAGTGGTGTCAGTCTGAGCGTAGCAGAATGGTGAGGCAAACAAAGCTGTGACCAGCAGCAGATGCTTTTTTCTCATTCTCATGATATATTAGTTGTTTGTTATTATACTTGTGCAAACTTACAAAAAAAATATTCTTCTTCTTGCATGTTAGATTAAAAAAAAGAGAAAAATTGCAAAAAGTTATATCCGTTATACAAAAAAGCCTTATCTTTGCAGAGAATCATTTTAGTGTGAACAACTATAGACAATATACGAAATACCATAGAAAAGTAATGAAGAGAATAGCATTATCCCTTGTTTGCGTGATGCTGATGGCCTCTGCGTGCGTAAAGGCCCAGATTCAGTGTCATGCGGTGTGTTTCTACAATCTGGAGAACCTGTTCGATACGGTTCACGACTACGGCAAGAACGACTTCGACTTCCTGCCCGGCGGCTCGTATCACTGGACAAAGAACAAGTACGAGAACAAGTTGAAGAATATGGCGCAGGTGATTTGCGACCTGGGTACGGACAAGCTGCCCTACGGTGCCAGCATCATAGGCGTATCGGAGATTGAGAACGACAAGGTGATGGAAGACCTGATGGCCCAGCCCAACATGAAGCAGCGCGGCTATAAGTTCGTCCACTTCGAAGGGCCCGACAAGCGTGGTGTGGACTGCGCCCTCATTTATAACCCCAAGGCCTTCCAGGTAACCAAGGCCTTCCATAAGCTGTATGTCTACGAGAACGGAGACACCGCACATGCCACCCGTCCCTTCCTCTGTGTGCAGGGCAAGCTGGCAGGCGATCCCCTGACCGTTATCGTATGCCACTGGCCCAGCCGAGGTGCCGAGGGTATCTTCCGCGAGTACGGCGGCCGTCAGGTGCGTGCCCTCACAGACAGCATCCATGCTGCCGACCCCGAGATGCGCATCATGGTGATGGGCGATATGAACGACGATCCCGACAACGCCTCCATGGCCAAGTGTCTGGGTGCCAAGCGTAAGATGAAGGACGTGGGCGACGGCGACTTCTATAACCCCTGGTGGGATATGCTGCGCAAGGACGGACAGGGAACACTCTCGTATCAGGGAGCCTGGAACCTCTTCGACCAGATAGTCCTGAGCAAGAACCTGCTGGACATTAACGGCACCAAGGACTACAGCCACCTGACCCTCTATAAGTACCAGATATTCAAACGCGACTATCTGATACAGCAGGAAGGCAAATACAAGGGAACGCCCAAGCGTACCACCTCGGGCGGTGTATGGATGAACGGATACAGCGACCATTTACCAACTGTAACCTATCTGGTAAAAAAATAAGCTAAAGTTTCGCCATTTCGCAAAAAAGGTGTAACTTTGCAGCCTGAAGTCAGACTTTAGGCTTTAGATGTTAGACTTTAGGCGCTAGACTTTAGTAGTATAGATTAGATAGAGAATTCAAATATAACTAAATTTAAAATCCTATGACAAGTTACAAGGAATTGGGTCTGGTAAACACCCGTGAAATGTTTGCCAAGGCAGTAGCAGGTGGCTACGCTATCCCCGCATTCAACTTCAATACTCTGGAGCAGATGCAGGCTATCGTACAGGCAGCAGTAGAGACCAAGTCTCCCGTTATCATGCAGGTATCTAAGGGTGCTCGTAACTATGCTAACGGTACTATCCTCCGTTACATGGCTCAGGGTGCTGTTGAGTATGCTAAGGAGCTGGGTTGCGCTAATCCTCAGATCGTTCTTCACCTGGATCACGGTGATAGCTTCGAACTCTGCAAGGACTGTATCGACAATGGTTTTTCTAGCGTAATGATCGACGGTTCTGCTCTTCCTTACGAGGAGAACATCGCTCTGACAAAGAAGGTTGTAGAGTATGCTCACGCTCACGATGTAACCGTAGAGGCTGAGCTTGGCGTTTTGGCAGGTGTAGAGGATGAGGTTGCCAGCGAGGTATCTCACTACACAAAGCCCGAAGAGGTAGAGGACTTCAGCAAGCGTTCTGGTTGCGACTCTCTGGCTATCTCTATTGGTACCAGCCACGGTGCTTACAAGTTCACTCCCGAGCAGTGCACACGCGATCCCAAGACAGGTAAGTTGGTTCCTCCTCCATTGGCATTCGACATCCTGCACGAGATCGAGAAGCGTCTTCCCGGTTTCCCCATCGTACTGCACGGTTCTTCTTCAGTTCCTCAGGACGAGGTTGATACCATCAACGCTCACGGCGGTAAGTTGCCCGATGCAGTAGGTATCCCCGAGGAGCAGCTGCGTGAGGCTTCTAAGAGCGCTGTTTGCAAGATCAACATCGACTCTGACTCTCGTCTGGCTATGACTGCTGCTATCCGCAAGCACTTCGATGAGAAGCCCGGTGACTTCGATCCCCGTCAGTATCTGAAGCCCGCTCGCGAGAACATGAAGAAGATGTACATGCACAAGATTATCGATGTGCTGGGCAGCAACGACAAGCTGTAAAGAATAGCCCCCTCCCTGCTCCCCCTTTGGGGGAGGGGATAATAGGGACTCAAGGGCTAATCATTAATATAAACAAAGGAGGCAAAATTTTGCCTCCTTTGTTTTGTCTCGTTATATCGGGATAACGATATAACGTTATAACGCCGTTTGTTAGCGTTTTTTTTTACTTCATAATATCCTTGGTGCCGCCTGTGCTCTGGAAGAAGGTGACCTTGGTGGTTGCCTGCTTGTCGAAAAGTGTGTTGGAGAGGATTTCCACGACGCCGAACTGGCCCATGGGGAGCTCTGTGGTGAAGAAGTCCTGCTGGTTGTTGAAGATGCTGACCTTTGTACGCGCGGGAACATTATAATATACACCTTTCTCCATCTTGGCCTTCTTCTTGGCTGTGTCCTCGTCCATGACTGTCTTGGGAAGTGACTCGGTACACCTTACGCTGACATAGATGGGGGCTCCGGCCAAATCGTCGGCATCCACAACGCCTAACTTCTGTGAAAAGCGGAAAAGGATTTCCTTGTCGGTCTCCTGGGTAGGGAGGAAGTTGAACGAGGTGACCTCGGTGCTGGTGAGCTGTGTGCCCTTGAACATAGACTCCAGGGCGGCTGTCTGCTTGTCGAGCTGGTTCAGCATCAGTTGCAGCTGGGCGCCATCCTTGGGTGTGTTGTCGGCTTCGCCCTTGATGAGGGCATTACGGCTGTCGCGCAGGTCGTAGATCTCCTCGGCGCAGAGTTCGGCCATCTTAGCCGTACTGCCGGCTGTCAGCATCTCCTGTGTCATATAGGATCGGGGGTTCTCGGGCTGTGCGGCAGGAACGGCATCGGGCAGTTCGGGCAGGAACTCTTCCTCGGCTTCGGTATTGATACTCAGCAGGATGCCGTCTGAGCTCAGACCTACCAGCGGAGCAACGGTCTTGCTCTTAATCTTTATGCTGTAGGCTTTCTCCTTATCGGGTACGCCAAAGGGCTCCAGCCTGATGCTCTTGATAGCCCATGAAACGGACTCCTCGGCGGGCACGTTGGGAAGGCGCAGGTAGCGGTTGGCATACTTGTAGAAGTCGCCTGGCTTGGTGACAGTCTTTTCTGTGATAACGGTAACACGGAAAGCTGTCTTGGGAAGGAAATAAGAGACGCCCTCGAGGGTGCTGCCGGGAACAAAATCGGTAACCTCAGTTTGTGCCTGCATTCCCAGAACGGAGAAGCAGAACGCAAGTCCTAAAATGTTTCTTAGCTTCATATTTCATCTGTTTTGATTGCAAAGATAACGTTTTTCAATGAATGTGATGCGGATGCTTGACATTTATTTGCTTTTTCTCTCACTTATTTGTACCTTTGTCCCCAAATTAGATATATCATGCAGACAATTCAGGTTAAGGATAAGTCTTTTTCCCTCTTTATCTCGGAAAAGGAAATTCTGAAGGAGGTGAAGCGTATAGCTACGCAGATTAACAAGGACTATGCAGGCAAGGAGCCTGTGTTCCTGGCAGTACTGAACGGATCATTCATTTTTGCATCAGATCTGATGAAGGAGGTGCATCTGCCCAGCGAGATTTCCTTCGTGAAGCTGGCATCCTATCAGGGTGTTAACACTACGGGGCAGATTCGCGAGGTCATAGGTCTGAATGTAGACCTTACGGACCGTCCGGTTATCATTATAGAGGATATTGTGGACACCGGCCTTACGATGGCTCACATGCTGGAGGTGCTGAAGCAGCAGAACCCTGCCAGCATAGATATCTGCACCTTGTTGCTGAAGCCAGGCAAGTTGCAGGTGGATCTGGACATCAAGTACTGCTGCATGGAGATCCCCAACGACTTCATAGTAGGCTATGGCCTGGATTATGACGGATACGGAAGGAATACAAGGGATATCTATACTTTAATGAAATAACCCCACCCCTTCCCTCCCGGGGGAGGGGGAGAGAAAAAATAGAAGAGAAAAATTACGCTAACCACAAGTCTCCCCTCGGGGAGATTTAGAGGGGGTTGGCAATATAAAAATAAATTTTTAAGGTATGAAGAATATTATTATCTTTGGTGCTCCCGGTTCAGGAAAGGGAACCTATAGTGATGAAATTGTTGCAAAGTACGGAATGGGCCATATCAGCACAGGCGATGTGCTGCGTGCTGAAATCAAGAACGGCACAGAGTTGGGCAAGACCGCTAAGGGATATATCGATAACGGTCAGTTGATCCCCGACGAGCTGATGATTGACATCCTGGCTAAGACATACGACAGCCTGCCTGCCGGTAAGGGCGTTATCTTCGACGGTTTCCCCCGCACCATTGCTCAGGCTGAGGCACTGAAGCAGATGCTGGCCGAGCGTAAGCACGATATGGGCGTGATGATAGAGCTGGTAGTAGACGAGGATACCCTGATGAAGCGCCTGCTGAACCGTGCCATCGAGCAGGGACGTGCCGATGATAACGAAGAGACTATCAAGAAGCGTTTTGCCGTTTACCATAGCCAGACAGAGCCTTTGGCAGCCTGGTTCCAGAAGGAAGGCATTCGCCACACTTTCACATGGGAAGGCAGCAAGGAGCAGATGCTGGCCAATATCTTTGCCTTCCTGGATACACTGAAATAAAATAGATGGAAAGCAATTTTGTAGACTACGTTAAGATCTGCTGCCGCTCGGGTAAGGGCGGCCGCGGATCTATGCATATGCATCGGGCCAAATACATCCCCAACGGCGGACCGGATGGCGGCGATGGCGGTCGTGGCGGTCACGTCTTCCTGCGTGGCAATCACAACTACTGGACCTTGTTGCACCTGCGCTACGAGCGTCATGTCTTTGCCACTCATGGCGGAAACGGCGGTAAGAGCGGCAGCACAGGCGCTGATGGCGAGGACCGTTACATAGATGTGCCCTGCGGCACCGTAGTCTATAATGCTGAAACCGGTGAATATGTCTGTGACGTGACAGAAGACGGTCAGGTGGTGATGCTCCTGAAGGGCGGCCGTGGCGGCTTGGGCAACAAGCATTTTGCCACCAGCACCAATCAGGCTCCCCGCTTTGCCCAGCCTGGCGAACCTATGCGCGAGATGACCATCATCCTGGAGCTGAAACTCCTGGCCGACGTAGGTCTGGTAGGCTTCCCCAATGCCGGAAAGAGTACCCTGCTGAGTGCCCTGAGCAGTGCCCGCCCCAAGATTGCTGGCTATCCGTTTACTACGCTGGAGCCTTCGTTGGGAATCGTCTCATATCGCGACGGCCAGTCCTTCGTGATGGCAGATATCCCAGGTATCATCGAGGGAGCTGCCGAGGGTAAGGGGCTGGGACTGCGCTTCCTGCGTCATATAGAACGTAACTCGCTCTTGCTCTTTATGGTGCCGGGCGATACGGATGATATCCGAAAGGAATACGAGATTCTGCTGAACGAGGTGAAGACCTTCAACCCGGAACTGCTGGATAAGCAGCGTGTGCTGGCTATCACCAAGACAGACCTGCTGGACGAAGAGTTGCAGCAGATGCTATCAGAAGACCTGCCCGAAGACCTGCCACATGTCTTCATCAGTGCTGTTGCCAACAAGGGACTGACCGAACTGAAGGACATCCTCTGGCTGGCCCTCAACAGCGAGAGTAACAAGCTGCAGGCCATTACACAGCAGGAGACCATAGTCCATCGCAACAAAGACCTTGCCTGGTTGCGTTCCGAAATGGAAGAAGAGGGCGAGGACGAGGAGATAGAATTCATCGACGAGGACGAGATAGAGGACCTCGAAGATTTCGAATACGAGGAAGACGAATGATATACGAAACGCCTGCATGGCTATTAGCCTTCTCGGTGGGGAAGGGAGTACATGGCACGGAACCAGGAGTGGATGCCCGTGAAGTCGGCCTGCAGGGTGATGGCATAGCAATCGGTGCCGACCACATAATGATCCCCCGACAGACGCATAGTACAAACGTCCGCTGGGTGGATACCTTCGGAGAAGTGCCTGATACGGATGCAGTCATAACGGCAGAGAAGGATTTGTGCATAGCCGTAAAGACGGCCGACTGCATCCCTGTGCTGGTTTATGATGTACGCAGACAGCTGATTGCCGCCATTCATGCCGGATGGCGAGGAACAGTGGGGCGCATCGTAGAGAAAACACTTCGGCTGATGGATAGCAGGGCAGAAGACCTCTGTGCTATAATAGGGCCGGGCATATCGCTGGATAGTTTCGAGGTAGGCAACGAGGTGTACGAGCAGTTCGTGCAGGCGGGCTTCCCTATGCAACGTCTGGCAAAAAGATATCCCTGCAGGGAAGGCGAGAAGTGGCATATCAATCTGAAGGATGCCAACCGATGGCTCCTGGAACAGAATGGAGTAGGGAATATCCAGGTCTCGGATGTAGACACCCTTACCAGTCCACACTTCTACAGCGCCCGACGCGACACCATCAATACCGGACGAAATATTAATGGAATAATGATTCGGAGCATTGAATATTGAACATTGAATATTGTAACTTCGTTTCGAGCCTGCTTTCGCAGACTTGAACATTGAACATTGGCTTTCCCAAAACAATTAAACGACCCAACAACTAATATACATGAGAAGACGATTTTTCTTTATATCTTTTTTCGTATCCTGCCTTGCACTTAGCATGATGGCAGCTAACAGGAAATCATCTGTTTCCAAGGTCTCGGAACCCGTTACGCTGACAGAGGATGTGGATTATCAGATTACCGGCACAACGCCCTTTGCTGACGAAGGTCTGGTGAACATCGAGAATACAGAGCATGCCGTGATTATCCTCCTTCAGGTCAAGCCTTCGGATGCTATCAGTAAATGGCTGGATAGGATACAGATTAAAGGCGCTAAGGCTGTGAACAACAGCAATTGCCAGGTGAAGCTCTACAACCGAGGCTGTATCATCATGCCCTATAGCAACAACTACAAGCCACTGACGGTTTATGCCGAACAGAACTTCGAGGGCGAGAGTTGCAACGACTTCGGTACAGAGAACTCAAGCGGTTATATGAACACACTGCCCGCCAATAAGCTGAACAACCGTATCCGTTCCTTCAAGCTGAAGAGAGGGTATATGGTAACGTTCTCTACACTTGCACGGGGGCGTGGCTATAGCCGTTGCTTTATCGCAGCCAGTAAAGACCTCGAGGTGGCTACCTTGCCTGCTGTCCTGGACCAGAAGATTACCTCGTACCGCATCTTCAAGTGGTACGATACGGCTAAGCCCCAGCTGGCAGCAAGGGGTGGTGACAATACCATGTGTGCAGCACTGAATGTCACCAGCACCTATACCTGGGGCACCACCAGCGATATGTCGCCCAATTATGAGAATGTGCCTCATCATATCTACGAGAACTATCCTTCGCCCGCTTCCCTGGGTGCCTGCACCACATCGCCTCACATGAAGACCAACAACGAGCCTATGAACACAGCCGATGACCCCAAGGGCAAGACCGAGGATGTGGATGCTGTGCTTGCCAACTGGGAAGACCTGATGGCTACGGGTATGCGTCTGTGTTCGCCTTCTTCGTGGGACGGCAGCGACTACACCAATGGTACGGGATATATCAAACGATTCATCGACAGCATAGATGCCCGTGGATGGCGTTGCGACATCATAGACCTGCATTGCTACTGGCCAGAGAGCAATTTCGGTACTATCAAGAACTGGACCACTGCTACGAATCGTCCTGTATGGATTTCGGAGTGGGTATGGGGTGCCTCATGGAATAACAACGGTGCCTTTGCCAGCGGCGTCACGGAAGCTCAGAATGCAGAGGCGCTAAAGAGAATATGCCCTGTGCTGAACAACAACGACTGCATAGAGCGTTATTACTATTGGAACGAGGAGCGCGATCCGTCCAAGCTTTATAAGAACGGCAGTCTTACGGCGGCGGGAAAATACTATGCCAGCATCAACTCGGGGTTGGGCTATAATGGCAAGTACGACTTCGTGCCTACCACACCTCCGCAGTACGGTCCCAGCAAGTTCATCCAGAGGGTGGTCTCAACGGGCAAGACACGCCTGACGTGGTACGACTCCAATGGCGAGTATAACCAGTTGATGGAGGTGCAGATGAAGGATGCCCGTGGCCTATGGGTGGTGCTGGACACCATTGCCCAGAAAGAGAGTGCCTCCAACTATATATACGATATAGACAATGACGACGAGAACGTCCTCTATCGCCTTCATCTTATAGACCTGAACGGAAAGGAATACTATACGTATGATCAGTTGGAGTTGGGCGATGCCTTCGAGGTAGACGGACAGATCCTCTATGCTGGCGGAAACATGTTCCCCAACGGACAGTTTGACCTTGGGTTTACCAATTGGACAAACGGAACAGGTAAGCCCCTTGCGGAGCCTCAGTTCCAGATTGTGGGCGATGGCGGTTATAATGGAGGGCCTTACCTGCAGTCCCATCTGAATGGTCCGATCAGCCATGTGGCTTCTGTTAAGACTGCTGTTGAGATGCAGGAAGGAAAGCTTTACGTCTTCCGCATAGCCGCCAAGAATGGCAGTAACTATATCAAGTTCAGTCTTTCGGCCGATGGGACCACTGCTACCGAGGAGGTGGCTAAGGCTGTCAGAGATACCGATTGGGGTGTGAACACCTTCCTCTTCAGTTCCGGGACTTATACCAAGGGCCTCCTGAACTGTTATTCTTTGGCTGCTAAAGCTCAGATAGATGATGTGCAGCTGCGCCAGCTCTTCCCGACAAAAGAGGAGGCTGTGGCCGATGGTGTGGAGAAGGCAAGGCTGAGAGCCGAAGCACAGAAGGCTTATAATACGGACTATCCCTTCCTTAATGACGACCTGACAGCTCGTATGGCTGCTATTGCTGGTTCTGATGAGGCTGCATTGCTGGAGGCAGAGACCGTCCTGGCTGAACATCTGACAGCCATTAACAAGAAGAACGAGGCCAAGAATATGGCCGTCACTCTGAAGACTGTCGAACAGAAACCTTGTCCTGCCTATGCTGAGATGATGAGCTTGCTGAACAATGCCGATGAGGCTCAGACAGCAGAGGAGGTGATAACATCGGTCGGCCAGTTGCAGGAGCTGATGGGCAAGTATCTCTCCTTTGTCCGTGCCAGCAAACAGCCCAGGAATCCATCCTTTAACAACGAGAAGTCTGATGGATGGCAGGTGAAGGCCGGTACCTTTAAGGATGGCGACCAGCGGACGGCTACCAAGTATGGCAAGACCTGTTGGAATGCATGGTGGAGCACCACCAAGCAGGATGCTACCATGGAGATTAACCAGACGGTAACGAACCTTCCTGAGGGTTACTACCGGCTGGAGTGCAAGGCTACGACGGAACATTTCTGTATATCGGACCAGCATGCCTATCTGAAGAACGGAAGTACGGTGGCTGTTTCTCCCATCCTCAGCAAGAGTTACTTCGATCTGCCTGTTCCTAACGTGTGGGATACCCTGACTACGGCTCCTATATATGTTGAGGCTGGCGGTTCGCTGACTGTGGGCTTTGTCGGTTCGAAGCAAGGAGCACAGACGGGGAAATGGCATTCGTTTGGCAATGCCACAGCTACCAGCGACAATCGAGAAGGCTGGTGGTGTGCTACAGATTTTGTCCTCAGCTATCACGCCATAGACGACGAGACGTCCTTAGGTGAAGAATTAAGAGTGAAGAGTGCCGCATCGGCTGACGCCGTATACGACCTGAGCGGGCGTAAAATCCTTAAGTCTCAACGCTCATCCTCCAATTCTCAACTCAAAAGGGGTATATATATAAAGGTAGAGGACGGTCGTGCCGTCCTCATAGCCCATTAATCCTTTGTCAGGATTAGTATCTTAGCCTGTTGGTGTCAGGGAAGTGTTACCTTTGCCATCACTGGGAAGTGGGTAGAGAACTGACGGCGCTTGTATGAACCGTCTGTCTCTTTGGTCAGGTAAGCAGATTGCAGTTGTCCGTAGGCCTTGGTGGTGACGTCTCTGGAAGTGAAGATAACGTCGAACCTGTCTGTGCCGTGATTGGCAGCAAGGTCGAAATTGCTCACTGTGCCATATTCGGCGCTTATGATTGGTGCCTTCTTGTAGCAGTCGTAATAGCGGGCATTCAGTCTTGTGTAGGCTGCTTTCTTCTCGTTGCCGCCAAGATATCCCAGAACAAAGTAGGGCAGACTCTCTGTGTTGATCTCATCTACGGCAGCAATGACCTTTGCGGCTGATGTGCTGCCGATAGTTGCGTCTGTCGAGAAGGAAACATTGAAGACATAGAAGGCTGCATCTCCCTTTTTCAGCTTAACCCATGTGCAGATGCTACCTTCCGGCATGTCCTTTATGGTGTCATTGGCTAAAAGCTCCAGCTCTTTCTTATAGATAATGTTTCCTGCAACACTGTGGGATGTCATGCGTTGGTTTATCAGGCTCACCTGAGACTCTGTTGCAGACTGCAGTCCCAATACATCGGGCTGTTCGAAATTGAACAGGTCGCAGATATAGGTCCTGCGGGTTGTCCATTTGTCTCCTCCGTCGCCGTATAGCTTCTCTTCATCGGGCGTGGTGACATAGAAACTGCCTATGTACAGGTCCTGGGCAAAAGCGCAGAACGCCATCATGTATATAATGATGAATGATAATGTCTTTTTCATTGCTTGATGTATTTTTTGCCGTTAACAATATAGATGCCCTTCTTTAGTCCATTGAGAGTTGAGAATTGAGAGTTGAGAATTGAGAATTGAGAATTCAGAATCTGGCGGCCTGCGAGGTCGTAAACAGAACCATTTGAATGTTCTTTGCCCAATGGTGAATGCTCAATGTTGATGATTCCGTCAGCATCATTGATAAGAAGCTTGATTTCCTGTTGCTCTCCGTTGCTCAGTGTCAGAGTGGTCTCGAAGGCGTTTGTTACAACATCCTCTGTGGTGTGCTGGAAGGTATCGCCGCTGAGGATGTACCCTCCTGTATAGCTGGTTCGCTTGCTGAATGTGCCGGTAAGCACGAAGTCGCCATAGGTGTAGGCTAACTTGGTGGGCGGCACGCCAATAGCAGCATTCTCTGCCTCAACATTTAATGTGTTGCCTGAAAGGTGGTACAGTCCTGGCGTGTATGCCTGAAGTGTCGTACATGGGGCAATGGATAGCATGGCAGTGTTGGGCTGCTCAGGAAGAATCTCATAGAACTGTACGTCCTCCTTGGATGCCACTGCGAAAGGCAGGTATATGGTTCCCCATGCGTTAGCCGGCTCGCAGCTGTAGCTGATATGGTCGGCAATGAATGCAACGGATGTCGTAAAGGCATTGATGAGGGAGAGGTCGGGAAGATGTCCGCCGTCATTGACATAGAAGTTGTAGTTCGTGGTATCTGACGATGTTTTCTTCTTGCCGAAGGTTCCCTGGTAGACAATCTTATGTTCCGGCAGGCCGCTGAATACAGGGTAGGGGTCGCTCTGCTCGCCCTCATTGATATTCTGGAAGAAAATCATGGTAGTGACACTCTTTCCCTTGTTCAGCATGGCTGTCAGCTCTCCGCGTGCTATTTCACTTGTCGTCATGGCAGTCGCTCCTACGGCAGAGGTCTTGTCTGTTTCTGTACCGAAAGCAGCCAGCTCTTCTCCGTCCAGATAATAGAGGTAGGTCGGAAGGGTCGACATAGCCTTTACCTGTTGTCCTACGATCTGTCCGGCATATCCGGCATTGCCCATTACCTTTCCGACGTTGGCACAGTAGGAAATCCTAAAGCCATTATGGTTTACGTATCCCAGTATGCCTCCTACGAAGGTCGAGGCGCCGTCAGACTTCACGGTACCGTAGTTGATGCAGTATGAGATGTTGTTGGATGTCTGGTCGGCATATCCTGCAATACCGCCTATGGTGTTGGTGCCTGCATCAGAGATAGAGCCTCTGAACGAGCATCTGGTAATGGTAGTGTTATTAAACATAGATCCGGCAATGCCTCCCACATGCTTAGTCTCTTCGTCTGCCTTGTCGAGGGTGATCTCCAGTTCGGAATGAACGTCTCGGATAGTGGAGGCTGTGGCACATCCTACGATTCCGTGTTCGCCAGTTCCCGATTTAACGGTAATCGTACCACTGAGGGTGAAGTCTCTGATTGTAGCGCCTGATGTCATGCCGAACAGACCGGAATAACTCTTGTTGGTGTTGGCAAGGAAGTTCCGGATGCAGTGTCCCTGGCCGTTGAACGTGCCGGTGTAAGGAACGGAGCTGGAACCAATAGGCTCCCAGTTCTCTATTTCCGACATGTCGATGTCGTTGGTCAGGACAGCCTTAGCAGCGGTGTTCTGCTCAAACTTCGACAGACCGCTGACAATGCTGGCAAAGGCTTTCAGTTCCCTTGCGGTGGAAATCTGGTAGACGCCATTGACGATGGGAGGCTGAATCGTATCGATGTCTGCAACCTCCGGAGTCCTGATAGATAGTTTTGCTATTACGGGGCTGTGGTCTGAATAGGCTCTTTCGTGATAATCTGCTGTTCCCGAGGTAGAGTAGTAGCAGGGGTTAAGCACGCCATAGTGGTTGACATCAAAGTTCCTGGTGACAAAGATGTGGTCGATGCGGCGAAGTTCGCCGGATACAGTGCTGTAACTGCCAGCATTGAAGCCGGGACAAGTGCCGTTCGTCATGAATTTCTGCTTGGCACGATGGTAACAATCATATAGGAATCCAGAGTTGTAAAACAGTTTGTAAGCCTCTCCTGTCTGTACGGCATTGTAATCACCTGATATGATGACGGGGACATTCAATGTTCCTGCAATCTCCTGAATCTTCTTTTTTATCAGATAGTATGACTGCTGGCGGTTTGTCTCGTCCAGATCCATGTGTGTATTGAAGTAATAGATGTACGAGCTGGTAGCCTTGTCGATGAACTTACCCCAGGTGCAGATGCGATAGTATTGGGTAGCTCCTCCTTTGCTTGGGAATCCCTTGGATGGCTTTTCTGGTGTGTCGCTCAGCCAGAAGTCGCCATGGTCTATAAGCATCATTCGCTCTTTCTTATAGAAGATGGCAGAATGCTCTCCGTTATCTACACCGTCATTTCTGCCGACGCCTATTCGTCCGTAGTTTTTCAGCCCTGCGTCCAAATCACCCATCTGTCCCTTTGTGGCTTCCTGTACACCCAGCAAGTCGGGCATCTGGAAGTTCACAAGGTTCATGAGGTAGGTTTTTCTGGTGGCCCAGCCGTTTCCGGCGTTAGTGTCGCTGTTGTTGCTGTACCTGACGTTGTAGGTCATCACACTCAGTTCCTGCGCGTATGCCGAGCATGTGGCCATCAGTATAAGTATTAGTTGTAACAATCTTCTTTTCATATATACGAGTTTTAAGGGTAACAAAGGTTTTTATTTGTGTCTGTTGGCGCGCTTTCTTCGGATGTCTGCTTTCATCTTGGCAGACCCACTTCCGTGCGCTCCAGTAATGTACTGTTTCTTTTTGGCTTTGGTCTTGACTTTGGAGTCTTCGTTCTTTTTCTTGTCGCCCTTGGAACCAGCCTTGAAGGTAATGCCTCCTTGGATTACAGCATCTATATCATCTCCTCCGAAATTCATATCATTTGTCGTTTGATGGTTATATTTTCCCCAGCTCCCCTCCCTAGCGGGAGGGGTTGGGGTTGTGTCATTAATGATGGAACAGGCGTACACCAGTGAAGGTCATGGCGATACCATACTTGTCGCAGGTATCGATAACATGGTCATCACGTACGCTGCCGCCAGCCTGAGCGATGTACTGCACACCACTCTTGTGGGCGCGCTCTACGTTGTCGCCGAAGGGGAAGAAGGCATCGCTACCCAGGCATACGTTGGTGTTCTGGGCAATCCACTCTTTCTTCTCTTCGCGTGTCAGAGGCTCGGGCTTCTCTGTGAAGAACTTCTGCCATTCGCCATCGGCCAGAACGTCCATATAGTCATCGCTGATATAAATATCGATGGTGTTATCGCGGTCAGCACGGCGGATGTTAGGCAAGAAAGGAAGAGCCATTACCTTGGGGTTCTGACGCAACCACCAGATATCTGCCTTGCTGCCAGCCAGACGTGTACAGTGGATACGGCTTTGCTGGCCGGCTCCGATACCAATGGCCTGACCGTCCTTCACGTAGCATACACTGTTACTCTGGGTATACTTCAGGGTGATGAGGGCAATAATCAGGTCGCGCTTTGCTTCAGCAGGGAAGTTCTTGTTTTGGGTGGGAATGTTCTCGAAGAGAGCGGGATCGTCCAGCTTCACTTCGTTTCTTCCCTGCTCAAAAGTGATACCGAAAACCTGCTTACGCTCGATAGGCTCAGGCTTGTAGGTAGGGTCAATCTTGATGACATTATAGGTTCCCTTACGCTTTTCGCGCAGAATCTGCAATGCCTCCTCTGTAAATTCGGGAGCAATGACACCGTCGCTAACCTCTGGCTTGATGAGCAATGCTGTTGCCTTGTCGCAGCAGTCAGAGAGGGCGATGAAGTCGCCATAGCTACTCATGCGGTCGGCGCCACGGGCTCTGGCATAGGCACAAGCCTGAGCACTCAGTTCGCCAATGCTTTCGGGAACGAAGTAGATGTGGCGCAGTGTATCGGTAAGGGGCAGTCCTACGGCAGCTCCGGCAGGACTTACGTGCTTGAAGCTGGCGGCAGCAGGCAGACCTGTAGCAGCCTTCAGTTCCTTGACTAACTGCCATGCGTTCAGGGCATCAAGGAAATTGATATAGCCGGGACGGCCGTTCAGCACTTCAATGGGAAGTTCGCCTCCCTCCATGTAGATTCTTGAGGGTTTCTGGTTAGGATTGCATCCGTACTTAAGTTGTAATTCTGTCATTGTGTTTATATTTTAATTATTGAACTTTGAGCATTGAAACTTCGTTTCGAGCCTGCTTTCGCAGCATTGAACTTTGAGCATTATTATATTCTTCACTCTTCACTCTTCACTCTTCATTCTTCACTTAGAAGTTGTAGTATAGGAACGGAGTGATGTTGCTGGTGTGAAACTCTATGGCCAGTTGGACTACGAAGGCAAAGGCCAGCAGCTTCATGAGCCAGGGTGAGTAGATGAATTTAATCATCATGCGGTTGTAATACCTTTCTCTTATAAAGAGCAGCAGGCCGCTCACTACCATAATCAGCATCCATGTGGGGCGCATCGCCCAGAAGGCAGGAATGCTCTCGGGCTTGAAGTTGGTGAATATCTGCCTGAAGAGTGTGCTGGCAGTCTCGATGTCGGGCGAGCGGAAAACAGCCCAGCTGCATACGATAAAGAGACCTGTTACGAGGATGCAGAGCGCCTTGGTGAACCACATGTTAGGAATCCTCTCGAGCCAGTGCTGCATACTCTTGTGTATCACCAATGCCATTCCGTGCAGCAGGCCCCACAGGGCAAACATGATACTGCTGCCGTGCCAGATGCCCACCAGCAGGAAGGTGACAAGGCAATGGATGCCTGTTCTTATCTTGCCGTTTTTGTTGCCTCCCAAGGGGATGTATACATAGTCTCTGAACCAGGTGGACAGCGAGATGTGCCATCTGCGCCAGAACTCAGTAACGTTCAGGCTCTGGTAGGGGAAGCAGAAATTCTCCCTGAGTCGTATACCCATTAGGGCCGCCATACCGATGCTGATGTCGGTATATCCCGAGAAATCAAGGTATATCTGCATAGAGAAGCCCAGCAGTCCCATCAGGTTCTCGAAGCCGGAGTAGGTGAGGGGAGAATCGAAGATCCAGTTGTTATACTGTACGATATAGTCAGCGACCACCGCTTTCTTGAGGATTCCTATGATGATGAGCCACAGGCCGTAGTATAGCATGCGCTCGCTCACAGGCTGCTGGCGTCGGATCTGCGGGAAGAAAGTCTCTGCCCGCGTGATGGGACCTGCAAAGAGCAGGGGGAAGAAAGACAGATAGAAGATGTATTCCAGGAAACTAACATCCTGAGTGAATCTGTTCCTGTAAATATCTACCGAATAGCTGATAGCCTGGAAGGTGTAGAAAGAGATACCCACGGGCAGGACTATGTCGGGCAGGGCGAAGTTGCTCTCCAGCATTCGGTTCAGGCCGAAGACTACAAAGCCTGCGTATTTGAAATAAACGAGCGGTGCCAGATCCAGCAGGATAATACTTGTCAGGAAAGCCTTCCGTTTGCTGCCGTTGTATTGCCTCATGGCCTTTGTTAGCGACCATGAGACGAGAGCCGTAAGCGGAAGAGTCTGCATCAGCCAACCGTTGGCATAGTAGAAGAATCCCAGACTTACGATGGTTACATAGAGCATCATACCCGTCCGTGTGGAACGGCGTAGCAAGGCAAATATCATCAGAAAGACGATAAAGAATGCCCAGAATTGAATGCTCGTAAATATCATATCCCTAAACTCTAAACTCTAAACTCTAAACTTTATTTCACAGGTTGCAGCAGATGCAGGGGATATCTCTTTGTGGCCTTCTTGACGGGTCGCTGCATCCTGATAGAATGCTGGTTTTGCATCCACGAGGCTATGCTGTCCATCCACAGGTTGGCCGCACCAAAGGTGGGGTGAACGCGGTCGGAGCCACGTCTCAGGGTGAGAGTCCGGCTGTCGAAGTACCGCTCACTGCCTACGCATTGCCGAACCATATTGTTAAAGCCCGTGTCTCCCTTCCATGTGGGGATACCTATCCACACGTAGGGCTTGCCCTCCATCTTACTGATAATCTGCCTGACATAAGCCTCCTTCTCCAGAGGGTTCTTCAGGAACTGCTCGTTCCCGCCCAGACAGACCATAAAGAAGTTGGGCTGATACTTCCGGATGAAATGCTGAAGCGTGTCAGACGAGGCCCACAGCTTGGTGCTGGAGTTGTACCATACCACGCGTGCCAGCTCGTATCCATTCTCCTGAGCATAGTCGGCCATTCGGCGTACTAACCCCTCGGCCATCGAGTCGCCGAAGAACAGGATGCGTTGGGTTGATGTATCAGGAGCAGCCTCGCCCGCCTCCTCGCAAGTAGAGGGGACAGAGTCCGAGACTTCCTGCGCCATTTCCCCTCCCTGCGAGGGGGTGGGGGAGGCTTTTAAGTTTATCTTGCTGAATGTCCAGCCCGGAGGCGGAAGTTGGATAGGGCATAGTGCATAGGCAACCACAAAAATAAGTGGCAACGCTAATATGGCAATTACCTTAGCATACAACTTCATACCAGTCTTAATTGCTTTTCCCTATCCTCCTTTTGGTGGAGCTGGAGGGGATTGAACCCTCGTCCAAACAGGGACGTCCTGTGCTTTCTACACGCTTATCCCAGCCTTCGGTTTTCGAGTGCAGACAAGACCTGGGCCACCAATCTGCACCTTATCCTCTAAGTTTCACCCATAACGCGAGGCCGTTACAGGCTATCTCCGATTTCGCTGTGCCACTTTGCCTGGACGCTTCGGAGCAACAGCTCCAGAGTGACATCTCGTCTCAGCACCTGGTGCCGAGATAAAGCCTGTAATCTACTGTGCTTCGATTAGGCAGCGAGAGCGTAATTGTTTTCGCCAGATAAATTCTTGGCAATCATTGATTATAGAGAGCGGTCGCCAACTCTCTGCGTGCTTACACAACACCTCATCCTGCTGTCAAATCCAGTCAGCCCCGATGTGTTAATGCTAATTAGACTGCAAAAGTAGACAAAAATATTTCGTTTTTGTTGGGATTGAGAAAAAAAATCTGTTATTTTGCAATAATTTAACGTAATGTGCAGTTTTTAAATTAAATTATAATAAAGTTATAGGTTATGGCGTCAAAATACGGAGTACTCTCCAAGATTTTTTTTGTTGCTTTGTTAATGGCTCTTCCCATGAGCGGTTTTGCCCAGGCAATGACAGACAATCAGATTATCCAGTTTGTGCAGCAAGAGCAGCAGAAAGGGTCCGATCAGCAGACTATTGTTACAAAACTTCTTCAGAAGGGTGTTACGCCTGAACAGCTAAGGCGGATACGCAAGAAATACGAGGCACAGAAGAGCCAGTTGGGTGCTGTGGACTTGCAGGATCAGGGTACTACACCCAACAACACGGCTAACAGAATGCGTACCAACAAGGAGAAGGCACTCGAGAAGCTGAATCAGAAGAACGGCTATATGATTCGTTCCCAGCGCGAGGAGATGGAAGAGAAGCTGAAGACCAAGACCGACAAGCAGAACGACTTGAACGACGAAATCGAATTCATGGACATCGACTCCCTGATTTACTACCAGAATTACTTCCGCGACGAGAGTCAGGTTTTCGGTAGGAATATCTTCAACAACAAACTGCTCACCTTCGAGCCCAACCAGAATATGGCTACTCCCGCCAACTATTGTCTGGGTGCCGGTGATCTGGTGGTAATCGATGTCTGGGGCGCCAGCCAGCAGACTTTCGAGGGGACCATCTCGCCCGACGGCGTGGTGGTCATAGATGGTGTAGGCCCCATTAAGTTGGCCGGACTGACGGTCAAGCAGGCCACGCAGACGGTTAAGAGCCGCCTGAGCCAGTACTATGCCGATTGCAGTTTCAGCCTCTCCGTGGGCGATACCCGTAGCATTCAGGTCCAGGTAGTGGGCGATGTGATGGTGCCCGGCACCTATACGCTGAGCAGCCTGAGCAGCGCCTTTAATGCCCTGTATGCTGCAGGCGGTATCAACGAGATAGGTACGCTGCGTGACATTAAGGTTTACCGCGCAGGCCGTCAGGTTGCATCCATCGATGTCTATGACTATCTCCTGAACGGAAACGAGAAGGGCGATATCCGCCTGCAGGACAATGATATTATCCAGGTGGGTCCCTACGAGTGTCTGGTGAACGTCAGGGGTAAGATCAAGCGCCCTATGTTCTACGAGATGAAACGTTCCGAGACGGTGAAGCAGTTGCTGCGCTATGCCGGAGGCTTCTCGGGTGATGCTTATACCAAGAACGTACGCCTGAGCCGTAAGTCGGGCCAGGAATACAGCATGTATACCGTCGACGAGTTCCAGATGGGCAACTTCAATGTCATGGACGGCGACTCTCTGTATGTCGACAGTGTGATAGCCCGTTACAACAATATGGTTGAGGTAAGGGGAGCTGTCAAGCATGCCGGTCAGTATCAGCTGGGCGGCGAGATTCAGACCGTTCGCGGTCTGCTGCAGGTGGCAGAGGGATTGCGCGAGGATGCTTTCCGCAACCGTGCCGTCATGCACAGAGAGAAGGAAGACCTCACCCTCGAGATGGTTTCTGTAGACATCGACGGCATCCTGAACGGTACAGTAGCCGATATCCCATTAAAGAAGGGCGATGTGCTGTTTGTGCCCAGTACGGTGGATATGAAGGGCGAGCAGGTGCTGAAGATAAGCGGAGAAGTCATCTATCCCGGTACCTATCAGTATGCCGAGAATACTACGGTCGAGGACCTTATCCTCCAGGCTGGCGGTCTCACAGAGGCTGCCTCCATGGCCAAGGTGGATGTGTTCCGCCGTATCAATGATATCAATTCGGTCGAGAATACGGGCGTAATGGCAGAGTCGTTCAGCTTTGCCATCGAGGATGGGTTCCGCGTCAAGGAGGGTAGCTTCAAGCTGCTCCCTTACGACGAGGTTGTTGTGCGACGTAGCCCCTCATATAGCGAGCAGAAGAATGTCTCCATTACCGGTTGTGTCAACTTCGAGGGCCAGTACTCCATGACCAGCAAGAACTTCCGCCTGAGCGACCTGGTAAAGGCTGCCGGAGGCGTAACCTCCCTGGCTTATACCAAGGGTGCCCGACTGAACCGTGTCATGACGCCCGATGAGCGCATGCAGCGCGAGAGCTCCTTGCGTGCCGCCCAGATTCAGTTGTACGAGGAGTCCCTCTCCAGCGACAAGGAGTTCAACAAGGCACAGGCCGACTCACTGCTGCAGATGAAGATGGACTTGGGAACCACCTATCCCGTGGCCGTGAACCTCGAGAAGGCAATGGCCAGTCCCGGTTGCCCCGATGATATCGTGCTGCGCGAGGGAGACCAGGTAGAGATTCCCCAGTTCAGCAACACCGTCAAGATAAGCGGCGAGGTCAGCTATCCCATCAGTATGAACTACAAGAAGGGTGAGACACTGAGCTATTATATCAAGCGTGCCGGCGGTTATGGCAATAAAGCCAAGAAGAACGGTGTCTATGCCATATATATGAACGGTGCTGTAGAGAAGATCAGCAGGCGCAGTTCAAAGGCTATCGAGCCCGGTTGCGAGATTGTTGTTCCGACCAAGAAGCAGGGTAAGAAGATGACCTCCGGCGAGATTGTCGCCCTCACCTCGGGTGCAGCATCTATCTCCAGTGTGATCATTGCCGTCATCAGCTTAATCCGTAAATAGTAAACCTACAGACGCATGACGAATAAGAAGAACGCAGATATGGATGTGCTGAATCAGGCAGCACAGATTCTCAAGGGCAAGAAGAAGTCATACATAAGGATATTGGGCATCACCTTTGTGCTATCCTGCCTGATAATCATCCCCCAGCCCAGATACTATACTTGCGAGGTGAAGTTGGCTCCCGAATACGGTTCCAGTTCGCCCACCGAGGGTATCGGCTCTCTGGCCGCATCTTTCGGGTTCGATCTGAGCAGTATGCAGAGCTCGGATGCCATCTATCCGCTCCTGTACCCCGAACTCTTCGAGTCGCCCGAGTTCCTTGTCCCCCTTTTTGATATCAGGGTTAAAACCAAGGACGGGAAGATCAATACCGATTATCACGAATACCTGAAGAAGCATCAGAAGAAGAATCCGCTGACCTTACCCCTGGTCAAGGGCATCGGCCTGCTGCAGAAGCTCTTCTCGTCCGACGAGCCGTCAGCTGCCGGCAAGGGCGGTGCAGGCATCGATCCTTTCTGTATGAACAAGAAGGACTTCGGCCTGATGACCGAGATGGCCGACAAGATACAGTGCTCCGTCAACAAGAAGAACAACGTGGTCTCCCTTATCGTAAAGGATCAGGATGCCCTGGTCTGTGCCACATTGGCCGACAGCGTTAGGGCCCACCTCCAGAGCTTTATCATCAACTACCGTACCAGTAAGGCCCGTCAGGATGTCATCTATTACCAGACCCTTCGGGACAGCGCCCTTGCCGAGTACGACAAGGCCATCAACCGCTATAGCTGGTACTGCGATAAGCATCAGAATGTTATCATGCAGTCCGTCATCTCCGAGCGCGACCAGCTGGAGAACGATATGGCCCTGAAACTTACCAAGTACCAGACCGTCAGTGGTCAGCTGGAGAATGCCAAGGCCAAGGTGCAGGAGCAGACTCCCGCCTTCACGGTCATCAAGAGTCCCACCGTGCCTGTCAAGCCTGCAGGGCCCAAGCGAATGATATTTGTGGCCTTCATGCTTATTCTGGCTACGTTCGGCGCCACCATGTGGTACCTGAGAAGACTTATCCTGTCCGAACTTATCTAACGCGGAATGGAACTTACCAGCCTCGAGCCGCTACCGATACTGGTTTTCTCTAACCTGTTGATGATAGCTTTCCTGCTCCTTCTGAGCAAGAAGGCGTTTCGCGAGCCGTATACCTTCCGCCCATGGCGCAGGTACCTGGTAATCCTTACTTCGTTTGTCTTCTGCCTATTCTCCTTCTGGGGAACCGACTGGTTTCACTATGCCGAGATGTACTTCAGCATTCTCTATGTCAGTGGTTTCAATACCTCGCTCGAGAGTGTCTATAGCCTCATAGCGGCCGTGTCGCCCAATTATCTGGTGTTCCGCGCCATCATCTGGGGTGTGGCATTGTATCTCCTGTGCCTGATGTCCAAGCATGTCAGCCTACGCGGCGACCTGCTCTTGGCCGTCTTCTGTGCCGTCTGGCTGATAGACTTCAGCTACGGACGTGTAGTGATGGCCTATACCATGATGTTCCTTGGCGGCTCGCTCCTGATGAAACCTATCGGAGATAAGAGGCTGGTGTCCCTGATGCTGGGCATCGTCCTGCTGCTCCTCTCCTTGTTCTTCCACAAGACAGCATTTTTCGGCGTAGCGCTGGTCATCCTGGCCTTGTTCCCCCGCCTGCTCAACAAGCGCACGTTTGTGCTGGCAATGATCATGTACCCCTTTGTCCTCCTGATGGTACAGCTGCTGCTGATGCAGTTTATGGACACCGCCGTGGATGCACGCGACCATAGTTCCTCCTCCACCGTCGGACAGGCGTACCTCAACGAGGACACGCGCGAGATAGGTCCTGCCTATCTCCTCTACCTGATCCTGCGCTACGTACCATATTATATGGTTGCATGGATAGCCTATAAGATGAATATCTATCAGCCAGAGGCCGCCATCGGGTCTGCTGAGGCTACGGAGATTGCGGAATCTGCGGAAATTGCGGAATCTACGGAAATCACGGAAGATTCCGAAGACTCCGAAACTCCCGCCCCTCCCGAAGCCCCTTCCGAGGTGCGTTTCTTCTCGCGCCTGACGGTTTACTGCGTACTCATATCTACCATCTTCCTGTTCGATTTGGGGGCCAATACGTTTACGCTATACATGCGTTTCCTGATGTATGCCTTCATACCCGGCTGCGTAGTACTGGCATGGGCGTGGCAGTATAAGTTCTATCCGCGTCTGACCAGGCTGACCATTCTGCTTGGCCTGGCCGGAACATGCTATGCCCTGTTGTATTCGTTCTACGTGTCCTATCTGGGAGTGGCCACATAATTTCTTTTAACTGAATAGAGCATATAAATGAGAATCCTGCATATACATCCATCCATGCTTTCGGGCGGCATCGAAGCCATGATTTGTGCCACGGCTTCCGAGATGGCCCGTCAGGGGCATGATGTCACCTTCTGTTCCATCTACCAGCCCCGTCCGGACGATATCTTCTGGTACCAGCTGTCGGATGCTGTTCATAAGCAGACGTTGGGCAAGCAGAGCACAGGTTTCTCGCTGCGGGAAGTCTTTTCCGTATACCGCTTTATCCGTAGGGGGCACTTCGATGTTGTCCAGCTGCACGGCTTCCTTTATTATTTCTTCTTGGCCGTATTGCTCCTGCCGCGTCAGAAATTCTTCTATACCCTTCATTCCGATGCACGGATGGAGAGTTTCAAGTGGGATGTCCGCTTCTTCTGGCTCAAGAAGCTGATGTTCCGGCTGGGACGTGTGCGTGCCATTACCATTTCGCCTGCTAGTCAGCAGTCCTTCTCGGAACTCTATGGCTGCCAGAGCGCCCTCTGCCAGAACGGCATCCCCATGCCCGTTGTCTCCGAGGCTCGTAATGCGGTCGATGAGGCTCGCCTGACGCCCCATACCCGCGTCTTCCTGCACCCCGGGCGTATCACCGAAGCCAAGAACCAGTTGGTGCTCGTAAGGGTCTTCGACCGCCTGATTCGCGAGGGCCACGATGTGGCCCTGCTCATTGCCGGCAAGGAAGAGGACGATGCCATCCTGCGCCGGCTACGTCCTTATTTCTCGGACCGCATACAATTCCTGGGTCTGCGCACCGATGTGCCGTCCCTGATGGCCAAGGCCGATGGCATGTGCCTGCCCTCTGTCTGGGAGGGTCTGCCCGTAACCCTGCTGGAGTCTCTGGCCGTCGGATGCATCCCCATCTGCAGCCCCGTAGGCGGTATCGTCAATGTCGTGACGGATGGCCGTAACGGACTGCTTTCGCAGAGCAGCTGCGAGGAGGATTACCATCAGGCTATGCTCCGTTTCCTCTCTTTAGGGGCCGACGAGGTGGCACGGCTCAGGCAGCAGTGCACCCGTTCCTTCCAGCCCTATCATATCAGTAATACCGTACAGCAGTATCTGCAGGAATATATGCGTTAGACTATGCAACAGAACGAACCCCGACAGACAGAGATAAGCGTAATCATCCCCACCTACAGGCCCGAAGGCTTCCTGTGGGAATGTCTCGCGGCGCTCGATGCCCAGACGCTCGACCATTCCCTCTTCGAGGTCATTCTGGTGCTGAACGGCCCCCGGGAACCTTTCATGTCACAGATACAGGCGTTCCTCGGTGCTCACCCCGGGCTCGTATGCCGTGTGCTCTACTCCCCGCAGAATGGCGTCAGCCTGGCACGCAACAGGGGGCTCGACGAAGCGCAGGGCCGTTACATCTGTTTTATCGACGATGACGACCTTGTCACAGAGAACTATCTGCAAGAGTTGTTGGCCCTCTCTTCGCCCGAGGTCATAGCCCTGCCCTATGTTTGTGCCTTCGACGATGGCACAGACATTATGCGTCCCCTTTATATCACCTCGGATTTCCGCGAGAGCCAGAGAGATCTCCCGTTCTTCGTGGCCAAGAGGTATTTCTATGTCTGCTGGGGCAAGCTCATCCATAGGGATATTATCGGCCGTCGCCGGTTCGATGCCGCGCTCAGTAACGGCGAGGATTGTCAGTTCATGCTGTTGGTTTCAGACCGCATCCGCAAGGTCTGTTTCACAGACCGCACCGTCAGATATATGTACCGTCAGCGCTCGGGCAGTGCTTTCTATGGCAACAGATCCGTCTGGTATCATTTCACTAACATGCTGGTACGCCTCGCCAAGGCCACCGGCGTCTACCTCTCATGCCCCTGCCGCTATTCCTTCCGTTTCTATTTTGTGTATATGCTGGCCACCTTTATGGGCGGCATCCGTCAGATGCTGCACAGGGGGCAATAACCACCTATATCCATGAGACAGCTTTTTATCCTTCTTTTTCTTTTCGTCTTATCTTTAAATGCACAGGATAAGCAGGGTTTACTGCAGCAGTTGAAACGTACAGCCTCCGAGGGAAAAGTGTATATGGGCCATCACGACGATACGTTTTATGGTCGCGGATGGTCCCGCGGCGCCTGCGAGAAGAGCGACCTTGCGGAACTCTCAGGCCACAGGCCCATGGTGCTGAGCGTAGACTTCTGCCCCCTGGAGCTGCAGAACGGCTATTATATGTCCGGCTCCACATGGGAACAGCACCGCCGTGCCATCCTCGACCAGCATCGCCGCAGAGGCATAACCACCATATCATGGCACATGCACAACCCCGCAACGGGCGGGGATGCGTGGGATGTGTCAGACAGCCGCACCGTCCGCAAGCTCCTCCGTGATACGGAGGCCCGCACGCGCTTCCTGCACAATCTGGACTTAGCGGCCGATTATATCCTCTCCCTGCGCGACGACAGGGGAGAGCTCATCCCCCTCATCTTCCGTCCCTTCCACGAGTCGCAGGGCAGTTGGTTCTGGTGGGGGCGCGACCTCTGCAGCAGTCGCGATTTCGTCAGGCTGTGGCGTTTCACCCACCAGTACCTTACCCAGCGGGGGTGTACCAATCTGCTCTACTGCTTCTCTGTCAGCGGCGTCACCCAGTCCGTAGCCGATTACCTGGAACGATTCCCCGGCACCGACTACGTAGACATCCTGGGCACGGAAGTGTATCGCGACAACTCCCTCCCCGGCGGCATAGCAGCCAAGCGTGCCGACTTTATCCGTCGTGCCCGTCAGAACCTCTCTGTCGTCCAGCAGCTCGCCCAGCGATGGGACAAACCCATCTGCGTAGCAGAGAGTGGGGGAGAGAATGCCGATGATGCCCAGTGGTGGACCTCCGCCGTCCTACCGGCCCTGCAGGGCTATCCCGTCTGCTATATCAACTTCTGGGCCAACCAGCCCCTCTCCTTTGGCGGCGGCAAGGGAAAGGCCCATTGCACCCATCCCGGAGCCATAGATTCCCAAGACTTCCTGAAAGCCCTCACCACCGGTAAACTGGTGATGTGTGATGAGTGAAGCTGGTTGTTTGGCAGGCTCAACGCGTAGCGTCAATAGCCTAAAAAGGGAGATTCACTGGCTCGTGGCCAGTGAAAATCCTTTTAGCATACTCAGGTAATCCAGTTGCGTGGTGCCGCACTCTACGATGGCCATTGCCATGGCTATCATCATCCATTGGGCGGGATGCTCTTGGGGAGAGCCCAGTTCCCTGTCGGGCCCAATACCTATGCGGTCCGTCACACGGCGGATATATGCCTCCGTATTATTCTCCTTGGGCGGTGCCCAACGGGTAATAAGAGCCCTGATGGTCTTTAGTTTATACTTCCCGTAATAGGTATGGCAGAGCAGCCTGAATGCTGCTCGCCAGCCCCACTTCATCTCACTAAACTGAAAGAACTCCCTGTCTTCCTGCTGGGCCTTCAAGCCCTGCCATTTATCGCCGCTTCTGCGGATATTCAATGGATTATTATTTCTGATACCACGTGGTAATTTTAATTCTTCACTCTTCATTCTTCATTCTTCATTTAATAAGGTTCCTCTTGGTTCCATAATTTATTTTGCTTTTTGGAAACTGTCAACTGTCAACTGAAGAATGTAACCCCTTGTTTTCCATTGGGAAATCATTTTCCCCGTGTTCATTGTGTTCATTCCCTGCTGACGTCGGACGCGCTTTGCATCCTCCAGTGTAAACTCATCGGGGAGCAACTCCAGCAAGTTCCTTGGGCCACGTGTGCCTGTACGGCTGGCGGCATTGTTGACCTGCTCTATGGCATCGCCGAAGAACTGCATCTTGCACCACAGATCGTAGTTCAGGCTCCAGCGGATGAAATCCTCGCACGTCTCGTCCCATTTGTAATCGTTGGCCACAAAGAGCACACAGGCTTTCAGATAGGCTATCACATTGGCACGGAACGTAAAGTTTTCATACGTGCGGCTCTGACTCAGTCGGCTGAATTCCGCACATTCCTCATTCAGCTTCTTCGCCAGGTTGAAAGCCTGCGGACAGCCAATCTCACCACGTGCAGCGCAGAGACGTTCAATGTAAGGCTTCAGTTCCTCGTCGAACTTCTCATCGTAATCGCCATAGACAGGAATCTCGCTACCAATCTCACGCTCAGGAATGGTGCAGAAATTGATACGGCTCAACGGACCGTCGGTCAATACCCTGCTGAAGTATTTCTGCCCCTTCTGAATGGTGGTTGTGGCGTTCCAGTTGAAGCGGATGCAAACACGTTCCGTTACGCTCTGCGTACCGATACGCGTCTGACCGTAGCGGTTGTTAGGGTCGAAGGCCAGACACATGATACGGAACTGCTGACCGCCGCTTCCGTTGCCCTTCAGTGCATCAAACTGATCAATCTCGTTCAGCTTCACATACAGGAAATGCTCGTCAGCCTCGGCCATACGCATCACGAAGGCAGGGTTCGTCATATCCGCATCAATCTCCTGAATGACAAGCCCCTCGGGCCTCTTCCTCTTGTCTTTATTGGCGCCCTTGGCGTTTATCTCATCCTTCCATTCCTTCTCTCGTCTCATATTCTCCGCATCGTTGCGGCGAATGTCTGCCATAATATGGTCTATAGGTTCCGAGATACAATCCTTACCGGCTCCCGTCCCTGCCATCAGCACGTTCATCAGCGTAGCTTCGTGCAGCTTATTGTCGATGTACCGGAACCGCGTCCGCCACAGGTGCGTCGCCAGCGCAGGAAACACGGCATGTGCCACAGCAGGCTTGTAGATGATGGGCGTACGACTGGTAAGTAACTGAATCAGTTTAGGCAATTTCTTCGGCATCTCAGGCGGCGCAGCCGATTCTTCACTCTTCACTCTTAACTCTTCACTTTCGCCAAGCCTTTGGCTTTGCGTAAAGAGTTGTTCCTGATATTTCAGCAGACGCTGACTGGGGTTGGTGTAGTTCTGGTAGAAGTCGTTTACCAGTTGTTGGATATTTTCGTCATTCCAATGATCAGGCATCAATTCTTTCAGCACCCCATTTACTTCCTCCTTTTTTAGTAGCTGTGTGGCTCCGCCAAGGAATATCTTAACGGTAGTATGCCGTCCGCCCTCGTTCAGGAAATCATTTTCTTCCAATCCCTTCTCCTTCATTACACCCCGATAGATGAACTTTACACGTTCATCTATTAGTTGAGAGTTGAGAGTGTAGAGTTTAGAGTTGTTCGCTGTGTCAACTCCACCATTGGCGGCACTATCCACTTTTTTAACTGACTCTAAACTCTCAACTCTACACTCTACACTATTATCAAGCCACGGCTTATAGTGTTTATTTGCTTTCTTCGCTCCATCTGGCACATTCTCCTGCTTACGCATTACGCGTACTTTCAGGCGGTTGTATTCCTGCACACACTCTTCGGGTGTCATTGGCTCCGTAAAGAGTTTATCGTCCAGATAGACAAGGTCTTCAGGGCTTCCGCTGGTAGAGAATACCACACGCTGCAAATCCTTTGTGCTGGTATCCATCTCTATTTGCAGGATAGTCGCAATGCGAACTTGATTCTCCAATATGGTTGTGCCTGGCACACGCTCCGCTACTATGTGCCATCCGCCACTGGCGCTTTTCTCTAACATCATCAGGCCTATTTCATCCTTTCTGGAAAGAATAAGGTCTTTGTAGGCTGCCGTCTGCAGCTCGTCATAACAATCTATGTCGTGGAAAAAGAATGAGCCTATGCTCTTGCATCCTGCCAATGCTCCATCCACATGCCCTAAGTTATAGGCAAACTGCACCAGATGTTTCTTGGCCTCAGCATCCCCCTTGCGAGCTTTGGCCAGATTCTCAAGGTTTTCCTTCGAGTCCCTGAGTGCCATCAGTTCCTCGCGGTTCCTGACCAAGTGGGCATGTTTATGCCCGTCGTTCGTTATTCTGTATATCATACTCCCTCCTTCAGTTTAGAATCAGTTCTTTCATTAACTTCTGTGCAATGGCACTTGACTGGCGCACCAGTTGAGCAGGTATTTCATCCATCAAGGCTTCAGGCATGCAGAAGGAGAAATATACCATATGGTTACGTCCTATGGTTAATGCACAGTTATCATCACGGAAGAGGGGCGTGCTCTTTTGGCGTTTGGGCAGTTCTGTGATGTAGATATGTCCGTCGCGCAGAATCTGCACCTTGCACTTACCCGTGAAGTTATCTACTTCCACGTCATCAAGGCTGACAATATCAGCTACACGCAGTCCGTTCTTTAACTCACCGAGGGAAACCAAGCCCTCATAATTAATGTCACTCTTTCTTGTTTTTTCAATCTTCTTCATTTCTTTTGAGTTGATTTTGTGAGAGAGAGTCTTAGGAAGGTGGCCACCTTTATATTCGCGAAATCCCTCGCCTCAACTCATGGTCAGGCCCCCTCTCCGCTCCCCCCTTGGGGGAGTACTTTTATCAGGGGCACTTAATTACTTTACAGTCGTTAAATATTAGTTCCCGTTAACGTTATCGTTGACGTTAACGTTGACGTTTTTAAATCCCTTCTACAAGTCCCACTTTCTTCCACAGACGTTTTAGGAGTGTATTCGAGGGAACTGTATAGCGGTCCTCGTCGGCCATATCCGCGAACAGACGGAAGTGCCACTGCATAACTGCCCTGTCGAATCTGGTTTTCCGTCCTGTCATCACATAAAGCAGCATGGCATTATACATTTCCAGTCGTTCATTCCTGTGGTAGTACCTTATTATAAGCGCCACCTTCTTCCGGGTTTCCTTCGAGATCCATTTCTCCAGCAGCACGCGCAGTATGTTTTCTGCCTTGTCGCAGAGAGGTATCAGTGCCTGGTTGTCCATCCTGACCTCTTCCAGCTTCTGCCTGGTATGTTTCAGTTCCGTACAGGTTTGGGCAAGCGTCTTTTTGGCGTCATACAGACACTCTATTTCTCTATGCTCGTCTTTTCTGATTTTCAATGTTATCGACATTTCCTTTCTCAGTCTCTTCTTTGTCTTTCTCATAACTTAATACCTTTTTATAATTAATACTGTTATTGTCTCTGTCAAAACGCATTTGTTTTTGTTTGACGATGCAAAGGTCGTGGTATTCTTCCGGGGCTAAAATCTCTATTTTAGACTACCCCAAAAATCTTTCAGTTCGCGCAGGCGCAACCGCTGAGCCCTGCTGAGCGCGTACATGCCTGCACTCTTGTAGATGCTGTTCTTGCTTTCCACCCTCTCCATTCGTTTGTGCAGCTCCAGCAGGTTGTCGCACTGGTAAATGTCCAGTGCCTTCAGGTGGAAAACGATGTTGGTTGTGATGTATCGGTTCAGCAGTCCCCGCATGCGTCCCTTGCGCATCACCATCACGGGGGCAAATGCCTTGTCCGCCACAATGGCCTGCCAAATATCAGCTATGCGTGATTGCCATTCGGGTGCTACGTATTCGTGTATGGCGCCTACGTATGCGCGTACCTCATCTTGTATGTCCTGCTTGCAGGCTGTTTCCGTTTCCTTCAGATACAGCCTCCCCTCCCGCCAAAGAGCCAGCACCTCCTTGGCCGTTATACCCCTAACGGGCAGTTTTCTGAGTTCTTCCACTCTCTTGTTGAGTTTGTGAGAGAAAGAGTGTCGGAAACGACGTCTTTTTCACCTGCAGGACTTCTTTCACCCACTTCGCCCAACGGGCCGCTCCTTTATACGGCCATTTTAATTTTAAATAGTGTGGGCTGGAAAGAGGCAAAAAAAAGCATCTCGTTTGTGTAACGAAATGCCATTTTCCTGCCAGTCTTCTGGCCCGATCTGTGATTATATTCTATTAAACAATAAGTTGAATTTCAGTCTTACCTTTGTCATGTTAATTTGTATATATGGTTGGTGTTGATATGTAATGCAAAGATAGTAAATATCCGTGTTACAAGCAAGTGTCTTTGTACAATAATTTGTAAATATGTAAAAATAATATCTGCATTTCTTTCTACTATGAAATAATTTTGCAAGACAGATTAACAGGGATTGCATTCTGTTGTTTATAGACTCCATAACATTATTTAACAGCTAGACGGCAAAAATGAATCATTAAAAATTTGCTTATTATGAATAATGCTCGTACATTTGAAGCGGAATTTCAAATAAATCTAAATAAAGTAGATACGACAATGAAACAGCACAGATTAGCTATTGTCATATTCACTGTTTTTGCAACTGTAATTGTCAAGGGACAACTGTTTAAGCCTCTTGGCATAGGAATTGAAACGCCAGATTTGGCAGGAGATTTTTGTCCACAAATGCATGTTGAGGACGACATTCTTTTTGTGTGCACAAAGCAAGGCCTTTATTCCAAGGACTTATCAAATAACAAAAGCGAGTGGCAGTTGGTTGGGTTTGAAGGTATACCTCTTCAGAATTATGCCCGTAGCGGGGATGATATCCTAGCTTTGCGCTATAATTATGAGTATAGTTCTAATGGGAATTTCATGCTTTTGTCTCACGATAATGGACGTAGTTACGAGGATATCACTCCAGAAATATTCAAAGATAATAGAATCAACTTTTTCCTGAACCTAGCCCAACACCCTACTGCCCCCAATACACTGCTTGTTTCATCTTATCCAGAAGGTGGAATATATCTAACCTCTGATTTTGGCCAGACATGGAGAAAACTTTCGTCATTTACACCTGATTATATTGGCTTTCATCCTATGAATCCTGAAATTATTTACGAATGTGACGGAGCAATGACTGATTGGGAGACAGATTTGCATATTAGCTATGATGGGGGGCAAATCTGGCAAAAGAAATGGTCTTGTCTTCCAAACAACGCAGGTCTATATCGTATAGCATTTCATCCGACAGACCCCAACAAATGGATAGCCGGAGGCAATAAGTATGTGCATACGACTAACGATAACGGATTGAGTTGGGACTCTCAACGGTTAGATAATTTTGAGATTGACTGGCGATATGAAGCATATAATATAGATTGGCGATATGCAGCATACGATAATGAGGATCCCGATAATGTATATATGGCCGGCGGTTCTCGGGGCGCATATATGAAACTCATGTGCTCTACTGATGGTGGAAAAACATGGAACAGACCATTTCAGGAACCAATAAAAATTACTCCGAGGGAATTTGTGTTTGACATGAAGCAATACCGCGATAAGCTTCTGATTTACTCTCAGTCAGATGTATATGAAATCTCTAAATCCGAATTGATTGAACAGACCACTTCTATTCAAAATATTACCAACACAAAAGAAAACGCCACCATCTACGACCTCGGCGGGCGTAAAATGACGAATGGCGCAAGGAAAGGGACTTACATCCAGAATGGTAAAAAAGTGGCAATTAAGTAAACTAAACCTGTCGCGTCATGAAGAAGATATTTATACTTTTGTTTTCTGTCTGGCTTTTAACGCTATCATCATTAGCCAATGTTAGTAAACTGCCAGAGCGAACTGTGGAGAATGTTGCTGACGGGGTAATTGTTACATATAAATTCGAAAACCCTATCATTCGTCCTAACCATTTGGCACCTGGTAGTTATCTATGGGAATACATGGGATTTGGCGTTAATGACACTCCTGGTGAACCTGCCATTCCCTATCGCTCAGATATGTTCTATATTCCTGCAGGGTATAAGGCACAAATTACCTTGCTGGATTCAACATATAGGGACACAACTATTGTTCTTTCACCAGCTATTCCAGCCGTTTCTAATAACGGATCAACAATAGTGTCAATAGACAGCATTACCCCATATACAGGACTCTATCCTAATAGTGTATTGAAATATGGCCCCACTTCAAAGTATCGCGAAGTAGGTTTGCAGCGCGTCACGATTATTCCCCTAAAATACAATTACAGCCAACACAAAGTACGTGCATATTCGGAGATTAAATATAAAGTTTCTTTTGTCCTAGATGGTGTAAGTAGTGATACGAAAGATAATAGTTATCGTGGCATATCAGACTTGACAAGTAAATTCCTGACAAACACGACGCTTAATTACATTTCGGCGAATCCGCGTAGCGATTCTATATGGCATTCCGTTCCCAACAAACAAAATTATCTTATTCTCACGACAAATGAATATAACGATGCTATTCAAGACTTCGTGAAATGGAAACTACAGAAGGGAAATGATGTAATAGTTGAAAGTAAGCCAAAAGCCACATGGGCAGCTGGAGGTCCGGAAAGTGTCAAAATTGCTGTGATTTTTTGGCAGTCTATTATGGAATTAGATGGCAAAAGTCTGGATTATGTACTTATTGTTGGCGGTAATGACGACGTGCCAGGTATGCCTTTCGATTTTTCTTTTAATGATGAGGTATATCATGCAGTAACTGATTTCTACTATGGATTACCGGACACTGATAGTATACCTCAAATATATAGAGG